>ENA-UOXP01000787-UOXP01000787.1-mixed-culture-metagenome-genome-assembly--contig:-NODE-787-length-24351-cov-5.902083_pt1 | contig 24351 bp, 25 predicted proteins | sample MGYA00238161_ERZ761639 | MGnify/ENA primary metagenome ERZ761639 (study PRJEB28913, sample SAMN08776760) | mixed culture metagenome | isolation source: Freshwater growth medium | place: USA...
CAACAATATGGGGTAAATGGATGCACTAACGATCTTCTTTTTGAGTAAGCCTATTTGTAGCTCATAACTAATATAGCGGCTCAACGCTTGTGGTAAGTCACCTGTTTTTTCACTGGCTTTGACGGTGGCAACAAATAACAGCGGGAACGCTTGTGGCTGTTGTTCTAGCGACGCTGAGAAGGTTTGACCTTGATATAGTGCCTGTAACAACTGATCCAAAATAGCTTTGCTGTTACTACGGTCATCTTTGACTGCCAGCGTCTCAATCGCTTCCACCAAATTCAAGCCAGCCTCAAGCAGTGCCAACAGTTCTTGACTAAACAAAATCAATGGGAATGATTGTGCGCGACGGCCTGAAACTTGGCTCGCTACTGCAGATATTGGGGTATACCCTCTGGATTTGGCCTGCGACAAGGCATCTTCAACGTGCATTGCAGCAATGTTTAACAGCACCATTTCTCTGCCTCGCACTGCTTTTACTTGGTAGTTCATACGATGATCTTGACGTTACCAGCTCGTGACATCTTCTGATTCTTTAGTACCACCCAACTGCCCGTCTTTACCTAAAGAATACAAGTCATACTCACCATGTTCACCTGGGGATTGGTACAAATAAGGTCTATCCCATGGATCATTGGGTACATTCTTTTTTAGATACGGCCCAGCCCATTTTGGGTTGTTAGTTGTATTTCTATTGAGGGCATCGAGGCCCAAATCTGTCGTTGGATAGCTACCTGTATCAATGCGGAACTGGTCAAGCGCTTTACCCAGTGCATCAATTTGCGCTTTAGCCGTTTTGGTTTCAGATTTACCGATTTGCTCAAAGTATTTTGGGCCCACATAACCTGCTAGCAAGCCGATAATCACCATCACGACGAGCAGTTCAAGCAGCGTAAAGCCTTGAGACTTGGTATAGCGTTGGGGAGAGTTGATTACATTTGCCATTGTTCAGCACATTCAATACAGGAATGTGCTGATTGTAGTGACTCATGATGACAGCGAAGTTTCAAATTTATGACAACTTAGTCATATGACTAGTCTTAGAATTTAAATGGGACTCAAGCGATATTTAGATGGTTTTCTGAAATACCTGAACAGGCTAAGCGCGTTAAATCGTTGCGATAATTTTAGTCACTAACGCTTTCACATTTTCCAGCGACTGATTCGCATCAATCACACGAAATCGCTGCGGAAATTGCGCTGCTCGTTCTAGGTAGCTATTGCGCAATTTCTCAAAAAACACAACGCCTTCTCGTTCAAACTTATCTGGTGCTCTTGCAGTCGATAATCTTTGCAAGCTTACTTCAGCAGGCACGTCAAACAGCAGGGTTACATCTGGCTGTAGCCCCGCTTGCACCCAATCTTCAAGCTGTAAAATCTTATGGCTAGCAACCCCCTTCGCACCACACTGATAAGCGTAAGTAGCATCCGTAAAGCGATCTGTTAACACATAGGCACCACGCGCTAAAGCAGGCTCAATCACCTCGGCAATATGTTCGCGGCGTGCTGCAAACATCAGCATCGCTTCTGTTTCTGGGTGCATGGGCGCATGCAGCAATAGCTCACGCAACTGCTCACCTAGCTTTGTGCCTCCTGGCTCTCGCGTAGACACCACTTCAACGCCGCGCGCTTCTAACAAGCTAATAATGGTTGGAATATGCGTGCTCTTACCCGCGCCATCCATGCCTTCTAGTGATATAAATTTTCCTGAATATTGAGTCATTATTGGTTGAATAAGATTTATCTTTTAAGTTGATATTTAACGACAGCACGATTGTGTTCGGCCAAATTACTAGAAAATGCATGGCTACCATCGCCTTTGCCAACAAAGTACAGTGCCTTGGTTTTTGCTGGATGCAAAGCTGCTTGGATCGACGCCAATCCAGGCATAGCAATTGGAGTGGGTGGTAACCCGTTGCGCGTGTAAGTATTGTAAGGTGTGTCTTTCAATAAGTCTTTGCGGCGTATATTGCCATTAAAGTCATCTCCCATGCCATAGATAATTGTGGGGTCAGTTTGCAAACGCATACCGATGCGCAATCTATTCACAAACACACCCGCTATCAATGCACGTTCACTGGCTTGACCAGTTTCTTTTTCAATAATGGAGGCCATGATGAGTGCTTGATATGGCGTTTTATAAGGCAAGTTTGCATCGCGCGCCTCCCATGCCTTGGCTAATTTAGTTTGCATAATCTCATACGAGCGTTTGAGAATGATGGTGTCTAGTGTATTACGATCAAAATAGAAAGTATCGGGGAAAAACAACCCTTCTGCGTGCGGCTCGCCCTTGCCCACCAACTGCATCACTTCAGCATCGGTGAGCAATTGTATGCTGTGTTTAATCGCCTTATTTTTAGCTAGACGCTCGCGCATCTGTTTAAACGTTCGGCCTTCGATAAAAGTAATGCTTCCTTGCGTTGATTTGCCATGATTAAGCGAGAGTAATAATTGATATGGATTAATGTTTTTATTAAGCGTGTAATCGCCAGCCTGCAAATAAGACTCTTTGCGCAATGCGCGTGCTAGCACGATAAACGACCACTCATTTTTTAGCACACCTTGCTTCACAAGTTGCTGGGCAATGCTTCTTAAACTGCTGTTAGGTTGTATGGTAATTTCCTGCGCATCAGGCCGAATATTTAATGGCGTTTTCGCGTAGTAGACCATCCATGCCGATAGCCCGATTATGCCCATGATTACTAACCAAATCAGCAACCTCAATTTCTTCATCATAAACTCAACAACTCTCTCAACTGTGAGGCTAACTTTCCAAGTGGCCACGTTTGTGCTGCAAGACTACGGACTTGCCAGACACCATATAAGCTATTACAAATTACCACTTCATCAGCGTTCAGCACATCATCTAACACTATGTCAGCTGTTTCTGTCGTTAACTGCAAATAATGTGCAATATCTAAAACGCGTTGCCTAGTGACTCCCGCAACGCCAGCTTTTACTAAACTTGGGGTAAGTAAGCGGTTGCCTTTACGCACAAATATATTCGAACTGGTACATTCAATCACATTGCCAAACATATCCAACATCACACCATCGACAAATGCAGGGTCGCGACATTCCGCACGTGCCAATACATTCTCCAACCGATTTAAATGCTTAACGCCTGCTAACACAGGTTGATGCGCCACTGGCGTTTTGCATATGTACAACGCTACGCCATGCTCGTAGTGGCTTGCAGGGTAAACTGGCATGGGTGACTTCATCACGATACGGGTAGGCGCTGTGATAGCTGGTGGGGCATAGCCACGCTCCCCAATGCCACGAGTCACCATGATTTTTGCCACAGCGATTTCATCCAAATCAAACAACATTTGTATGTCGGCCATTAACAACTCTGCACTGGGACAGACAATACCAATAGCACCACAATCAGACACTAGCTTTTGATATTGAATTGGCCAATTGACAGGTAAGCAATCTACCACCTTGAATGTACGAAATACACCATCACCATAATGCAAACCACGGTCTAACGGGCTAATCGCATCATCAGTACCACCGTTGATTAAATATGTGTGTTGCCGACTCATCATGCAATTAAACCATAGCCGCTACAAACAAAAAAGCCTGTGCTAGCAATCACACAGGCTTTTTTGAATAACACTTGTATTACACTTTTTTAAATAACAGGCTACCGTTGGTACCACCAAAGCCAAAGTTGTTCTTTAACGCATAAGTGATTTTCATATCACGCGCAGTATTAGCACAATAGTCCAAATCACAATCTGGATCCTGATTCATCAGGTTAATGGTAGGAGGTGAAATTTGATGGTAAATAGAGAGTACTGTAAACGCAGACTCTAGACCACCAGCACCACCTAATAAGTGACCAGTCATAGATTTAGTTGAATTGACGACTAAATTGTAGGCATGGTCTCCAAAAGTGGCTTTAATCGCATTGGTCTCATTGGTGTCACCCAATGGGGTAGAGGTGCCGTGCGCATTCATAAACTGCACATCACTAGGGTTTACACCTGCATTCTTCAATGCATTCACCATCGAGCGCCTTGGTCCATCCATATTGGGAGCTGTCATATGATAAGCATCTGCACTCATGCCATAACCAGAGAGCTCAGCGTAAATCTTCGCTCCCCTTGCCTTGGCATGCTCGTACTCTTCTAAAACCAATACACCAGCACCCTCGCCAATTACAAATCCATCACGATCTTTATCCCATGGGCGACTTGCAGTAGCAGGGTCATCATTACGGCTTGATAAAGCACGTGCTGATGCAAAACCCGCAACACTCAACTCAGTAATTGCAGCTTCCGCACCACCCGCGACCATCACATCAGCATCACCGTACTCAATCATTCTCGCAGCATCACCAATACAATGTGTACCTGTAGTACAGGCAGTCACTATCGCTACATTGGGCCCTTTCAGACCAAACATAATCGATAAATTACCTGAGATCATATTAATGATGGTGCCTGGGATAAAGAACGGCGACACTTTACGCGGGCCACCCTCATCATAGGTATCATTGGTAGACTCGATGAGACCTAGACCACCAATACCAGAACCTATGGCTACACCAATGCGCTCAGCATTTTGCTCAGTCACCTCAATGCCAGAGTCCTTAAATGCTTCAATACCAGCTGCAAGACCATATTGAATGAAAGTGTCCATACGTCTAGCATCTTTAGCAGAGATAAAGTCTTCAACGTTAAAGTTTTTAACTTCACCGGCTACTTGCGATGCAAAATTACTTGGATCAAATTTGGTAATACGGGTAATGCCAGATTGACCAGCGATTAGATTTTTCCAAGCGTTATTTACTCCTATTCCCACTGGAGAAACAACGCCTAAACCCGTGACAACTACTCTGCGTTTAGTCATATGAGAAATCAGCTCTTTCTCAAGAGCTGAATTGTTTGGAATTTATTTGAGGTTCGCGTTGACGTAGTCAATCGCTTGTTGCACTGTGGTGATTTTTTCTGCTTCTTCATCAGGAATTTCGCAGTCAAACTCTTCTTCTAGCGCCATTACCAATTCAACTGTATCTAATGAATCAGCACCTAGGTCATCTACAAAAGATGAATTGTTTTTTACGTCAGCTTCGTTCGCACCTAATTGTTCACAAACGATTTTTTTTACGCGTTGTTCGATGTCAGACATCTAAATACCCCTTTAGTTAAAAATTAGCGTTATTTTGCTAAGCGCACATTCTAACAAAACTGTGCAATAAAACAAAAAATACTTCATAAATTTGCGAATAATCTTAAGCGCAGTACATGCCACCATTCACGTGAATCGTTTCGCCAGTGATGTAGGCAGCGTTCGGCGATGCCAAAAATGCAACCGTAGCTGCAATTTCATCTACATTGCCCAATCTTGCTAATGGCACTCTAGCCAGCATTTGTGTTTTGATTTCTTCAGGCAATTCAGCTGTCATGTCTGTCTCAATAAACCCAGGTGCCACACAGTTGACGGTAATACCGCGACTACCCACCTCAGCAGCCAGCGATTTAGTAAACCCAGTCATCCCAGCCTTAGCAGCAGCGTAGTTGGTTTGACCAGCGTTACCCATATGGCCGACTACACTAGAAATATTGATAATACGACCCTGACGCGCTTTCATCATCGGGCGTAGCACTGCCTGGCTCATACGGAATACAGATTTAAGATTGGTATTGAGCACAGCATCCCAGTCTTCATCTTTCATGCGCATAAGTAAAGTGTCTTTAGTAATGCCAGCGTTGTTCACTAAAATGCCCACATCGCCATATTGTTCTGCAATCTGCTTCAGTACTGCTTCCACTTGTTCAGGCTGGGTTACATCCAACGCGAACCCAATGCCTTTTACATTTGCAGCTTTCAGCGCTGCTGTAATCGCTTCTGCACCACTCGCCGTGGTTGCTGTGCCTATCACGGTTGCGCCTTGCGTACCGAGCGTTTTTGCAATGGCCGCGCCGATTCCCCTACTCGCACCAGTCACCAATGCAATCTGATTATTTAACATTAAGATCCCCTTTTAATCTATTGATATTAATGATTATTACTGATTAATAAATTCATTAATTGAGACTTGATTAATCAATGCGGCACATGTCATATCCGCCACAATCCGCTTAGTAAGTCCCGTCAACACTTTCCCCGGACCGCACTCTGCAGCCAGCAATATTTCCTGATGCCGAACGGCTTGTACTGTCTCGACCCAGAGTACTGAACTAAACAACTGCTTTACCAAGGCTGCCTTAATGGCCTCGCTGTCGCTGTGACTGGCTACATCTGCGTTATGCAGCACTTTGACTTTTGGCGTCTGCACGGCCACTGTTTTTAAATATTCCGCCAATTGATTAGCCGCTGGCTTCATCAATGCGCAATGTGAAGGTACGCTCACGGGCAACGGTAGAGCGCGCTTAGCACCCTTCTCCTTGGCAAGCTCCATGCCGCGTTCTACTGCCGCTTTATTGCCTGCAATCACAACTTGTCCTGGCGAGTTGAAATTTACAGCTTCTAGCACTTCACTGCCCGCAGCTTCAACACATACCGCTTTTACAACATCATCTTCTAAACCAAGGATAGCGGCCATTGCACCAACACCTTCCGGTACAGCACTCTGCATGACTTCGGCACGATACTTTACCAATGGTAATGCGTCCTCAAAACGTATAGATTCTGCTGCTACCAACGCAGTGTACTCACCTAAACTATGCCCAGCCATTACTGCAGGTGTTTTTCCTCCTAATTGCTGATATGCACGCCATGTGGCAATCCCTGCGGTTAACATCAGAGGCTGAGTGTGCTGGGTTTGGTTCAGCAGCTCATTGGGCGTCGTTACCATCTCCCAAAAATCAATGTTTAAGATAGTCGAAGCCTGCTGAAAAGTCTCACGAATAATGGGCATATCGTCAAATCCTGCCATCATACCTACAGACTGTGAGCCTTGACCGGGAAAGAAAAATGCAAAATTTTGCATAGTCATGAATTCCTTTAATCTGTTTTAATACTTAACGAGCGCTGAACCCCAGGTAAACCCGCCGCCAAATGCTTCCATCAATACAATATGTCCACGCTGAATTCTGCCATCTTTCACTGCAACATCTAGCGCAAGTGGAATAGAGGCTGCCGATGTGTTGCCATGTTTGTCGACGGTGACCACGACTTTATCCATGGACATGTCTAGCTTTTTTGCGGTTGCTTGCAATATACGGATATTTGCTTGATGCGGTACTAACCAATCAATGTCTGACTTTTGCATTTGATTAGCCTCTAAAGTCTCATCCACAATTTGATCCAATGTATTCACTGCCATTTTAAAAACAGCATTACCTTCCATGGCTACAAAGTTTTGATTGTTATCATTTCTGGGCACGTGCAGCATTTTTTCATATTGTCCATCGGCATGAATATGCGTTGAAATAATCCCAGACTCAGTACCCGCTTTTAATATCACTGCACCCGCACCATCACCCCACAAAATACAATTGCTTCTGTCTGTGTAATCGGTAATACGGGAGAACGTTTCTGCACCAATGACAAGTACGCAACGATTCGTACCAGCCTTAATAAAGTTGTTGGCGACGGCAAGTGCGTATATGAAGCCGCTACATACCGCTTGAACATCGAATGCTGGACACCCAGATACGCCCAATTTGCGTTGCACCATTGTCGCTACGCTTGGAAACACTTTATCAGGCGTAGTGGTTGCAACGATAATTAAATCAATATCAGAAGTATTGATATCAGCAGTAACAATTGCTTGCTTGGCTGCCTCGAATGCAAGATCGCTGGTTGTTTCATCGACGACTATGTGTCGTTCACGAATACCTGTGCGAGAAAAAATCCACTCGTCAGTAGTATCCACCATTTTTTCTAAGTCTAGATTCGTGAGTATTTTGGGAGGAAGGTAGCTACCTGTACCTGCTATTTTTGAATAAATCATAAAGTGGGATTATGCCTTAAAAGTGATGTATATCTAAGCGCTTATTGCGCTTCAGTCATCGGAGTGGCCATAATTTGCGCATGTTCTATTTCCAATTGCTCAGTGATTCGCTTTAGAACACCACTTCCTGCTTCATCAATCGCCACATGTAGAGCATTACAGAAGGCAATACTATCCGCACCCCCATGGCTTTTCACTACAATGCCCTTTAGGCCAAGAAAGCTAGCACCATTGTAACGACGAGGATCTAGTCGCTTTTTAAACGCTTTTAATACTGGCATTGCACCCAGCGCCATCAACTTGGTTAGCCAATTTTTTTTGAATTCCTGAGTGAGGAATTTACCCATCATATGCGCCAGTCCTTCAGTCGTTTTAAGTGATACATTGCCCACAAAACCATCACATACCACGATATCAGTCGTCCCTTTGAAAATATCGTCACCTTCAATATTGCCGTAAAAATTCAGATGGCTATTGCGCAACAACTCGCCTGCTTGTTTTACCACTTCGTTACCCTTAATTTCTTCTGACCCAATATTGAGCAAACCAATACTTGGATTTGGTTTGTTCTCAACACTGCTCACCAACATCGCACCCATGATGGCAAATTGGTATAAATGCTCTGGCGTGCAGTCCGCATTAGCACCTAAATCCAGCATAAAAGTTGTGCCTTTTTCTGACGGCAAAGATGAAGCTATCGCTGGGCGGTCTATGCCAGGCAGCATCTTTAATACAAACCTTGCAGTGGCCATCAATGCCCCAGTGTTGCCCGCACTTACGCAGGCATGCGCCTCGCCTGTTTTCACCATATTGATGGCCACACGCATTGAGGAGTCTTTTTTATTTTTGAGCGCACTTTGCGGAGACTCATCCATCTGCACTACTTCGGTTGCATGGTGAATACGCAGACGCGGACCAGTGGTCACATTGCGCACTTGCAACTCTGCAGCAATAGCGTCTTGCAAACCAACCAGTATGATATTGACACGCGGGTTTTCTTTAATGGCCTGGATGGCCGCTGGCACCGTGATATGCGGGCCATGATCGCCTCCCATGGCATCAATCGCGATAGTGATATCCATATGTGAGTGTACTGAATGATGCGTTGTGGTCATATTAAGTTCCAAGCTTGCGCTGCAGTAAAACTATCATCTGTCGTAATGAATAATTATCTTGGTAGCTATTGTAGATATGCAAACGCCGCACTTATCAGAGTGCGGCGCATTCGTTTAACCTAAATCGCGTATCAATAGAATGATCGCAATTAGTTAACTATCACTCACCTTTGGCAGGCAACACCTTGCGACCACGATAGTAACCGCTTGGGCTAATGTGGTGACGTAAATGTGTCTCACCAGTCGTTGGCTCAACAGCCAAAGGTGGGTTTGTTAAGAAATCATGTGAACGGTGCATGCCACGTTTTGAAGGTGACTTTTTGTTTTGTTGAACTGCCATAATGTACTCCAATAAAAACTGCCGATTAATACAATTAATCGGCAATCATGTAAATATGCGATAAGTGACTAATCCATAATAATAATCTATTTTGTGTTCGCATGTAAATGAAAACACAACATATTGTCTTAATTTATCGCTAAATCAGTCTTTTTTCAAGCTTTTCAACACGGAGAATGGGTTGACTCGATCACCTACCTCTAACTTCAACTGCTTGCAGGGAGAAGCATGCAAAGGAGCAATGGGCAAAGCAATAAGCAACTCATCCTCAATCAATGTTTGCAAATCCATATCCACCGACGCCTCAACCCAATCAGCATCATCGCTCTCATCAAGTGATTCTGGCATTTCTTCGCTAATTACGTAATCGAACTCCAGCTTGATCGGCACATGCAAACCCTCTAAGCATCGCTGACATAACATAGGCAAAGATGCATCTATTTCCAAATGCAAGCTAGGTAACTGCAACTTATTAGATTGCCCCACTACCTTGTAGGCGACCTTTGATTGCTCATTCAATCCCGACATATCGAGCAACGCGTTTAGCCGCTGAAAATAATCAACAGGAACCTCACCTTTGAGCACTTGCATTCGTTTTGCAAAATCAAGATTATTGATATGATTTAATTCCATATTTTCTTTCAATAGCATTTCAATAGACTTAAGTCGCTATTCTACTGGCCCACACAAATTGTCGCTAGCCTGTTCTTTATCAGCCGCAGTGCTCGTGTTATAATTGAAAAGTTTGTTAGTTTAGAATCTAGGTGCTACGTGTTCAAAAAAATATTGGTTGCTAATCGCGGAGAAATTGCAGTACGCATTGTTCGTGCGTGCTCAGAAATGGGCATTAAATCTGTCGCCATTTATGCTGAAGCCGATAGACATGCGTTACATGTGAAGAAAGCAGACGAAGCTTACAACATTGGTACCGACCCTGTTGCTGGCTATCTAAACGCACACAACATCGTAAACGTAGCTGTAGCCGCAGGCTGTGACGCCCTGCACCCTGGTTACGGATTTTTATCCGAAAATCCCGAGTTGGCAGAAATTTGTGCGCGTCGTGGCATTAAGTTCATTGGGCCAAATGCAGATGTTATTCGCCAAATGGGTGACAAAATACAAGCGCGTAACGCCATGACCAGTGCGGGCATTCCTTGCACGCCAGGCAGTGATGGTAACTTAGAAAATTTAGATGAAGCCATTAAGTTAGCCAATTCGATTGGTTACCCAGTGATGCTCAAAGCCACCAACGGCGGTGGTGGGCGCGGCATTAGACGTTGTGATTCTGAAAAAGACTTAGTAACGAATTATGATCGCGTGATTTCTGAGGCGAGCAAAGCGTTTGGCAAACCTGAGGTCTTTTTGGAAAAATGCGTGGTGGCGCCTCGCCACATCGAAGTGCAGGTACTGGCAGACAGTCATGGCAATGTGATTCATCTATTTGAGCGTGATTGCTCTATTCAACGTCGTAATCAAAAGTTGATTGAAATCGCTCCATCTCCACAACTAAGCCAAGCGCAACGTGACTACATTGGTGGTTTAGCTGTGAAAGCTGCCAAAGCGGTGGGTTACGAAAATGCGGGCACAGTTGAGTTCTTACTTGATGCGGACAATACGTTTTATTTCATGGAAATGAATACCCGTTTGCAAGTGGAACATACGGTTACCGAAACGATTACTGGTGTAGATATCGTTCAGGAACAAATTCGTGTGGCTTTTGGCCTGCCATTACAATATAAGCAAAGTGAGATTCACTTCCGTGGCTTTGCCATGGAGTACAGGATCAATGCTGAAGATCCGAAAAATGATTTTCTGCCTAGTTTTGGCAAGATCACACGTTACTATTCTCCTGGTGGACCAGGGGTACGGATGGACGCAGCGATTTACAGCGGTTATGTGATACCACCCTATTACGATTCCATGTGTGCAAAACTCACAGTGTGGGCTTTGGATTGGGAAGGCGTGATTGAGCGCGGCAAACGCGCACTCGACGACATGGTCGTATATGGCGTAAAGACTACTATCCCTTATTATCAAGAAATTATGAAACACCCTGACTTCAGGGGGGCTAACTTTAACACCAGCTTTGTGGAAACGCACCCTGAACTCGTCAACTATAAAATCGAGTTTCCCCCGGAGTTGTTTGCTGCGGCCATTTCTGCAGCCATAGCAGCACACGAAGGCATTTAATCATTAACGTTTTAGACTAAAAATTATGAGCAAAATACATATCACTGAATTGGTTTTACGCGACGGCCATCAATCCCTTATCGCGACTCGTATGCGCACAGAAGATATGCTGCCTATTTGCCCACAATTAGATGCGGTAGGCTTTTGGTCTCTAGAAGCATGGGGCGGTGCAACTTTTGATGCTTGCGTCAGGTTCTTAAAAGAAGACCCTTGGCAGCGCCTGAGAAAACTGCGCAAAGCATTACCAAACAGCCAAATCAACATGTTGTTACGTGGCCAAAACTTGCTCGGTTACAGGCATTATTCTGATGATGTGGTCCATGCGTTTGTGAAACAGGCTGCTAATGCAGGTGTGGACGTGTTTCGAATTTTCGATGCGATGAACGATACTCGTAATATTAGAGAAGCTATTAAGGCAGTAAAAAACGTAAAAAAACATGCGATTGGCACATTGTCATACACGACGAGCCCAGTGCACGACATTGCATATTTTGTAAGCATGGCCAAAGAACTGCAACAGATGGGTGCTGACAGCATAGGTATTAAAGATATGGCTGGTATTCTTGCTCCTCATATAGCTGGTGATTTAGTTAAAGCAATCAAATCGGAGGTGGATTTACCAATACATGTTCACAGCCATGCCACATCGGGTTTTGCAAACATATCCCTCATGAAAGCAGTTGAAAATGGTGCTAGTGTAATTGACACATGTAACTCATCTTTTGGTGATGGAGCCAGCCATCCATCAACAGAGAGTATGGTTGCTGCTTTTAAAGGCACAGAATATGACACAGGCATAGATCTTGTAAAATTGCAAGAAATTACAGCTTACTTTAAAGAAGTACGCCAAAAATACTGGCAATATGAAAGTGCATTTACTGGGGTTGATACACGCGTGTTAGTCAATCAAGTACCTGGCGGTATGATTTCAAACTTATCCAACCAGCTTAAAGAACAAGGTGCGCTCGATAAAATGGACGCAGTATTGGCTGAAATTCCACGTGTACGTGAAGATTTAGGCTTTCCGCCATTGGTAACACCCACCTCTCAAATTGTCGGCACTCAAGCAGTACTCAATGTGATGACAGGTGCACGTTATAAATCTATCACCAATGAAGTGAAAAATTACTTTTTAGGTCAATATGGTAAGGCTCCGACTGCGGTCAACGAAGAAGTGAAACAACTTGCCGTGGGCGATGGTGAGGTCATCACTTGCCGCCCTGCAGATTTGTTAGAACCAGAAATGGCAAAATTACAAGCGGAAGCCGAACGTATTGCCCAAAACGATGAAGATGTACTGACATACGCAATGTTCCCAGATATCGGCCAAACATTTTTGCAAGAACGTAATGCTGGTTTACTCAAGCCAGAAGTCTTAATGACTAAAGAGGCTGTTAACACTTCTGCCGCACGTTATGCACCCAATGAGTTTAAAGTAACCCTCCATGGTGAAACTTTCCATATTAAACTCACTGGCAGTGGCCATGCGGGTGAAGAACAGCGTCCATTTTATGTTTCTGTAGATGGAATTGCGGAAGAAGTTATTGTAGAAACCTTGAGTGAAATTGAAGTTTCTGGCGGCGGTAAAGCGAGCGGCAAGAAAAAAGTGGCTTCAGTGACTTCCAGTGGCCGCCCTCGCCCGAATCATGCAGGCTGCGTAACAACTGCTATGCCAGGTACGATTGTGGCTGTTAAGGTGAATGTTGGTGACAAAGTCAAAGCTGGGGATGGTGTGTTAGTGATTGAGGCGATGAAGATGGAAAATGAAATTCAAGCCTCTAAAACAGGGACTGTTGTGGCCATACACGTCGCTAAAGGCGACAATGTAACGCCTGATGAGTCTCTGCTTGAAATTCAACCTGATTAATGCAAATGGCCTGTTTGTATGAACAACAGGCCATTCTTAACACACCTCTATGAAACAAACCATTATCCTCGCATCCTCATCTGTATACAGACGAGAGCTGTTGCAAAAGTTGCAAATTCAATTTAGTTGCGTATCACCAAAGGTTGACGAAACGCCGCTGGATAATGAGAAACCACATCAAACCGCTTTAAGGCTATCACAAGAAAAAGCAAAAAAAGTGGCAGATGAATACCCCCATGCTTTAGTCATTGGTTGTGATCAAGTGGCAACACTAGACAATATTCCGTTAGGAAAACCTTTGAATCATCAAAACGCAATGAAGCAACTACAACTGATGCGTGGCCGAGAAGTGACGTTTTATAGTGCACTTTGCTTGCTGAATGCAGCCACAGGCAACATGCAATCTGAAGTGGTGCCTACATTAGTTAAGTTCAGACAATATTCAGACCAAGAGATTGAAAGCTATCTTGCAAAAGATCAGCCATATCAATGTGCTGGAAGTGCAAAATCCGAAGGCTTAGGTATCGTGTTGATCGAACGGATGATTGGTGAAGACCCCAATGCGCTCATTGGCTTACCTTTAATTAAACTCGTCACTATGCTAACCAACGAAAAAGTAGCCATCGTTTAATAAAAAATTATCAATATGTAGTCATAAAGTTTGTAAAAAACGCAATATATAGCGTAATATGCGATTAATGTTTTATTATTAGCAAACCTAAAAAAGCTAACTATATGCCTATACAAAAAAAGACAATTAAAGTACTGATGTTTCTACTTCCTGCAATTGTTACTTTATTGGGCTATACCGCTTTTCATGAAATGTTGTTCAGAGAACCTCCTTGTTTGATTAACTGTAATCAGCAGAGTTTATTTTCAGATAATGAGAAATTTAAAAAATGGCTTGCTTTTCTTGAGTCACTTAGAGAAGACCCATTTAACAACAAGCAAGACATTCAACGCCCCACTCCCACACCACTAGATATTGCAGTTCTTCAAGACAAAATCAATTTAGCGCGTAGCGATAACGACTTAACGCGTTACAAACAAATCATCAGCGACCTGACAAGCGCTAGTGGCACAAATATCGCAGACGATAATGGGGCACCTGAAGATAGTGCTCCACTAGTTTATTTAGCCGACGAGTCCGAGATACCTGAAAGCGACATTAGCGCGAAGCCAAATGCATTCTTAGGCCCGACTGATCCAATTTATCTTGCACCTGGTACAAATGGTGCACCACTAATTACTGGTGATGGTAACACTGGTGGTGGTGATGGCGGTGGTAACGGCAACCCAATATCTATAGTGCCAGTCCCTAAGTCTATCTATTTAGCCGTGTGTGCTCTGCTACTGATTGGCTTGGGTAGACTCAAGTTCGTACAACGTAATAGCAACTGAATTTTTAAACCTTAAATGACAACAACCAACATCACTCTTACCTCTTGGCTAGCTAGCATCCTTGTGATTGGCTCAGTTGCTACTCATGCTAAACCTGAAGATATAACAGAGCTGCTTAGTACTGCGCAAGAGCAGCAATCCCTAGCCATCACTATTTATAACGATAATTTAGCCCTGGTCAAAGACACACGTAACATCAAAGTCAACAAAGGCATTCAATCAGTTGCGTTAAGAGATGTGAGTGCGCAGATTCGACCTGAAACTGCTTTATTTAAAAGTATTAGCGCAGTAGGCAGTATTTCTGTATTAGAACAAAACTTTGATTTTGATTTGTTATCACCAGAAAAGCTGCTAGAAAAATATGTGGGTAAAACCGTCAGTTTACTCAAAAGCAACCCTGTCACTGGAATGGAGTCCAGAGAGCAAGCCACTGTGCTATCCGCTAATAATGGCGTTGTCTTGAAAATTGGAGATCGTATAGAAACCGGTCCGTTTGGTAACCATGCAAATAGTCGCATTGTTTTCGACAATATTCCTGCCAATTTACGAGACCGCCCTACCCTGACCAACCTCGTGAGCAACACTGGCGACCAGCAGCAGACAGTTGAGTTAAGCTACCTAACAGGCGGTTTAAGCTGGAAAGCAGATTATGTCGCTGAACTAAACGCCAAAGAAGACAGTATCGATCTTTCTGGATGGGTGACCTTATCGAACACCAGTGGCACCGCATACCAAAATGCAAAATTGCAACTGGTTGCAGGTAATGTGAACCGTGTATATGAGCAACTCAGGCCCATGGTAAAAAGTATGCGTAGCGATATGTCCATGGCAGAATCTGCGATGCCGATGCAAGAAGAATCGTTGTTAGAATATCATTTGTACACACTTAATCGCACGACCACCATTAAAGACAATCAAACTAAGCAAGTAGCGTTACTCAATGCTCAGCACATTCCCGCAAGAAAAGAGCTGGTATTAAAAGGTGCTGATTATTACTATCAAGGTCAATATGGTGAAATCGGTACTAAGTTGAAAGTGGGCGTGTTTGTAGAGTTTGATAATATGGAACGCGCGCAACTTGGCACCCCGTTGCCTAAAGGCATTCTTCGCATGTATAAAAAAGACAAAGCGGGTAATGCACAATTTGTGGGTGAAGATCGCATTGATCACACAGCTAAAAATGAAACTGTACGTTTAAAGTTAGGCGACGCTTTTGATGTCACTGCTGATAAAAAACAAACGGAATTCAAGGTATTGCCTAAACCTTCAAAAGCAATCAACGCATATGAAAGCGCATATGAAATCACGCTCAAAAATGCCAAAAAAGAGAAAGTAACCGTTACGGTGCAAGAGCCGATATCAGGTGATTGGAAAATCACCCATGAGAACATTCGTCATCGCAAGCTCAACAGTCAACTTGCCGTTTGGCAAGTGGATATTCCAGCGGAAGGTAGCACCACGCTGACCTACCGCGCACAAGTTAAATACTAGTTGCACCTACTGCCATGAGTATAGGAACACTGTACTTTATCCCAGTCACGCTTGGCGGCGATCACATCTCACATGTGTTGCCAGTAGACGTGATAAGTATTACCCATAGCCTTGATACTTTTATTGTTGAAAATGAAAAGACTGCTCGTCATTTTTTAGCTGCTATACAACATCCTAAGCCTATTCGAGACATTCAATTCAAAACACTGAATACGCATACGCCAGACAAAGAACTACCTTCACTGCTTGAGGAGTTAGTCTCGGGTAAACATGTGGGGCTGATGAGTGAGGCTGGTTGCCCAGGTATTGCGGATCCAGGTGCAACATTAGCGTGGTTAGCACATCAAAAAGGTATTCGTGTAGCACCGCTGGTAGGCCCGAGCTCCATATTACTAGGCTTAATGGGCAGTGGATTAAATGGGCAACGCTTTACCTTTTTAGGTTATTTACCAAGTGATAAATCTGCACGCATACAGCAACTTCGTGAGATAGAAAAACGCGCCAGCAGCATGAACGAAACGCAGATTTTCATTGAAACACCCTATAGAAATCAGCATATGTTGGAAGATATTCTAGCGAATTGCAATGGTAATACTAAGTTATCTATCGCTTGCAATGTTAGCTTGCCAGAAGAATTCATCATGAGCAAAACCATCTTCCAGTGGAAGCAAAAACCACTGCCTGACCTGCATAAAAAACCTACTGTATTTTTACTACTTGCCTAGAAAAAGGTATTGCTAGTTGATTGACTGCTTTCAATTGGTAATAACGCTTTAACAGGTGCATAGCTGCGCCGATGGACGGGTGAAACACCATGCTGCTTCAGCAAGTCCATATGTGCTGCGGTTGGATATCCCTTGTGTTGCGCAAAACCATACACTGGATATTGTTGGTCTAATACACATAGCTCAGCATCGCGCGCCGTTTTTGCCAAAATAGAAGCAGCAGAGATAGCAGCAACTTTGCTATCCCCTTTGATGATGGCTTCGCATGGCAGTTGAATTTTGGGACGCTGATTGCCATCGACTTGGACAAGCAACTCAAAACTAGATAATGCATGTGCAAATTCTACTTGCATCTGCTCAACCGCTCGCTTCATTGCGAGCAAGCTGGCTTGCAATATATTGAGTTGATCAATTTCTTCAACGCTACTACTCGCGATTGACCACGCCAACGCATGTTGTTTAATGGTAATGGCTAGCGCGTCACGTTTTTTTTCACTTAGCTTTTTAGAATCAGCCAAGCCCAATATAGGCCAATCTGGATTTAGTATCACTGCTGCCGCATAGACTGCACCTGCAAGCGGTCCCCGCCCAGCTTCGTCTACACCACAAATCAAAGTCATCATAGATAACTGAGTACCGTTTTTGCAGCTTTAGCCGCGCTATTTTGCTTGAGACTTAAATGAATGTGTGTGAATGTTTCTTTTAACGTTTGCAGGTAGGTTTTATCACTCAGCAATCTTAATGTAGCATCCGCCACATTTTGTGCTGTCGCTTCATGCTGTAAAAGTTCTGGCACTAAAAACTTACCAGCCAAAATATTAGGTAGGCCAACATAAGGTAAATACTGCATACGCTTTAGTATTTGCCAACTTAAATAGGGCATACGATACGTGATCACCATGGGTTTTTTGAGTAAAGCGGCCTCTAGTGTTGCAGTGCCTGAAGCAACGATGACTACATCTGCAGCCTCCATTGCATCATGGGCATGACCAAACATAATCTGCATATTCAATACTAAATCAGGATGCGACAAATAGGCAGCATGCATGGCTGATTCAAATATTGCACGTGTCTCACGCGTAATCAGAGGCACTAAAAAAAGCACTTCCGTCGTCTGTGATTCTGCATATTCTTTTTGTATGATTTGCGCAGTCTCTACAAACAACTGGGCATGCTGTGTGACTTCCGATTGTCGACTGCCTGGCAACATGGCGACGACGATAGCATTGGGTTGAATTTTCAATACTTCTCGCATTTTTTCAACATCTGGCTCTATGGGTAGCACATCAGCCAAAGGATGTCCGATGTATGTTACAGGGATACCCGCTTTATCATAAATGGGAGATTCAAACGGGAATAACGCCAGCATATGTGAAACAGCGCGTTTAATGTGATGAATGCGACCTTTTCGCCATGCCCAAATAGAAGGGCTGACATAGTGTATGGTAGGAATACCTTTTACTTTTAACTTTCGTTCTAGCCAAAAATTAAAGTCAGGCGCATCAATGCCAATAAACACATCTGGTTTCTCATCAATTAATTGTTGAAGCAATTGCTTTCTGAGCTTTAACAAACCATACAAATGCTTAATCACCTCGACATAGCCACGTACTGAAAGCTTTTCCATCGGGTAAAGTGATTTGGCACCTAGACTCATCATTTTAGGGCCAGCAATCCCGATAAAGCTAATATCAGTTCGCTCAGCTTGCATTGCTTGGATAAGGTGGTAACCCAACATATCCCCGGAGGCTTCCCCAGCCACGATAGCCACTTTGGGTATAGTTTTAGACATAAATAACTGTTGATAACTTAACGGATAATACCGCGGGTGGATGCGTCTAAAAAATCAGTCAATAATGCGATTTCAGAACATCTATTTTTCATTGTTGCTAATTCTATTTTAGCTTCTTCTAGGGTTAAGCTATTTCGGTAGAGCACTTTGTATGCACGCTTAATTTCTAGTATTGTTTCCGGACTAAATCCACGACGTTTTAATCCTTCTGCGTTGATACCATGTGGCTTTGCATCATACCCAGCAGCCGTCACATAGGGTGGGATATCTTTAAATACAACCGATCCAACTGCAGTAATAATGTGCGCACCAATCTGACAAAATTGGTGAACTAACGTGAAGCCACCTAGTATCGCAAAATCGTGTACATCCACATGTCCAGCTAGCGAAGAATTATTGGCCATAATGGTGTTGTTACCAATCACACAATCATGCGCAATATGCACATAAGCCATAATCCAATTATCGTTGCCAATTTTGGTAGTACCTTTGTCTTGAATAGTGCCACGATTAAAAGTACAGAACTCACGTATCGTGTTGTTATCACCAATCTCTAAAGTAGTTGGCTCATCACGGTATTTTTTATCTTGTGGTTGTGCGCCTAAAGATGAAAACTGGAAAATGTGATTATTTTTGCCTATACGCGTAGGACCTTCAAGCACAACATGATTGCCAATTCGCGTGCCCGCATCCACGTGCACCCCAGCACCAACAGTAGTATATGCACCAATTTCAACGGTTGAATCAAGCTCCGCTTTAGGATCAATGATTGCTGTTGGATGAATTTTTGTTGTCATACACTACTCTTTATTGACTTACGTGGTTAAACCAAACGACCCATTTTGGCAGTTTGAAATTACTTCTCGATGGCTTTTAATATGCACATCATGCTGGCTTCAGCTACGACCGTACCATCCACCGTTGCTACGCCCGTGTACTTCCAAATTCCTTTTAGAATTCGGTCAATCTTTACATTCAAAATAATTTGATCACCTGGCGATACCGGCTTTTTAAACCTAGCGCTGTCAATGCCAGCAAAATAATAGACCGAGTCATTATTGGGCTTGGTGTCCATTGTCTTAAATGAGAGCACTGCTGCAGCCTGCGCCATTGCTTCTACTATCAATACACCAGGCATCACTGGATGGTAAGGAAAGTGACCTGGAAAGAATGGCTCATTCACCGTCACATTTTTCAGCGCAGTAATTTCTTTGCCGATTTCCATTGAAAGCACACGATCTATTAATACAAACGGGTATCGATGTGGCAAATGATCCAATATTTCATGAATATCCATACTATTTGTTACATTTTCTGACATAGTGACTCTCTGATTATTCTGCTTTAGGACTCAATTGGTTTATCGCTTCCTCTAAGGCTTTTATTTTAGCTGTTAATTCATTTAAGTGGCGAATATTTGCTGCAGTTTTCAGCCATGTCTCATGTTCTTGAAACGGCATTAAGGCAGTATAAGTGCCTTTTTGGCGTATGGATCGCATAATCATACTCCCTGGGGATATGGTCACGTGATCCGCAATCGTAAGGTGTCCAAGTATCATGGCTGCACCACCAATTTTACAGTGCTTTCCAATGACTGCACTGCCCGCTATGCCTACACACCCTGCAATCACTGTGTGTGCACCAATTCTACAATTATGTGCAATTTGAATTAGGTTATCTAACTTCACACCCTCTTCGATGACAGTGTCATCAATAGCGCCTCTGTCTACAGTCGTGTTTGCACCAATATCTACAAAATCACCAATGACTACGTGCCCAACTTGCGGGATTTTAACCCACCGTCCATGCTCTTCTGCATAGCCAAAACCATCATTACCAATCACGCATCCAGCATACAAATGGCAGTGCTTACCAATTTTAGTGCCATATCGAACTGTCACATTGGGTTCCAACACCGTACCTTCGCCAATATCTACGTTGTGCTCAATCACACATCCAGAAGCTATAGCGACATCTGCTGCAATTTTGACATGATGACCGATGACCACATTTTGGCCAATCGCAGCATTAGGATGAACATCAACACCCTCACCAATCTGTGCGCTTGCGTGGATTCCTGCAATCGGTCTAACTAACGGGTTTAATAATGCAGATACTTTTGCGAAATACGCATAAGGGTTGTCTGTGATAATTTTGGGAAGCGTTGTAAGACTAGCATGCTCTGGCTTAATGATGACGACACTGGCAAGCGTTTGCGAGAGTGCAGCTGAATACTTAGTGTCTGTGAAAAAGCTGATAGCGCCAGTTTGTGCTAACCCGAGCGAACCTACACGATGAACAGGTGTATTACCATCTCCAGACAGCACTCCGCCCAACTGTTCTATGATTGTTGATACCGTTAACATCATCCGCCTATTTACGAACGATATACTACTTCTTACCCAAAAGTTTTAACACTTTATCGGTAATATCAATTTTCTTACTGGCATACGCAACACCACCGTAAACAACTAAGTCAAAGTTCTCTGACTCTGCAACACTCGTCACTGCTTTGTTGATACGGTCTTGTAAGACAGCCAGTTCTTCGTTTTTGCGAAGATTGATATCTTCTCTTAATTCACGCTGTTTACGTTGAAATTCTAATTTGAGGTTAGAAGCATCACGCTCTCTATTACGTCGATCAGCATCGGATGTCGTCAGCCTATCTTTGTCTAAAGCTGCTTCTAAATCACGAATCTGTTTTTGCAAACGGTCTAATTCTTGGGAACGCGGGCTGAACTCTTTTTCTAACTTTTTGCCTGTTTCTGCTGTTTGCGGAGCCTCTTGGAGCAATTTGTCGACTTGTACATATCCAATTTTGAGTTCAGCCGCTGTAGCACTCAAACTAAGCGTGAACCCAAACAACAAATAGAATAATACAAGTAAATGCTTCAACGAACTCTCCTCTGCTATGCAGTTATCTTATAGCAATCAATCACCAATTAAAACTGCTGTCCCAATTGGAATTGTAACACTTGTGTATCATCACCCTCTTTCTCATTCAATGGCTGTGCAAAGATAAGTTTTAGTGGCCCGAACGGTGATACCCAAGTAACACCTACACCTGCAGAAAATCGCAATGCATCGGCATTAATAGACTCTGAATCCGCATACACGCTACCACCATCAACAAACGCACTGAGCCTAAATTGCTTAGTATCTTTGATAAATGGTACTGGCATAAACAATTCGACATTACCCAGTATACGCTTGGTACCCCCTACTGAAAATTCCTGTCCAGAAGTAGGGTCAATGTCTCGTGGTCCTAATGAACCGTTTTGGAACCCACGCAGCGAGTTAACGCCACCTAAGAAATAGTTTTTAAAGAATGGATACTTCTTCCCACCATAAGTATCTGCGTAACCTAACTCGCCATTTAGCATTAGCGTAAATGAATTAGTAAGATCTTTATACCAAGCGTGTTGATAGTTTATTTTGTAGTATTGTAAATCCAACCCGGGTACGGCAACTTCAGCAGTCAATCTTTGTAATACGCCTCTGTTAGGAAAGAGAATATTATCTCTAGAATCAAAGGTCCAACCTGCAGATAATTGAATAGAATTACTGTTACATGTGGCATTGACATCGCCACAGAAGTTAATGTATTGAATTGGGCTACTGCTATTTAATTCAATCTGGGTAAAATCAGCCGTTATCCCAGCAGATAAGAAATCTCTTTCCGTGAGCGGTAACCCAAAACGAACACCTACACCGTAAGATGAGCTTTTATAAGAACCTAATTGATCGGTATTACTCGTATCGGTATCAACATCCCTACGGTACACATCAAATCCACGACTGATACCATCCGGGGTAAAATAAGGATCAGTAAAGGATAGAGAGTAGACAGTATTTACACGGCTGGTATTGATTTGTGTGGCTACTCGATTACCAGTGCCCAAAAAGTTAGGCTGATTGATGTTGAAACCTAATACAACACCTTCATTACTCGACAAACCCGCACCAAACTGAATGCTACCTGTTGACCGTTCAGCTAAGTTCACGTTTAAATCTACTTGGTCATTTGTACCAGGGACAGCGGGCGTTTCAAACTCAACCGTATCAAAGTACTGCAAACGATCAATACGCTCTTTAGAACGATTGATTTGCTGGCCTGCATACCAACCAGATTCCAACTGGCGCATTTCTCGCCGCACTACTGTGTCACGTGTGCGTGTATTGCCTGTTACGTTGATGCGTCTCACATACACTTTTTTGCCAGGATCAACAAAAAATGTAAAAGCAGCCGTATGATTTTCTTTGTTGATCTCCGGTATCGCATTGACATTAGAAAATGCATACCCATCGTCACTGAGCCTGTCCCCTAGCGCCTTGCTAGTTTCAGACACTAGCTGACGATTAAACACATCGCCTTTTTGAATCGTAATCAGTTTAGTTAGATCTGCTTCAGGCACTTGTAAATCACCCGCAAGCTTCACGTCGCTTATCGTATATTTCTCACCTTCGGTGATATTGACTGTAATGTAAATATCTTGCTTGTCTGGAGAGATAGAAACCTGTGTTGAATCAATGGCAAACTCAAGATAACCTTGGTTCATGTAAAAAGACTTCAATGTTTCCAAATCTGCCGTTAGTTTTTGCTTAGAGTACTGATCATCTTTGTTCCACCAACTCATCCAATTGGGCGTTGTCAGTAAAAATTCAGCACGTAAATCTTCCGTGCTGAAAGCTTCATTACCGACAATATTGATGTCACGTATTTTAGCAACAACGCCTTCTTCGATTTCAAACTTGACTGCAACACGGTTGCGCTCCAGTGGGCTCACCACAGTTTTTACAGAAGCGCTGTATTTACCTTGTGACAAGTATTGACGCTTAATTTCCTGTTCCGCACGGTCCAACTGTGATTTGTCGAAAATTTGACCTTCAGCAATACCAATTTGCTTTAAGCCCTCTTTCATTTTATCGGACGGGAATGACTTATTACCGCTGAACTCAAGTTGCGCAACCGATGCACGTTCTTGCACCGTCACCACGAGTATTTCACCTTCGGCCTCTACACGAACATCCTTAAAAAAACCCGTGCCATAGAGTGATTTAATCGCTTGTGTAGCTTTTTCATCACTCATTGTATCGCCAACTTGCACTGGCAAATAATTGAATACGGTACCTGCTTCGGTACGCTGCAAGCCTTCCACTCGGATGTCTTTAATCACAAAAGGCTCTAAGGCCAATGCAGAATTACTTAATAATGCGAGCACTAATGCTGAAATAATTTTTGGTTTTAATTTCATTACTTTGCTTTACTAGCCAATCATAAACCGATTGATGTCATTAAATATTGCGACCATCATTAACAGGCCCAACACCCCAAGGCCTATCTTCTGACCTGTTATCATCACCTGCTCAGAAACAGGCGACCCTTTAAATATCTCTGCAATATAATACATCAAATGTCCACCATCTAGCACTGGAATCGGCAAAAGGTTCAGCACACCAATACTAATACTGACAAGTGCAAGAAAGCCAATAAACACTTTAATGCCTAAATTTGCGC
>ENA-UOXP01000812-UOXP01000812.1-mixed-culture-metagenome-genome-assembly--contig:-NODE-812-length-23924-cov-44.156647_pt1 | contig 23924 bp, 10 predicted proteins | sample MGYA00238161_ERZ761639 | MGnify/ENA primary metagenome ERZ761639 (study PRJEB28913, sample SAMN08776760) | mixed culture metagenome | isolation source: Freshwater growth medium | place: USA...
TGCCTTTCGATTGTTCCCCATGAGCCCCGCCTTCTTCAACGCATTCGTCTGAATCTACTTGAGCTAGTAGGATACATAAGAACGCACGTAGGATACATAAGAGATACACGTGGGATACATGCGAGATACATATGGGATACATGTATCTGCAGCGGTTCGAGGATACATGGAGGATACATGCGGGATACATGAGGAATACATAATGAGATACATGTATCTCAAATGTATCCGGAGAGGTACGTATCTCAGATGCAAGATACATGCGGGATACATGCGGGATACATGTATCCTCAGAGGTCATCAAGATACATGCGGGATACATGCGGGATACATGCGGGATACATGTATCTCAAATGCATCCAGAGAGAGATGTATCTGAAATGAAGGTGACACGGGATACATGCAGGATTCGCGCGGCCACAAGTAGGGCTCGAGATACGTATCCTCGAATGTATCCCCTATGTATCCGACATGTATCGTGAGTGTATCTTGTGTGCCATGTATCTGAGGGTTAAGATACATTGTATCCTAAATGTATCCTAAATGTATCGTAAAGAAGGATACATATCCCTGGTTAAGATACATTTCCAATGATGCCAAAGTCACAGATACAATTGTATCCTGATGTATCTCGATGTATCTTGATGTACATGTACGGGACACATCAAGATACGATCAGGATACATGCAGGATACATCAGAATACATCAGGATACGTATCCGATAGGAAACCCCCCCCAAAAAGGAAAGGAAACCCCACGTCACCCCCCGAAAGCCAGCAGATTCCCTATGACACTCGCCACTCCGCTTGTCACCTCACATGGAGTCATGCATGGAGTCAGCCTCGACAGGCTCGACAGGATTCACAGGAACTCGACAGGAACTCGACAGGAACTCGACAAGGCTCGACAGGCAAGGCCTCGACAGCCCCTCGACAGCTACTCGACAGCGGGCTCGACAGCGCCTCGACGGAGCCTCGACAGCTCGACAGCTCGAGAAGTACACTTTCGAATTCTATGTCGGCGACTGTACGAAATTTGAGGTTCTCGCGAAGACGGCTACCGATAATGCTTGCGCCATCGCGAGACTGAGGCAAGTGATAGAGACAAGGATAGAGAGAGGCTTCTGGGCGCTTGGCGCTTGCCCTTGCGGAGGCAAGCGCAGCTGACCGCGTGTAGTCCCAAGGGCGGAGTCCCCGGGGAGATCGGGGATGGGGATAACGGCCTGGTCTGGAATATAACAGCCGTCGGCGAATTTAGACTAACCCCACGTGACCCGAACGCTCTCGCACTAAAAGGGTCGGGGTGTGATCTGAAGCGCGGAGGTCCGAAGGAAGCTCGTGTGGGAGGGATGATGATAAGTCGTCGAAGATGAAAGGGCCACAAGCAGAAGTCCTACCTGTAGACTGTCGTGCGGCTTTCGGGTACGATGCCCTCCTGGACCGGCAAAAGCCGGACCTCGCCGTCCAACTCTGGCAGCAGCGGCAGTAACGTCACGCAGGGGAAGGTGAAGCAGACGCCCTTGATGGCCGTCCCGCCGATCTTTGCCGGCGCCGCAGAAGAGTCATCAAGGCTTGCGGCTGCGTCCACGTGCGTCGAGCCCGACCACCGAGAGCTGATCCGATCGGTGGCCACGGTCCTGTATCGGCGCATCCGCGACAACGAGACTGCGGACTCAAAGGTCATCACGCCGCTCTTCTGCGAGGACACTCACACGGAGCCTGAGCCCGAGGACCGCTATGAGGTGACTCTGCCGCTGTACCACCAGCAGCTGCTGAGCTTCCCGACGTTGTACGTCATGCGCAAGCTCCCGCCGCTCAAGCTCCCGCCACCTAACTACCCGGTGCCGAGCGTGCACATCATCGCAACATTTATTGAGAACATTCGGCAAAAAGCGCGGCTGACACCGCAGTCGATGGTGATCACGCTCATCTACATCGACCGGCTCGAGGCCCGCTCAGAGGGCGTGCTGCTGCACGCGCGCTCGTGGCGGCCGGTCGTCTTCGCCTCGCTCCTCCTCGCCTCAAAGGTCTGGCATGACATCTCGTACTGGAACTCGGACTTCCAATCGATCTGCCCGATGTTCAACGTGCGCAACATCAATCGAATGGAGCGAGCGTACCTCACGCGGCTCGAGTACAATACGATCATCTCGGCGTCGCAGTACGCACAGTACTACTTCTCGCTCCGCCACTCAGTGCGCGCGCCCACCCCAAAGGGGGTGGATGCCGTGCTTGAGGACGACTTCGAGGCCGTCGAGACTGGCGCGAGAGGCGCCGTCGATGGGGCCGAGCCTGGGCGAGGGCGAAGCGAGAGCTTCGACCAGAAAGCGCCGTTGCACACATCGAGTGGTAGCGGGGGCCGCGGGAGCAGCGGCGGCGGCAGCGGCAGCGGCGGCGGCGTCGGCGACAACTTCCGCTCAAAGTACCTCAACCGTCTGGCGGTGCCCAACGCGGCGCGGCTGCAGGAGCAGTCTGCCGCCCTCGCTGAGCAGAAGAAGGTGGTGGAGGAGCATGCGGCCGCGCTTCTCGGCGGAAGCAATGATCGCCCGTTGCCGATCGTGCTGCCTGAGATGGCGCCGCGCCAGCGGGCGCAGTCCTACTATCCCACAGAGGAGTGGGAGAGTAAGTCAGTGGAGTTGAGCGCGCATCAGCCCGGCCCCAGTAAGGCAGTGGGCCCCACGCACCATCGCGCGCTGAATCGCTCGCATTCGATGATCGAAGTGCCGTCCTCGCCAGAACTCCAGAGGAGGAGCCCACCAGCCTCCTCCCCACGGAAAGCCTCGCCCGAGTCTGCCAGCATGGCTAAGGTGTCGCCGTCGTCCGTCAGCAGAGCAGTGCCGGTGCCCGGCGCGAGGACCGATGACCCGACCCCGAGTCTGCCGGCATGGGTGTCCACGTCACTCTAGGGCACGCATGCACATCGTTACTTCTCGAAAACTCCAAAGTTTCGTTGTGAGAGTTCCGTCGACCGGAGATGTGACGTGCGAGCTGCGCGCTTGCTTTCGCGTCAGCTTTTGCTCCGACCGTCGCCTTCGCTCCGTCGCAAAGCACACCGGCGCTAAGGAAAACGGGAGCCGAACGAGCACGGAACCATTGTGGGACGGCGTCGGGGCTAATGATCCGGTGGCCCATCGACGAGGTCCTGGCCGAGCAGGCCCATGTTCGAAGGCAGTCCTCGGTTCCGCCGCCACCGGAATGGGAGGGGAGTGGTCGCAAAATCTGCCTTCTTTGTCTCGAGACCGTGTCTGTGGCTGAGCGGCATGCTGCCCATGGGAACGCTCATCATGAAATAAAGTGCTTCCGCTGCAGTGAGTGTGACTGCACATTGACTGCAACGAACTGGTGCATCTCAGTCGAGGCCGAAACGGACGAATTCAAAAGGAGGATCAACGTGAGTCACACGGCGGCGAGTGCACAGGGCACGGAGAGCGAAACGTCCACTTCTTTATCCACTTCTTCCGCAGAGGCCGAGTTGAAGTTTGAGTCGGCGGAGCGAGACGCTACCGCACGACTCGCGGCGCAATCGCTGCTTGCTGGTATGATTGAGCTTGCTGGTGCACGAGGTCTAACACGAGGTGAGGCGCCACGTGTTCTGGCGACGGATGCGTCCCCTGTCCCTTTCGAGCCAAATGTCGAAACGAGCACCGAGGGCGACTTAGAGGGCGACCACGCTGAAGAGGAGCACCCAGCTGAAGAGGTCGACCCCATCTTTGGCACGTGGCTCAAGGAGAGGTGGGAGAGCACCGTGCTGTTCACGGATTCTGAGCCGGCTGTCGAGCTGAGCACCGCGAGTGACGAAACCTCAGGGGCTGCTGACGAGGGCCCTGTCGCCACGTGGCTCAAGGAGAAGTGGGAGAGCACACCGACTGCCGCCGAGTTGCAGAGCTGGCTCGAGGAGGAGACTAACGTGATGGTGCTCGGTTGTTGGGCTGGGTGCTCGTCATCTCGCAGGCCAGCAGCGTCCTCTGCTCCTGTTTCCCCCACGTCCCCCACCTCTCGCAGGCCCCCGCGTCCCTCTACAGAATCCTTCGAGAGAATCCCCCACCTCCCTCCTTACCTCCCTCCTTACCCCCCTCCTTACCTCCCTCCGTCGAAGGACGGCCTTCGGGAGTGATGTGCTCGAGGGAGGAGAGATGCTCTATGGAGAGATGCCACCGGATGCAGGCCTGCAGGCCTTACTGCAGGCCAACTGCCCTCAACATCTACCTTCGTAGTGCCGCCCACGGATAAGCCCACGTAAGCGGCCAGCTGCTTGGCGGTCGCCGCTCACAGGGCGGATGCGGACAGGTGGAAACAGAGAGCGGCTGAAGCACCTAGACAGCTCGTGGCAGCGGCATCGGAACGGGCCAGGGCGGCAGAGGCTGCTGAGAACGCGCTCCTTCTGCAACTCAAGTACCAGTAGCAACTCGTAGAAAACGTGGAACTAGAACCGGAAGCGGCAATTCGCGGCAGCCTCAAAACACACCGGCTCTCCGCATGCGTTGTATGCTTGTATACTTGTCGTGTCGAAGCAGACAAGCCCGTGACCCGGTTACCGCGCGAGAGGGTGCGTATAAACAATAAACAACAAGTCAAAACACAAAAGTGAACGACCCAGGTCACAGACGCGTCCAAAAGCCAAACCGAAGGCGCCCGCCCGTACTAAGAAACCCAGAGCGGCATGCGATGCAGAGCGGAGAGAGGATGTAGAGAGGACGCGGAACGCGCGGAGGGTGCTGCTGGAGCTGTAGGTGAACGGTTGCCGAAACGTTCCGCCGCGGCGCGAACGCCCATTTCATATTTCTTGCCGACGGATGATGGCGGTGCTGCACACGCGGGCTGGCGGGCTGCGTGCTGTTGCTGACCGTCGGCTGCGGCGCGGCGGTGCTGTTGAATTTGTCGTGCGAATGTTTGATGATATTTTACCGCCTGCCCGCCCCCCATGGCCGCGTGGCCATGCCGCGCGCATGGCCGCGCGCCCCCCGGCTCCCCAGCGCGTACGACGATGTAGACATATGGACGTAGAGCTCGCTGTTCCGCTTCCGGATTTGGCGGATACCACCCGCCTACCCGTCGAGCTTCCCACTGTAACAAACCCAACGAACAGCAACAAAGCGGTACACATAAGTAGAAGTACACAAGACGGGCCTCACCACTCACGCTACACCGGTGTACGATCGTGACGTACAGGGACAGTTCGGCTCCTGTGTTCGTCTCGTCACGACTCACGTCAACGGTGGCCAACGCGCCCAGTAACGGACCGCCCAGCACCATTTTTCGAGCTTAATGCGCCTCCTCCCTTCCTTGTTTATGTGTCATGCGCGCCCGCTGTGCGCGTCGCTCGGATGCCTGAGCGAGAGCGCGCGCCCTGCCACCCCGCGCGGCTGCATGCCGCTGGTTCAGATTGCGTCCTTCATCTCGACGCCGCTCGTGGCCGAGGACTGCGCCACAGGGTTGTTGATGGTCGTGGTCGGGATGGCCTTGACGATGGTTGAGGCCTTTTTCTGGCGGCGCTTGAAGTTACACACGATGATGGCGACACAGATCACAAAAGAAGGCACGCCCACCGCGACGCCGACCACCACATCCGTAGACACGCCGGAGCCGCCGCCGCCGGTGATTAAGTTTGGGTTGATCGACAAAGTGCCGTCGGCATTGACGATGACTCCAGGGATGTAGGGCGGCGGCGCGGGCGAGGGCATAGTGACGGCGACGGACGTTGGTGCAATGTTTGAAACCGCCTGCACGGTGACGCCAAGCGCGGCGGTGAAGTTGGCTGCCGGAGTTGCGGCGAGCAACGTCGCCACGGCACTTGCCGCCGCCTGGGTCGGGTACGTGATGGTGGCGGTGACCGAAACGGAAGCGGAGGTGACGCTGAGCGTGATCACGGACGGGGACACGCCCATCAGAGTCGCCAGGGCGTTCCGGAATGCGTTTCGGTTGAAGCTCGTCACATCGCCCGCCACGGTGAAGGTCGCCGTGATGGCGGCGAGGACGCGGGAGCCCGGCGACAATGGCGGCCGTGGGGGCGGCGGGGGCCGCGGGGGCAACGGCGGCGGCGGCGACGGCGATGGCGGCGGCGGAGACGGTGACGGCGGCGGAGACGGTGACGGTGGTGGGGGGGGCGCCGGCGATGGCGGGTTAGCTGGCGGCGACGGCGGCGATGGCGGGCTCGGCGGTGGCGACGGCGGCGACGGCGGCGACGGCGGCGGCAGCGGCACGAGCACGACGTCGTCGGCAGTGCGTGGGAAGATCTCGAAGGAGCCACCCGCGGTTCCAGAGAAGTACACGACGCCCGTGAGGGAGGAGAGCACCCTGCCGGTGAGCGGGCCGCCCACGAGGGCCTGCAGGTGACCGTCCGTGTCGAGGAGCGTGTCCTCGAGCTGCGTGGGGCCCGAGCCGTCGTTGATGAGGATCTCGCCGGCGCTATTGGGCTCCGACAGGATCTGGACGTTGGTGAAGCGGACGAGCATGCCCTCATACGACTCTCCCGAGAGGCCACAGCCCAAGCCGATGGCGCCCGTCGTCACAGCGATCGGCTGGACCGTGTGGTTCGTCGAGAGCACTGTGACCACAGAGGTGGCGGACATGGCGAGCTGCGTCAGATTTCCGAACGCACCGACCGGCGCGCTGATCTGAAGGCGGTCGCCGACGGCGGCGTTTGGCAGCCAGAGGGACGGGGTGGTGCGCAAGGAAAAGTCGTAGAACACGTAGATGCCACTCCACGGTGAGCACGGGCACGAGGAGCAGCACGTGCTGTTCTGGAGGAAGAGGCCGCCGTTGCGGTTCACAGCCGTCACGTAGCCCTCCACCATCACGATCTGCCCGAGAAGAGGCTGCGCTTGAGTGGGTAGGTCGCAGTTGGGGCTGTCCATGTACTGGATGGAATAGATCGTCGACAGCGTGGGTGGCGGCGGCGAGGCGATCGGCGGCGGAGGAGGAGCGCGTGGATTGGGCGGCGGTCGTGCAACACCGCACAGGGCGGCCTCGCAGAAGGTTCTTGCGACATGGAGGTTGCGGATCGAGAGGGTCCAGGGGGGTGTCGGGCTCGCCTGCCGGAACGCGATCCGGTCGATTGAAATACTCGTGGCTACACCAGATGACAGGATGCTCGTGGAGTTCTCCGAGGTGGGGTTGACCCAGAGCGAGCACTTGTCGGCAACGGTGTCGAAGCTGTAGACCAGGCGATATGTGGTGCCATACGTGGTCTCTGCGGTGGTGGTGAACTCTGCGGTGTTAGCAGCTGTGCTGATGCCGAGCTTATAGCCCGTGCTCGTGTGGCCAGTCGGGAAGACCCTGCATACGTAGGTAGTTCCAGTCACGATGAAGTGCGTGAAGTACGTGACGACGGCGGTGCCCGTAAGGGAAGACGGGGTGGGATAGTTGAGGTCCATACCGGCGTACACCGAGCCCGTAGACACGACCGGTGTGAATGGGCTGTTGACGTCCTCAGAGTACGTAGAGCTGCCGCCGCGTACGGTGATTGCACCTTGACTGGCTGTGATTCTGCCCAGTTGAGTTCCGGCATCATGGACTGTCCAGTTGCCGCCCACGTCTGGCGTCGACCCCACGAGGTTGCCGTCGGTCGAGAAGTCGTCCCTCACGAGGATGGTAGACGAGGGCGGCGGCGGCGGCGAGGGCGAGGGCGGCGGCGGCGAGGGCGGCGGCGGCGAGGGCGAGGGCGGCGGCGGCGAGGGCGGCGCTGGAGGAGGAGGAGGAGGACACGCTTCTGCGAAGGTGGTCGCGACTATGAGGTTGCGGATCGAGAGGGTCCAGGGGGGTGTCGAGTTCGTCTGCCGGAAAGCGACTGCGCTGATCGTGGTATCCGCCGCGACAACATTAGCCGTCATGATGCGCGTGGAGGCCTCCGAGGTGGGGTTGACCCAGAGCGAGCACTTGTCGGTAACGGTGTCGAAGCTGTAGACCAGGCGATATGTGGTGCCATACGCCAGATTCTCTGCGGTGGCAGTCGTAACTTCGGAACCTGCTGCGCTGATGGCGAGCCTGTAGGTCGTGCTCGTGTGGCCAGTCGGGAAGACGCGGCATACGAAGGTTCCAGAGTTGAAGTGCGTGAAGTACGTGCCGGCGCCCGCTGTGGTTGAAGACGGTGTGGCATAGTTGATGTCCATACCGGCGTACACCGAGCCCGCAGTCACGGCAGGTGTGAATGCGCTGTTGACGTCTTCAGCAGCAGCGCTGCTTACGGTGATTGCGCCTTGACTGACTACGATTTGGTTCGCGGTTCCTGAGTGGGCTTCCCAAGGGCCGCCCACGTCTGGCGTCGACCCCGCGAGGTTGCCGTTGGTCGAGAAGTCGTCCCTGACGAGGACGGTAGCTGATGCAGCGGCGAACTAGGACGTTGACGATCAAAATCCGGAGCATCGTCGGGCCTTGCGGGAGAACTGACGTCCTGCTACGCATGTTGCAGCCCTCGAAAATATGGTCTCTTTTGTTATTACCGGAATATTTGGAATCGAAGAGAAGCCGCTCGCCTTTCCTTAGAAACCATTCGGTGATGGACGGATTCACTCGGGGTCTCGTTCGCGCTCGCGCGCGGACAGCCTGGACAGCAATTGGGCCTCTTCACGTTCACAGCTCTTTCCGCCCTGCTTCTCGACGACGAACGCCATGAATATGCCTGAGAGCATGGCGACGACCGACATCAGCGACCGCGACGCGACGCAGACTTTCGTCGCGCTCCGCTACTGGGCGCGCGCCTCGCAGTACGAGCCGACGGACGCCGAAAAGCAGGTGCTCTCGTCGTGCGAAGCAAGGAGCAACCGATTCTGGCAGGCGGGCTTGGCCGTCGGCGGCGGCGGAGGGCTCGCGCTCGCCTCGGTCGCGAAAGTCAACCTCCCTCAGCGGGCGGCGATTGCCGGTGCTTTTGGCTCGGCGGCCTCTTTCTTCGGACAATACAAAGCCAATAAACCTTGCCTGCAGGATCTCTTCGAGGCCAGCCGGACTGCGCCGTCGCCGCTCGTGGCGCAGGCAAGGCAGATCCAGCGCGACGGAAGCACGGCGACGGTCCAGCGGCTCCATATCGAGCAGCAGCAGCGGATTCAGCAGGAGCAGCAGCACGACGAGCGCGCCGGGCAGGCGGCCCGAGCCGTGAGCGCGCCATCCGGGCCGCAGGCGTTCGCCACGCCCGACGCGCCACCTGCTGCTTCACTCGCTGAGGACACGGACGTGGCTCCTCTGGACGATTTGGGTCCAACTTCATCTCCACTGCATTCGGCCTCGCCGGCGACGAACAGTTGGGAGGCGATTCGTCAGCGCCACCAAGCCCGCCTTGCCGTCGATCCTCCTACACTGGGCACGGGCCGCCCCGTCGCACGGCCTCCAGTGCTCGAGACGGCGCCGCACGACGCGGCGCCTCGACGCGCGCCTCGCAGGAATGCGTATGGCGATGAGGTTGTCGATCAGTGACAGAGCGAGATGTGTATCCAGCAGTTGCAGGCCGAGTCACGGCCTTCGGTCGACCACGGGTGGCCCTCCAGTCGTTTGATCCTTCTCAGATCTCACGTAAGAGTACGTTCATGTACGTTCACGAGTGTTCCGGTACTGGGAGCTCCGCTCCGGAGCACATGCGCGTCAGACAGCAAGTCGCCGACGAGACTGTTCAATTTGGTAGAACGCACCTCTCTCATAAAAATCATATTCCGTTTTATCCGCTGGAGATCGGTGCACGGTGGATCTGATGCACAATGACGCGAGGCGGACTAACGACTATTATCCGCCGCGACCTGCACTACTGACTCTATCACTTCCGGGGACCGTCCGAGATCCCCCGTCTCGACACGTATCTCGTCTCGGAATCCACGGAATCATCCAGCCGGCACTGCCGGCAGCGCGCTACGCAGTCGCGCCGTCGGGCGTCGCGTACACGGTACCCACGGTACCCTCCGCCATACGACCCGCCGCGCGGCGCTACAAGGCTACATGCTACATGTGCGAGGTCCCAGTAATCTCCAATTCGTTGGCGCCAATTCGATGTTCCGATGTGGCGGGCGGTGCCGCGAAGTTACAAGACGCGTCTGGCATGATGTTGTAAAGCTCATAGGAGTGTAAATTGAGTGTACCAGTCGCAAGAGTCATGTCTCCAGAGTCGCATTCCAATCCGGCCTTGATCAGACTTTGATCGATCCCAGGACCCCCTTTGCCGAGAACCTTTTAAAGGCCTTTCCCAGCTCCTCCGTGAAGATTGTGATCTCGCCGCTGGAAGCTGTGCTCTCGCCACCGGGAGCTGCGATCTCGCCGTTGGAAGCTGCGCTCTCGCCGTTTCGAGCCCTGGCCGCCATCTCGATGCCATCCGTCCGGTCGGCGGCCGCGCTTTGAGTGCTTGTCGAGTGCGTGAGGGTCGCGAGCGCGGAGCCCGACAGCAGCGAGTGGATGGTCATCCGGATGCCGGGGCCGGTGGCCATCAGGATGGCGTTGAAGAGGAAGAAGGCGCAGCAGAGCGACACGAGCGCGACCACGCTAAAGATGACGCCAAAGATGCGTAGGGGGCGCACCTGCGCCCAGATCAGGGGGACGACTGCGGCCAGTGTGGTCACTCCGGAGGCGAATGTCGAGCTTGAACGCGCGAGCAGTACGGCGCGGCTCTTGTAGTATTGCTCGGGCATGAGCGAGTGCTTGAAGGCGTAGGCAAAATGGACGAGGTAGTCAACGGAGATGCCGATGACGATGGCGAACGAGAGAGATTCGATCGGGCCGAGAGACATGCCAAGGACGCCGAGCAGCCCAAGCACGAACACGATGATCGCGACGATCGTGTAGAGCGCCACGTAGCATAGGTACACGTCTCCCAGGAAGAGCAGCATCGCGACGAGGCAGAAGAGGGGCGTGTACACGAGCGCACGCGTCACTCCGTCGAGGAACGCACGCACCGTCGGCCCGATGGCGAATTGCGAGCACGTGACGAACCCGTCGTCAAAGGCCGATCGGCCCGCAGGCGCATGCGACACGTTGCCGTTCCACTGCGCTCGGCCTTCGAGGAGCGTGGGGAGTGAGGCGAACCAACTGATCCACTCGGACTCGTAACGATCGAGCCGCGCGACGTCGTTGATCAGTTGGCCACCCTTGGGGTACTTGGAGCGTACTTGCTCCTTCATCCACGCAATCCGAGTGGGGAGCCCGCCGACGCGCGTCGGGTAGCCCGTGGCACCGTCCGCGTGGAATCCAACGGATCCGCGCAGGGAGGGCCACCCTGCGAGCACGAGGAGCAGCACCTCGAGAAAATCATCTTCGGGCAACGGCCACCCATAGCTTACACCGGTTCTGGTGACGTAGGCGCCGGTTCTGGTGGCGTACTGGTAAACTCGGTTCATCAGGCAGCCGCCGCGGTTGTCCCAGGCAGCGTGCACGACCGGATGGGCAGACGAGCCCTTGAGCTCATCGCACAGCAGCCGCAGCTCCTCCTGCTGCCAGCTGAAACGACCCGGGTCGAAGCCCGCGTACGCGCGCGCCCAGCGCCGCTGCCCCTGCCCATCGAGCCACGACAGCTCGCTCGGCACGGCGCCCGTCGTGCGCGGGGTCGGGTCGAGGCCAAAGACGATGCTACACTTGTCGGCGTCGATGAGAGGCACCTGGTCGGCCATCCCGCCAGTTCTCACACCACTTGAGGCGGCGCCCGAGACGGCGCTAGGGCGCACCTCGATCGTGACCATCGCGACGACGAGGAGCACGCCGGTTGCAAAGGCGGCCGCGCACGTGAGCACAGCGAGCGCGCCGCCCGCTCGTCGGCTCGGGAAGCTTCGGACTCGGCCGTTGGGCTCGATGATGCGCTCAAGGGGCGCGAAGCCGCCCGCGGCGACGCCCGAGGAAAAGACATCAGCATGGATCGCGAGGATGGGCAGATGGACGAGCAGAGCGAGCGCGATGAAGAGGCACGTGAGGTACGGTCTCTCCGAGTCCACCTCGACCAAGCCCTTGGGACCGAGGGCGAGCGTGTAGCAGCCGCCGCTGCCCAGCGCGAGGAGCGTCGAGAAGGCGAGGAGGAGCCGCCGCCAGACGAGCGTGGTCTTGTCATCGCGGTGCTCGACACTCGCCAGCGTGGCGCCCTGCGGCTTGGCTTTGGCCGCATGCAGCTGCGTTTGCGCGTGCGTTAGGTCCTCGTTGTACGTGTGGCCGTGCGAGAAGAGAAAGTAGAGCGCCGCCGCGGCCTGCAGCCCTCCGAGTAGCTCCAACCCGGGCTCGATGCCGCTGGCCTGGCCGCTCGCGAGAAAGAGCTCACGCCACTGCCAAGGCAGCACAGCGACCGTTGCGAGGCAGCCGAGCAGCGACACGAAGGCGAGCGCGAAGGGGACTAAAAAGGAACGTCCGAGCGTGAAGATGCCGAGTATGGAAGGCCCGCCGCCGTCGGCAATGGCGCCGGCCCGGTGCTTCCGCCATGCTCTCCCTATCTGGCGTAGCATCACAGCGAGCATGGCGGCGTGCGCCGCCATCGTCACCTCGCCCACCAGCGGCAGCACGCGCACACTCCAGAGGTAAGACCACCGTTTCATGTCTGCGGCAACGTACGCGGCGAGGGTACCGGCGAGTGCAACGGCCGCGCTGCCGAGCACGAGAGCGGAGGCCGCATTTGGATATAAGTCGTGCGAGACGAGCGGCCTGAAGCACGCCCATCGGCGCCCAAGCGCTTGCACGTACGCTGCGAGGAGGAGCACGATCGCTTCGGCCCAGCCGAGGCATGCCAGGCAGCCTGCGAGGGCGTCCGCCCTTCCAAAGGAGAGGCGCGCCAAGGCCACTGGCGGCGGGGGCGGGGGCGGGGGTGGGGAAGCTCGGGGGGGCGTATCTCCGGTTGGACGAATCTCCGGCAGGTGATCGCTGAGGTAACGGCTCCCTATGAGGAGGCACAAGGCGGCGAGCCCGAGGCAGAGCATTGCGGGCACACGCGACTTGCGAGCCCACTCCGTCGGCTGGAAGACGAGGAGGGCCGTACGACGAAAGAAGACGATGCCAACGGCAAGGCAGAGGAATGCGTCAATGAGCAAGGTGATGCCGAGCGCGATGGCAACGCTCGCGTCGCCGCCAAAGACGGCGTCGTGTCCCGTCCAGATGTAGGCGAGCAATAGGGAGGCGATGCCGAACAGCAGCAGCAGTGCCCCGAGCATGGAGAAGAGAAGAAGCGAGGCTGCCTCGCGCGGCGTCAGGCCGACACGCTGTAGCCGCACGCCCGTGATGACGCCTCCTCCGCCGCCGAGTACTTGGGGTGGGTCGAGAGGACGAAGGAAGCCAACTGGCACGCGCGTCGAGACTACCCGGGCGGCCATGAAGCTCACTGCTGCATTGATGATCCAGATCACGCCGAGCCACCACGCGAAGAATTCGGCATTCGCTCTAAACACGGCAACCGAGACCAGCTGGCAGAGGAGCATGAGATCAACGTACGCGAACGTCATGGTCCAGCGGTTACGTCGCGTAAAGTCCGTTGAGGCGACAAGCCCGCCGCAGGCCGTGGTGTCGTACCCGACGACGCAGGCGAGCATCGCGGGTACAAGTGAGGTGACCAGCACGCACGCGCCGAGGAGATTGCGCAGATCCTCGCCCGAGCCGAGGAATGCTCCGAAGCCCGAGAGGACCAAGAGCACAAAGGCGAGCACGAGTAGCGCCGTCCCGAGCACCACGAGCAGCTGTCCGTACTTTCGCGCGACACTGTTGGACTCCTCGGCGGCACGAGGGCGTGAAGAGGGGCCGGGAACCACGCGCAGTCGTGCCTTGGCCTCGATTGGGAGGAGATGGCCCAACCGCTGACCACGAAGGGTGACGAAGCCGGCAAGGAGCGGGATGGTCGCCCAGAGCAGTAGGACGCCACAGACGCCGATCGCTTGCCACGGCGGCGACCAAGCAGGCACGTCGATGCCGGAGCCGGCGTGTGGGGAGGTGCTGTTCTCACCGCGCCCCGTCCCGCGGCCACCTGTGATCGAGCTCGTTGCGGGCAGCTCGGGCTTGTTGAACGCCACTTGGGCTTGGGCTTGTTGCGGGCAGCTCGCATCCGCCACGCTCGCGATGAGGGCCACACCGGCCAAACTCGAGGCAAGGGTGAGAGTAACACACGTCACGAGCGCAACGGCCCGGCTGCAAGGCACCGGGCGGAGCAAGCAGAGGGGCTTTTTCCGTTCGAGCACGCACACATAGACAGCGGGCAGCGCCGCGCTGAGCAAAAGGCCGATTCCGAGCGCGAGCTGCGCGTGTCGCGGCCAGATGAGGTCATACCCGGAGAGCGCTAGCAGCGTCCAGCCACCCGCATGCACCAATGCGAACGTGCACACCATCACGAAGCTCATCTTGGTGCGTCGCGACTCGTTGGTCGCGCAGGACGGCAAGAAGGGACCAAACGGCGCGTTGCGTACCGAAGCCGCGGCGGCCATCATCACGACGACCGACCAGAACAAGCAGAGCGTCGCCAGGCAGATGCCCTCCCAGTGCGGTTTCCATGGGGGACCGCCGCCGCCCCCACCGTCGCTGCCGTCGCCCTCGGCGTCGCTGCCGTCGCTGCCGTCGCTGATGGCTGGTCGACCCTCATTCTCGGGCTCCATGTAATTGATGACGAGCGCCATCGCCGTGATCATGAGTGCTGCGAGGACGAGGAAGACGCATCCACGCCTCGTGCGCCGGCGCCGGCGACTTGCTTCGGGGTTCACCTCGTCTGGGTCGGCCTCTCCGAATAACCAGCGCTGCGAGACCACGCGATCAAAATAGCGTGTGAGGAAGATGGAGCCAAGGCCAGCGAAGAAGAGGGCATGTGCCAGGAAGAGCACTGCGAGCACGGCGTTGAGCGCGACGGGGTAGTGGCAGCCGAGCAGCAGGATAGCCCAGCGTTCGTTCGACTGCAGTACGAGGCCTAGCGCCCCCAGCCCGGCGAGGAGCCCACTCGAGAAGAGCCTGAACAACGATCGCTGCACGCGGCCGCATGCACAAATGACACCTGCCCACCCGTCGGGCGACTGCTGCTCAAGGCTGACGCCCGAGGCACGCAAGCCCTTTATGCCACGGCGAAGATAGCGCAGCAGGGCGGAGGGCCAGCCGGTAGAGAGCAGCAGCAGCAGCGCGTCGACAAAGAGGACCGACGAGAGAAGGACGGTGCCTGAGGGCCAGAGGGCGAACTCGAGAGAGGGGACTCGATATGAGAGCGATCCGCGGGCGAGGCGTCGGTACAGTGAAGGCCAGCCGGGGACGAGAGGGCGTGCTTCGAGCTGCGCGAGACCGCCCACGCCACTGAAGACTGCCGTGCGATTCTCCCAAATAAGGTCGACGGCGAACATCTCGACGGACGCACCAAATATTGACAGATCTCCGCCCACCCGATTCGAAAGGATGGCGAGGGCTGGCGGGACGAGCAGCCCGAAGAGCACAAGGAACGCCACGAGCAGCACACGCCTCTGCCGATAAATGAGCCCATGCATCAGGTGCAGCAGGCGTGAGGCTGTGTCGCCGTGGCGCTCCACGAGTAACCGTTGGGCGGCGTCGCGCCCCGAGGCCCCGCCGGCGACGAGGGCGCCACCCTCCCCAACTCGGAGATTCCGAAACAAGCCGTTGAACCGAGCTCGCGCGGACCCACAGCACCCTCTGCGCTGGCCCAGCCACTTGAATAAGCCCGGTCCGAAGCACACAAAGTAGCCGCGCTCCTCGAGCAAGAGTAGCGCAGGAGTGTTCCTGATGAGGGAGGCAATTGGTGGGCATCAGTGGCAATCAGCTCGCAACTACATGGCACTCAGGGGCAATCAGCTCGCGTTACACGAGCACGAGGACGAAGTTGACCATGATGAGGATCCCGCCGCACAGGCCGAACTGCGCGATCGCGCGCAGCGGCGAGAAGCAGTTGATGAACAGGGAGAAGGCGGTGGTGACGTCGGCTATGAAGAGGGGGCGTGATGCCTGGAGCAGCGTCCAGCGCACGCGCGCGGCGGCGCTCGCCCGCTCTCCCGACTTGAGACGCAAAAGGTAGGCCTGCTGCCATGTCTCGTGGACCACGAAGATATTGTCACTCGAGACGCCGGTGACGATGAAGAGCGAGCACGCGCTGAAGACGGAGAGGGGGCGCTGGCGCAGCACGACGTCCACGAAGAAGGCCATCATCGGGAACGAGATGGTGATTTGAAACACGGCGAGGATGGCGAAGGCGAGATTGCGGAAATACACGAGCATGAAGCCCGCGATCAAGCCCACCGCCGCCAAGAGCAGCATGACGTCGTTCGAGACGGCCTCGCGGATCTGCCTGCCCACGAGATCAGGGTTACACTTCGCAAAGTCGGCCTGTACTTCCAGCGTCGTATCGAGCGCCTCCTCGAGCATCCGCAGCAGCGCGAGCCCCTGCTTTGGGGAGAACAAGCCCGCATTTGCGGCAATTGGCACCGAGAAACGCGTACGTAGATAGCGCACGCGGCGCGACTGGGAGCGGTTGGCCGCGCCGAGCAAGGTGCCATTTGGGTTGCCGTTCGCGCCCTGGCTGAAGAAGCCCATGAGCCCCTCTTTGACCATCCAACCGAAGACGTCATCGACCTCGCGCTGCGACAGCGCCGGCTCGCACTGCGTTCCCGCGCGTGTCGCCATCGCATCGCGCCCGAAGCCGTCGCCGTCGAAGCGCAAGCAGCCACTGCCGTTGATGGCCGTGCAGTTCGAGCTGCTGCCGCTCACGCCCGCGACGGTGCCCGGGCGCACCACCGACGGGAAGAAGTAGTTGAGTGCTGTGTCGAGTGGCTCGCAGAAGCCGGCGACGGTGCGAGAGCCCACCCGAACAGCGCGCCGGTGCCTGCGGCAAAATTCGGCCTCGCTGATCCAGCGGCGGATATTCTGCTCGAGGAGCAGGATGCGCTGCAGCACGGCGGGAGAAAGCACCGGCGAGCCATCACGCGTCGAGTACACGATCGAGTAGGTCCTCACTCTCTGGCCCCACAGGTCGTTGTGTGAATGATCGCACTGCAATTTCTGCTCGTCGGCAGTGGCAGGCTGGTGATACAGCTGGCGACGGGCGTAGTTGCGATATGAGCTGTAGTCGGTGTACTCCAGCTGGGTGGTGAGAAACTGGCGCTGCACCGCTAGTTGCGTCTGATCTTCGAACAGCTCCGTCTGCACAGTGAGGTTTAGATCACCTATCAAGAAGATGCCCGCCAAAGAGCCGACGGACAGCAGGTAGATGAGGAGGAGGCAACAAAGCGGGCGGCGTGCCAGGATGCGGAACGCGCACCCCGGCTCTCTCCCTGCGGGCATCGTGAGCGATGCGCTCTCTGCTCCGAGGAATTCGGTGGGCACCTGTTCCGAGCGCCGGTTCGCACTCGTGGCCTCGTACGCCGCGAGCGCCTCCTTGACCTTCTGATCTGCGGCGCTGAATTTCACGCGCTCGTCGGCGCCGAGCGCAACTTCGACCGCTTTCGAGGAACGGCGGCGCAGCGCAGACCTCACGCCCTGTTCCCCCAACATGTTTTCCTTTCGCGTCCTGGTCAAGCCCCTCCTTTCTCATTGTGAATGAGGGCTCCCACGCTGGCGTGACTGGTGCGTGAGTCCCGGGGTTCGGGTGTGGTCTGGCGCGTGAGTCGGTGGGTGGGGTTGGCTTTGAGGTGGTTCGGTTTGTGTGCTCCGAGTGTCTGTCTCCGCGTTTTTGAAGTGGGATCCGCTGAAGTGCGATCCGCTTCGTCAAGTTGGCTGCGGCACACAAGAGCGGGCAATAACAGTTGTCGCGTCCTGTCGTGTTAACGTTCACACAAACCTTTCACGGCGTACCGGTACGTATGCGAGGGCGGCTTGCCCTGTGCTTGGTCGCTCTGCTTCCGTCAGGAAGCAAGGCTCAGCAGCAGGATTGGGGGCCTTATGCGTCGGGCAGCATGGGATACCTCCATGTGGCGATGCCAAACGGCGCGACGCCACTGCGATTAGGCGACGTGCAGTACTCTCCAGATAACCCGGTGCACAGCGCCCAGCAACCAGCCTACGCTAGGGCTGTGTGGCTTCCCATGGATGCCGGAGAGGACGGCTCCGGAGAGGATAGCTCCGGAGAGGACGGCTCAGGGACGGGTGGCTCCTCGCTTCCCACAGTGGTGCAGTTGGATGCTAGCGGCAAAATCCGAATGCCATTTTTACCCACGCCGGTTGGTGAGATCATTCTTCACATCAACTGCGGCGTCGGCACACACCCCGGCGGCTGGAACCCAGCCGAGGGCGCTGGCGCGGAAGTCGTTGGCCTCTGGCGCTCTGGCGGAACCGCCAACGACCGCTACGTCATCAACTTGGACTCGACCATCTCCCCACTGTATGAAGGGCAGCCACAGCGACAGTTCAAGCTCGCGTTCGGGCCGAACACGTGGAACGGCTGCAGCTCCAACTTCACAGCGTCGGAGGGCTATCTGCAGCCTCGCCTCGTTCTCGCGACAGCCGACCACACGAACAGCCCGAGCGTCGTACGAATGGTCACTTTTGTACCCCAGCGTCCTGGCGAGCAAGGACCATCCCCGTCGCTCGACCCTTCACCATCCCCAACAACCGACGCGCTTCTCTGCACCGATACGTGCATCCGAGCCTCGGATGGCATCTGCGACGACGGCGGCCCCGGCGCCGAGTACTTTGATTGCCAGTACGGCATTGACTGCACCGACTGTGGCCCTCGATGGCCCAATCCAACCGCATCGCCTGTATCGTCTGGCCCAACCCCATCCCCCGCCCCCGACGCATCGCCATCGCCTGACGCATACTCTCCGGCCAATTGCTCGATGATGCCTACTGGGTGCGTGGAGCTTTGCACGACGTACGTTTACTGCGTCACGGCGCCGGACGCGGCCTGTCGCAATGCGCCGCCTTTTTGCCATTCGCAGTGTAGCCCCTACGTTCACTGCTGGAATGCCTCATCGGCCAGTCCATCCCCATCACCCGACGCATCGCCGTCGCCCGACCCATCCCCAACACCCGACGCATCCCCGTCATCATCACGAACCCCTCTGCCGCCGCCGCCGCCGCCCCCGCTACTGCCTTGTCCACCGCCGTCCCTTCCGCCTCATCCGCCCGTGGGCTATCAGGTGACGTTCAATGTAGCCATGTCGGCTGAGGCTCTGTCGGCCAACCTCACCACGGACGATCTCACCGCCACGCTCATAAGCTCGATGGGGCTGGCGAACGGCTCCAACGCACAGATCGTCATCGTGAGACGCACGACGATTAGCGTCGACCTTGGCGCAGCCGTAGCGGGCGCGAACGAGACGGAGTACCGAAGCGCTGTCGAGACGGCCGTTTGCGCGCCGTACGCCACCGCAAGCTGCACTGTGGCCGTGGCTGCGGACGGCGAGCGGCGCCGACGGCTGCTCGTGGGCGCAGTGGCGGACGATGAGTGGCAGCGTCGGTTGCAAGGTAGCGGCGAGGACGGCGAGCGGCGGCGGCGGCTCCAGGGACAGGCGAACGGGCAAGCTGTTCGCTTCGTGGTGAGTGTGGTGCTCGCGTCCGGAGCGAGCCTCGCCACGAATGCGACCTCATCCGAAGCGCTCACCGCAGCGCTCACGAGCGCCCTTGCCGCCGTGCTCAACTCGACGAACCTGACGGTGACCTTCGAGTCGTCGACCGTGGAGGCGACCGTCATTCTCTCTCAGCAGGGTACTCCGGAGGAGGCTCAGGTGGCCGCAAGTACGATATTGAGCGCTCAAACGATCACAGCGACGATCGCCGCTTCTCTCGGGCTTGACCCGAATGCGTTGCAGGTGGCTGCACCAACCATTCTATTCCCGCCGAGGCCACCGCCGTCGCCCACGACATGCGAGCGCACCACCGGCGGCACATGCGCCCCATGTGCCGCCGGCACGTACAAACCCGGTCGCGCGGACTGGAATTCGGCGTGCACCGCGTGCGAGGCGTGCGGTGATGGGATGTTTCGGTCGGGATGCGGCACACTGGCGTCGGGCGTGTGCCTCGCGTGTGCCAAGGGCTTCTACAAGCGCAACGCGAGCGCCACGTGGGATACGCCGTGCTCTCCGTGTGAGCCCTGCCCCGCCGGCTTCGTGCGCACGGAGTGCGGCTGGGACCGGCCAGGGATCTGCCGCCCGTGCGCCGCGGGTCAATACAAGAACGCGACGGGCAGCTGGGATGCACGCTGCACCTTGTGCCATGCGTGCCCTGGCGGGGCGATGCGAGTTGGATGTGGCGGCTCAAGCCCTGGCACGTGCGAGCCATGCGCATCTGGCACATATAAGTTGCACATGGAAGGGGCACATCTCCTGGCTCACATGGAAGGGAGATGCCTATGGCACGAACCGTGTCGGCCGTGTCGGCCTTGCCGCCCAGGGACGTACCTCGTCGGCTGCGGCAATTCCAGCCAAGGGGTCTGCGAGACGTGCCCCGCGGGCACGTTCAAGAGCGAAGACTCTGCGTGGGACACGCCCTGTTCGCCCGTACAGAGCTGTGCGCCAGGCACCTTTCGCCTCGGTCCGTCGGCCAGCTACGGCGGCCAGTGCGCGCAATGCGCGCACAATCATTACAAGAACGTGACGGGCAGTTGGAACTCTCTCTGCCTGCCGTGCGCCAGCTGCCCGGTGGGCGAGTACCGTGTCTTCTGCGGCCCCGAGAGCTACGGCTCGTGTGCGCCTTGCCCCTTTGGCGAGTACAAGGCCGACTCGTCCCCCGGCGCGTGCGTCAACTGCCAACCCTGTGCGCCGGCCAACTTTAGGCCACTCGTGCACGCGGCTGTAGGAGTAGGCGGCGGTGTGGGTTAATGCATTTCGACTCTTGTACGTACACTGTAGGCGCGAGAAGGCACAGGTCGCCGCTGAGTCCGCGGCCGGTCCGATCTCAACTGGCAGATAATTGAAAGTCTAATTACGATTCAGGCATTTACGTTAGCGGGTTCGAGACATTTACATTGCGTTTACGAGAGATCCAGAGCCAGTGCGCGCACAGGGCACTATGCGCGACTATCTTTGAGAGTTTGCGGTTCCAGATGCGACTTTGAGGTACGGTTGTAAGAGAAAACCGATGTGTTCAAGTGAACGCCGCCACCGACACGTCGACAGGGACCGGCCCGGTGGTGGGTGGAAGCATCTTGTCGCCGGGTCGGGCGGGACTGGGAGGAACCGATGCGGGGAGACGTCAGACGAATTAAAGACATAACGGAGACGAATCGGCGTAGGCCGTAGCGCATCGCCATGGATGGTACACAAAATTAGACGCCAGGGTGCAGGGACCGTCCCAGTCAGTCTCGTCGCGGTCCCCCCGCGCACCACACCGTCTCGACGAGATGCAACTTTGGAAAGTCTTGAAATGGGCTGGTGACTGGACGCTCAACTCGACTGTTACCGAGTCATACAGTCAGTCAGAGCCCTGGGGAGAGCCGCTGCTCAATGGTCCTCGTCGAATCCGATGCCCGCCGTCTCCGGCAGGAAGCTCGCAATCACGGCGACGCTCAGGTTGGCCGCGGCGATCACAGCGCCAATGAGCCACCCGGGGAGGCCCGAATACACCCAATTCGAGGCTGGGATACAGCCCATCACATTGAAGAGAAAGGCCGTGTTGGCGCCCAGACCACGCACGCGTGTCGGGTACATCTCCGGCGCAGCGATCCACATTGCGCTGTTGCCCGCCGCGAGGGAGAAGCGCGAGAGGGCAGCTAAGACCGTCACGGCGGTGCTGCCGATGACACCGACGCCGAGCGCCATCGTCGCGCTGGAGGTCGCTAATACCGTGAACGCACAAATCTGCACGCCGCGTCGGCCGCCCCAGAGACCAAACGGTCCACGGGGAGAGTCGACGACCAGCTGCACAAGAAGCGTGCCGGGAAGCTCAGAGGCTAGCACTGGCAGCTGCGCCGTGTAGTCAAAGTCGCATGCGAAAGCCGACGAGGCGTTGGTGGGGCCGCTGCCGGCGTCGCCAGCGTCGTCGCTCGCAGAGCCGTTGTTGCCCAAGATGAACGTCTGGAAGTAGACGGTGCCTGCCCACCCGAAGCCCGCTATGAGCCACAGGAGCCAATGCGTAAGCGCGCGCTGGCGCAGGGCTGGCTCGGCGAGGATGTCGACTGCGCCGCCCAGTCCCAGGGGCTTGAGACAGAGGCGCGCGGCGCGTTCAGCCGGGGTCGCGGCGGCACGCTCGTGGTTTGCACGCGCAGACATGGAGACGCCTTGCGACAGACGCGACAGGCGCACCGCGCCGGGATCCAGCCGTGCCGTCACGCCGCCCGCGCCCGCGCCCACGTCCGCGTCCGCGCCATCGTCGGCGACCAGGTCGAGGAGCGAATCGCGAAGCCCCGCTGAAGGGCGTGCCGACAGGCGTGCCGACAGGAGCGAGTCGCCTAGTCCAGCGTCACCACTGATCGGCGGGCGGCAGTTGAGGCGCGCGATCTTCTCGAGCACGGCCATCGCCTCGTCGCACCGTCCCTGCTCCACCAGCCAGTGCGGCGACTCGACCAGCGCCGGGGTGAGCACCAGGGCGAACAGCACCGGCGTCACCACCATGAGAACGAGCACACGCCACGGTTCCCAGCTACTGGGAGGAAAGCCAGGCGCTAACGAGCCGACGGAGAACCATGCGGCGACGAGCACGAGGATCGAGCCAGCGCACCAGAACCAGTTCGTCAGGTTGAGCACCGCGCCGCGCTGCTTGGGCGGCGCGATCTCAGACAGGAGATCAAACGGCACCATCACGCCACCAAGGCCGACGCCCATCAAGCCCATCCAGAGGCACAACGCGAGCCAGCTCTGGGAGGTCGCGGCGCCACCTCCTGCGACCCCCATGATCACCACGGATAAGACCACCGCAGTCCGCCGGCCGCGCGAGTCGGCGATGGCGCCGAAGATTGGCGTGGCAAAGTACGAGGCGGTATTGTAGATGGTGCCCAGCGTGCCGTACGCAGTGATATCAACCTGAAATGCGGCACCAGCGCATGGCATCAGAAACGATAGCAAATTGGTGTTGAGCGACATCGCCATTTGTGCAAGCGAGAGCGCGAGAACGAGCACTGCAGTGTAGCAGCCGAAGCCAATCTGGCTCAGCATCGCATCTATGGACGGGAAGCTACGTTGCTTGGATTTGAGATGGGTGATGCTGGCGCGGGCGTGCGTGCCGCCCTCCGACAGCCGCGACGCCAGACGCGAGAGCCGAGAATGTCGAGCGTCGTCTGTTATGACGCCCATGGGATCAGTTCTGACGCCCATCTTTCGTGCGGTGAGTATCGTTGTGGTTGTCGGGATCCCCGACGGCGCCGTTACGAATCCACGGTTTCGTCGAACGGTTTTGTGCTTCAGCGCAAAAACACCGGGGATTTACCCCCCACCCCCCCGGAGCCGTGACACATAACACAAACGTCGCCGGCTTCGCCGCCCTCCGCCGCCACTTCCCCGAACTCCTCGCCGTTTTCCGCTTCTTCTACTTCGCCGCCTCCGTCATCTGGTTCGGCGGCTCCACCGTCCCCATCGCCACATCCGCCACCGGCACCACCACCCTCTGCCACGGGTCCGGCCACGTCCTTCGCTCCGTCACCGGCGGCTGCCAGGGCTGCGGCGGCGCCACCCTCCTTTGTGTCCTCACGTACCACCTCTCCCTCTGCGCACTGCAGCGTCTCCGCCCCACCTCCGACATCGCCGCCACCGCCGACGACTCCTACTTCTGCGACGATCTCGACCCGCCGCGCGCCGCCCCCACCTCGCCCCCGCACCTGGACGCCGCAGGCGCTGCCATCCCCGCCGCCCGCGCCCTCCTGCCCCGCGCCGACCACGAGCTCGACGGCGCGCGCTCGACGCCCTCCTCCACTTTCCTCGTCATCCTCCAGCGCCGCCTCGGCCTCTTCCTGACCGCCCTCACCTCCGGCCTCGACGCCGCCGCCGCCGCCGGCCACCCCGTCACTGAATACCACCGCCTCGGCGACGCCGACATCAACGACGCCAACAACACCGCCCGCCACAACTCCACCCTCTACGCCACCTACTAGTCAATGGTGACGCCGAGGCCGCCGTTGGCCGCAGGCTGCGCGGCGCAGGCGAGAGCGA
>ENA-UOXP01000820-UOXP01000820.1-mixed-culture-metagenome-genome-assembly--contig:-NODE-820-length-23806-cov-41.099112_pt1 | contig 23806 bp, 9 predicted proteins | sample MGYA00238161_ERZ761639 | MGnify/ENA primary metagenome ERZ761639 (study PRJEB28913, sample SAMN08776760) | mixed culture metagenome | isolation source: Freshwater growth medium | place: USA...
CCACGAGGGGACGCGCCCCCCCGTCGGTCCGCGACTAGTGGTGCCGACCCATTGCGGCCGACATGCGCGACCGGCAGTAGGCCTGTGGTCGACCCACGCCCTGGCGTCCCGCGTGTCCGCCCCGGACCGCGTCGTATAGTCATTCAGACAATAATAGAAGCGCACCACTTTCCGCTTACGCGCAACGCGCTACGGGATGTAGGTTGTAGCCCTGGGTTGTAGCCCCGCCCCGCTGGGCAACACCCGACGCCGGACCACACGACACGCACCGTCGTGCTCATCGGCCGTCCGCCCGTCCCTCCAGTGGGCCACCGCGCGGACGCGCACGCGCGCACGACAATAGTCGAGTCTCCTCTCTAAGACAAGCGAAAAAGCAATAGCAAACACGAGAGAGAGAGAGGGCCCTAGAGAGGGGCGCATGTTCGAGGCGCATGTGGACGCTAAGCCAATATCCACTACGATGTCGGTGACGGTGTGCGGAAGTCTATGCCTATGCGATGGGCCTACACGCGTTGGTATGGCGCGTCACGTGGGCCGCTCTACAACGTTATGTTATGCCATGGCCGCATGGCGCCGTATGGCCTCGCGGTGCGATCTGCGATGTGTACATGTGATCTGGCTGATGCGGACGGTCGAGGGTGGCACTTTGAGTTCCACGTACCACGACGTTAACGTTGTTTAATGATGAAAGTCTTGTGTTGTTAAAGAGATGAACGTTAGATGAACGTTATCACGTACGGTTACAGCGGCCTTAATCGGACTATGCGTTGGACAATGACCGTATGCAGACAACGCGAGACGGCGAGAGGCGAGAGCGCGAGACCGAGTGACTTCAGGCATTCGCATCAGTCGTTGAGTTCAAGAATCGCTACGTTGGTATCAGGGCAAAAGGCTGCTGCTGGGCGAGGGTTGCCTTAGGGACATCGCCAGCATTATGGGTTGTGACAGTCGCACTCTTGACCCATGCAGCACGCACGATTGTGACATCGTCGCCGTCGAACACCTGTCTGGGCGCGATGCTCGCTGAAAGCCAGAAGGCGCCCATGATAGCGCCGTACGTCGTGAGGAGCAGCACGCCGTGCATCCACGTGCAGCGCCCCGACGAGAGCACGATCTCCGCGAACAGGGCGCTGATCGCGAGCGCGCCGACCAGGATTGGCTCCATGCCAAAGCCGATGTAGCCGCCCGCGACCCAGTCGGCGAGGATGGCAAACGGGATGAAGAAGATGGCGAGCTGCGCGGCAGAGCCAACGGAGGTCGCGATCGACGCATCCAGCCGGCCCTTCCACGCCATCTGGATGGAGACGGCGTGCTCGAGCGCGTTACTTACGTTCGGAATGATCAATGCGCATAGGATCAGCGACGGGATGCCACTGTGCTCAGCCGCGCCGTCAATTGCGTCGACAAGGCCGTCAGACAAGTATGAGATGAGAGCGACGAGCGCACCCATCATGCAAATCGCCGCCAACGCCGATAGCTCGGGCTCCTCATCGCCGCCATCGTGCTCGCCGTCCTTTTCGTCAAACATTTCCTTGTGCGTCCCCAGCGAATACACGAGGTACATGATGTAGACGATCATGCCCACGACTGCGAGCGCGCGCGATGCGGCGAGCGCGCCTGGCATCCCGTGCTGCTGAGGCGTGTCGAACCCCGCACCGTACCTCTCCGCCATCGTGATCAGGCCCGCGAAGGTGGCGATGATCAGAACCATGCTGATCAGCGTGGATGAGTTGGCGGTGTTGTAGTGCTGCACCTTGTGCTTGAGGCCGCCGATGGAAGCGGAGAGGCCGGTCACGAGCAGCAGACATGAAAGTACGCCGCCGATGAGCATCTGGATGGCGACAAGCTCCAGGCCCTGCTTGATCGCAATGATGGTCACGACAAGCTCTGGCACGTTTCCAAACGAGGCATTTAGCAGACCCGACGCAACGTCTCCCGTGTAAGCACCCACCTGCTCGGTCGCGTACCCGAGGCGCTCTGCGAGCGGCACGACCGCCAGCAGGCAGGTCAAGAACGTGATCGCCTCACTCTTAGCATCCTCCTCTTGCATCGTGGTTTTGCAGACGATTGCAAACGGCAGAAAGATGTGCAGGCATGCCAAGATCGGCTGGTCAAGGACCCAAATCTTGAGCGCGAGCCTGGCCGCTGTGGATGCTGGGGAACATAAAGAACCCGCCCCCGGCGGATCCAGCTCTTTGGTCATCTTCTCGGCACGGGACTCCATCTCCGGGGAATCGCTCATGGGCGCTGTCCCTTATTTGGCACTGGCAGGGCCAACGCGCCGCGGCGTGGCGTTTCTCGGATCGCCTGAAAGATGGCCCGTAATTGGGAACTGACGTGCCCAGCAGTGACGGGCGGTGTGTGGTTTTGATTGAGGTTTTTCCGGACACCTATCGGACACCCGGTGCCTGCAGACACCCACCCTATAACCCACCCTATACCCGTGCGAACAGGGACTCAGGATTCTTCTACAGCCGAGTGCTTTCAGCCTTTCACTGCCCGACGTCGAATTGACGGCCGAATTGTCGATACCAACCGTAGCGGATCAGGCCGGATCAGAGTCGATCCGCCTCCCCCACCCCCCAGCGCCCGCGTGCCTCCAAGTTTTTCGTAACGTCCGGTCCGCGCTCGCGGGCACCGACCGATCGTGTGTTGATCGCCGCATTCACTTAGGAGTTAACGAGTTAGGTCGGTTCACCCCAACAAACACTTAACAAACACGCCACCATCGCGCGTCATCGCGCTTGTGTTTCCTCCCTCACCGACCTACACGGACGTGTGCTCTGTGGGTCCCCACAAACAGTTGCAATGTGCCGCGAACGGCGGCATCCATGCTACCACTGAGTGGCCAGTCGCGCCACCCAAACGCATAGCGTCCACTTCCCTCCCTAGCGACTCGTGCGTCCGGCGCAGTGCGTTGCCAAACAGCGCCTCTCGCACACACGTGTCGCCTTGCCGCACAGCGAGCACGTCATTCCAGCAGTGGCTTCTTTGGTAGAAGTGCGAACGGTTAAAGCAGATCTCAAGGTCATTGTGCCAGAAGTCGCCGTGCACCGGCACAAGCACGACACCGCTCGTGGCGTCTCCGGCATTGATGAGGTATGTGTCATAGCCATATCCAGTCAACGTCTTCTGGAAGCGATACAGGCTCACGTTGCTCGCATTCTGCCTCTGCGCGGCGGACAATTCCCTATTGGAATGAAACGACTTGTGCCAGAATACGGCGTACTCAAACGACATAAGCGCGACTCGCTTGCTCAGCAGAGTGGAATGCATCCCCGCAAGCACGTCCCACTCGCCTCCTTCGACGTCCACCTTGATGTAGAGAGGCACCGTGCGGAGGGGAAGCGACGCAAGAAACGCATCCATGGTAGTCAGTGCGATGGCAGCGCCCTGTTTGCACCCACGTACCGAACTCCTTCGGTTCGCCTCGATGGACCATATATTCCAAGGGCCACACTCATTGACATGGGTCTGACCGTTAGTTCTCCCCACGCCGACGGTATGCACCGTATAATGCGCAGTGAAGTTCGCGGTGCGGCTGCGCGTCGCGGCTGCTAATCGGAGCTCATTCGCCTTAATCGCGTTGGCCTCGAAGGCGTGCACATGCCCGCGGCTACCAAAGCTTCCGAGGAGCCACAACGAATCGCTATCGTCCTCGTGCAGCCTTTTCGCAGAGTTGATGAATTGCGGTTGCAGCCCGTGGATTCCAGCTCCCACGTCTACAAGGACAACAGGGACCGCATCTCCGTTTGCAGGCTGGGTGCAGGGCAGGATGGCGTCGAGCTCGACCGTCAGCCGCTTCAACCCGAGATTGCGCGAGATGAAGCCAGGCCCATGCCGCACCGACCAATCGAGGATGTTCGCACGGCACTCGACACTCGGCGCACACGGCGACAAACCAGCGAAAATGAGTGGACAAAACGCAATTAGGAGCGTCAGCGCGGATATGCCAAAGGAAGGTGGCAGGTGAGAGCCGCGCTGGGATCTAACGCAGACCATGACCATCGCGTACCCGGGCTTGCGTTTGTAGTTGTTCAGACAACGCGAACAGTTAGGCCGCGCAGCCGCCTCACTTTTTGCAGAGCGGCAGAGGCACCAGGTCGCAAGCTATGAGCATGGGGAGTTACGGCCCGTTGCAACCTACCGGTAAATTGCTACGGAATCGTACGAAGCTTTATGATTCAACTGACCCTATCTCAAACTATATGCAATTCGCAATTTAGGATGCCACAAATTATAAGCAAATCGCGCCCGGACATGTGAAGCCATCGGGCCAGATTCTCCACGACCCCCGATTCCGGTTTTCCGGTCTCTCACCTCTGTCAGCCTCATAGGTTACTGGCCTCTGGCATCGGTCCTACCTCGGTCCTTTCATGGATACCGACAGAAGACAGACCTTCACAGTGTCGATACGGCGGTCGCCCCGTAAGTCGCCCCGGGCGGCGTCGTTGCGAAATATTCAAGTACACAAGATTTCACGACACGACACCACAGTACCTGGGTCCGCACGTTATTCCCTCCGCATCGCGCGCACCATGCCCGGCATGTACCTGACTTGTGTTAGAAGTCACACAGACACACATTCACATTCACACACATACATACACTTGTGTGTAACGAACTGAACCTGACGTCTTTGTTTGGAAAAAACTTGATTCAGGCGTGGACGGCTTTGGAAAAAATGAAACCTTTAAAGCTCAGCAAGACCAAGATGGCTGCTGCGGATACCCAGTCTTCCGACTCAGCGAGAGCCAAATCGAGCTCGCGCAGGGCCAGTAAACGCCCTTCTCCAAAGGACGAAGGTGGGAAGTCCAGCAACGATCGGCTGAGCTCGGTCCCAGAAAGCAGGCCGATTTACCCGATTATTCAGTGTGCAATCAGCCCTCTCTTTGAGGTGTCCGGCTCGAAGCCGCTGCAGCTGCGTGTCGATTTTGATCTCAATTCAGCCAAGGCGGGCGAGCTGCCCAGCGGCAAGGCGGTGCACGCAATCGAGTCGCGGCAGACGGCTGACGGCGCGGTGCGAATGGCTGTCACGCCCGAAGGCTCCGCGATCATCCTCGGATGGCTCACCGGCGTGACCAAGGACGGCAAGAAGCAACTTCATGAGCTCGGCCACCCTGTCCTCCAGGTCATCGCCGCCAAGCCACTGGCCGCGCGCGACGCTTTCGATCTCACGTCTGGCAAGGCAGGCGAGCTGGCGGTCAATGCGTTCATCCATGCTTTCGAGGCGCGCGCGACGGCCGACGGCGCTTGGCGCATCGGGTACGCGCCTGAGGGCGCCAGCACCATCAAGGCATGGGTCACAGCCGTCACCAAGGATGGCACGGAGAACCTGGCCCTTCTGGTGGGGCGTCGGGCCGGCAGCAGCAACGGTGCGGGTGCGTCGGCCTCGGCGCAGTCGACCACCGGAGGGCCGTCGACCATGAACTACAACGACGTGCCACCGGCGGCCGCGCGCCTGATACTCGCCTCGCGCCCCCTCGGTCTGATCGTCGCGACGAAGCCTGCTCTCGTGCGCAAAGCCTTCGAGCTCACAAGCGACAAGGCGGGTGAGCTCGGGCCGAACGCGACTTGTGCCGTCGTCGAGGAGCGCGAGAACTCGGACGGTTCGCGCCGCGTGTGCGTCGCCCTCGACAATCAGCTGGCCCCGTATGGCTGGATCACGTCGATCACGGCGACGGGCGCGATCAACCTCAAAACGACGGGCCGACCGACGATGGAGGTGAGTGCGAAGAAGGCGCTGCAGGCACGAACAGAGTTCGACTTGAGCTCAGCTCGAGCTCGCGAGTTAGCCCCTGGCGCTTCGATCCATCTACTCGAGGTGCGCCGAACGGCCGACGGGTCGTGGCGCGCGGCGTATGCGCTCGAGGGAAACTGGCAGGGTCCTGCCGTCGGCTGGGTCACCGTCCTCACCAAGGACATGATCGAAAACCTTCGACAGCGAGAGATCCCGTCGAGCGCGTCGGCGCCAGCGGAGATGAATCGTTCGAAGAGTTTCCCGATGCCGTCGCATCGCGCTTCGACCGCGCGCGCCACCTCGCCGATGCAGGCGATGTCGTTGAGCCCGCGTGGTGCGACCGCCCGCGGCGGTGCGACCGCCCGCGGCGGTGCGACCGCCCGCGGCGCCTCGCCCGAGATGAGTAGGACTGGCGTCTCGGACCCAGTGGCGCTCTTGGCCAAGCAGCAGGCGGAGGAGAAGGCGGCGATGGAGCGCGCGATGGAGCAGAAGCGCGCCTTTGAAGAGAAGGCTCGGAAGCTCGCCGACGAGAAGGCGAAGAAGGAGCTCGACGAGAAGAAGGCGCGAGAGGAGGCGCAGAAGAAGGCGAAGATGGAGCTCGAGGTCAAGCGAATTGAGCTTGAGCGAAAGGAGGCGGAGGCCAAGATGAAGGCCAAGAAGGAGTACGAGCAGCGCGCGGCGGCCGAAAAGGCGGCCGCGGCCAAGCTCGAGGAGGAGAAGGAGCGCAAGCTGGCCGCTGAGGCCAAGGCGCGCCGCGAGTTTGAGAAGCGTCAGCGGGAGGATGCGGAGAAGGCGGCGGCGGCGGCGGCGGAGAAGGAGAAGAAGAAGGAGGCGGCCGGCGCAGCCGAAGAGTCTGATGAGGACAAGAAGAGGGCCGAGGAGCTCATGAAGCGGATGCGTGCGCAGGCGGGTGGGCAGGGCTCTCTCAACAGGCTAGCACGCGACGAGACGAAACGACCAGCTGGTCGACCCGAAGGTCAGCCGAGCCGGCACGAATGCGTCACAGAGCCTGCGGCGATGATCCTCATGTTCAACTGCTACCGCTCGGGGTACGAGCTGTACCAGGGCGACATCTCGACGCTACCCGACGCCGAGGCGTTCGACCTGCGATCGACCAAATCGCTTGCGGTCATCGGCCGCCTGAAGATCGCACCCTCGAAGGGCATCGAGTTCCTCGACCGGATCGAGTTTGCCAATGAGTGGCGGGTGGGCGCTGAGCACGGGCTCGAGCACGACGGGCTGCAGGGCGACGGCGAGCTCGAGCTGCGCGTCGACTGGAGGGTGGAGAATCCGCAAACGGGCGCGCTCGAGTTGCATCTGGCGTTGCTCAAGGTGAACCCCTGGCTCGCGTACGGGTGCGCGGAAGGCGCGCGGTTGTCGATGCGCAAGCCGGGCGGCACCGAAGGTCGATGCGCGACGGTGCAGCGAGTGCTGAGGGACGACTCTGTCGTCGTCAAGGTCGATGGGATCAATTCCGAGTCGATCATCGACCCGACGCCACAGACGGTCGTGCGCACGACCAACCCGCGACACCCGCCGGGCACGCGGCTTCTCTATCAGCATGAGGGAGCCGCTTGCGACGCTGAGGTGAAGGAGTGGGCCCTCGGCCAGGGAAAGGAGTTTGAGGGGATGCAGAATCCCACAGACATCAAGGAGGGTTCGCGCCACCGGCTGCTGGTGCAGGGCTCGACGACGACGGGCTGGGTGACGGTGTGCAAGCCGGACGAGGCCAATCCAGGGAAAGTCTTGGAGTACTTCAAGCTAGCCAGTTCCGACGGCTCATCGTCGGCGGTTCGTGGTGACCTCGCGGTGAACATGCCGGCGAACACGCAGCTCGTGGTGAGCTCACAAAAGCCGCTCATAGTGCGCTCGGGCTTCTCGCAGACGACGGACAAAGTGGGTACTCTCTCCAACCGGACAGTAGTCAACGTGCTCGAGAATCGGCTGATGGAGGACGGCACAGTGCGTTCGATGGTCTCGTCTCTAGCGGGAGAGGCGGTGCTCATCACGACGGCCCTTAATGAGTTCAACCACTCGGTGCAGCGCTTCAAAGACGTGTCTGCGTTCGAGATGGCGCGCCTCAACTACCTTGAGGATATTGTCGAGCGCGAGGCGATGGTGGAGGACGCGATCACGGGTAATCTGTTGCGCATCAAGGACCAGACGCTGCACGTGTCCACCGCGACCGACGTGCAGGACAATGCGGCCGGCGCGGTGCCCGAAAATTGGCGCGTCAACGACGTGCGCGACTTGGTGACGCTGCTGCTCATCCCCTCGCCAAACCGATCAATGGGTTCGCATTCAGCGCAGCCGGTGCTCGTGCGCGCCGGGCCGGGCACTGGCAAGACGTGGATGGCGAAGCAGGCGGTGTACACTCTCGCCGACCGGCTTCGATCTGGCGGTGGCACTGGGCACAAGGATGGCATCCGGCTCGTACCGGTCGTAGTCTTCGTGCAGCGCATCGTGTACCTAGTGCGCGAGGGCCAGCGCGACAAGGAAGGGGATTTCCAACTGCTGCCTCGGTACATCGAGTCCGTGTACAGCGGCAAGAAGATGGAGTCATGGTGCGCGATGCTCATGCAGGCGTACCAGATGCGCGCGCTCGTGGTGCTCCTCGACGGCGTCGACGAGGCCGCCGGCTTGCGCGACCAGGTCGAAAAGTTCGTGCACTCGGAGCTCGTACCGAGCGGCAACCGCGTGTTGGTAACGAGCCGTCCCGAGGGCGTCACACTCAGCTTGTACCGGTCGCGCTTCGTCATCATGAACCTGAACGAGCTCACTAACGAGCAGCAGCGACGCGTGATCAACATCCAGATGCAAGGCTCCGAGTTCTTCGACCACCTGCTCTCGCTCGGGGAGGTGCGCAAGTGGCTCGACGAAGCGTACAATAAGATCAAGGAGTCTGTTCGCACGGAGCTCGAGGGCCTACTCTGCGTCGACAGCCTGCACAAGGTCGACTCTGTTGGCGAGGATGCCGACGAGAACAAGGACGCGGCGATCGCCGCTTCGGCCGAGGCAACGCGGCGCTCGCCGCGCAAGGGCGAGAGTGGCGCCAGGGAGCCCGCCAGGGAACGAAAAGGTACGATGGAGCTCCGGGACAAGGAGATACTCGACAGTAAGGCAGGCGCGGTGCAGTCGAAGCCGGCGTCCGCACCAACCGAGCCTGGGGCTAGCCAAGGCGCGTCCGCGGCCGACCCTACTTTGGAGGGCGCACGCCCCAAGGACATTGTGACCTACTTTGACCCAGCTGCTCAGCTGCGCTCGCCATCGACGCACAGCACGGTGCTGCGTGAGCTCGGCACAGGGGAGACGCCAACGTCCAAGTACCTCGAGAAGCTTGACAGGCAGATGAAGAGCCACACACCGCAGCGCTGCGGCATCTCGCTGCTCGATCGAGTCGACCGAGTGCTCTCTATTTCGCCCGCCTCGGCGCCTGCCAGTGAACTCGAGGCGAAGATCCTGGAGGATATGTGCGGCTCCGATGGCATGGAGCTGCGCCACCGCGTGGCGCTCAACCTGGCCAGGCTGATCCGAAAGCTGGGCACGGCGGATGTGCAAGCGAGTCCCCTCGGTTTGCTGCACTGGAAGGCTCAAGACAAGACCTCGGACGAGGCAAGCGGCGGCGGCGGCGGCGGCGGCGGCGGCGGCGGCGGCGGCGGCGGCGGCGGCGGTCAGAAGGCGAAGCAGGGGATCTCAGCGGCCGCATGCTGGCAGCGCATCGTCGCGCGGACCGACGAGTTGTACATGTTAGCTGAGGAGTTCTTGCCCGTCTTTGCCTTCGTGCTCAAGTTCCTGCTCAAGGAGGTGGCGCGAGACCCAGCAGAAGCGAGTGCGCTCGTGAACGATACCATATTTGGCGAGCTCAAGGAGCCGGTGCGTTGCCACGAGAAGGCAATGGACGAGCCTCTTGGTGGACGCGTTTCGGAGGGCGGCGGGCTTGTCGAGGCATGCGTGACAGACGTGGTGCGTGCGCGCATACCGTGCAAGACGGGCACGCAGATCATCCAGCTGGTTCAGCTCTTGCAGACCTCGGCCCCACTACCGGTGGACGACAACGACAGCGCCAAATGGCCAGAGATCATCAAGCACGGGCTGCTTGACGGCGGTCCTCCGAAGCTCGACGCGGACGGCAACATTATCGCAAAGCCTGCGAAGAAGAAGTTCTACGTGAACAAAGAGGGTGAAGAGGTTGAGGGCGAGTGCGTCGAAATCACGATGGTGCAACTGCGCAACAAGTTCGAGGATCTGGACCCGACGCACTTTCGGCTCGCGGTGGCGGTGCTCAAAATCTCATTCCGCGACTTCTTCATGTACGGCGAGGCCGAGTTGCACTACGAGGACGTGATGAAGATCGCACTCGATCCGAAGAACGAGGCGTACGGCCACTACCACTTCTTCCGGCAGCGGCTCGCCGGCCATTATCCCGAGGCTGAGCTCGATAAGCTGCTCGAGGAGAAGCTCGTCTTCCTCGTGGACGCGACCGGCATCCCCGTGCTGCTCTCGCTGCTCGTGCTCATCTTCACCTCGGGCGGCGAGGACCTGACGAAGCTGCCCTCGAACCGCATCGAGCTCTACGAGCTCGGCATCGAGAGTGCCATCTCAAAGCGGCTGCTGCGCAGCCAGGTGTCCGGAGACCTCACCTCGACCGATCACCTCGTGCACGAGTGGATGCGCCTCTTCAACCTTGACCGTGGCGCCGCGATGGCGGCAAAGGATACTGGGGACGCCAAGGGCAAGGACGCGAAGGACACCAAGGTTGGTGTTGAGACGAGCGCTCCAGTCAAGGAGCGCGAAAAGAAGCCGTCGCGCAAGGCACAGACGAAGTTTGAGGAGCTGCGCTTCAATGATGGGATGGACGCGAAGGTCAAAAAGGAGGAGAACAATAGCGTAGCGAAAGGCGAGTCGAAGGAGAAGCAGGTCTTCAAGCTGACGGCCAATGAGGTGTACGAGGTCTTCAAGCATGGCTCGCACTATCTGCGCGAGGCGGTCAAGCCCGAGGTGCAGCGCACCGAGCTCAACCGCATCGAGCTGCTCATGCCCAAGAAGCTCGTCGACACCGTGATGATGCTCGTCAATGCGAACCTCAAGATGCTCCTTGGTGAGCGCGCTCAGTCGTTCGGCCTCTCAATGCTGCGCAACGTGGCCGTGATGAACCAGATCAATGGGCGGCGCGAGTTCTCGTCGGCACACGTGGCGCAGGCGCTGCTGCTTGACCTACCCAACCCAGAGGGTCTCACCCTCTGGCTCCACCTGAACAAGGAGGACAACGGGATGCCGCTCACCAAGACGCTCGAGGTGCAGACCGAGGTGGCCGCCGCGCAGTACCAGTTCAAGCACCTCTCCTTCCAGGAGGGCCTTTTCGCGCAGCACCTGCTGATTCAGGCCCAAGATGGTTGGGAAGGCTGGGCGACCGACGCGACCGCCGCCAAGTTCCTGAACAACCCGTTCATGAACAACACGTGCCGCATCGCCGGCGGCTTCCTGGGCAGTCTGCTCGCCAAGCGGAGACCCTCATGGGACTTTTCGAAGCAAGATGCGCTGCTGAGAGAGACGGGGCTGCAGGCGCTCTGGCTCATCATGGAGAAGAATGAGAAGCTCGTCACGCTCAACCTGGCCGGCAACGGCGTGGGCAAGCGCGAGACGGACGCGGCGGGCATCGCGCGCATGCTGATGACGGCACCCAATCTCACCTCGCTCGATTTGGGATCTAATGTGCTCGGCGGGCTCAAGCACTTGCTGCGCACGCTCGGGCGCGGCCTGGCTATGAACAAGACGCTCACGACGCTGGATGTATCCAACAATGGGCTTGGCCCCGATGGGATTCGAATCATCTGCCAGGCGCTCCGTACGTGTGATGCGATGCGACGCATCGACGTGTCGTACAACAATCCGGGGCGCGAGCCGGCGCTCTCCGAGCTCCTACGCGTCAAAGGGCTCCGCTTGGAATCGATTGGCATCGTCGAGGCGGAGCCCATGTCGCGTATGGAGCGCACGTTTCATCTGGACTCTCGAGCCAAGGAGATGATAGGGCGCGCGCTGCTCGAGAGCGGCAATCAGCTCTGTTTCCTGCAGTGCGACATCTTTGCCCTCTATGAGAAGACGAGCACGCTCGCGTGGAAGTCCGCGCAGGCGTGCGACGCGGTCATGCTCGCCGGCGTGCTCAAGGCCAACAAGACCCTGACCGAGATCACCATGGCGCCCGGCGGCGACCTCGGCGAGGCCGAGCGCGAGGAGCTCGGCCGCGCTCTCCTCGCGAACAAGGAGGGCAAGGTGGGCTACTGTGACATCTATGAGCTTCACCCGGGCATGACCAGCCACGTGTACGACTTGCGAGATCGCGAGCACGTCCGGTCGCTCCGCTCCTTTGTACTGCTCTGCGGACTTCTCCGCTCAAACTCGTCCCTCACGAAGCTCACGCTCCGCTCCGTGGTGGCCGAGCACGTGGAGGCGCTCGCCGAAGCGCTCCAAACCAACTCGACGCTCCAGTCGCTCCACCTCGAGCACCCAGGGCGTGGCTCTGAGGTCGCGTTGGCCGTCCTGCCCGTTCAGGAGCTCAACGGCAATCGGAGCGTCGAGCAGATCGACCTGTGGGATGTGGGGTTCACCGTCGAGGAGACCGACAAGAAGGACAACCGAGTGCCGGCAGCGTTGCACCGGTGGGCATGCGCCGTCGTGGGCGCGCTGCTCGCCGTCAACCAGACGGTCAAGTCGCTTCGGCTCAACCCCGGATCCTCGTCGGAGGGCGGGGGCGTGCTCGAGCAGCTGCAGCGCGCGAAGGCGTCGACGCTCAGCACGCTCAACCTGTCCAAGATTAGCCTGGGCGACCGCGGCGGCACTCGTTTCTTCGAGTCGCTGCAGCAGGGCATGTGCCTGTTCCTCAAGGAGCTGAAGCTCTCGTCCAATAAGTTGACTGACTCGGCGATCGGGATCCTCTTTGTCGAGGTGCTGCGCACTGAGCAGTGTGCGATCACGTCGCTCGACATCTCGAACAACGCCATCTCGGCCAACGTGATTGCACGCGCCATCAAGCTCAACCACTCGCTCACGGCGCTCGACGTGCGCGACAACCCGATCGAGGACGACGGGTTGTGGATGATGGGTGGTCTGCTGCTGAGCGACGACTGCCAATGCCAGCTCTCGTCCCTCAAATGCTACGCCTTCGAGATCGAATCGGACGCGACGGAGCTGAAGCTGCGCGGTCAGCAGCTCGCGCCGGGAGCGTACCGCATGCTCGCCGGCGTGCTCAAGTTCAACAACTCGATCACGGCCGTCGATCTGTCCAACACGGGCCTCGAGACATTGGCCGCGACTGCGCTGGCCACCGCCTTCCTCAAAAACACTACCATCACGACCGTCGACCTGTCCAACAACCCCCTGTGCACCATCGACCCGAACGCGGATCTCTCCGTCAAGCAGAACTACAAGGGCGTCTTTGCGCTCGCGGAAGCGGTGCGCTTGAACCCATCGCTGCAGATGATCGTGCTCGAGGGCGGGCTGCTGCCTGTGCACCTTCTCAAGGGGCTCAATGCGAAGACCGGCCGCTCGATTGACCTTTCGAAACAGAGCCTCACCTTTGTCTCTTCCGTCATCGTCGGTGCACTCGTCACAAACAACACATCCCTCTCCGATCTCAACGTGAACACGAACGACATGGGGCCGGAAGGTCTGACGGCGATCGTCGACCAGCTGAAGACGACGCCGATCAAGACCCTGGACATATCGAGCAACGTGCGCGTCCTCGGCGACAAGGAGCTCAAGACGATGAGCATGGACTCGCTCAAGCGGTACCTGGCGCAGCAAAAGGAGCAGCTCAACCTCTTGTGCGAGTCCATGGGCGCGCTAGCCGGCCTCGAGAAGCTCTCGATGGACAAGAACCAGATCGAGGAGATCAACTCGGTCGGCAAGATGCTCTCACTCAAGACGCTCTCGATCTCGGGCAATAAGCTCGCCACCCTTCCCGAAGACCTGTGCCAATTACGCTTTCTCAAGAAGCTCTCGGTGCACAACAACCGCATCTACGAGCTCCACGCGTCTCTCGGGCTGCTGGTGAACCTCGAGACCCTCGACCTGCGCTCCAATCTGCTCACCTACCTGCCCGTCTCCATCGGGCAGCTCAACTCGCTCAAGCACCTCGACGTCGCCGAGAACCGGCTAGGCGCCCTCGTGCTCTCCGTGTGCAACCTCAAGAACCTCGAGCGCATCGATGTGAGGGACAATCCGCTACAGCGGCCGCCGCTCTCGCTTGCAAAGCAGGGCATCGCCGCCATCCGGCGCTATTTCCAAGAGCTCGTCAAGAGCGGCGAGACCACGGCCAACACGGCGCGCCTCGTCCTGCTCGGTCACGGCGAGAGCGGCAAGACGTCGCTGCAGCGCGGGCTGCGTGCGGGTGCGCCCCGCCCGGCAGGGAAAGACGAGCGAACCATCCAGCTCGACATTTATTCGATGGCCGTGGGAGACTCGACCAAGGAGAACGGGCATGTGCTCGTCTCGATGTGGGACCTCGCGGGGCAGCCGCAGTACGCGGCGGGCTTGCAGCCGTACATTGTACCGGGGTCGCTCTACTTGATGACCGTGCCCGCGAATCCCGTGGAATGGCTCGATTCGGAGTACTCAAATGTGCTCGGCCGTTGGATGGACTACCTGACGACCGGCGCACCCGACGCGGTCGTGCAGTTCGTGCTCACACACTGCGACCAGCTCGTGCCGGACGACGCCAAGGATCGTTCGCACGAGGCCTTTGCACACGCGGCGCTCAAGCAGATCGACTGGATCAAAAAGGGAGTCGAGCGCCACCAGAGCGCCCTTGATGTCAAGAAACGCTCGCTGCGTGTGCAGGATAAGGTCATGTGCGTCTCATCCATCGCGGGTGGCGACCAGTCGCTGAGCTCTCTGCGCCTCCAAATCGAGTCCCTCCTGCTCGCCAAGCCCCCATTGCTCCCCTCGGTCGGCCAGACTATCCCTCGCACGTGGGTGCTCGCCATGACGTACCTGCGCGCGTTGCGCGACGGGCGCGATCCCATCGAAGCGGCCAAGGTCGTTGGAATCGATCAGCGCCAAGCGAAAAAGGACAGCACGGAGGCGACGCCGGCAGCGGGCGAGAGCGCCCACGGCGGCGTCGGCGGCGGCAGCGGCGGCGTCGGCGGCGGCGGCGGTGGCGGCGGCGGCGGCGGCGGCGAGTGGGACGCCGAGAACCGCGAGATTGGATCCCGCGCGTACATGACGGTGCGCTCTGCGAAGCAGTTGTGGGTCAACGAGGTGGCGGCCAAGATGGGGCTGGCCGGCGACGCCGCAGTGCTAGATGACGCGCTGCAGCTGCTCGTCAACCAGGGCGAGATCTTCGCGAGCTGCGGCATCATCTACCTGCAGCCCAATTACGTCGTGCGGTTGCTCAAGCCGCTCGTCGACCACCGGCTCAACCGCCAATTCTTCACGAAGGGCCACACAGGCGCGCTCTTGATCGGCGACGACCAGCAGCGCGCGGCGACGCTGCTGCCGGCCATAGATTGCCTGGTCAAGAGCGGCGAGCTTCGTGAGGAGTTGCTCCCCCTCATGTGGGATTCTCTCGGGCTGGAGCGCGACGATTACGCCGAGGTGTTGCTGATGATGAGCGTGAGTGGCGTCCTCTTCCTTGCAGAGCACACGCAGCAGGGGCGCCGCTGGGTGATGCCGATGCGCCTGCCGCCCAACCAACCGACCGATGCTATGTGGAAGTGGAATGAGGCGATGGGCCACGCCGACGGCGACGCGCGCGAGACGCTCGCCATGTCCTATCGCATCGGGAGCATCGCCCCCCCTGGGATTCCGGAGCGGCTCACGGCCTCGTGCTACGGCTTCGGCAAGTATCATCGATTCTGGAAGAGCGGCGCGCTCATCGAGACGCGCACCAAAGATTCCGCGCTGCTGCTCCTCGAGCTGCGCACGGGCGCCGTGTCGGGCGAGAAGACTTCGACACACGAAAAGGCTCTCAAGAAAGGCGAGTATGAGCTGTGCATGGAGATGCGCGGGAAGAAGTCCAACCGTCATGAGCTATGGGCCATCCTACTGCAGATCAAGGCGATCGCGGACGCCATTATCCACGACTTTCCCGGCCTTACGGCTGTGGCCGAGCTCGGCTGCCCCGGCTGCGCCAAGCACACGGAGCACAAGGGGCTCCCGACGCGCTGGGCGTGTACAGAGCTGCAAGGGCGTCCGATGGTATGCCCGCTCTGCCAGGAGCAAATGGTCCTCATGCAGGTCGACCGCGAGGCCACCGTGGCGGCGGCACCTAAGTCGCTCAACGAGCTGATGTTCGACGCCTCGTCCATCAACGACCATACGAGTGTTGAAAACAAGTACCTCGCTGAGAAGATTCGCTTTGGCCGCCCGATTGAGGGCTTGTCCGCGCTGCACAAGCTCCTCGGGCTGCAGACGGAAGACGAACTCAGGGCCAAGATGTTGGGCGGCGAAGGCGCCATCATCGACGAGATCGAGACGGCGTGTGCGAGCGCCGCGGAGCCCGATACGGACGAGTACGGCTGGACGCAGAGGGACTGGCTCACCTACGTGCGCTCCCACCGCTCCGGTGACTTCTCGCGCCTGCCATCGCTGCCTGAGGACTCTGGGAAGCTCAAGCCCGCGTCGCACATCGACCAGGGGAACAGGGGCCTCAGCCTCGACGACTTCGTGGCGTTGCCTGCCGCGGCCTCGGCCGGGCTCAAGCGCGCGCACGTGCTCGCACTTCGCTTGTACTCATCTTCCGTCTTTCGGTCGATCAACCGGCCGCTGCACGATGGCTGCTCGCCGGAGCGGCCGCACCCGTACCCCGCCCTCGTCGCACTGCTCACCGAGGCCATCAAAAAGCTCCGCGCGGCCGAGATGGCCAAGGCTAATGCGCGGCCAGCCGAGGCGGCGGCGGCCGCAGCCGCGGCGGCCGCGGCAGTCGCTGGCGCACCCGACGATGAGACGACCGCCGGCGCTAAGAGCACTCCCCAGAGGGTACTTTGGCGTGGCATGTGCAACCTGGATGTTGCCTCCGAGTTCAAGCAGCGCGGTGGCACTGAGCTGAGCCCGATGTCCATGTCGATGAACCGCGCCATCTCAGAGAAGGGCGTACTTGCTGACGTGGCGGCGCGGATGAAGCTCAATCCGGAGGCCCCCTTGATGCCACTGCTGCTCAAGGTGCGCGTCGACTCCGCTGCTCACATGGGGGCCGTCGTGCAACCCTTCTCAGTATACCCAGATGAGTTCGAATGCGTCTACCCGCCGTGCACGTATCTCGAGCCGCGCTCCGAAAAGGAGGAGACTGTCTATGGGCCGAACATGCAGAAGGTCACCGTCAAGATCATTGAGGTTGTGCCGCAGGTCGTGATGAGCGCCCCTTCGGAGCAGGAGAAGGATTTGAGGAAGAGCCAGAAGACGTGATGGAAGGTGGCGATACAACAAGGATCACTGGCGCGACGAGTCGCACCAGCTAACTCGATGTCCGCGATCGCATGAATTAGCATGGGCTAGCCTAACCTCCGAGTAGAGTCTAGAGAGAGAGAGAGAGGTCCACAGACACGCCAACTCGGCGTCTGCCCAAGTCAGGGCCCGGCCCGAAATAGTGCGGTTCGGGGAGACTGATGGGTGAAGCACCGTTGCGTAGCCGAATACAACAATATGAGTGTGGCATCTTACGAGTTTCTGTTAATCACTGAGTTCCCGAAACAGGAAATCAGGGCCGAGCCGAGCAGGGCGGGTCGGCGGCGGGAACGCGGAGCGTCCTGCGGGTGGCGAGTGTGGTCTGTCTGAGACGCGGACAATCGGAAGAAAAATAGAATACCTCCCCCGGCTCCCCCGTTATTTGGGTCAAATTATCGCATGTAAAGGAATTCGACTAAAGTTTTCCACGGCAAAAATGCGTAAGTACTGCAACAGCCGATCTGAGAGATGCTCTATCATCTCTGCTTGAGCTTTAGGTGTACCAGACTTGGGCAAGCATAAATTGAAGTCTGCAGTCAGACCATGAGGGGGGCGGGAGGGGGCCTTGCACCACACGATCCTGCGGCCTGACACGCGGAATATACGTCAGCGTTCCGGATGCCCCCTCCCACGTAGCACAGGAGGGTGGCCGTGCTGTCCTCAGTTGTCCTCCCGTGAGCTCCCCGTCCCGTGAGCTCGCGTGCTGCCCTTACGCTTGCCAGTTCCCGCGGAGGAGTCCCTCTGCATCGTCGACGCGCTGCTGCTGCTGCTGCTGCCGGACCGCACGCGCGACGCCGTCATCACAGCCCTGCTGCGCTTCGCGTCCGGCCTCGTGTCCGGTACCGGCGGCCCCAGCCCCTCATGTTGCACTTCATGTCGGGTGTCGTCCGACTCGTCGTCAGGTTCGCCGGTTTCGTCAACGCCGCGCTCTCCTTCAGCCTTCCTCTCCATAACGGGCGTGAGCGCGTGGTTGAATGGGAGCGCGACCTGCGAGAAGAGCGCGACGCCTGGCCCAAGGCCGCGCAACCATTCCGAGTGCTGCGCACGCGCGCGGAGGCCGGGTGTCAGCAAGGCGGTCATGCATGCGGGGCGGTTGGTCGAGAATGCATGCGCACCTTCTTGCGACAGTGCTTGCGCACGCCGTCCGTGCTGGCATAATGGTGGTTGCAGCCCGGATAGCGGCACTGATAGCGCAGCCACGGTTCCTCTGCTCCCTGGGTCTGACCGTCCGAGTTGGCCGTCTGCACTGCAGCTTGGAGCAGTGGGGGTCTGGGCTGGAGCATGTGCTGCAGGATCTCGGGCGCAACGACGACGGAGGCCCATGGAATATCGTCCGCAATAGTGGCCATTGGCCAAGCCATAGCAAGGGTCGGTATTGGATCCGCCCCGTGCGGTGTGTCACGCGTGGATGTGAGTGCCGTTTCTGGCACCGAAGGGGGTGGCGGTGAGGCCCTCGGTGAGAAGGACGATTCGGCCGTGAAGCTACCTGCAAAGTCAGGGAGACCGTTCATGAAGCTGCTGAAACCAGTTTCGAACGCGTCCTGTTCAAGCTGAGCCCACAGTGACGCGGAAGCCATGGTGTCGGCAAAAGGCGAGCACTTGACTAATAGTTCATTTTCAGCCGCCTGATTTTTGTCCGGTGCGGAGTTTGCGGAACTGAGATGAAAAATCTCATCGCGTCTCCAAGTCATTTTCACGACGACCTACACATGGCGAGGAAGCCCGAGCCCAAAATGCCAGGTGTCGTGTCTCTACTCCTATTCGTAATCAACTGAAACCAGTTTTCACGCAGCCTCCACAAGTTCTGCCGTTTGGCAAACGCCACCTCGGCCTGCGTGTGCTTTGGGTGCCCCATAAAGATGAAGCGCTTTTCCGTGGGCTGCGGCGTGTCGCCCGGCGGGAAACAGTGGAGCACCACTGCGTTCTGTAGCAGCACTCGCCACCAGTGAGCTTTGCCGTGCAGGCGCTCGCCCGGTCTTGCGCGCTCAACGCTGGTGAGCTCCGTCGCGGAGAGCACCGGGCACGCACGTGGAATGATCGCATGTGCGAGCATCGCCACGCGGACTGTCCCCTTCTCAGTGGTCGCCGTGCCGCGGCTTGGTTGCTGATCGACATACTTGGTCGCCATCGAGGACGCCGGCGGCATGGTCTGGTTGCCGTCCCAGCGCAATGCAAACCTTTTGTGGAGGGCCACATTCAAGCAGTATTGATCCGACGCTTGCCAATTGGGTTGCCGAGCACGCTTCTTGGCGATCTCGTCGCGAGTCGCCCGAGCCACCGCGATAGCTGCGGGCGTCGAGCGCACAAAGTACCAACCGGTGCAGATGGCCGCACCCCAGGCGCGCACGACGGAGAGTGGCTTACCCCAGATACGTTCTGCTACGATGTCGTCACCATGACTTAGCACCGGCCACGGATCTTGTAGGCGTGTAAGTCCTGGATCAAAGTAGTAGGTTTTTTGATCCAGACCATGACTTAGCACCTACTACTAGGCGTCTGCATCAGAGTGCACAATGTTAAACCCGCGTTCCAAGACGCTCAGTCCAAAACGCTGGCGATCTCCAATGACAGTCATCTTGGAGACGTTGCGTGACTGCGGGAGCAGTAACGCGTGAGCACGTGCCATCGGATTCTGTAGGAGCGCCTGGTGGCATTGCGCGTCCATGGCGACTAGCACAAACCAGTGTACTCCAAGTGCGAGAGCGTGGCAGCTCCAGTTGAGCAGCAACTCCAAAAAATCGATCGTGCCAAAGACCAACGTCACTGTCCGGCCATCGGGCGAGGCGTGCGCCGCTCGGTCAAGGGCTGATGAGCCTGGAAACGAGCGTGTTGTCTCCATCCCGACAACCGAAGCAGCGAGCCCCGCATCAATGTGCGCGGGCTTCGTCAGTTGCTTCTGCAAGTTGCTTCGCTGTGCTTCGTCAGAGTTTCTGGACCTGGCGGTATTGATCAAATCACGTACAGGAATATGTGGGACACATGCGCCGCGACACCCTCCTCGCAGCGCACAGGCTCTTCCGCTCGGACCGACCGCGCGGCGCTCGAAAAGTCCCTTCAGAGTTCAGTCGTAGTGCTCATACCTCGCACGCAGATTCTGCGGCTGGTACTGCCGACGTCCCTGGAGGCGCGGATTGTTGGCATTCGACTTCAGCACGACGTACACGCCGCCGATGGCGACAGTGTACATGCCGCCTATGAACGTGGCGACCATCGCGGAGGCGCCTGACATGGCGACGAGAAAAAAGAGCAGGCCGGACAAGTAGCTCGTCTTGTACTCCCACAGCATGGACACGAGCGAGAAGCAAAAGGAGAAGAGGGCTGAGATGAGGCCGATCGTGAAGTTCATCATGATCTGCGCGAGATAGCGGAACATCGTGACCCACGCCTCCTCATCGCGCCGACCGCCCGCTCCGAGGATGAGGTCCCACCATGTCATCCGCTTCGCAAAGTCCTTGCCCGACTGGTAGGCCTTCCAGAACCGGTCGCGGACCTCCTCGACGCCATACTCCGACCAGATGCCCACCTGCGCCTTGGCCTCGCTGATCAACGCGTTGCGCTGTTGCAAATGAAACTCGAGTCGGCCACGGGCCTCATCGACGCTCCGCATGCGTGGTGGTACCTGCTGCGAGTACGGCGATCTCCAGCGCCAGCCGAAGACGTGCACCTCCGCGAGGCGCCGCTCGGCCGCGAGCAATTCGTTCTGGGCTTCCTTCGCTTCCTCGGAGAAGATGGCCTGCTGCATCAGCTCACCGTAAGTCTGCTCCTCGGCTGCACTCGGCATGTACGGCGCGCGGGCATAAAACAGGACATAAAGCCCAAAGACCCACCAAAGCATGCCAGTGTATAGCTTGGGGCCTGGCTTTGGCAGCAGCCGAGCGACCAAGATTTCACCGCCGGCCGCCCGACGCTGCAGGCGATCGTCGTATTCGGCCATGGGCGGCGTGCGTCTCCACTAAGGGAGTGTGATTGGGTGGTCTTCATTCCACGGCGGCCCAGACGGAGCCCGATCTTGGACCACGCCTCGCTCAACGTGGCGTCATTCTGTATTCATAGTGAACAGAAACAAGTATGGCCTCTCGCGGTCACAAGCTGGCGCTGCAGGCGAAAGCGGCCGGCAAGGCGCCACCTGCCATCCATCGGCCGTCGGCCGTGCCTTCCAGCTCTGCGGCCACCTCGTCCGCGCACCTGCCCGACTTCACCTTTGCACATGGTGAGGCCGGTCGGCTAGCGCGCCGCTTCTTGGAGCGATCCAAGCACCCGCTCCTGGTCGTGCAGGACCCCAAGGGCCTGTGCAAGCCCTTCTGCCACGAATTTGCGCCTCTCCATGGCCGGAGCACGTGGCCCCTGCTGATGCTCGGGCACCCTGATGACGTGCCCGGAGGCCCGCTCATCAGCAACGACGCGGCTATCTTTGAGCGCAAGCAGCGGGAGAAGCACGAGGCGGCGGCTCAAGCCGACCCCGAAGAGGCACGAGAGCGCCGCAACGATGAGGAGCGCGCTGCCGACAAGGCTGTCCGCAAGGAGGCGCGCGCGCGCAAGCGCAGTGAGCGGGAGAGCGTTGATGAGCGTTCGGTCTGGCAGCAGGTCGACCTGCTTTTTGCGATCGTGCAGGCCGAGGCGCGAGCACGCGATCAAGCCGAGGCGACGAAGGCGGAGGCAGCCGAGGCGACGAAGGCGGAGGCAGCCGAGGCGGCGAAGGTGGAGGCAGCCGAGGCGGCGAAGGCCGCAGAGGTATCGCCCCCGAGGAAGCGTGCTCGCACGGAGGCGGCGTCGCCAGCCGCCGGTGCGGTCGTTGCGGAGACCGCCATCGGCGCGGCGGACGCGGATGAGGCTGTAGGACTCAACCTCACGATGCCCTCAGAGACGGCCTCGCAGCCGGCACCGCCAGCCCCAGCGGCACCGCCAGCCGCGGAGAGGACAGCTCCAGGGACAGCGCCAGCACCAGCGGCAACCTCACGGGCGTCGCCCGCGGCGATGTTGGCGTCACCCGTGGCGGCGGTGATGTTGGCGTCGCCCGTGGCGGCGATGGTGTCGGCAGCGTCGGGACTGAACTGGTTCGACGGCGTGGTGAGAGCGGTGCACGAGGACGGCACGTGCGATCTGCACAACAACGATGGCGACTACGAAGAGCAAGTCGCGCCTCAGTTCGTCAAGTTGCTCGCTACAGCCGCCGCCACCGCCGCCGAGCCGCTGTCCATTTACGAGCGGTGCCCTCATCTCGCGCCACCTCCCGAGCGGAAGGTGCGCGCAGCTGTGTCGGCGGCGGCGGCCAGGGAGCGGCGCGAGCCGCGCGCCGTCGCCAAGGCGGCCATCGAGTCTGGCGTTGGCTACCGCAGCATCGTCCATCGAGAGGCTGACGAGGCGCCGAGCTCGTCATCGCGCGCCATCGGAGAGGCTGCAGGCGCGGCCGCAGGCACGCCCTCGCCAAGCGTGTCGGGCGTGTATCAGCTCTCGAATCGCGCCAAGGGTTCGCGGCTTCGGTTGCAGAAAGCGCAATCGCCAGCAGACACATGAACCTTGTTCTGTTAGACGTGCTATGACGATCTACGGACGATGACGATCAGTGGCGCTTGTGTTCTCGTGTGAAAAAACCTCCTAGCACTCGCTCACAGTGACTCTTCATGCGAGTCGGTAAACCGGGTCCGGGACGTTCCGGTCGCATGCACGTAGAGTTACGTCAAGCGCCGTCCCGGTGAAAGGGCGCGCGGGTTCTCCGCGCGCGAGTCGAAGAGTGTTTGTCCGGTGTGACATCTAAGAACCTCTGACAGACTTCAACCCGCTCTCGAGAGGTCAGGTCTACTCGCCGGACCTCCTGAGCGGCATGCAAGGGTCCCTGGAGCCAAGGGCTCCCGTTCCCACTTCACAAGTCATGGAAAGGGCGGAACATGCGGGTCGCTTACATAACGGCTACCACCACCCGCGCGCCGGCCCTCGCTCCCCAGTCCACATCACCCACACGACCCCCTCGGCGTCAATCTTGGCCACCACGCCCTGAGCCCTCAGGTACCCGCTGCCACGGGCATACAGCTTGGCCCAGACCACGCTGCCAACGCCCAGCTCAGGCCCACGCTGCCGGCGGCGCGCCTCGACCTGGGCGCGCAGCGCCATCCGCAGCTCCGCCACCCGCTCTGACGCATTCATCACGCGCGTGTACTGGCCCAGGAATAGGGCGTACAGGTGATCCCTCGGTGCCACGTGCCGCGGGACCGCCGTGCAATGGCGATGGACACGGCCGTCCCACGAGACCCCCACTCCATGCGCGAGCTCGATGGCGAGGCCGACGTCTGGGAACAGGAGGTACCACATCAGCCCTGCCTGCCCACGGGCAGGCGGCTGCGGATGGGCACGGGTCCAGATGGCCCAGCACCTCTCTCCGTCCCCACTATCCAGATGCGACTCGTTGTAGAGGTCGACGGATGCCGCCCAGGTCTTATGGGCCCAAGCATCGGGCGAGGCTCTGAATTCCTCGAAGCCGCACCCCAGACCTGAAGGCACGTACGCAGCACAAGTGTGAGCACAAGTATCAACACACTCAGCACTCATTACTCACCACCACTCATCCTCACGTTCGCATTCACATTCACGGCCAGCATTCACATTCACACTCAGGAATCACATTCACACTCA
>ENA-UOXP01000821-UOXP01000821.1-mixed-culture-metagenome-genome-assembly--contig:-NODE-821-length-23783-cov-7.116360_pt1 | contig 23783 bp, 32 predicted proteins | sample MGYA00238161_ERZ761639 | MGnify/ENA primary metagenome ERZ761639 (study PRJEB28913, sample SAMN08776760) | mixed culture metagenome | isolation source: Freshwater growth medium | place: USA...
ACATTTTGGCGGAGTGGACGGGGCTCGAACCCGCGACCCCCGGCGTGACAGGCCCATGCCAAAAGCCAGCAACGGCGCGGCTTCCGGCCACTTTCGATATTCCAAAGTTTGCCAAAACGCCCCCTCGTTTGCCGGGCTCGCGAATCCGCCATTCCAAAGTTTTCCAGGGCATTCGGGCAGCAATCGAGGTGTCCAAATGATCGAGGTCCGCATCGACATCGATCACATGCAGCGGCATCAGCACAACGTGATGCACTCGATTCTGATGATGAACGTCCTGCGCGAAGCAGGCATGCCCGTCATCGGAAAGATCATCTTCAACGGACCGGAGCGAGGTCGGATTGTCCAGTGGCGCGAGAGCGACTTGGACAACGACACCTGGGTGGTGCAATGGTTCGACGACAAAGAGCCGCAACTGCCAATGCACAAATTTAGTAGGTTCAAGGGCGGGCAGGGCAAGGGCTTCACCTGGGTCGAGTATCGTGATGAAACATTCGTTAACACATTAAATAAAGAGGATGACGACCTGTGATCGCAATGGACAACCTCGGTTTGGCGTTTACTTGGTCGGTTGATGACAGCAGAGAGATGGCGCAGTTGATCGCACTCAACAGCCCGCCGCTGATCTTCACCAACACACTGGCAGACGAGCAGGAGGCTCGCGAACTGTTGGAGAGCATGGGGCACGAGGTTGTCGTGCTTTCGCCCTGCATGTGCCGTCACACCATCGTTGCGCTCACGAGCCTGGGCAGGAAGCACAACGCCGCATTCATCTGTGGTCGTGGGTGGCTCACCGGCTGGCGCTCAGCGATTCCTCGCAGCGTGGTGATGTGGGGGCGCAACTGGAGCAAGGCCGAAGTCGCACAGGCGTCACTCCGTCTTCACGGCCACGCCCCATTCACCCGAACCTTTGTCTACGCATCACCCAATGATCAAGCGCAAACCCCCTGAGCCGCGTGTGTGCAGCGTCTGCGCTCGCAAGGAGAGTGCGACCACGCCACTCGGCCGCAGCGACACTTGGGAATGCTCGGCACTAACCTGCCCTCACCGACGCTGCGCAACGGCTGACGTGTCGCAGGGGTTGCACTACACCTTCGACAGTGGCTACAGCAGCCACGGCACACCACGAACGTCTGATGGAGACAAATGATGTTGATGCACGACCCCTCACCCTGCTACACCCACCAAGACCACGCCAAGGCCTGCGGAGAAGCCGCACGCGAGCGCAAGCCACTGCGCCAGTGTGTCCAGGTCTGGTATCACGGCGCACCGCAATGCGGGGTGATCCTCGATGCCTGGGACGCTGACGGCAATCGGCCGATGTGGAAGGTCGATCTGATCGGCGAAGTGAAAGGCCAGATGTCGTTCCCTACCGCCCTTGTGCGCAAGTGCTCAGGGTATGACGGCAACTGCCACTGCGCGAAAGATTTCGCCCCCGTTTCCACAAACGGTTGATTCTTCTGCTACATTCCACATCTCGTTATCACTTCAACACAGGAATCAAATCATGCGTAAAGGCGGCATCACATCAGCACTACTTGCAGCACTCGCCATGTCGGGCGCTGGGCTCGTGGGGCATAGCCAAACCAACACCCGCGTGCTCATAGCCGATGAGACGACCCGCGTGAGCAATCAGCTTGAGCGCGGCACTCAGCAGGCACCCGGTGACACGAAGAGCGACCGGCTCGGGACGGGTGCCTGGATGCGCCGCAGCCGTGCGCCCGTTGGCAAGCGTTACTCGGCCAGCGTGCGTCAGCACCAGCGCCACGCGGCCAAGGCCCGCAACAAGCGCAAGGCCTGATCGTGAGCAATCGCGAAACCGACATCGTGATTGACCTGGAGACCCTCGGTCATCGGCAAAACGCGGCAATCGTGTCTATCGGCGCAGCGGCCCTCAACCGCAACACCGGGAAGATCGGCCCGCTCTACTACAACTCCGTGAACCTGGACACGGCGCTGCGCTGTGGCGCGGTCACTGGCGGCACGTTGGCGTGGTGGATGCACAAGGACCGTACTCAGGGGGCGCGTGCTGTGTTCAACGACCCGAAGGCCGTCACTCTCTACGAAGCACTGCGCGGGCTCAATGACTTCGTTCGTGGACGCCCTTCGGGTGCTTGCGTTTGGGGCAACGGTTCGCACTTTGACATCTCGATCCTTGAGCACGCATACGACGCAATAGGCATGCCGGGATTCACTGAGCAGTGGAAATTCTGGTCGGTTCGCGATCTGCGCACGATCCTGGACACCAGTGGGTTCGACAAGAAATCGATCCCCTTCGTTGGCTATGAGCATCACGCACTCGACGACGCCGTGCATGAGGCGAAGGTGCTCGCGGGCTGCTTCGGCAAGCAGTGGAGCATGACCCAAATACTACCGACCGCCGAAGGAGAAGACTGGTGAGCAAGGTGAAGATTTTTGACGGCATGGCGATCCATCAGGTGATGGCGTTCAACGCCGTGAGCGCACCGGCTTACGTTGGCAAGGCGGTCGGCTTGATCGTTGATTGCAGCATGGACGACGAGCCCGACATCCAGGTCATCATCACCGCCCGCACCGACGCCGAACTGCAGCGCTTCCATGACCTGATCGGTCAGAAGGTGGACCTCACCAAGAGCAAAGAAGTTGCAATCGCCTGGACCGCCTACCTGCGCGTTCGCGATCAAGCAAACATTCCCAACGCCGAGCATGGCGTTTTGAACCCAAACCACAGAGACCTCGACGACGAGCTTTGACCTTTCATTCCACAACCTGTTGAACGGAGAACCACATGCCCATTGAAATCGGAAAAGACGCACTGTCCCACCAGGAAGGCGGCAGTCACTACAGGGGTCTGAAGATTCAACCCATTGAGTACATCCACGCGAACGACATTCCGTTTGCCGAAGGCTCGGTAATCAAGTACGTCACGCGCTGGCGCGACAAGGGCGGCATCCCCGATCTGAGGAAGGCCCGCCACTTCATTGACCTGTTGATCGAGTTGGAAGAGCGCAAGGTTTCCGAGTTCGAGAGGGCCGTTGCCGAAGAGCCCGACCTGCCTGAAATCACTTTGGGCGTGGTCAATGCTGACGGCAAGAAGTACCCCAGCGGAATCGAATACAGCGACATCGTTGAGGTGACCTTCAGCGACAACATGCGGGCAATGGGTTTTGCCCATGCGTTCGATTGGGACCCGAAGGCATCCCCCGCGATCATGGGCTACCAAATCGTTGATCCAAGGGCGGTGCAAGTATGAGCCTCTTTATCGCCGAATACAAAACCTGCGTCCCCGATGGCAAGGGCGGCTTCGTGTCTCTGATGACCCCATTCGAGGCCGACACGATTCAACTGGCGCAGCGCCAAGTCGAAAGTGTGATCGCTACCGGCTGCATGGAGACCGCCACGCTGTATCAGGCCGTGAAGGAAATCAGCGCCAAGCGTGTGGTGTCGTCCTGCGAAATGGGCGGCGGCAAAGGCGTGGTGATCGGTAGCGCCTTGTTGCAAGGAGATTCCGACACATGAGCACCGTGCTGGACAAACAGTTTTCGCCGCGCACGCTTCTCGTGCTGGGTGCGTTCGTCAAAGGCCCGATGAGCCGCAACACGTTGATCGCCACACTCGCCAAAGTGCCCGAGTCGGTGGTGTCGAGCGCCGTCACCCGCCTTGTGCGCAACAAGCTCATCGCTGCAGTCGGCAAAGAGCCTGACGTGAAGACCTCGGCCCGCCGCTACGGCATCACGAAGCTGGGCGTGGCTCTCCTTGAAAAGGGACCGGGCATGAAAGACCGCGTGCTTGATACCCGTCACGGCGGCACGTACTCGCGTGCATTGCCGCAAGACTGGGTGGCACCTCGCGCTGACCGCAACGTCATGAAGCTGCCGACTTATGTGCCGACCAAGATCGCACCTGCCCGGCCGGATGCCGACGAGCACTTGCAGCACAAGTCCAAGGGCATATGAATCACCGCGTGAACTCAGACCGCACAGCCGCGGTTGCCCTGGACTACGAGTGGCAACCGCTGGAGACATGCCCGCAGGGTTGCAAGGTGCAACTGCGGACTATCGGCGGTGTCGCCATCTACGGTCAATACCGTCACGGCGACACCTTCTACACAGGCTGGGCTCCGTGCCCGAAAACTCCCGAATGGATGAAATGATGATCGACATGATTGACGGCAGCGAACAGGAACTGAAAGTCAAGCGCCTGCAATCCGACGCAACCCTGCCGCGCTACGCCACGCCGGGTGCCGCCTGCTTTGACATCGCGTCCGACGAGGACTGCAGCATCATGCCCGGTGGGCAGCGCCGAATTCTCACCGGACTCGCGTTCGAGGTGCCCGAGGGCCACGTCATGCTTGTCTACTCGCGCAGCGGCCACGGCTTCAAAAACAGCGTGCGATTAGCCAACGGCACAGGCGTGATCGACAGCGACTACCGTGGCGAATTGATGGTCGCGTTGCGCAATGACGGAACCGAACTGTTCATGGTTCGCCGGGGTGACCGCATCGCCCAGGCCATGCTCGTGCCCATCCCACGGGTTGAGTTTGTCGAGGTCGATGAACTGACATCCACCGAGCGCGGCGAAGGCGGTGGCGGGAGTACCGGCGCGTGAAGTGCATCATCGCAGGCTCGCGTCACCTGAAAGACCTTCGACTGGTCTACTCAGCGATGCGGGCCTGCCCGTCACCCCCTTCCCTGCGGGCTGGCGAGGCGCTGACGGCTTTCTGGACAAGACGGCAGGCATGCGGCGCAACGAGCGCATGGCGGCTTACGCTGATGCCCTGGTGGCCGTGTGGGACATGCAGAGTCCAGGCACCAAGCAGATGATCGACTGTGCCCAACGGCACAAGCTGCAAGTCTTTATTTGGCCGACTGCGTACTAGCTGGGGTGCAGGTGGCCCCCTGGTCGATGAAGCCGCTCAGGGTGTGAGCCGCAATCGATCCTGTCGCTGCCTCTCCCGCGAATCGAGCAACGTCTTGTCGGCATCTTTCAAGATTTCGGTCGCTGGCCTGGGCATAGTCACGGACGGCCTGGGCGCTGGAGTCGGCGAGCTTTCGTTGAAAGTCACTTTCTTGATCGGCGTACAGGCGCTCAGCATTGCGCCAGCGGCCAGCAAACTCATCAGCCTGACCACGGAGCTTCTTGGCTTCATCATTCAATCCTTCCACAAGGCCGATCAGGCGACCCGTCTCACGCACCTGTTCACGCAGGCGCTCATCTTCGCGGTCCTGCACATCGCGCATGGCCGTGTCATACCCCTGCTGCAACAGGCCCGCACGGTGCTCGTAGTAGCCCCAGGCGACCACGCCTGCGACGGCGATGCCCAAGGTCACCTTGTTGAACAGCAAAGCGCTCCAGGCGATCACGCGATGGCTCCGTTCCACACGGCGAGCGCCATTGCGTAGCCCTTGCGCCGTTCTTCGGCGTGCATCATCTTCTTGCCGTTGATGATCCTGGTGGTGGTGTCAAACATGCCTGCATCGATAGCCTGATTGCAGCCATTCGCACGCCAGTACCACGCTGCCGAATTGCAAGCGTCCGAGTGCAGGGTCAGCATGTCGGGGCGCAACACGTAGGCATCATTGAGGCCGACGCCCTGCGAGGTGTTGCGGTAGTTTTCCAGCCCGGTGGTCATGATCAAGCCGCGCCCACGGTACTTCCACCCGTCACCGCTGGCTTCGTCGCCGTTGCCGTTGCGGTTGGCATAGACAAAGTTCGCCAGCGCTTGCGGGTTGCGCAGGATGCGGCTCATGTGCGGCAGGGCGCGTTTGCCGAAGGCACTGAGCACCGCACGCTCGGTCGTGTAGCGCAGGTTTTCTTCGAGTCGCGTGAAGTTCTGGCTCTCGATCATCAGGTGCGCAATGAACGCGGCTTGTCGAGCCTCGGTGTCGATAGCGTTCAGCGCCATTGCAGCCTTGAGTGGTTCACCGAAGGCCTTGGCTTGCGTCGGCTGCACGCCCAGCTTGATCAGGTGTTCGATCATTCCTCGACCTTGGGCTCGGGGGTCTGTGAGACCAAGCGACCAATGATCCCGGTCACACCAAAGAACGCCGTCACGGCCGACAGGGCTTTGCCGTAGGTCCAGTCGGGCAAAAGAATGACCGGCGCCGCAAGCATCTCAGGCGTGAGGTATGCGCCCATGCTGCCGAGCGAGACAACCACGGTGCCCGCCCAAATCGAATACCACTTCGGCGCATCGCGCCAGTTGGAAATCAACTTCATGGTGCGGTTCTCCGACTCTTGTCGTCATCGAGCTTGTCGTTGAGCTTCTCGACTTGACGCTCCAGGCGAAGCAAACCAGTGTTCACTTGATCGCTGGCCGTTCGGGCTTGAAGGTCTTGCGCGTGGTCCACCTGGACTTGATAGCGCCGATTCTCTTCAAGCACCAACACACGCTTGTCGAAGGTTGAGTACACAGCAAACCCGACGCCCATCATGCTCACGAAGGTCAGAACGTGACCTGCGTTGATGGTCCCATCGAATCTGATCTTGGATTGCTTTTCAGTGGCGTCAGGCACGGGTTCCCCTTGTCGTTCAGGTTCACGCGAACATTCCGGCTGGTACGCCCGTCAACCTGTGGTGGATTTTAAGCGCAAGCCGGAATCCTATGCCATCCAGGCGACGAAGCCCGTTGGCGGTGGGTAGAGTTGATCCGCAGCTTGCGAGTGCAGGGTGATGTCGATGTACGGGCCGTAGAGGCCCGCGAAAGGCAAGGCGTCACCGCTGGCAAAGAGGCTGAAGCCGCCCGTGCCGCTGGTCGGATCACCTGAGAGGGGTGAGCCGTTGAGCATGAGCCAGATCAACCCAGCATCCAGGTCAACTGCAAAACCAAACCTGTCGGAAGACGAATAGGCACTCAGCAAAGTCTGTGCGGCACCGTCAATGTAGAGCGTGCCGTCACTCGCCCAGGCGATGTTCGTCGGGTCAATCAGGTCGATACTGGTGGCATCCCCGCTGCTCAGTGAGGTCAGACCCGCACCCAGGCTGATGAGGCCGACCACATGGTCACCCGCGAGCGGCGAAGCGCTGCTGCTGGAGAACTCGACGTAGCGCTTGTCCACGCTCTGCCCTGTCGCAACGGCATAGGTGTTCGGCCCAGGTGTCGAGTCGTTCTTGAAGAGCGTCGAGTCTGAGTTGGTGAGACCCCCGCCCCCGTAAACGAAATTGAAAACGCTGGGGTCCGATGGGGGCACAGCCACTTCCGTGCTGAACGGCTCCCAACCGCCAGCGTTGGTGAACGACAGGCGACCGTTCGCTTCAACAGACCAAGCAATCCAGCCATCGACGGGTTGATAGAACTCCCAGGCGGCTTCCTTGCTGCTCCACCGCGTCACCTTTCGGTCTTCACCCGACCACGCATCGGACGCAAACGGCGGGACTATGTAAACGTCACCGTCCGATGGGAAGCCTGGAGGTGTGCCAACGCTGTGCGTGATCACGGAAAGCTGGATCAGCGCGTCCAGTTGACGAAGAGTCCGCATCAGTTGGTCGTAGTGGACCTCGCCCTGCGCACCGTCAACCAACATGCCCAACTTTGGGCCAAGTGAAATTGTCATTTGAAGCTCCTGAATTTATCCACCGAGGTTCTCACCGAGAGACTCGCCCAAACCACCGCCACCACCGTTACCGATCAAGACCTCATATTGTGAGTAAGACTCGAATCCATCGCGAACGGAGTAGAGAACCAGCCTGCCCGATCCTGTCGGCAGATCGGCGGCACGCATCGTGTCGGTGTAGGCCCAAGACTCGGCCGTGATGCCGTCAACGCTGCGGACCAAGGTGTCCGTGCTGTCGTAGACCCTGATGCGATAGGTGGTCCCCGGCTCAGGGCCGATGCTTCCTTCTGTGTGACCGATCAGTTGGTCAGCCTGAAGCAGGCGGTCTCGATGGTTCCAGGTGAACAGCAACTCCGTCTCACCGCCCAGCGTCGTGAAGGGTCCTTGGAACCAGGGTGCACCTTGGCATTGCAAGTTGCCGGGGGCATAGGGTCGGAAGGCACGCCAGTTGAAAGTCACTTCATTCGGCGGGGCGTAGTCAATCGGAACGGGCGCAGACGCTGCAGTGAAAGGCAGCAGCTTCACGGCCACTGTGTCGGTGGCAAGGTACTCCCTGCCATCACTTCCTGCAGCCTCAGAAAAGAACCACACCTCGGTCGATGCTGCATGGACCTGTGGGATGGTATCGGCGCAACCCCGCGCCACTGTGATGTTTGGAAGCAGGTTGTCGATCACTCTGACAACCTCGTCGCCAATGAGAGCGCCCATGCCAATGACAATATCGTTGGGCTCTACGCCTTGGAATGCTTCAATGCTGATGGTGGTCGCTTCTCGGTCGATGCCGAGCGCGAGAACGCCGAACGGGCACAGGCCGCTCTCACCGCGAATTTCATAATCGGATGCTGCCATGTCGTTTTACCCGCAAACAAAAGAGCCATCTGGCGGAATGTCGTCAGGCTCAGCAGCAGAATCTCGCACGGCAATCGATGCTGCGATGTTCATGGGCTGGCCCTTTGCGACCATGGTGGCAACGTAGGCCCCATCGTCTTTCATGTAATCAAGCTCAGCGGCAGTCAGGCGTCCAGCAAGCAAGAAGTACGGGGCCTCGATGACCTTCTGCTGAGCGATGCAAGGTTGGTTGTTGGGCGGCACCCAGGTCGAGGGCACACCCGATGCAAAGCTGACATCAGGGAGTGCGAACACATCCTGCACAACTTCAAGCGTGATCTTCCCATCGACCAGCGTGCCGTCCTTGACTTTGCCGACGCGCACCACCGTTTTGGGGATTCCCCGCTTCGTGTCCTGGATGCAGAAAACGTCAGCAGGTTGAAAGACGCGCTCGCTTCGATTGGTCACAAGAGTGAAGCGGCGCAACTCGGTGCTTGAGGCTCGCAAATCGCGCTGAGCGATTCGACGGGCAAGGCGCTCAGTGGGAATACCGGCGTAAGTCTTCGATGTACTGTTCACGCTGCCGCCATTCATTTGAATAGCCGCGTTGTTCTTCACCATCACCGTGCGGTCTTCATCCTCCAAAGGATCGTGCCAAGTGACAGTGACGCTGTTGATCGACCGACCGGAAATGCCCGTCACGACATCGCGGATTTCAAGGAGGCCCGAGTCCGTGTCAAGCACAGGCAGGAGGTCCGGGTTGTAGTCATCACGAATCAACTTCAGGACCATCAACCCCGTCAGGCGGCTTTGGTAGAGCGCCGCACCGAGGTGGTCCAACACCTGCTGCACAAAATTCTGGATCGCATCAGTGCGGGTCCACTTCATGCAAAGGCCGAACTGCTCGTCGTACAGACGATCTGCAGCCGCTCTGAACGACTCGATGTCGAGCTTGCTCGAATCCAGACCGCGCCCCCAGTCGCGATTGGTCAAGCACTCGTAAATGATGTGCGCCCCGTTCATTGCAAAGAAGCCCGAATAGACCACCGTCGAATCGATGAATACCTTCAGGTCCGAGACGTTGAAGCTGGTCAACTCAAACAGGTTGCGGGCAATGAGCGCATCGGATGAAACAAACGCAGTGACAAGATTGCCCGGAAGCAAAACCGTCGAGGCGATCACCACGTCATCCTGGAGGTAGCGAATCAAGCCCGTCTCGTTGTTCACCTCGATAGTGAACCGGGCATTGATCGGGATGTCACTCGTGATGACAGAGAGAAAGCGCCCGTCGATTTCATAGGCAACCAGCGCTGGCGCCCCCTCGACGTTCTCAATGCCCAGCTTGTAGGTGAAGGTTGAGACGTTGTTGATGCGGTAGATGACCTCAAGCAGCGTAGCCAGCACCTGCGACTCTTCAGGATCAATGATCAGGTTGTTGATCTGCACAGAGACCGAAATGGTCGCAGCCTCATAACCCGCGCCAAACACGTAGGCGCTGCCGTTTTTCAATGGCGAAGCAATGAAGGTCTCGCCAGGGGTCAACTGAAGCGAGATGCCATTGAAGGTGCCCGAGTTCGAGCCTGTCAACAGCGGCTGGCCGTCCGAGAATGGACCCGTATCGAAGTCATCGGTCAGCGGCATCTCCAGCACTTTGCGACTCGGTGAGCCTGACACATAAGTCGATCCTATTCGCGCCTTCTCGGGGTAGAAGACAGGGCCGTCCCAGCCTTTGAGCGTTCGGTTGAGCCTGAACTTCCAGGTCTTCGGGTAGGGGTTGTTCATGCAAACAATCCCGTTGTAGAAGACCGTGAAGACTTTCCTGAAACCGGGGATCAATGGGCCGCGCATGGCGACCAACCCCGAGCTTGCGACCTGATTGGGCTCGCCCATCATCACTTCCAGGTTGCCCTGAATGCCGCCTTCCTTTTCCTCGCCACCGAACAGATCGTACTGGTCGATGTAGATCGATGTGTTTGCCGTCTCACTGCCAATCCACGCACGCCTGTCGCCCACTTTGATTTCATTCAAAGCGTCAACCGGCCCGCGACCGATCCCCATGTGGATGCCAAACAAGTATCGATAGCCGATTGTCTGTTTCTTGCTGCTACCCATCACTGCCCCTTGTTTTCTTGACGCGCAACGGCTGCAACCCGAAGACCGAATTCATCACCCGTGGCTTCAATCACCTCGACTGCGTAGCCTTCGCGCAGGAAGTGCCGAAGGTCAAGGCCGTGGCGCCTGAACCAAAGATCGACGCCCCTGGTGCAGTAACCGCCGTGCTGAGTCTTTGCTGCACGCAGATGCTGAGAGGTGACCAGGATCGAACTCACTTCTTGCCACCCTTGCGTGTGATGGGTGTCACTCGGTAATCGCCAACATCCAGCACCGTCCAAGAGGTTGACCAGCATTCCCCAAAGTACACAGCCTGTGGCGTGCCTTCATCAGCCTGTGGGAAATCAAAGTCACCGAATGCAGCGGGGGTCTGACCTTGGTTGTTGGCCTTGGGTGTGAAAACTGCGCTGATGACAAACGATGCCACCAAATAAAAGATTGCTTCCCACATTTCCGTTCCTTAGAAAGTTGGACTGTCAACACCATCAAAGGGCGACTTGCCGGGCATTGCAGGGAAGCCGCCGTAGTTAGGCAGATTCCCAAAGGCGATGCAACTCTCTGGCGTTTGATTGCACCCCGGATACAAAGTGATGCTCATGCCCACCCACAGGTCCGAGATGCTCCCGAACATGCGTAGCGAGTCACTCGACTGCGCTTCGATCATCAGCGTTTGCTGCCCCTTGATCGGGTGGTTGAACTCCAGCAACCCACCAGACAAATTGAGTGGGAAAGTGCCCGCGTCACCCGTGACAACAACAGTGAAGCCGCCGATGGAAACAATGGTGGCCGCGTAGGCGAATGCAGCCTTGTCCACCTTGCACGACAGGGGGTCGTAAAGCGCGTGCGGGCACTGTCTTTGCCAGCCACCTCGCAAGCCCTCCTGTCGCATCGACGCCGAAATGGTTTCGGCGACAAACACAGCGGTGCCAGGACTGGGGAATCCGCACTGCACGATTTCGCCCACGTACTGCACGCGGCGATTGATCACAGGTATCAACCTGGACGGAGCCGCGTCAACGGTTCCAGCCAAAACAGGCGGGGGTGTCTTGTCTTGGAACTCGGCAACGAGAATACGGGCGTCCATGACCTTTGCAGGCGGCGCAAACATGAACAAGCGAGCAGGTGGGATGTCGATGGGCACGGTGATTGACATCGAATCGGACGTGCTTTCGCCGCTTTGACTCACCCCGTCATCGGACACGGCCGACGCCTCCCACACGTTCCCATCGATGTCGATGACATCCTCAGCGTTGGCGGTGTATCGCCAAACATTCGCACCCAGCGCGAATTCGTAAAGGAAGGTGTATTTGAGGTAGGCGCTCATTGTTCAGACCGAGGGCCAAGCCGGAAATGGCACGGTGGCGTTTAAGCCATTGTATCCACAAACAGTTGAATCTCTGACGATCAAAGATCGCCCAGGTCCTGTCGATCCACAGAGCGCGTGACCACGCTCGTAGTCACTGCAGCAGAGTCGTCAACCAAGTGGCTCAACTCAAACGTGTCCTGATCGAAGCGGGATGGGACCATGAACTGAATTCGCTCAAGGTCCCGCACTTGAACAGCGGGCAACGCAGACTCAAGGACAAAGCGCTCGTAGCCTGAGAAGCTGAGCACCTGATCGACTGCGCGGTAAATGCTCTCGCCGCCGTTGCGGAACACGAAGCAAAGCATGCACCGCGCATCCTTCTTTGCGCCCAGGTATTCGACAAAGCCAGCGGGTTGCGCATCGAAGGTCAAGCCCGAAATTTCCGAGTCGTCTGCAGGCAGGACATCCTGCATCATCGTGGGCATGTAAAACCGACCGGCTCGTCCACCGGCCTGATCGATGAAGCGCCGGAAGGCGACAACATTCGCACGACCTCGCAGCGTCAAAGAAGAGCGCATCGTGAGCATGGGGCGATCACCTGGGGTTTCGTATGCCACCGGGCCGACCGAGTTGTCCAAGGCGAAGGTAAGGCGATCTTGGCTGAAAGTAATATCCTCACCCCGATTGATGCGGAACTTCCACACAGGGCTCTCTTGACCCCAGGACGCGCCGAAGCGGTACTCGGGGTCATCCAACTCAAAACGAATGCTCACCAAGCCCACGCGGTCAACGGGGGCCTGCATCTGCGTCTGATCGACGATGCGAGCTTTGCGCAGCGGCATGATGCGCGTGCCGACCGGCCAAGAGCTTGCAGGTGCGGCTTTCCAATACAGCCGATCAAGTGTGTAGTCGATGGAGCCCACCTCCAGGACTTCAAAGCTGTCAGGGTCTGCGTTGTTCACAAACACGCGGTCGCCCACTTCAAACTCCCTGAGCGCAAGCGTGCTCGCGGGAAACTGCACGAAGGTGGTCGATTCGTCCAAGGTGTGCAAGACCCTGAACTGCTCGTGCCACAGCGGCATCCAGAATGAGCGCCGGGCGATACCCGTCAGAAAATTGTCCAGTCGTGATCGCAAGATACCCTTGCGCAAGAAGGCCGCTTCAAACGCTCGCCTCGGGTGCATTCGCAAAAGGCGCGGCTGCTCGGCCGAGGTTTCGCTGGTCAGGATGTCGGTGAGGTAGCTGAGCCGCTCCGTGATGCCGTCAGCCCAGTTCGGCAAGATGGGGAATACGGTCAGGGCCTGACTCACGCTGCCGGGCAAATCTGCGTCAGCGGGGGGCGCCGTGTTCTCGTAGACCCAGCCCGAGGCCGCACTGGCATAAATAACTTCGTCGGGGTGGAAGATCAACAGCGCAAAGAATGCCGCGCTTGAGCTTTGGGCCTGCACGTCAATCCGACTGCTGCCCTTGGGCAAATAGATTTGCGTCTGGATCGTGGTGTTTGTCGGTACGCTGATGAGTGGCGTGAGGCCTGCAAGGTCAGGCCCGACCTTCAGTGTGCCCGCAGACGCCATCCAGATTTTGATCTGGTACAGACCTGAGCGCTCACAGACAAACCTACGTGAGAAGTGACGAGTCACCGTGCCTGCCGAAGCTGCGATGCCCACGGCAAACTCGCCGTTGACGAAGCTGTCGTTGGCGGGTGCCGGGATGCTGAGTTGGGATGCAGGTGTCGCCATATCACTTTAGGATTTGTTTCAGGGTGGACACGTTGCGGCGGGCAAACTGCATGAACACCTGCTCGCCATCGGGCGAGTTCATCGCCTCGGGCACTTTGGATTTCTCGTCCACGATGACCACACGCACACCTTGGGCGCCGCCGCCCGCTGCGGGCATGCCACCGCCGTTCAGGATGTTGCGAGGGCTATCTTTGGAAAGCACCTCTTCACCCTTCTCAAGGATGCTGGGGTACTCGCTTGGGGCGAGGCCCGCAATGCCGCCTGCGTGGTAACGCGGTGCGTTGGTGAACCAGCCAGGAGAGACATTGCGCGAGCGGTTGCGCGTCTCGCCGACAACGCCACCCGAGTGCAACACGCCACCACCTGCCACGCCGACTGCCGAAAGAATCGGGTTGCCCGAACGAGCCAGCGCGTTGAACAGTTGCTGACGAATGATCATCAGTGCGATGTCGCGCAAGAAGCTGGCCGCAAACTGGGCGAAGCTCGCGATCAAGCCACGGAAGCCCTCACCGACCGACTTGGTGCCATCGAACAGACCTTGCAAGCTGTCCACCATCAGGTTCAGGCCGTTGTTGACCGCACTCACACCCCCGGTGATGATTGCCTGTTGGAGATTGCTGAACTCGGTCTTCACACCCGTGGCCTTGGCGCGAATGGCGTCAAGGGTGGCGAGGAAGACGGCCTGCTGCTCGGGGTTGGCAAAGATCGCCGCGTTCTCGATGGCCCACAAGCGCGTCGCCTCAGCGGCGGCATTGATCTTGGGAACGTACTGCCCTTGGATCGCGTTGAGTTGCTCGGCAGCTTGCACGTCGCTGATGTTGCCGACTTCCTTTTGCACGTTGACAGCGGAGAGCAACTTGTCGCGTGCTGCAATGGTGTCGTTGAGCAGTGCTTCGCGGCGGTTGAGTTCTTCCGTGTTGAACTTGGTCTTCTCTTGCTCCAGGCGCTGAGCCTTGGCAGAGTCGAGTCGCGCACGCAGAGCGTCGAGTTCCGAAGTGTCGCGGTTGTTGTTGACGAACTTTAAGCGGAGTTCTTCAAGCTCTCGGTAGGCCGCAGCGTAGTCACTGACGATGGCGCCCAGGCGAGCGCTCAGGTTCTGCCGGTCACGCTTGCCCGCAGCCTCTTCCGCATCCTCGGTCTTCTTGAGTAGCGCGTTCTGTTCCGCAAGCAGATCGTCGTTGAACTTCTTGATCACCTGGGTGCGAAGCAGGTTGGTCTTCTCGGTCAACTGAGCGAGGAACACTTTGCCAGCTTCGCCACCGAGCTTACCGATGCGCCGAGCCAGTGCCGCGTAGTCTGAGTCAATCGCGGCAATCTGGTTGGCGAGCGTGTCGGTTTCGGCGCGGTTGATCTTGCCGTCGAGCGTCTCAAGCGCTCGCGTGATGGCGTCAATCTCGCTCTGGCGCTTTTTCAGTTCACCTTCGGTGGGCTCACCATTGCCTGTGCGCGGCGTCGGGTTGCCGACCGTGGTGGGAGAGGCCACTGCACGACCCGACGCCGCAGGACGGCCGATGTCGGAAATCATTTCGCCGCGAATCTTCTCGATCTGCGCAAGCTCCTTGGCGAGGTTCTCCCGGAAACCGCGAACGATACCCTCGGACTTGCCGAAGCCCGCAAAGGCTGTATCGATGTTGCGCTCGACGCCGCGCAGTGAGGCCCCCAAGCCGTCAAGGCCGACAGCTTCTGCAATGCCAGCAAAGATGCCCACCAGACCGCGTGCGGCCTTCTTGATCGTCGATGCGATCTTCTTGAAGACCTCCACCGTGAACACGGGCAGCGCTTCAATCGCAGCTTGATAGCTGGACTTGATGAATGCCCAGGCTTTGAAGAGGCTGGTCACCAAGTTGGTCGCAGCCACCTTGACCACCTCGAACTCGTCGTAGAGGAAACTGCCGAGTTGGAACGCAGCCACGGCCACGGCCAACACAGCGAATGCCTTCTTGAGCACCCCGATGGCAGCAGCCATGCTCGCGACGGCGCTCGATCCAGTCACAAAGAGGGGGATCATGGCCTCCAGGGCGGCAAGCCCCGAAGCGAACCGCTGCAAGGTGAACAGCGTCAGGAACAGACCTAGCGCAGTGGTCACCAAGTTGATGTTGTCCAGCACCAGCACGAACAGGTCGGCAAGCGTCTTGAATGCCACGCCCACTGAATCGGCGAATGCCTTGCCGCTGTCGCTTCGCAGAAACGCAGTGAGTTCCTTCAGCGCGTTGGAGTAGCTGTCGATGAAGCCACTGTCGGCCACCGCGAGCTTGAAGTCGAACAGTTCGTTGTTCAGCCGGGCTTGCTGTGCGGCGAGCGACTGCGTGGCTGCGGGCAACTGGTCGGCCACCACGCGGCGATATTCGTTGGCAATGGCGACAAGCTGATCCGATGTGACCAGACCGTTCTTCAGCGCCTTGTCCAGGTCCGGGAATTGATCTTTCAGCGCCTTGGCGGCAATCTCAAACGCACCGAAAAGACGATCCCCTAATTGCCCCCTAAGCTCTTCGGCCTGGACCTTTCCTTTTGACGTTATCTGTTCCAATGCCTTGAAGACACCATCGAGGTCGTCGGCCGACAGGTTCGCGACCCGTCCGACCTCGGTAAACGTCTCGAAGATCGAGCGAATTTCTTGACGGCTGCGCCCGGCCAGCGTCGCGGCTGCAGAGAACTTTGCGTAACCGCGGATCGCACGCTCGAACTCGACGCCGATGCGATCTGCCTGACCCCGCACGTATTCGTACTCAGCGTCGATGGCCTCGCGGTCATTGCCGACCGAGATTGCGATCTGGTTGCGGGCGCCCTCGCGAGCGCTGAACGCCTGCACCGCGCCACGCGCAGTGTTGATCACGGTGAACAGGCCACCGTATGCAGCGACAAGCGAGAGCACCTCACCGCGCAGCCGCTGGACGTAGCTCAGCGTCGTGCGGCCCTCGTCGCCGAACAGGCGGTTGGAGCCGCTTGCACGCTTGGTCGACTGGCCGTACTTCTCGACCGCAGCATCCAGGCTGGTCACCGCCGTCACGGACGCCCGCGCAGCCGCGTTCAGACGGGCCTGGGAGGCCGCAAGGTTGTCGGTCTCTATCCCAGCAGCCCGAAGCGCGTCGCGGCTGTTGCGCGTGGCCTGGACCTGTTGAGCAAGGACCTGAGCAGACCCACGCAAGGCGTTCTGCGCCTGGGCGAGCTTGGCGGCGAACTGCGCCCCCTCATCCCCACCCTTGGCGACCTCAGCCGCATAGCGCCCGACCTCAGCCCGAGCCTCGGTGAATGCGGCGCGAGCGGCACGCAGTGCGATCACCTGCTTGTTGAAGTTGTCGATCAGTGAGGCCTGCTGGCCTAGCGAGCGCTGCGCCGTGACCAGACGTTCGATCTGCTCCTTGTAGCCCTGCACCGGCCCCCTGATCTTGCCGACCGAAGCCGCAAGCTGGCCGACCTCATTCTCCAGGCCGTCGATGGTTGCACGGGCCGCGTCGGTTGGATTCAGGATGTCGTTGATCGCCTCACGCAGCCCTTTGACCTTCGGGTTCAGATCACCGGCTGCACGGGCCAGGGTGGTGTAGCTGCGGGCAGTGTCTTGCGCGGCCTTGGCCTGCTGCTGAAACGCGGCTGTGGCCGAGCGGTCAACGATGTCACGCTGAAGGGCAGCAAGCTCACGAGCGCGATCTGCGGCCTGCCGCTGCTGTTCATCCAGGCGGCGAGCCGCCACAACCTCAGCGTTGCGGTTGCCGCGTTCGTTGGCGTCGCGTTGCTGGAAGCCCAGCACCTGATCGGCATCACGCTGGCGGGCGGCACGGGCGTCGTCGGCACGCTTCTCAGCGGCTGCGAACTGGCGCATGGCCTGCTCTGCCTGCTGATTGACCTCAGCCATCTTGCGCTGCTCTTCACGAGCCGCACGCACCGCTGCGCTGTACCCTTTGATCGACTGCTCGCCGCGCTGGTAGGCAAGGCCCAATTCGGCCTGCAGTTCGAGGTTGCGCCGGGTGACATCACCGAGTTGATCAACCGACACACCGGCTTCGCGAAATTCACTTTCGAGCGAGGCCAGTGCCTTGCGCTGGTTGTCGAGCACGCTGGCCGACTTCTCGACCGACAGCGCGTACTTCTCCAGCTTCTTCTGTTGCGCATCGGTGCGAGTGCCGCCCTTCTCCAACTGCGCGAGGTACTCGGTGTAGCGCTTGGTCTGCGCGTCCAGCTTGGTCTCGCTGGCCGTGATGCTCTTGGTGAGCTTCTCGAAATACTGGATGGCGCTGTTCTGACCGGCGAGTTGCTTCTGGATGAGGTTCAGGCCCTCCAGGCTACCCTTGAGTTCGTCAATGCGACTCTCACCGCGCTTTGCCGCCTCGGTCTGCTCGTCAATCGCGTCACCGATCTTGGCAATCGATTTGGCGACACCCTCAAGGTCTTTGCCTCCCTTGATTTGGGCACGGACGAGCAGTTCGAGTTCTTTGCGGTCAGTCACTTTCGGCCACCTTATTCAACAGCTTCTCAAGTTCCTTGCCAGCCTTTTTGCTGAACAAGGTGGAGAGCACAAGTTGCGTGACCGCTGAGTCCCGTGCCCTCCGATTCGCGTGCCGCTCTCTTACGATCCGGGCTTCGTTCCACACCATCACGACCGGGTAACGGCGGGCTTCGCTGTGGCCTTCGGAGAGCAGCAAGCTCACATCGCGGCGAAGGCCCAGGTAGAACCGGATCACCCGGCTTTCTTCGTCCCCGGCAAGCTCTTCTTGATTCGATCCAGGTTCAGGAGAGCCGCGATGCTCTCCAGGCCGTTTTTTATTCCACCCACCTCAGCAAAGGTCAGGTCGCCGATCTTCTGGATCGCCTGCACCTGCAGCGGGAATGGAATGAGTTCAGCCTTCTTGGCCTCGGTCGGCTCGTCGCACGCCAAGGCGATCAGGTTGGCAGCGAAGCCGGGTGCGTCTTTGACGATGGCGACCACCAGGGTTTCCATCTCTTGATCTTTGACGGCAAGGCCGCTGCTGAACAATTCAAAAAGCGATTCGATGTCGGGCAGGTGATGACGGATAAGACGCGAAATGTCCTCAAGGGCGAGACCACGCACCGAAATGCTGTTCTCGCCCCCGAGGGGCACTTCGTGACGCTGGGGGGTGTAGTTGTGGAGTCCCATGCGTCACTCTTCAATCAGGGCGTCAGGACGGGCTGGCCGTCGATGTACATCGCCTCGATGTTCGATGCTTTCTTCAGCACCTCGAAGCCGAAGCCCATGGTCTGCCACTCGTCGCCCTTGAGCGCGTAGTCGCCATCGGGAGCGAGCTTCACGTAGGGCAGGAAGTAGTCGCGGTTCGGGCCTTTGGGGTTGTCGGCCACGAAGCGCAACGCACCGTAGACCGAAGCCGAACCGGACACCACGCGCTCACGGGTGCTGGCAGCAACGTCATAGGTGATCTGCAGGTCTTCTTCGTCGATGTCGGCCGAGTCGGATTCGACGTAGATGCGTCCACGGACTTCATCGACTTCGTAGTTGCCTGCGGCCGCAACCGTGGTGCCCCAGGTGGGAGCGCCGCCCGACTTGACCACCACGTTGCTCACGTTGCGCACACCGGCTGGGTTGGCTTCGGTCACGCCCAGTTGGTAGAAGCGACCGCGTTTGGCAGCGGTGAACACTTCAATCACGGCAGTGGCCGACACCTGCACGACGCTCGATGCCACGCCCAGGAAGTACAGGGCGATGTTTTCGGGGTCGATGTTGTCGCAAGTGAAGGTGCCGCTGCGATCCAGCGTCAACTGCACCGAGTCGTCCTTGGTGCGAATGCCAGCGTCGCTGTCGAAGTGCTCCAGGTCTTCGGATTCCGAAGTGGTCGAGAACTCGGGCGTGTTGCCCAGGTAGCGTTCGCCGTCACCACGGGTGAGTGCGTTCACAACGGCGTTGGGGGCGAAGCGGTCAAAGAACACTCGGCCACGACCGAGGGTGTAGTTCTTTCCGCCCAAATCTGCGGTCAATGGCATGGGAAACTCCTAGTTGATAAGATAACGAACGGTTGAATTATCACTCAAAGGAGTGACGTTTCAAACCACAGTTGCCAAGCCCACCCGCAAAGGCATATACAGGAAGGCTTTGCTCGATAGCCCATCGGTCGGGGGACGAACCACACCCGGCCCATGGGAAAAACTTGAGACCAATCCACCCAGCATGTAGGCGGTCGGGTGACGCGGGAAGCCACTGCCCGGCTTGACCGCGACAATCATGTCCAGACGGCGCTCGACTTGCTCTTGCAGGTAGTAGCAAGGGTCCAGGGGATTGACAGGATCGTCCGTGGTCCAGCCTTGCAACAGAAGGCTCCACTCATACGAACGACTGGCATTGTTCTCGCCGCCCTCGCGGCCCTGGTCAGGGCGAGGTGCTTCAAGGATCGTGAGCATCGTGACAGGATCGTTCTCACCAAAACGATTGCGACCACGGAACACAGAGGCGCTCAAATCGAAGTCACCCCAATCGGGGCCGACGATGCCTTGCAGGTGCTCTGTCAGAGCTTTCAGAACCTGCAGCTTCAATGGGACTTCAGCGGGCACGAGCAAGTCTCCCAAATTGACGAAGGAACTTGGCCTCAACGATGCCAATGATTTCGGCGGCGCGGTCGTCAGCGACACCACGGAACACCTGATCAACGGAAGGGCCGTAAAGCAGAAACACGTTGTCGCCGATTTCCACGGCGCCGCTGGTTTGCCCGAGGCTCTCACCGGGCTTCAGGCGAATCGCGAGGCCGGTGTTGCCGTTCTTCAGCTTGCGCAGAAAGAAGCGCTTGTTGACCTTGCTGCTTCCCTTGCTGACGCCCACGCGCACGCCCTGACCTCGGGTGTTCGCTGGCGTCTGCCCAGGTGCGAAGCGGGCGAGTGAGGTGGCACGGTCACGACCACGGATCACGGCCTCAAGCCGACCGCGCCCGGCAAAGCGCGTGGGGCGCAAACGACCACCTTCCAGGTAGCCCGCAGGGAAGTTCACCTGATCGCGCATGTCCTTCTTGATCAGCGTCAAGCCTTCGCGCTGCACCGTGTCGTTGATCGCAAGCACTGCTGCCTCTTCGGCGATGTCAGGGAGGTCATCAAAGAACCGCTGCAGGCTCTTGAGCGAGTTGGCGGTGATGACGGCGCTCATGTGAGCACCACCTGCCAAACAACCTGATCCGGGCCTGTGACAGGCTCCAGCACGTCCAGGCGGAAGGTGCGCTTGTACGCGGGAAAAGTGATTTCACCGCCACGGCAGAAATTGAGCGTGGGGTAGTCGCAGGGGAAAAGCACGACTCGATCAATACCCTCAACGACATCAGCGTAGCCCTGCTCGACCAGATCACCGTAACGGTCAATCTTCTGGCTGAGCCAACGTGCGCGGATTTCCTTGGGGGCACTCATCGTGGCGTCTTTGTAGAGCGCCGAAACGCCGAGGGTGTCATGCACCACTCGGCGTGTCTGTGACTTCAATTCAGCGAAGTCGAAGGCCATGCTCAGGCCGAACGAGTGCGAGGCGCGAGGGGCGAGGCCTTGGGCACAGCAGACTCGGCCACCACCACAGGCTCAGCCGCAACCACCGCAGGCGCATCGGCCAAGATGATCTTGCTCAGGGCCTTCGGTGCAGACTTGGTGATGCTCTGCACTTCTGCGTCGGTAAAGTCGAAAGGGTGGCCGACCTGGGGGTAAGCCAACTTGCCTTCACGCTGCACCATGACGGTGGCGTTGACGATTCGTTTGGGCATGGGTTGCTCCTGTGTGAGTTGGGTGGAGCGACGATCAGAGGTCGTCGGCCTTGGCCTTGGCGGTCTTGGCAGGCGCGGTCTTGGAAGCAGCGGCTTTGACAGCAGCCGAGGCAGCGTCGTCGCCCAGCTTGCTCGGGTCTGCGTCACCGGAATCCAGATCGACGGTGACCTTGGAACTGATCGACGTAGGGCTCGACTTCATGATCTGGTCGTACTCTTCTTGGGTGAAATCGAAGACTTGGCCGGTGGACAGGGTAATCCGCTTGCCGTCACGACCCAGCGTGATGGAGTTGATGACTTCGCGGGTGTAGGTTTTTGGTGTGGACATGCTGAAATCTCCAGAGATGAAATGAACTTGAGAAAAAGGGGAGCCCTGCGATTGGGCTCCCCTTCATGCGCCGACGATCAGACCACTTTGATCTTGAAGGTCGCGTTCGGGCGCTTGGGCACCATCAGCGGAGCCGACTGGCTCATGAGGTACTCGACGCTGGGGTCTTCGTTTTCCCACATCTTCGTGAAGACTTCCAGGGGACGCAGGCCAGCCTTCACGTCCTTGATCGCGCCGAAGCAGCGCATGCCTTCAACGCCGTTGCCCACGCCGACCACGGTGTCCTGGTCGAGGAAGAACTGCTCGGCGCCGTTTTCGTCCACGTACTTGCTGGTGTCGAGCCACGCTTCGATGCGACCGCCACCGTCCAGGCTCTGAATCACGCCCAGGTACTCTTGGCCTTCATAGCCGTCATACATGGTCTTGATCAGGGACTGGTTGTCACGGTAGTTGACATCCATCAGTTCCTTCAGGTTGACGCGGGCCACGAAGTATTCCCAGGCGTTCGCACCGAAGACCAGACGGGTGATCTTCACGCCGCTTCGCACATGGGCGTTCAGCTTGGCGGCTTTGATGTCGGCCAGGGGGGTGGCGGTGGCTTCGCTCCAGCGGGCGCTCGTCAGAAGCTGGTAGCTCAAGGACGAGTGGCGGCGGAAGTTCACGGTGACGGCCGGGTAGTCGTCGCCTTGGATGGTCACCGCACCGTCGATGATTGCGCGAGCGGCAAGCCACTCGTTGCGGTTCGTCAGCTTGGTACGGTGCTGGCGCAGGATTTCGGCGATCACGGCGTTGCGGCGCTGGTCGTTGGTCAACGAGCCCGAGCCCAGGGCTTCACCGGGCTGGCGCACGATGTCCATGTTCGGGTCCACGATGTCCTTGGGCTTCACGTAGGCGGGCTTGAAGCTCAGGGTGTCGTAGCCGTCACGGCCTTGCACGCGGCCCTGGACGTTGGGGGCAACGAACGGAGCGAGGCGACGGTAGTCGGTGTTCACGCGGTCAAAGGCGATGTCTTCGGTGTCGAAGTTCACCTGACCCGTGAAGAAGGAGAGCCAGAAGGGAGTGATGACCTTCGTTTGGCTCATGACGCTCAAGAGCGTCGTGGTGTCGTAAATTGCTCCAGCCATGATTGAAAGTTCCTTTTCAGTTTGAGGGTTTCGTCAACGATCAGGCGTTCTGGATGGAGCCGACTTTGATGTCGGTGCCCATGAAGAAGGCTTTGCGCTTGACCAACGTGTCCATGGCGGTGGGCCAGTTGGTGAGCTGGGCGTGGTTGAAGAAACCACCGCTGAAGTACGGGACGCTTTGGCCGATGGCGGCAGGCTGGGCCGCGATCACGCACTTGTCGCCCGTGGTCAGCGCAGCCGTGGCGTTGCTGATGGTGCCGTCAGCCAGGAGCACGCACACGGCATGCTTGACGATGGCGGTTGCAGCGACAGCGTTGCCGCTGACGATGGGCGCTTCACCTGCGTAAAGAAGCTCGGGGTTGTAGGGGCCGTGTTCGACACCGCCCGCAGCCAGATCATTTGCCATTTTTCACTCCGTTTGGATGTGGGTTTAAGGGAGGTGTCGATCAGGCGCCGCCGAGCTTGCGGCCCGATGCGAGGCTGTAATCGGCCAGGATCGTCTTTGCAGGCGACTCTGCTTCAGCGGCAGCACCGGCAGCGTCCGCACCCACGTTGGGGTTCGGCGTTGCGGCCATTGCAGCCTCGAAGGGGTTTGCCACGGCTTTGGTCGCTGCGGCGGCAGGTGCTGCCACAGGGGCCACGGCCAGCATCTTCTTGGCGTCTTCCACCGACATCTCGGTGTTCATCGCCAGATGGTTTGCCATGGCCTCGCGGCCCTTGGCTTCCTCGCAACCGAGAATGCCGCTGATGCGGGTCCGCTCGGAAGCACGGGCTTCGGTTGCCGCAGAAGCTGCGGTTGCTTGGGTGGCTGCTTGGCTCTCAGCACCCGGCTCAGTTTTTTGCGCGGTGGACATAGTTGCTCCTGTTCGCAGGTTGGAAGTCGAGCCGGATAGCTCGTCGAAGAACGCCTGTGCCGCCTCGGAAGGCGACGCAATAGCGTGGATCAGGCCGAGCGAAAGTGCCTCGTCGGCCCCAAAGGTTCGTGACTTGGTGTCGCGAATGACCTGGGGGTCGATGCCCAGGTTTTCTGCGACCACACCGACGAACACCTCGTATGCTTTTTTGATGCTGGTCTGGACCGAGGCCTTCACGGCATCGGGCAGCGGCTCGTAAGGGTTGCCGT
>ENA-UOXP01000827-UOXP01000827.1-mixed-culture-metagenome-genome-assembly--contig:-NODE-827-length-23632-cov-35.436612_pt1 | contig 23632 bp, 19 predicted proteins | sample MGYA00238161_ERZ761639 | MGnify/ENA primary metagenome ERZ761639 (study PRJEB28913, sample SAMN08776760) | mixed culture metagenome | isolation source: Freshwater growth medium | place: USA...
GCAATCAGCTCTCATCAGTGGCTCGAGGGAAGCAATCAGCTCTCATCAGTGGCTCGAGGGAAGCAATCAGCTCTCATCAGTGGCTCAAGGGAAGCAATCAGCTCTCATCAGTGGCTCGAGAAGCGCTCATCATGGCGCTCCGGTGCCATCGGGGGCAGTGACAGTGGGGAGCCATCCGTCGCCATCCGTCGCCATCCGTCGCCATGCATCGCAATCAGTGCCCATCAGCGTACGCGTTGGCAACGGGCCCCCAGCCCCATGTCGCGTCTGTGAACACGGCGAGCACTGCGATGATCGAGAACATGTTGATGGAGAACATGAAGGCCGTACCGTAGATGAAGGCGAGCGTCAGCTGCCATGTGCACACGCCGCGCCTGCGAGCCTCGGAGGAGGTGCCGGCCAGTGCCACGCCGGCCAGAGTAGCCCCCGGCGCCAGAGCGGCGAGCGGCGGCTCGCGTACGTAGAGCTCCTGCAGGCTGCCCAGAAGCGCGAAGGTGGCAAGGAGGAACCATCCCGGAAGTGTACACTCGTCGAGCACGAGCGGCCCGAGCGCGACGTTGACACGCGCGAATAGCGGCACGACCGACGGGCCGACGAAGACGCCCACGAGCGTTGAAGCCGCGAAGAGCGACAGCCGGTGCTTCCTCGTCTCCAGATCCTTGATGGCGTTGATGGTATACAAATTGGCAATGGTCGACATGGTGTTGCCGCCGCCAGCCATGAAGCGCGCGCTGAGCAGCAGCGGCACCGCTAGTGCGCTGTCCACGTCTCCGGCGAGCGCGTACAGCAGCCCGCCGCTGCTGCCACAGATGGCCGCAAGACGCAAGCATGAGCGGAAGGAGACGCCGCAGTCGATCAGGCTGCCCACGAGTGGCTTGAGACTCGTCGTCGCCGCGTAAAACATGACCACGGCAACCAGTTGCACGTGCATCGGCGTCCACCAGCCGCCGTCGGGCGGCGTGATCCGTTGGACGTACTGCCATAGCGACGGCAAGACCACCGAGAACTCCATGCCTCCCACGCCGCTCATGACGGTCAGCAGATTGATGGACGTCGCGAACTCCTGGTCGCTGAGGCTCACCACAGCACGGGCGCGGATGCGCTCCTCCTCCTCGACGTCCTTATCGCGCTGCTTCAATGTCTGGACCGCGGCCATGCTACTGAGGTCCGCTTGAGAGGGACTCCAATTGCTGGTTTCGGTTTTCGAGCTGCCACGATCAGCCACGACCTTTTCAACAGTGTGATGGTGCCTTCTCGGAACCGGTGCGGAGCAACTTGCGGAGCACGCTCCGGCTCACAGCCGTTTCACACAGAGCTGGTTTTCGAGGTTCGTTTCCCACATTCACGGGAATTCGACGAGCACGAAACCACGCATCGCAGGAAAGGTTTGTCCCAGAACCAAGCCGGACGACGAGAAGCGGGGGCTGCTTTGAAAGGAGTCCTGCGTGCCATTTCACAGCCAATGTTTATAGTTCGACACCAATTTCACACCACCCTTCTTCTTCGATGCCTGTACACAAATCAACACGCACCCCGCCCGCACCACAGCGGCCCGCCTCATCGCTTACAGTCGCCTGGCCCGCACTTTTGTGCTTCGTCGTCCTCTTCATCAGCTGGGCGTTCCTGGCGCGCCGGCTCTCGCCGAGACGTCGCTCGTATCTGCCGCCGGATGGTGACGATGACAATGGTGTGCAGCCAGCCTGTGACCATGTTGAGGCCTCAAAGCCGTTCGAGCAAGCCCACGAGCTCGATGAGGCGGCGGCCGCACTGCCGCAGCAGCTCGCCCAGCATCAGTACCTGGCAGCGGGCGCCACGGTGCAGCGCCTCAGGGCAACTGCATCTTCGAGCCAAGCGCCGCTGGCGCAGTCGGCGGCCGCGGCCTTGGCAGGGCTTAAGCCTCCGCACACGGCCGTGACCGTGCTGCGGCGGCACCGAGAGGCGACGGCGGCAATCTCGATGATCCGCAAGAACGACGCGTGGAGCCAGCTGACCACGACGGCCGACGGCACCAAGATGTTCATTCGTCGCGAGAAGGGCGTGCTGTGGGTGAAGGCAGTGCAGCCTCATATGCGCGTGCGACTCGACCACGCGCTGGCGGTGCTGCGCGAGGCGGACCTATACAAGGCGTGGTACCCATGCTGCGCGGTCAGCGAGGTCCTTGCTGACGTGTCCGACCTGGAGGTCCTCTTCCGCTTCGAGAATCATTACCATCCCTTGCCGTGGCTCACGATCCGCGACGACGTGCTCGTGCACACCTATTTGGTGGACTGCAGCCGCGAGCACGGGGGGCTGCTGGCATGCGGCGCGTCGCCCGAGCCCGCCGATTGGCCTCGCACACCGCTCCCTCCCAAGCTGCAGGGTCGTTACACAGGGCGCACCCACTTGTACGCCCTTCAATTCTACTGCGAGCCACGTACGGCAACCGGCGGCGGCCTCGCCGGCGGAGGAGGTGGCGAAGGCGACGATTGCTCGTTGACGCTGCAGATAGGGATCAAAGACACCGGCCTTCCCGCGTGGCTGCTCGACTTTATCCTCGGGGCCACGCTCGCACGCCTCTTCGCCGACCTGGCCAAGGCCGCGCACGCCATTGCCGCGCGCCCGCAGAGCAACTTGCACTGGCGTGCGATGGGGGCCAGGCCGAAGTTGTATACGCAGTGCCTCCCCGAGCTGATCAGCGCATGCGAGGCCGCCCAGTCGGGCGATCGCCCCGGCTCGGGTGCGCGCACAGCAGTGCAGCCAGCAGGCAGCGCGGGCGTTCCGACCTTGCGGGTGCCGCCCCCGCCCGTTGCTGGGTTTGATGGACTGGCAGCGGCGCTCAAGTGCTGCCTAGCGCCCAAGCGCCAGCAGTAGTCGAGACTTTGGTGAAATCCCTGAAACGCGCACCCCCGAGAAAGCGCGAGAAACCCGCGACATTCGAGAAATCTGGAAATTGCGGACCGGAGGTCAGTCAGACATTACAGGAACTGATGTAACCTACGTCAGTCAGTCAGTCACGTCAGTCGTCGCCAGTCAGTCTTCAGGCAACTAGCAAGGCAAAAATGGGTTGTCTCTTTAATTAAATTTAAGTAGATCCTCTCCATTCGAATTCAGTTTAAACTTGTACGCCGGAGAGGTGTCTTTGGTGTCGAGTGCATGCTGACTTGACCGTGGCAGTGAAGCCATTTTACAATTGTTTTTGTGGAGCTTTGTAAAATCTCCCGACCTCTGCGACGAAACTGTGCGTCGCCGCACGATGGCGATTATGGCAGTTCTCTCGCTTCTCTCGCTCTCGCCGCTCGCGCTCATGCTGCCTTTCGCGCAGCGCTCGGTGCAGCCGGTCACTCAGCGTGCGGAGCCGACGCGCATGATGTTTGGCGGAGGCAAAGGTGACGGTGGCGAAGGCGGCTTCATGGACAAGCTCAAGCAGGCGCAGGAAATGTTCAATCCGGAGATGATGAAGTGCGTCGGCGCGCGGCAAGCTCGCGCGCACCACGGCGTCCGTGCAACTCTGATACCCAATCACCTGCGACTCCCATCGTGCGTCTCGCAGGAAGTACACGCAGGTCGGCGTGCGCGTGCAGCAGCTGCAGCAGGAGCTCGCGCAGACTGAGGTGGAGTGCTCGACCAAGGACGGCGGCGTTTCCGTCAAGATATCCGGCACGCAAGTGCCTATCAGCATCGAGGTCAGCGACGCGCTCTGCGCAAAGGGCGTCGAAACGGTGTCGGCCGAGCTCACTCTGGCTATGAAGCAGGCGCATGCAAGGAGTGGCAAGTATGCGCAGGACAAGATGAAGGATGTGTACGTCGAGCTCGGGTTGGCACCGGGCATGGCGGGCCAGTAGAGCGATCCACGATCGCTGCATGCGAGAAGGGGAAACTGTTGAAAGACGCCGCCCGGGGGGCTTTCTTTTGCACGTCTGTCCCGTGTCCATGCGAGCGGCACGCCAATTCGTCCGCGAGCTACTCAATTTTTCCTTCGTTATCACTGTGCACCGTGTATAACTTGTAACGCCGCGGAACGAATCTCTCCCCCGGGGGACCGAGTACTACGAACTCTGCGGACCTGATTGTTTCCGGCTCCCGAGCCTTCCACGTATCTCGTATAGCAGGTGCGAGGTGGAGTACACCTACATTACATGATGGTCCACAGAATTCGTATGCGTCGTGTGTATGCTAGTGTATGCTGGCTACATGTATGCTCCTCTAGCGCTTGATCACCAGTCGGTGATATCTCGTCCAAATAGCTTCGTCTTCAGCCAATCGAACAGGACGAGAAAGCGTGTGCGCGGCGAGACTTGCTTGACCACGTAGACCGAGCGCCAAAGTAAGAAGCCGACCGAGCCGGCCTCACTCAGAAGCCGATTGTCGCCCACTTGGATCTGCGACAGCGCCTCACCGCCGCCCAGATAGGCGAGGAGTCCGAGGTTGAGGAACGCAAATGGGCGGGCCTCGACTGCGCCGCGCAAGGCCAAGGTTCGCTGCAAGTCGCCGGCCGCTGCTGCATGGGAAACCGGCGGCGCAGCAAGCTCACATCCACTCTCGTCTAGCATGGCTCCTGGCGAGCTGCTCGGCCCTGCGCCTTGAGGCAGTCCGCTCAGATCGTATCCACGGTTGAGCAGCCGTGCTACATACGCGCCCTGCTGCGCCGCTACCTGAGCCGTTTGTGGCAAGAGGCTCCCATCGGCGCTGTAGCAAGCGGACGCATCCCCGATAGCCAGCAGCGTGCCCACAGGTGCGCCGCGTACCCGGAGCCATGGGTCGACTGTCAGGCGACCGGGCGTGGCCGCTGGCACACCCACGGCGTTCGAGGCGACCACCTGGCCATTCGCAGTCCATTGCCGAGCCCAGAACTCGGGCCGGAACCCGGGCTCGTCATTGGCATCGGACGGCGAGGGCGGAGTTTCGTCAGTTTCGTCAGCCGTCCGGGCGCAGTCGACGAGGCGGCGTACGAGCGTCTCTGTCAGCGCTGCCGGCCCCGTCCCAGCAGCCCACATGATGAGCCCACACTTGAGCTCCACCTCGTCCCAAGTCCCCTCGGCACGGCCTGCCCCTCCGTCGCCAAAGCGCTTCTGCTTGATGACAATCCGTTGTGGGGAGTCGACACGAGAGACGCGGGCGTTGAGCATCACCTTGACACGTCGCGCCCGAAGCGTCTCAAGCGCTCGCTTGCGCAGCAGCCTATCGAACTGTGGCAGCACTTCGGCCCCACTGTGGACAAGGACCACTTGTGCGTAAGGCACCAGAGGGGGGTAGAGTCTCTGGACCGCATCGACCAGAAAGTCTGAGAGCTCACCGCAGTACTCCACTCCCGTAGGGCCGCCACCGACCACAACGAATGTGAGCATGCGCCGGCGCTCCTCTTCACTCAGACCCGGCGCACTGGCCCTCTCGAGCGCAGATGCGACAGAGCGGCGCAGGGCTTGTGCGTCATTCAGTTCTTTTAGGAACCTGCAATGCTCGATCACGCCAGGGATGTTGCTCGCACTCGATCGGACACCCGCGGCATAGACGCAGATGTCGTAGTAGACCTGGCGGCACGGGCCCTCCTCCTCCTTGCCGTCCGCCTCCTTGCTGTCCGGATCGCCAATGCACACTGCTGCACGACGGGTGATGGGATCAAGGTCTTGCACCACCCCCTGGATGAAAGCTGCGCGTGGGTTGGAGGCGCGCATCGGCTCAGTGATGCTGCGGTACTCCACTGTGCCGACGGAGGACGCCGCAAGCATGGGCGTGAAGACGAAGTACGATCGTGGTGAGATCACAAGACACCTGAATAAGTCGGCGTCCACAATCTTCACGAGGGCGTGCGCGCCCCAGCCCGATCCGATGATCAAGAGCCGAGGGCGTGGGTCCGTCGCGTCCTCCCACGCCTCCAAGCAGTCGATCGGGTCGACGCTCTCATCAGCAACGCGCCGTGCAAGCAGGAACGCGTCCTCAACGGTGTCCAACCCACGCGTAAGAAGAGTGTCCAGCGTGCGAATCCAGTCCAGCGCCGGCTGTGGATCGGCCTCCTGCTTGCACGTGACCGAAGAGCCGCGTGGAATCACGCGTGAAGAGCGCAACGCCAGTTGGACAGGCAGCAAGTGCAATGTGAGCAGGACCAAGGCGAGCGTCATTCACAAGCACCGGGACGGCGCTGATCTGTGTGCGGCGGCGGTAGGCGCGTCCCACGCTCGCGTTCGCCCAAATTAATCACAACCTCCTCCAACTGTACGAAATTCAAAAACTTCGGCGGCGATTTCGTCACTGGAATCTGCTTCGTCATTCGCCTCCAATTTCTCGAGCGCATCAGGACGGACGGTCATCCAACGCGAGCTCCGCCCTTTCGAGCGCACCAATGTCCGCCGCCACGCGCACAATCCTCCGGCGTGCGAGCAGCCGGGTCGCTACTCTCAATAGTTCTGGCGTCGGCGAGGTTCGAGTGGATTTGAGATCGGGCAGGATCGCCGCGCCGCCACCGCCACCTCTGCAATTTGAAGGACTCGCCAAGAAGGCGATGCAGTACGCACCCATGACGGTTGAGGAGAGCCTTTTCATCATCGAGCAGTCTCTGGCAAATGGCCAGCTCAAGGCGACCGAGGCCGTCATGACCGGCGTTCGGCTTCTTCGCAAGCAGGTTGCGCGAGAGGAGGAAGTGCTCCTTCGTGAGGCTCTGCACGCATGAGAGCAACGTGCTCTGCTTCTCCGCGACGCTCTGTACGCATTCGCTTGTGCATTCACGAAAGAGATGCAACAATGTGGCGCAGCGCTGGCGACCCTAGAACTTGCTGCGAGTCGGCAGCTGTATAGATATACGCACTCACCCGAGAGTTGCTGTGGAGCCGCGCCTCTTGTGTAGTAGCAGGTCACCCATATGCAGCATGTACCATTCATCATAGTCAAAGACGCTCGTTCACTTAATGATTCGTCCACAGTACCTCATACACGGTGCCTAGGTAGGTGCTCGTAACACCCCGTCTGCGAGTGAGTGCACGACAGTGCTCCACACGAGATGCCCCGAGTTTGGTCAGAAGCCCTCCCAAGAGGAGTCGCCGGAGGTGAAGTCCTCCTTGGCTCGCTTGGAAGGGCGCGCGCAGCCGTCAAGGACACGGCCGAGGTCAGCGCCGCCGCCGCCACCGCCGCCAGCGCCCATCTCTCTACGAAGGGACTCGATCGGGTTGCCTTCGCTCGCACTTCGCCGCACTTCGAGCGCGCCCACATCGAGCGCCGTATCGAGCGCGCCCGCATCGAGCGGCACGCCAACCTGCTCATCCAGCCCCACATGGGCAAGGGAGCAGTGTGAAAAGTTGCGTGTGTCCGCGTCGCCCAGCAGCGAGGGGACTACGGGTGCAGGTACGCGCCGGGCGAGCATGGCAGCCCAATCCAAGCTGCTAAAGAAGCGACAGCTACGCAGGCCGTCGTGGCGAGCGAGGGCCCATCGAACGTGCTCATTCGTCTGGAGCAGCGTGCAGATCAATGCTTTGGCGGGCTCACTCAAATTGGCCAATCGGCTGTCCTCTTCCTGCTGCTGCTGCTGCTGCTGCTGCTGTTGCTGCTGCTGTTGCTGCTGCTGTTGCTGCTGCTGCTGCTGCTGCTGCTGCTGCTGCTGCTGCTGCTGCTGCTGCTGCTCGTCGGTGCGCTCGCCGCCCCTCGGTGCACCCGCTGCCACGATGCTGCCCATCATAGTGATGCTCGGGGAGGGAGATTCAATGCTGGGTGGGGCGACGCCGCCGATGTAGGCGCGCTGCACATGCGAACAAGGGCTGCCGCAGCCGCAGCCGCAGCCGCAGCCGCAGCCGCTCCCGCTCCCGCTCCCGCTCCCGCTCCCGCTCCCGCTCCCGCCATCCGTGAGGCTGTGGCCTCGCTGAAGAAACCGCTCCGTAGCGAGGCTGGGAGAGTAAGGGGGTAGGTCAGAGGGAGAGCTGTCACTCCCGAGGCGGGCTAGCACGGCGTGCGAGACGGCTTCGAACGCGCTGATGGCCCGGAGCACTTGGATCGGGTCGTTGGCGTCGCCGGATGAGAAAGGAACCTCGCCGCTGAGGCACTCGAGCAGCACCACGCCAAACGACCACCAGTCAGACGCCATCGTCGAGCCCGATTCCTCAAGCTGCTCGGGCGCCGCGTACTCCCACGTGCCCACGACTGTCATCGCGCGCCCCGCACGCCCCATGTGTACGGCCGTCCCGAAGTCACATAGCACGCAGTAACCTTGGCTGTCGATCAGCACGTTCTCCGGCTTCAGATCGCGGTAGGCATAGCCGCGCTCGTGTAGGTGGCCGAGGGCCATCGCGAGAATGCCCGAGTAGAAGACGGCGTGCGGCTCGGGCATGGCCTGCCGCCGCCGCCCCAGCCGCAGTAGCACGCCGCGCAGGTCGCCGCCCAGCACGAGCGAGAGCAGAAAGTAGAGCGTGTTCGAGTCTTGGAATGTGGAGTGGAGCGCGACAATGAAGGGGTGCGGTTGCAGCGCACGAAGCGCCTTCTTCTCGCGCAGCACGTGTTTGCCCTCTCCCACCTTGGCTACTCGCTCCTTGCTGATTGCCTTGAGCGCAAAGTAGGGACTGATGTTGCCCTCGACGCCTCGCATCCTCACGAGCCACACGAGCGAGTGCGCGCCACGAGAGATGGCACGCACCTTGGTCAGGTTGGATGGTGCGCACGCGAACTCGCCCGGAGCCCACCCTGGAACCTCCTCCTCCATGGGCGCTGGAGTGCATAATGGCGGCAGGGCGACGAGCATGGTTGCCAAGGGGTCATCGGTCACTTCCATGGATGGGCGCCGATAGCACTATCGGCTGCGAAGGTCCGACCGGCGCATCGCATCGATCGACTCCACCCAAGTCAAGTCAAGAAGCAAGTCGAGTCGGTGGCGGTGCCGAAACTGTTTCGACGAGAATGCCCGCGAGAAGAACCGCGACGGGTCTTACCGGTTCAAAAACGACGTGGGCGGCGGCGACGGTGCCGTGTGACGCCCAAAGTTACACGGCTGTGAACCCAACGTGAAGGTGCCAGATTACAGGGACGGTATCCATCATGGAACCAGACAGGGGGATGCGGGAGAGCCCGATGGGGGTGATCTCTCCGCCGTTTTGGGGGGAAGGGGATTCCCAGGGGGAAGCCTGATAGGCACCCTGTTATGCGGTTCGTATGCCGTCCGCGCGCATGCTGTCGCTGCTCTATCTATTAATAGCGTCGCCGATCCTGCCGATTCTCTGCGGCGGGCGGACGCTTCGATATCGATGCGCGTCAGCTTTGAGTGTGTTATGTGTTCCCGCCCACCCACCGCGATTCAGAGCCGTTTGATGAACCGCAATCATCAACCAACGCGACCAGGTTTACTGAGTGTGAACATCGCAAGTCTCGCCAAGCGACCTCTGTGCTTTGCTAAAATGTTGATTGGAAAAGAAAAGCCTGCATGCATGTTCGCTCGAAATGCGTAAATTTGTAGATGTGCCTTCATAGTTGAGCATATTTATGCCAAGCCTGCGTAGATGCTCGGCGTGTTCATGTCACAAGCTCTGGGTACATTCAACGACGCGTCCGACACGATGACCACAATTGACGCACCCAACACCAGTGCCGCTCTTTCCAAGCATGGCCGGCCTTCGACGGCCACGGAGGCCGACCAAGCTGCAGATTTTGAACAGGAGCACGCCATGGGCACGGGCGACGAGCGCATCCGTGTGCGAGTGCGAGCGCGAGGGGGAGAGGAGGTCACGTGGTCGCGCGAGGCCGCCCGACTTGCGGGCACTTTGAAGGATCTCATGGACGACGCCCCTCCCGAAGATGGCGTGTACCCAGTGCCGACAATGACGGCCACGACGCTTTGCATGCTGGGGTTGCTGAATGATCCTGACTCCACATGGCCAAGTGCCGACGAGCGCTCTGTATCGCAGCTGGTCGAGCTCGTCGAGGGCACCCTCTTTCTCGATGCCTCGAGGGCGCTCGAGCACATCCAGTGTGCCATCGCCTCGCGGCTCAACGGCAAGTGCGCTCACGAACTCTGCGCGCTGCTCGGCGCGGATGGCGACTTTGGCAGCGCAGAGGAGCACGCGGCGTCAATCGCCGAACCCACGTTTGCCCCAGAAAGCTGCGAGGCGCCGAAACAGGCCAACTTCGGAGCATCGCCCGCACTGCTGCGGCAGACCTTCCTCTCGGAGATGGCCGCCACGGAGGATGCCAAGGAGGCTGCTCTGGCCTTGGTGGACGTGGCCACGTTGGCCGAGCTCAAGGGCGTCAATCGATCGTGGCGTGCGCTGGCACGACGCGTCCTCTGCTCGCGCCTGTGCCGCCGCGACGGGCAGCCGGCACCCACACGTCTGGATGACATCACCGACCTCGACGTCGAGCAGCTCATCGAGGCCGGCCGGCCGTGGGAGGTTGCCGTAGCGGGGCGGATGCTACCTGGACTGGCACGCCTCCATGGCTATGGATTTGTGGTGGACGTGGCTAAAGTCCGGGCCGCGGAAGTGCAAAACGGGCTTGGCGACTGGCGCCACCCTTCAGGGGGCAGCTGCTTCTCAGGCGAGGGAGAGCCGCCGTTGAGGTTGACGATCGCAGCCGTTGCCTGTGCGGGTTCGGGACTCGTTTGCGGCATTCCAGTGCAGCACATGCGCGAAGACAGCATCACGTTGCTGCACATGCGTGAGGACAGCATCACGGAGCTCAACTTGTCCCAGAAGAAGCTCCACGGGCCTGCAGCTATGCTCGTCGCCTATCTGATTCCTGCGATGAGCTCGCTGACACACCTCTCGCTCGGAGACAATCACCTGGGCAACGAAGGTGTGGAGGCACTCTCGGTTGGTATCAAACAGAGTAAGAGCCTCAGCATGCTTGACCTGAGCAACAAGTTGAGGTCGTCAACCAAGTTCGGCCCAAAGGGAGCGGCGGTATTGGCTAAGGCACTTGCCGCCAATTCCGCGTTGACCAAAATGTGGGTCGGCTCCAACCAGCTGGGCGACCAGGGTGCCACCGCGATTTGCGACGCACTGCGCGAGAACACGGCGAGCAAGGTTCAGGAGCTGGACCTTGGGGGCAACGGCATTGGCCCAGACGGCGCAAAGGCGATCGGCGCCCTTTGCGCTGCCAAAGGCTCGCTGACGGAGTGCAATCTACAGAGCAATCGTCTTGGCGCCAAAGGGTGGACTGCCATCTTCACAGCACTGCGCGACAGTAAGGTAAGCATGATCTCCACGTGGGATCTCCATGCTGAGGATGGCATCAAGGCAAGCATCAAACCGTTGGCAGAGTACATCGCCGTCAGCGGCTCGCTCACCAATTTGTGGTAAGTTGGATCCATCCGAGCTGCCCCCATTTGATTGATCTGAGCTTCACCTGAGCTGCTCTTCCCACTCTCCGTCAGGTTGAGTTCCAACGACATTGATCAGGGAGGCGCCAAATCTCTCGCATCGGCGCTCGCAGTCAATAGCTCGCTGACTAATTTATCGTAAGCTGCCCTATTCGAACTGAACAGATTGTACCACTCCTCGCCACCTGAGCACCTGAGCTCTGCTGGCACCTGACATGTATTTTCTGGGGTGTGTGCCTGCAGGTTGTTGAACAACAAGATCGGTACAGAGGGTGCCAAAGCGGTCGCTGACGCCTTGCGTGTCAACGTCTCGTTGACGCGGGCAGACGTTCGGTGGAACGCTGTGCGTGCCGAGGGTGAGGAAGTGTTGCGCAAAGCAATCGAGGGGCGGTCTGGCTTTGAGCTCAAACTCTAAGGATGCACACGGAACGTCTCACAGTGTGTGTGACTGTTCAAACGGATCGACACAATACATCGGCGCTCATGATGCAAGTCCTCTTGTGTGTTTGCGTTGCATGCTAATGTATGTATTTCCGAACGATTCATGTCGTGTGACGCGATTTCAGCCTCGACGTTGCCGGCTTCAGCGTTGATCGCCGCGGTCGAGGCTGCGCGTGAAGCACAGCCCCCGGTCCTCTTCTACCTGTACGATGCGCCCGTCATTCCCACGTCCGTGGGCGCTGAGCTCGCAAAGCTCGAGCGCTGTGGTACGCCAGAGAAGCTGTACCACTACGGCGGGTCGTACTGGTTCCTAAGGCAGCTGCTCAACCACTCGTGGCGCGTACACAGCCCCGAGGAGGCATCGCTCCTCGTCGTTCCAGCGCTGCACGATTATCAGACGGCCAGAGGCCCTGGCGGTGGTGGTCGTTCACAATTTTGCAAAGGCCTCACCCCAACGGACAAGATTGTGAGGGCCATCAACCGCACGTCCGCGTGGCGCGAGCGGCTGCGTGACCACGTGTTCGTCAGCCTGGACTGGGAACACGGTCGCCTACCTGGCTCTGTCAAGGGGTCGGCGCTGCTTCGAGGCTTTGTCGAGACGCGCTGGTCCACCCCGATGACCAAAGGCTTCCAAACGCGCGCACTCTCGGGCTACACGACGGACTTCCTCCTCACGGTGCCATACGTGGACAATGGGGCCTCCTTCCCTCACAGCACACTGGCCACACAATGGAAATTGGAGGCTAATAGGGCCTTTGCGCCTCTGCCCGCACCAGGCGCGCCGCCCATCACACGGCAGACCATCCGAACGCGACGGAACGTCACCTTCTTCTTTGGCGGACGCACGAGCACGAGAATCGGCCCAGGACGCGCGCAGATGGGTTATTACGTGCGCTGGTCGCTCATGCGGCAGTGGCAGCACCAGCACCCGCGCCCGCGCAATGAGACGGGCGTACCGCGCCACCAGTCACAGCACGTGCTGTCGCACCACCTTCTGATCATCGATAGCGATCGTGGTAAGGACTGGCCAGCGGTGAGGCTCTGCACAAACCAGAGCGCTGTTAGCCTCGGCGTGCTCGAGAAGTCGAGCGCTCGCGACCTCACCGCCGCGGTCAAGCAGAAGCAGCAGCCGCAGCAGGAGCAGCAGCAGCATGCGTGTCTGTCGTCTTGCGCCCCTCAGGTGAGCCGCGATGGTACGGCAGGTGCGTGCGTTGGGCATTACTCACCCACGCTGCTGCTGAGGACGCGCTTCGCGCTATGCCTGCGGGGGGACATCCCGAGCTCGCCTCGCCCGTACGATGCGCTCCGCTACGGAGCGATCCCAATAGTGGTGAGTGATCATGTGTGGCGAATGGGAATGCCTTTCCAATGCTGGGTGCCCTGGCGGGAGATCACGCGCTCGATTGACGAGACGGACCTGATGCGTGACCTGGGCAGCGCGCTCTACAATGTGACGGCAAGCCTCTCGCCCGTGGCTGAGGAGCGCATGCGAGAGCTCATTGCACACTTCCGCCGAGACGTGCTCTGGAGGCACCCAACGTCACGCGTGGCCGAGAATGTGCTCATGGCGGCCCACCGTTGGCGTGACCGAGGTGCCCCGCTTCGTGGCTGCTGCCCGCTGCCAGACGAGGTGACAGAATAGTGACCCGCGCGCGGGGTGACGTACATACGGCGTTCAAACCATGTTCGATGTTGTTGTTTTCACAGTCACGATCTCTTGATGTACATCTACATGCAAGCACGCCCCCTGCCTCGCGGAGCGGCTCGTCTCGTCGCGTCAAAGGTTATTGATCACGGGCATCCAGCGCTCGATGTTCATCATGTTTCTGTGCATCGCCTTGATTTGGCTCGGTGGAGCCCTGGGGCCTGCTGGGGCGGGGCGATGTGAATCGGCCTGACCAGGCCTTCGGTGGATTTGTGGCTGTTCACAGTGAAGCTCCACTGTGAATCGGTGGATTTGGGGCTGTTCGACGTCGGGCTCTGGCTGGGGTGCTGGACCCTGCATCTCCACGTCGCCTGTGCTGTCGGCCGTGCGTGCCGCGTGCATGGCAGGTGCGTAAGCTCCCCCAGCGATGGTAATGCGACGGAGCGTGAGCCCGAGGCAGATGAGCCATGCCGGTAGGAGGAGCGCATCGAGGAGGAGCGCGGTGACGATCATCGCATTCGAGGATACGCGCCAGTTGACGAAACGCGAGACCTCGAAGCCAAAGTCGACGAGGCACACGAGCACAGACGCGACGCCCAGGTGGCCGAGAGCGTTGCCAACCTGCCTGCTCGTGTAGATGAGGTACGAGGCCGACATGAGGCCGCCCGCAAGCAGCAGGTCGTGAAGAGCAAAGACCCATAGTGTGCGGCCCTGCATCAACGTGTACGTCATCTCGAAGGATTGCGTCGCCGTGAGCTGTCCTTCGTTTGCGTTTGTCGGCTGGTACAGCACTGGCCACGTCCTGGACATCCAATCGGCCGTCTGCGCGGTGCCTGCTTCGGTCATGGCTTCGATCATGGATAGAAATGAGGCGGCCACGAATGAGTACGTGACCGTGCTCGAGGCAGAGCGCACGCCGCCATCATCGAGGATCGAGGCCAGAGATGCCACAGGCGGTATGGCCAAGAACCAGGCAAGGACGGCAAAGAAGTTGCCGGCGAGTTGCGTGCCGCTGGCCTTCTGCCGCTGTTCCCACCTGCGATGGATACGTTCATCCCTCATGCGTGAGGTAAAGTAACTTGCCATACGATCATCAAAGGTCGCATTCGCAAGCGCCAAGTCAAAGGTGGAATTGCGAAAGTTGTCCCACGAGTGCCACGAGTAGCTGAGGCCGACGCCACCGTTGCCGTTCATGATGCCGCGGCCGACGCCGCTTAGAACAGCCGCGAGGGCGAAAAAGAAAGCTGACGCGACTGCCTGGAACGCAGCGACGCTGTATCTACGAGATTGCATGAGAGCGAGACGAGAGCGAGCCAGGAGCGGTGAGCGCCTTCGACATCATCATCGCGACGAAACTCGTCTACATACCGTATCTACATGGGGCACAAAAAGCACTCACTCCCCGTTTTTCTTTCTTCGGCCCGGTAGCCCCCATTCACGACGGTGTGGGAGCCTCCATTAACCATGAGTAGGGAGGGTTTTGCGGAATATGGCTGCAATGTAACGGTTGAGACCGTTTGGTTGTGCCTATCACCATGTCTTCTTCCCTGGCCGGTGCTGCGGCCCTGTCGCTTGAGCCGTCCTCATCTCGGAAAGAGGCACGCGCACCGCCCACCACATCTGTGGGCACGCCGACGTGCTCCAACTGCCGCGTTCCAATGAACCTTTGCCACTGCTCTGCCAGCGAATGCTCAGTCTGCCGTGGCACCAAGGAGCTGTGCATGTGCATCGCTGCTCGCGCTGCCGCCAAGCCGGTGCCGCCTCAGCCGCTGCCGCAGCTGCCACCGCAGTGCACCAAATGCGCTGAGACCGAGCGTGCGGCCAAGGAAGCCAAGGGCCAGCTCGCTGCGTGCGAGAGGCTGCTAGCCACCAAGGACAAGGAGGCTTGCACAATGGTGGCCCAGGCTTCCAAGGAGGTCGCCGAGGCGCGAGCGTCGGAGCAGCGCGAACGCGAGCAGCGATGCAGCGACAAGGGTGTGCTCGGCAAGCGCATCGAGACTCTCGAGGCACAGCTCCGCAGTGCGCTGGCGCACGTGCCGCGAGAGGCGGAGCTCAAGCGCACTGCAGCGGAGGCGGAGCTCAAGGCTGCCGACGCCGACGCTAAGCGCCGAAGTGCTGAGCAGAGCAGCGCGGCTGCGCGCGACGAGCTCGCCGCGCTGCGGGAGCGGCTTGCATCGGCTGAGGCGGCGGCACGCTCGGCTGAAGTGGCGAGCGCTCAGGCAGCCGAGCGGGAACAAGTCCTGATCGCTCAGGTCGATGAGGCGCGTGCCGCGCTCGAAGCGCTCCGGCGCGAGTGTGTTGAGCTTCCGAGCCGTGCGCAGCGGGCGGAGGCGCGCGCCAACAAGGCAGAGCACGAGAGGGAATTTGTGCAGGCCGCGCTGGAGCGCGAGAAGGCGGCGCGCGCGGCGATCGGGTCCGAGCTGGCGGAGGTGCGCGAGCAAGCGCGGGCCAGTGCACAGACCGTTGCGAAGGCGAAGGAGACGCAGCTCGCGTACGAGGGCGCGTGCGCGGAGGTGCGTCGGCTCCAGACGGCTCTGGCGGCTGCTCTCGATGGGGGCTCGGAAGCAGATGAGGCGACGAAGCAGCTGGCGGTGCTCAAGACGGCGCTCGAGGAGCGGCTCATTGCCCTCATGGCAGAGAATGCGCAGCTCACGCACCAAGTGAAACACGCCGAGCACCTGCGCAGCCTCTTCCAGACCGTCACGTCGCGCACGAACGAGCTGCAGGAGGCCGCCAATTCGGTCATCAAGCAGGTGGAGATGAGTAAGCAGACGCGCCAGGGCGAGACGCGCCCCGCCACATCGTCCGGGGCTGGTGAGCCTCTCCGCCCCGCCAACTACACCCTCCAGGAGATCAGAGCTACCGCCGCGGCCACATTTGCCCGTGTCCCTGTGCCGCCAAGCGGCCCGAAGGCTCCGCGCCAGGGCGGGCCCGATCGGGCGGCCTTACGACGGTAGATTCTAGAGTGTACGGTTAGCGGTCTCTAGAGAGGGCCGATGGTCGTTCTGACTTCTGGACCCGACGGTATACCTGCAAGTACTATTAACGAACATTCAAGGTGGATGGCACAGTGGTCGACTATGAAAGTATACTAAGAGACGCGCCCACGTGAGACGAGAAAATGCCGCAACTGCGGCCGCCCCACGGTGGACTCGCATCGATAATCCATAAAGCGCGCACCGTGGGGAACGGCCGTACTTTGTGTGTCACTCCGTAGTCCTATGAGCTATTTTGACGCCGCCCGTTGCGAATATTGCTGGGCCGACGCGTCGTCGGTGTCGTCGTCAGACACGTCGGGCAGCCACACCTCGCCGCCTCTGAGCTGGACCTCGTCATGCGGGCGGCCGGCCAGCGAGTACACGATGTCGCCGCGCGCATGCAAGTCCTCAAGGATAGGGTGCAAGTGCATCCCAGACGGCACCTCGACCTGCGCACACTCACCGGTACATCCCTCGACGACCGGCGCGAAGCGAGCGGCCTCCTGCCGCGCTTGCCTGATAAGAGCGTGCGTGCTGATCTTTCGATCAGGCGCCGCTGACTCGAGAGCCGCGAGCAAGGTGGAGCGCAGAGCCGGCACGACCCACGGCCACGTGCAGCAACGGTAGTGCTGCTGCGGCACCACGTCACAAAAGTGGCCCGGCTGCGGCTCGCTCCATACGGGCCTCGCGCACGGCAGGCGCGCCCAATCCCATCCGAAGCCGTCCGCGCCGTGCATCGAGCAGTTCTTGTCGCAGCGGAGCGTCAGGTGGTCGCTCGAGCGTCCAAGCGTCCAGCGGCGCAAGGCGGTCTCGTAATGATGGCGCCGTTTGACGCCGTGTACGAAGAGCGATCGAGAACTCCAGTAGCTGTCTTGCACGGATGCAGAGCGCTCGATGACGCCAGGGTCGTTGAAGTGGCCCGGCACCTGATGAGGCAGGCAAGACGAGGTCATCCGAGGTCATCCGAGGTCATCCGAGATCATCCGAGATCATCCGAGGTCATCCGAGGTCGCCAGAGGTCATCAGAGGTCATCAGAGGTCATCAGGTTCGTCAAAGTGGACCGGCACCGGCACAATCGATGCGGACGCGTTCGCGGAGACGATGGCGCGGAACACGTTGAAGCCAATGCCAGCGTCTTCGTGGTGCCACATGTGCATTGCGGCCGGCTGATTTGCGCACAGGCGTGCCTTTTTGCAACGGACGCCGTGGTCATTGCGCGCCTTCGCCACCGCGAGGAAATCACCGAATGCCGCATCGGCCGCGACCAGCAGCGCGAGGGCGCGCGACATGCATACCATGCCGCCGCTCATGTACGGATATGGGCCGACGGCGTGCGGGCATGGCGGGTACTGCGCGCCCGACGGATTGTGAAGGTCGACCGGCCCACCAAATAGGATGTCGCTCTTTGTCTTTGCAGCATTGCCCCAGCTGCCTCCGCAAGCCTGGAAGCGGTAGCCTTCGTCCCACCCACGCCATTTCATATGGCCAAGGTACACGAGCCGATCGGCGCCCTCGGTGCGCACCACCTGGCCAAGAACGCGATCCAACCGGTCCAAATGCACCATCGTGTCGTCGTCCGACTTGCAGTAGAAGGCAAAGCCAGGCTCCTTGGCGGCAATCTCACGCCAAAACGCAGCCGACTTTTCGGTGACGACGCCCACGTGCGGCAAGCGCTCCCGGCCGTCGACAAAGAGGAGGTCGCCGTGCGTCGAATTTTCTTGCTGCGCGGAGCTGACGGCTTCAGCTGGTGGCTGCTCCGTCGCGTTGTAAAAAGAGGAGCCAAACACAAAGCGCACGGCCACGTTACCCTGGCGGTGCGCCGCGAAGAGCGAGTTCCACTCGCGCAGCTGGACGCGCAGACGGTCCGATGTCGGATTGGACATCACGCCAAGCAGCACTCTGTGCGGGTGTGTAGCGTCCACCGCCGCCGTGGCCACATGAGTGGCCATCGTCGAGAAGTCCGCACGTTCGGCAAGTTTCCCCAACTGGAACGACGCCGTGACAGATCATCTTTCTATGGGCGATCTGTTCTGACTTTACTTCACTCGCAAACGAAGTACCAAATTGGGTCGAGAAAGTCGCAAACTACGTATGAATACCAAATTTGGTCGAGAACGTATGGCGCACGCCTGCGAGCACGAGGGCTGCGGCAAGCGCTTCTCGCGGTCGGATCACCTCACGGAGCACAAGCGCACACACACGGGCGACCAGCCGTTCGCCTGCAACCACGAGGATTGCGGCAAGCGCTTCTCGCAGTCGAGCGCCCTCACGAGGCACAAGCGCACACACACTGGCGACCAGCGGTACGCCTGCGAGCACGAGGGCTGCGGCAAGCGCTTCTCGGAGTCGAGCAACCTCACGAGGCACAAGCGCGCGCACACCGGCGACCAGCCGTACGCCTGCGAGCACGAGGGCTGCGGCAAGCGCTTCACGCGGTCGGGCCACCTCACGGGGCACAAGCGCACACACACTGGCGACCAGCCGTACGCCTGCGACCACGAGGGCTGCGACAAGCGCTTCTCGGAGTCGAGCAACCTCACGAGGCACAAGCGCACGCACACGGGCGAGCGGCCGTTCGCCTGCAACCACGAGGGCTGCGGCAAGCGCTTCTCGCGGTCGGGAAGCCTCAAGTCGCATATGCGCACAAGCTCGCATGGCCAGTGCAGCCACAATGCGCCGGAGCACCTGTGTGACGACCTCGAGTGCGTCCAGCGGCGGGACATGCGCCGCCAGCTCGCCGTGGACTTTGGCCTGCAAGCAGCCAGCTCGCCAGCAGCGCGCCCAGCGCCTGCCGTGCTCCCATCAACGCCGCAGCGCTCGAGTGGCAGCAGCCGCAAGCGCCCACAGGAGGCCGAGGACTGGTACGAGGACGAGGAGGGCATGCAGCTCGCTGTGGCCCTGTCGGCCTCCGTCACAGACGCGGGCCTTCCCGATGAAAGGCGACAGCGGCGGGACGGCCGATCGGCTCGCATGCAAGGCGCTTCTTCCAGCTTCGACATGGAGCATGCTGGCAACAACGACGAGTTGGATGAGGTGGAGGTGGAGGTGGAATTGGAGGAGGAGGGTCCTTGCTTCGGCTGCTGCTTGGGTGGGGAAGTGACCTTGATCGGCACGGCGCGCGATCGACCAGACCCGTCCGAACCCGACGGCGGGTGGGGATACACCCCGTGCTGCGGGCAGGCGGCGCACTTTGACTGCCTCGGGCGCTGGCTCACCCCGGACGATCCTGACCACGGTAGGCTGGTGGAGTCGACGAGCGGGCTGGTGGCCATCGAGCTCAAGTGCCCGTTTTGCAAGAAGGCGCTCTCCCGCTCGCGCACGCGCATGCTGAGGGCCTAGATTGCGTAATGCTCTAATCTTGTTGATCTGATTTCGTGACTCGTGTCGGTTTTGATATGTCGGCCTCGGCGCGCTTCGGCCGCTTGTCCCAAACAGAAGACACTGGACCCGCGTTACGTTACAGAAGAAAAGTGTGAAATTTTCCTAGAGTCATACAGTAAAATCAGCTTTGTTTTGAATCCCATCGACGTCCTTGTGTTGTTTATGCTCCTTGTGGCGTTCCTTGCGTTCCTTGTAAGTTGTATGCTCTTCAATATTCATCACGGTACTGTCTCGGCGCTCGCTGCCACATGTTACAGCCATTGAGAGATCTTTGACGGCGAGGTTGGCGAAGTCGGGCTCGCCGGCTCAGGCTCAGGCACACGGCGCGGCGCCAAGTTGGGCGAGGACGACGCCATTCGACACGACGCACGGTGGTCTCTCTCCGCGGGCTCGATCCGACTCGCCTTTCTGGGCGCCGCCGTGGGCTCTCGCGTCGCCATGGGCTCTCGCGTCGCCGTGGGCTCTCGCGCCGCCGTGGGCTCTCGCGCCGCCGCGGGCTCTCGCGCCGCCGTGGGCTCTCGCGTCGCCGACGGCACGATCGGTCGCGTCGATCCGCGGCCGATCTGTCGTCCCGGGCCCTCGATGAGGTCGGACCGACGCTGCGTGGCGAGTAGCTCGATGCGGCTGGAGCCCTGCCTTTTTAGGAAGGCACGCCGACGACCCGCGCGGCCGCGGCCGACGGATTGCAGTTTGATGGCCGCAGCGATCTGGATGGCCGTGGTCTGTGCAACTAGCTTCGTCATCCCTACCCCACGGTGCGGAGTCACTGGCCCCCGCACCCGCGGAGTCTCCCCCGGAGTGAGCCGGGGAGTCACTGGCCCCCGCACCCGCGGAGTGAGCTGGGGAGTGAGCAGGGGAGTCACTGGCCCCCGCACCCGTTGAGTCGCTCCCCCCCGCACCCGGAAAGTCGTCTCTTCTTGCGACCACGGAGCCGGGGGCACCCGCGGAGTCTCCCCCGAAGTGAGCAGGGGAGTCACTGACCCCCGCACCCGCTGGGTTGCTCCCGCCCGCACCGGCGAAGTCGTCTCTTCTTGCGACCTCAGAGCTGGGGTCACTTCCTCTCGCGCCGTCCCCATCGGTGCGCCCGCTCGGTCAGAGCCCATCGGGGTGAGCGGCCCCCCCGGAGAAGAGGGCGTGGGCGAGAGGAAGCCACACGACGCGAGCTGTGCTGGAAGGCGCAGCTGCAGCGGGCCGTGTGCCAAGGTGAGGCCTCCAACGGTCGCGTGGGGCTGTCCGCCTGTGCTCGAGAGTCGGGGAGATTGTCTCGAGATTCGGGGGGATTGGCTGCGCGTCAGAGCGAGCGCAACAGCAGGCTCGACACTCATGGCGCTCGCGCCTTCCAACTCCGTGCGCCGTTGCGCGGCGGCATGCCGCAGCCGGTGCAGCCTCGCTGAGGATTCGTTTTCGGTCTCAGACGGCCGCTGGCGAGACGCCACAGATGCTTGTTCCACCATCTGCTCCACATGCGAGACCAGCGGGGCGGGCAGGCGGTGCGGAGGGGGCAGCGCTTGATGCCGCGGCAAGTTGGCGCTGGAGGTGCCCACCACGACGCCTCGCGTGCTGCTCACTGGCGTGTTGCACGCGCAGCCCCGGGCGCTTCCCGAGGGCGTGGAGTCGCTCAATTCCGACGGGGAACGCTCCGGGTGATAGGATGTCTGCAGCAGCTGCTTCAGCCGGTCGCGCGCGCTGTTCGTGATGCCGTCTGACGCGAGCGACTCGGCAATCAAGGCCCGGATCTCCGAATCGCGAGCTCGGACTCGCTCCCACTCGAGCTCCGCGCCTCTCTTACTCTGCTCCACACGAGCGAGCACGCGCTCCGCCTCCACGTCGGCCATGTGCTTGGCCGCAACGGACGCCTCTTCGAGTTCCTTGGCTTCTTCAATGCGCCTCTGCATCGTGAGCCAGAGCTGCTTGTCCCGCTCGCGTGCCGAGGCCGACTGCTCCAGTGCGTCGTCCTTGATGATGCGCGCCTCCTCTTGGAGTACCTGGACGCGCGCGGACGCGATGCGTTGGTGCGCTTCGGCCTCGTCGGCCTGCAGGCGTAGCTTGTCCACGTACTGACGCGCTGCGGACATTTGCTGCTCGCTGGAGTGGTGCAGCGGCAGCAGCGGAACGCCGCCGAGATGTTGGCCGAAGCGGGTCCGAGCCGACGGGGGGGCGGGAACCGTGCCCATGAAGCCCGCTGAGAGGGCCGAACATGAGCTTTGACTCAGGCGACCCGACAGATTCCCCGAGAGCCGCGAGCTTGGGCTCAGGCGACCCGACAGACTCGCATCCGAGCACATGGCAAGAAGATCCTCGAGGGGGGTCGACGGGGGGAGCGGCGGCATCCAGAGACGAGTGGGCAGAGTGGGCGCAGTGGCAGGCGGCCCGCATGACTCCGATGAGCGCGAGGCATGTGCCGAACCACCCAGCTTGACTGCCGTACGTGAGTCCGCGGAGCCATCGCGCAGCACTCGGCCCGCACGTGAGGATGCGGCGCCATCGCGCAGCACTCGGCCCGGGCTTGCAAGGTCGAGCCAATCGGTGCCAGCTTGGCCGACGTCCTTGGATGGCGACGGACTGACGGGATCTCGGTACGATCGCTCGCTCGGCGGCGAGTCGCGAGATGAGGCCTCGCGTCCCCGATGGAGCTTTCGACGGCGAAGGACGAGTACCAGCGTGATGCACGAAAGGCCAGCAAAGCCTGTTCCGAGGACGATGACCAGAGCCAGCATCCCTGTCGACGTCTGCGCTGCGCTGCTGCCAAGAGACGTGCCTAGAGGTGGCGAGGGGATCACGAGACGAGGGCCGCAATCTGTGCAGTCGGTGCCGCTGCCGCAGGTCGAGTACTCGGAACCGGCTCCACCGTCGTCGCAGAAGCCGTCGCTCACATAATTCGTCGGGAAGACGATGCACGTGTCGGTGCACACGAGGGCCGGGGAGGGTGATGATTGTGAGGCCGGTGGAAAGAGCGGCGGCTGCAGCCGAGGCGGTGGCGAGGGCGGCGGGGGCGAGGGAGGCGGGGGCGACGGCGGGGGTGAGGGCGGCGGTGACGGAGGCGGTAAAGGTGAAGGCGGTGATGGTGGCGGCGAGGGAGGTGGAGGTGAGGGTGGGGGGGGCGAGGGCGCCGTGAACACCTGCGTTGACGTACCCACGCCGCTGACCGCAGTGATTTGCACGCCGAGGCTGGCGGAGAGCGTTGTCGCATTGCCTTGCAGTAGCGACTCAGATGATTGGGCGGCGGCGAGCGACGGCACAAGGATGGTGACCTGAAGGATGATACTGCCCGCACTGACTTGGACGGTGATGTCACTCATGTTCACCCCTAGCGCAAGGGCAAGGCCAGCGCGGAAATTGTACGCGACGGCTCCGGTAAAGTCGGAGGGATTCCCTGCGATGGTGACGGTGGCCGCGACGACGAGCCTGCCGGACGAACCACCGGGTGGGGCGGGCGGCGGTGAAGGTGGTGGAGGCGAGGGTGGTGGGAAAGGCGGCTGTGTCGAGGGTGGGGTCGAAGGTGGAGGTAAGAGTGGAGGTGAGGGCGGCGGCGACGGCGGCGGCGATGGGGGCTGGGGAGATGGTGGTGGAGACGGCGGCGGCGGCGATGGTGGTGGACTTGGAGGCGGCGGCAACGGAGGCGGGGAGGGTGGAGCAGGTGAAGGCGGCGGCGAAGGAGAGGGCGGTGAGGGTCGTGGCGAAAATGGGGGCGGCGAGGGTGGAGGTGACGGTGGCGGTGGTGATGGAGGCGGCGATGGGGGAGGCGGCGACGGCAGCGGTGAGGGCGGTGGTGGTGATGGAGGCGGAGAAGGCCTTGGTGGTAACGGCAGCGGCGAGGGCGGCGGAGGAGATGGAGGTGGTGTTGGTGGGGGGGAGGTAGGCGGTGGTGAGGGCGGCGGGGGTGAGGGTGGCGGTGAGGGAGGCGGGGGCAAAGGCAGGGGCGA
>ENA-UOXP01000842-UOXP01000842.1-mixed-culture-metagenome-genome-assembly--contig:-NODE-842-length-23372-cov-4.305228_pt1 | contig 23372 bp, 43 predicted proteins | sample MGYA00238161_ERZ761639 | MGnify/ENA primary metagenome ERZ761639 (study PRJEB28913, sample SAMN08776760) | mixed culture metagenome | isolation source: Freshwater growth medium | place: USA...
CAACAGGTGAGGCAACCCTCTACTCTGACAAGTCGTCTGGGGGCCTGGTGCAGGTTCTTGGGGCCTCCACAGGCCAATGCGTTGACTTCGCCCCTCAGGGGGGTGGATTCGTGCGCACGCTTGCCCGCGAGGCATTTGAACGCCAGTTCGAGCCGGTTGAAAGACCTGGTTATGTCCTGAGTTCTGTGACGGCCGAGTGGCTCCCCCGTGGCCTGTTGATTCCGGCCTATACCAATCGTTTGCGATGGAACGGGTGGGCTATGCCCCGTTTCAGATACGAAGAAGCGACAAGGCTCCTGGAATTCATGCCTGACCTTCGCTTCGACAGTGCGAAAGATGCATTCTTCACCGAGCCATCTGGTGAGGGTGAAGAATGCTATGTTTTCCCCGCCGAGACCCTTGAAATTGACGGCTCCCCGATCAAAACCTATGCCATTGGCGCTGGTTGCTGGTGCTGGGAATCGTCTGAATCCTGATCTCGCGTATCATTGATCCCCAAAGCCCATTCGTGGGGCTTTGGGCTTTCCCAAGCTACTGCGTGCCGGTGGCTTTGGAAAGTTTTCATGACCAACTGCGTAATGCGGTGGTTTGAAACGGTAGCTGGCCGTGCTTCATGGCAAACCAGCATTCAGGCGAAAGCCTTTTTTTAACCCTGACGGGCATCCATGCCCGTTTGGGCTGGTGTCCGTCTCTTTCAAGGAGATTGACACATGACCACAACCGCATCCAATGGAATGGCGGCTTTTGAGAGCCCCAGCGCTTTCAAGAAAAGCCCATCCATTCGCCGGTTCTGGAGTAGTAGCGTGTTCACACGCGTCAACGGATGGGGTCTCGTTCAAACCGAGATGCATCGCGTAAGCGCCATCAAAGGTGATGCTCTGATTCACTTCGCTCCCAGCGGCAGTGACTTTGACCACCCGGTTGTTCTGACCCCTGAGCAGAAAGCTGCAGCTCTACAGTTCGCGCAAGACTGGTGCCGCAAAAATCTGACCTCGGTCACCAAGGACTACGTTCTGGAAACCATCCAGGATGAGATCAAGCAGTCTGTCCGTGCTGTCGCTACCCTTCGCAAGAATGTGCTCGAAGCCAAGTGCCTAGATGACAAGATCCTTGCGAATGGGAAGATGAAGGACCAGCAGGCCACATTGACCAACCAGCGGCTGAAGATCTTCGCTGCTGAAGATGCAGTGGACGACTGCATTCGGACAGGAGCAATCAAGGAGTTTGACTCTCTGGCCAAGCTCTTCCCGAAGGTGGCATTGCTGATTGAGCAGTTGTTGAAAAAGCAACCTGCTGTCGCTACCGCCAACTAATCTTTTCAACCCCTTACGGGCACCAGTGCCCGATTGGGGCGGGTGTCCGTACTCCTCAAGGAAGGAAACGGAATGCCATTTTGGATTGATAAAAACGATGTCGTGCACCTGGGCACTGATCCCCATGTCGAGGTCAACCTGACGCGGATTGATAAGGCATTTGACTGCCTGAATCAGCTGCTTGATGGCTCTGGCGCACTGGACAGTGAGCCACTGCAACGCGCGGCCTACGCGCTCCGCCTTGCAATTGCGAGAGCAATGAATGAGTCCCTGAGAATCAAGGCGGCAGAACAGTCTCTCCAGCAGATGCAGCCTTGTATCGCTGATTTTGACCTGTTGACCTTCGACGGTTGGGTAGGCGCGGCGAAAGCCTTGCTTGCTGAAAAGCCATCCGGGACGGCTCTGGAAGACTCTGCTTTCCATGGCTATCTGGTACTGGTAAACGGTACCTTGATCGCGATCCCGGAAAGGGCAGTCGATAGCAACAAGGTTGAGACTGAGTGGGGCATTCCCATTGATGCTTACGAGCCAGATCCTTCGATCTGGAGCAACGAGCACCAAGCTTGGGAAGCCCATGACCCATCCCTAAATCGGGATGTGCTGCTGATGCCGAAATTCGTGAGTCTTGAATTCACGAACGGTGCCAACTGACCAACAACCACTACAACCCAGACGGGCATCTGAAGCCCGCCTGGGCCGGTGCTCGTCATTTCACCAAGGAGTGACGAATGCAACAAACCGATGCGTTTATCGACTGGGCAGGCACGTACTACCCGTCAATGGAATCTGTGATGGCTTACGGCCGCGCTGGGCGGATCGTCGTGGACGTGACCAACGATGTCGGGCGTGTACTGACCTTCGCTACTGGCGAATGGACTCACCTGTTCGGCCCTGGTCGTAAAGAGACTCGTTGCCGCATCCTCATCGATATTGAAGAGGGCAAGCTCATCGCAGCACAAGAGTGGACTGGCCTCAAGTTCGTGGACATGGGCAAAGCTCGCTTTGATGACCTCCGCGAGAGCGTCATCGACGTGAATGAAGCCCATTCCTCGCTACAGGACTGGAATTGCGAACTTGTATCCGAAATGCCGCATTGGGCGAAAGCGCAGTGGCTGCAGAGCGGGAAAGGTTCACATTACCCCTTGAGCCAGAAGGCGCTCGCCCAGTGGTACCTGGCATTGCGCGCCGCTGGCGACTGGTGCTTTGCAGCGGGCAAAAGCGGTGATTCAACTGCTTTGTATCTGAGGGCACATCGGGCGGCGAAGCAATTTACCGACAACGATAAGCTCTCCAGCACCGATGAGGCGGTTGGAAAAATCAGGGCTATGCGCGATTCGGGTTGTTGGCAATGACAACCCGTGTCCTTACATTGAGTGAGCAGCGATGTCTCAGCGGTGATCAGAAGGCTTACCTGATGAAATACCGCAACATCGTCTCACTTGAGACGCATGTGCCCGCATCCCAGGCTCTTTACCTGACACTTCGCCATGGTGCAGTGACAATTGCTCGCGCGATGGAGCTTGACGCTCTTCATGATAGCTACCTGCTCAAGCAAGCTCAGGAGGCTAAGCAAGCCTTACCTTACGACTCGTACTCGGCAGCAGAAAGTCGATTCATCGATCGTCACGGCATGTCAAGCCAACTCGATTAACACTCAGCCCAGATGCCGCCTCACAGCGGCTCTGGTCCTGAATACCTCAAAGTGCAAAAGCACTTTCCCAATGGCCTTCAACAGGGATATTGGGAATGTGTTTTTGATCTGCAAGCGTAATGCCTGCGGTTTGAAATGGCAGCTGGCCATGCCCTCCAGGCAAATCAGCATTTCTGGCGAAAGCCTTATATCAACCCTGACGGGCACCTGTTGCCCGCTGGGCCGGTGTCCGTCATTCCCAAAGGAAACGGAAACCATGAAATCTACGATTGAAAATCAAGTTCAGACGCCTTCTGAAATCACCGGCCCAAAGCTCTATCGAGCCGAGGTTCATGGAGGAGGGGATCTGGACGTTGCGCCCAGTGTTGCTGTCTTCGAAGTGGACGAACATCTGGCTCGCGACATCGTTCGGCTGTCTTTGCTTGTCAAGGCCTGCAACGTCTACAAGATCGAGCGCTTCGACTACCGTGCTGTGTTCTACCAACACGATCCAGAGTCAGCGCCCGAAGAAGCCCTCCAAGCCGGGGAGGAGAACGCTGTTCGCACAGACTGTGATTGCCTCGTGGTCACGGATAGCGATTTCTTCTTCCGCACCTACGTGAAGCACACCGATGTTGGGGTTGAATGCGCCAGTCAATCCATTGCGGAATTGGCACGGCACTTTGATCTTCACTATGGCGTCTCAACAACAAACCGGTGTTCGATGGACAAGGGTTTGATTCAGCGTACCAGCGCACTCGCGTTGCTGCGGGATGCACAAGGCTCAGATGGACTCAAACCATTCGCCGTGACTCATATCCACAGTGACGGTGAATCGACCTATGTTCTATGGTCAGTGAAAACGCCAACCGCTGAAGAAGCGGAAGCTGTTCTTGACTGCGAGTTCGAGCCTGAGCGTGGCGAGTCCCTAGTTGTCGAAGAGAGTTGTACTCTCGAAGAGATGACTGGTGTGGATGCCTCGGCACGTCTTCCTGACATTCTCGCAAGCCGCATCTAACCTCGACCTTTTTACCAACCCTGACGGGCACCTGTTGCCCGCTGGGCCGGTGTCCGTCTTTTCCTTTTGGAGTACGGATATGACAAAGTTCAAGAATCTGGGCGTCCTGGCTGACAAAGCCTTCGCTGACTACGACTTCGGCAGCGGTGTCGTGGTGACTGATAGCTCTGGCTGGGAGTACCTAGTGCCGGGGCACGAGCGATCACGCAAGGTCTATGTCGAAATCGAGCGCGATGACGGTCCAGCGGCTAGCTGCGTTCTGACCTTCACTGTTCAATTTGATCCCGCTACTGGTGTCTTGACCGAGGCCTATGCTTTGGACGATAAGTGCCAGAAGTGGGGCTCCATGCCAAGCACCCCTGAGGCGGTTGAGTCGCCAGAGCCGGTTGCAATTCCTCTGGAGGTCTCCACCACGGATGATCGTCCAGAGATCGGCGTGAGTTCCAATGGCTTCTTTGTCACCAACCCCTTCTTCGATGTGGGCATGTTCGACAGTGTTGATCCCATGGAATGCTGGGGCATCAGTCACGGCCAAGCCAAGCTCATCGTGTCATTGAACGAAGAACTTGGCGAGGCTGTGGAGGACGCCATCAATGCTGCCTGCCTCAGGCTGCAGAGCGTCTCCGGAATTACTGACGGTGGTCATGCAGGGCTGCACTTCAGCGACCGCAACTTGCGCTGTAAGCTCATGATTGTTTTCGCTGAGTACATCGTGGGAGACATCAACACCAATGGCTTCCTGAGTCGCGAGTTCAGTTTGTCGAAGGAGCAAATCGATACGGCCATTTCTGGTCACAATCTGCGCACCTACGATGGCTGGATGGCTGCGGTCAAAGCACTTCTGCAAGATGCCCCTTCATGGACGGCAATCCGTTGTAATGAAACCCTGTGTGTTAAGGCGACCGTCGATAGCACGCTGGGTGTATTTAGTTGCCATGAGCATGACAATACAAGCCATGTTTACGGCATGGGCGACCTCGCGGATTTTGACCGTAGTGCATGGAACGGTTCTAGCTGGGACGGGATGACAGTCGAGGACTGCGAAGCCGCACTGAAAACACCATCATTCGTGTCACTACGGTTCTGAATATGATCATTACGAGGCCCTTGATGGCAATAATGGTCCGCCGACTGAACGGCAATATTTTTGAGTGCGTCAATGGGTATGGGCGCCTTCTTGCAGGCCTTCAAGCCACGGGAAAGGTGACGGTCCAGGACACTGAAACCATGGAGACTTTTGGCGTTCACTATGTGGATGGTCAGATTGTCATCCTTGATGACGTAAGCAATGATCGTGCAAGAACGATTGCTGCTCTCGCAATTAACCGGGCTCGTCAAGCCTGACATTGGACTTCAAAGCCCAGTGCGCATCTTCGGATGTGCCTGGGCTTTTTTCATTGGTGTAACGCTCTAACTTTCCTTGATGTGGCGCCAGTCCTCGCTCAGCAGGTAGCCAGGATGCCGCTGTGCGGCTAAACTCAATGTAATTCGTTTTAAACAAGCAATTGCAAGAGTGCCAAAACCCCCTGTTATCGAGGACAAGCAGATTGAACATCTGCTGAGAGCGACGGCGGCATACAGCCGTGTTCCGCTGCGCGACACCGCATTGCTCTTGACGCTCTACGGCACGGCCATGTCGGTCACTGAGCTGGCCACCATCACGGTGGGCGACTACCTGGATGCCAAAGGCAACGTGCGGGTCACAAGCGCGGTGCGCGTCGATGTGGCGCACAACGGCGAAGAGCGTCCGCTTTTCTGGTCGAATAAGCGTGTTGTGGCAGCGCTCGATGCCTACCTCGCCTGGCGTGTAGAGCACAAGCACGGCGTCACCGTGAAGAAGGGAGCCTACCGGGGCCTCGATCCCGAAAGCGCTTTGTTTCTGACAGAAGATGGTGGCGCCTATGCGCTGACCAAGCGAAAACTTCCCTCGGGCGTCTGGAGCTATTCCTGCAACACCTTGGGGGCGTATATCTCGCGCCTGCATGCGAATGCCGGGATCGAGGGTGGTAGCGCCCAATCCGCCCGCCGAACCTTTGCCGTCAAGCAGCACCGCCAAGGGCGCGATCTGGTGCACATCGCCGCCATCCTCGGGCACAAGAGCGTGAGCACCACAAAGAGGCTGGTCGAAGGTGATCCTGTGCGCCTTGCCGACATTGTGGCGAGGGCTGTGTGATGGCCGCAAAGAAGAAGGCTCCAGTTGGTGACATGACTCGTACAGTGCGCGCGAAAGCCCACCTTGAGCGCCTAGAGCAAGCCAGGGGCAAGCGTCTGCTTGTCGATCTTGATGCCGATGGGCATGCGGCGCTGAACGCGCTTCTCGCGGACGGCTACGGGGCGACAAACAAGGCGGTCGTTAATCGTGCACTGATCGCCGCCAGCCATCGAATTAAAAAGGCTTGACGGCGTTTATATAAACGCTAGAATGAAGCCTTCAAATAGTGGGGCCCACAATGATTCGTACCAAAGAGCAGCTTGTCACAGCCCTCGGCAACGGGAAGCGCTTACATGGACAAGCGGGCACGCGCCCTTCCGCTCCATGGAACTACGATGTTGATGGCGTAACTGTCCATGGCAACGCAGTCCAGGCTGCCGACAAGGCTGGTTTGCTTGTTTGCACAGTGAGGCACTGGAACCACTGCGAATACCGCGTGCAGCGCACCCCAAAGGCCACGGCCTGAACCAAGGAAAACATCCTGTGCCCCGTTATAAGACGCCTTCGTTCCAGAAGACCTACGACGCGATGCTCGCAGCTGCGCGAGACACGTCGAGTGAGCTGTATCACGATGGGAAGCCGCACCGAGGTGCTGGTCACCGTACAGCCTTCTGGGATGGATACGCGGGGCTGGAGAAAACGGCCAATGTTGTGCCTGGCACGCTGAGTGCAGTGTGCTACGCGGCAGGCAAAGAGTTCGCCAAGTCGAACCCTGGGATCGCGGTAGAGGATGCAGTGTGGACGCCTGGCGTGACTCGCCAAGGTGGCTCGAAAGTTTGAAGGGAAACAATGAAATGCAGAAACTTCGTATTCGGATTGCCCAGTTCGCATCACAGAATCAAGCTCTATTTGTGGGGGTTCTGGCTGGCAGTGCACTGATATCTGCGTTCGAAAAATCAATTGTTCCTGCAGTGCTTCAGGCGATATGCGCGCTGGTTTTTGCTTGCGCGATCACGCGCAAGTAGAGCAAGGAAATCACCATGCCTGTGATCGACGCGGCAAGTGTGATGCACGAGGTTGAGCCCGATGTGTACCGCTCTGAAAACGGGTTCTCGGCCCGTCGAGAAGATGGGCTAACTCCCACCGGGAATCCGGTTGGTCTGAGATGGGTTTTGCGCGATGCCTCGGGAGCTTGGGTGGATGTTCACCAGTACAGGCATGACCTGTTCGAGCACAACGGTTATCGGACCTCGTACTGAACTGAGAGGAAAACAAGATATGGCGAGCATTGAAGAGTTGAGCCAACAGGGCCCATCGGCGTTCGTTGAACAGCTTCGTGAGATGCAGGACGAACAACTGTTGGCGCAGCAATTCGTTCAGCAAGGTGCAGTTCATGCGCTCAGCACGTTGCTCAAGATCGGTTGCACGGAATCGAATGTTGCTGAAATGTTGGCCAGTCTTCGGCAGAACGCACAGAGGATTCGCGATGAAGCTGTTCGTCGTGGCAACCCTAGCTTGTTTGAATCCGACCAAACAGGATTCAACTGAAGCGAAAAGAAGGCGGCCAGGGAACTGACCTGCGTAGTTCGACCTGGGCTGACCAGTTAGTTTTCAGGATACCTGTTATCCAGTTTCAATTTCAATGGGGAAGTTATGAGCACAACGTTCGATTTTGATGAGTGGTTGGATGCAGCTGATCCCTGCGACGCGCCAAATGTAGCTGCGCTTGTTGAAGCAGTTGAAAGTGAATGCGTGTCTTCCGGTTTTAAAGCAGAACGCGCTACGAATGGGAAGCTGATTGTTTCTGCTCAGGGTTTAGATTTGAAATTGGTGCTCATTTCCAAGGAAGCCGAGGAGGGTTTTGTTCGGTGTATCCATGCTCGCTTTGTTCCAAGCGGAATGAACGCCGATACCGCCGCAGCGATTGACCATCTCAACGATCACGAATAAGCGCGATCTGACATGCCAAACTACCGAGGAGTCTGTCGAATCAAAGGTCAGAACGGGCAACCCGACATGGTGCGAGTTTTGGATGGGGATAACGTGTTTGAGGATGTTGATGAGGATGGGTACAAGCGCGCTCTGTACACACCGCCTCTGAATGAGTTGCCATGGTGTTCACCTTCGCCTCACGATGCTACGCCACCTCCTATTTAACCTGGCGGGGTTTCTGCCTATCGAGAAAGCTCCGCGTGATGGCACGTTGGTGATCCTTGTATCCGAGGGGCACCCCGAGTTTGGGGCGCAAGTGATGGGCTGGTCGCATACCCGTTGTCGATGGGAAGGCCAGGCCTTCGCGTTGATGCTCAAAGTTCCGACCTGGTGGGACGAATTCCAGCCACAGCCGACACATTTCAAACACACCCAATGATGTCGGTTACGGCGGCACAAACAAGCCAGTGGTGAGCTGTGCACTGATGGCCGTCGAAGCAATCACAATTCTTGACGGCGTTTATATAAACGCTAGAATCAAACCATACAAGCACGCACTCGAAACGTCACGTTTTCCATTGCTTTTCCAAAGTGTTTGTTGCTTGGTACCCCCTCACAATCAGTCCCCTATGAGCCCAAAAAAAATGGAGTCCCTATACGCGCCAGCTGTAAGCGCTGCACGAGGGCCAGCGCTGGTGTTCTTTGTGATCTCACTGGTGATGGCATGCGCCTGTTTTACGTTGTGGATGTTCTGGCCCGCACAAACTAGCTGGTTGATCCGTGGCGCTGGTATCGGCATGCTGGTGATGGCAGTGTTCTTTCTGCTTGTCTTGGTGTCACCAACGATCAGCGAGAAGCTCGACCAATCCTAGATCTAAGGGACAGGGAAAACACGAATGCCAGAAAATTCAGTACAGAACGGCGCTGAACGTCTTTCCAATCTTCTTGAATCACTACTTGGCGAGACAGAGACGCACCTGATAAAAAACGAACATAAAGAGATTGCCGCCATCAATGCACGCATTGCGGAAGAGGTATTGGGCTGGCACACGGTGATTGATGACCCGCGTCGCCTGTGGAGAAATGGACGAGGTGAGCCAATAAGACTCTCATTCCCTTGGGGTGAGGATGTCCAGTTTGTCTGCAAGCATCCATGGGTTGAAGGCGAAAATGAGCTGAATGACATATCATTTTCCCCTGGCCACAACTATCACAAAAATTTCATCGACTGGGTGAAGTGGACAAGAGAATTCCTCAAAGATGACCAAAACACCGCCAGCCTTAAATCGCACTTCCTGATTGAAGAATGAATGGGATTGGTTTATGCCACTTTTGATAGTAATTTTTGTGGTTCTGATTGTGTGTTGTTATATTAAACGCAAGATGAAAGAAGATCCATTCACAAGGTCTGGGGATTCTATTGATTTTGAAAATTCGGGATCACAATTTTCGGATGCAGGTATTGATGGTTTGAATGTCATGCGAAGCGATGGTAAAGGCGTAATTCGAGATGTTGGTGATATAGGTCTTTAGATTATAAAAGTATGCCAAGCAATCACATGGTAATTCGTGCGAAGCGAAGTTTTTCTGGGTCAAGGTTTGACACCAAAGCTTGCGAACTCAAGCGCTTACGATTCGGTTATGAAAACTCTAATTTTGTCCCACGGATCGTGACTCAGTGTCGTAATGGATCCGCTATTGACTGGGGAGGTGCAGCTGTCCAACCCCAGGACTACGAAGTGCTGTTTGATGGTGCTGGACCTTTGCCAATGGATATTAAAGCAATGCTCAGCGGTTGCGGCTTGAACTAATCAGGAAACTACATGCTCACACCTGTTCAAAAAGCTCACGTAGCTGCAGTATTCCCCGAGGCAAAAGCTCAGATGGAGGCCTATCTTGCTGATGGGGTAGAGGTCGTAATTGGGCCGCAGACAGAGTGTGGTCCGGACGTGCCTCCCATTGCAATCGCCGTTGCCTCTGATCAGTCATTCTGGGTCGACTGCTGTGAGACTGTTGAGAAAGCAGAACTACGCGCCCAAGAACTTGGTCTAATCGTTGTTCGTGGCTAATTTCGCTGCGCGAATACCTTGCCTTTGCTAAAAACTATGACTCACGACATTTCAGAAACCGAAGCTCACTGAGGAAATCACCTAATAATGAAATTCAAATACTTTGCTTCCGCCATGCTTTTGTGTGGAATGATAATTCCCGGTATCGGGACCGCACAGACCGTTGTTGCATCTGCCCAGAAATTACAGACGACATCAGTCGCTTTCGCAATCGACAAAGGAACTGAAAGGGAGCATTTGGGTTTGATTAAAATCGATGCCTGGAAATCAGTTTCTGGTAAAGGCACATCCCAGCCGAAGTCTGACGGCGAATTGATGATTGCTCTCTTTAAAAAGGGTAGTGCGTTGCCAACGGCGATTGTGCCGCTTGCGAACCTGGATTCTGCCGAATGGGCCTCGCTTCGTGTTTTTTTGCCAAGTGGGTTCGCAACGAGCGAAAACAAATTCGAAGGCATTGATATAAGCCAGCTGTGGAAATGCGATAATGGAACATCGCCATCTCCTCAGACTTGTTTCCAGCCTTCAGGCGGGACTATTACGATTCAACCCAAACATGGTGCTGTCAAAGTTCGGTCTATTCAATATTTCGGTGATTTATGGGCGATTGCAATTTCCTGCTCGACATCTCATTGCCCTAAGCGCGAGCTAGTTCAAAATTTTGCTTTGATATCTCTTGACGAGTATCAATCACTTTTTACAGCCAGGAATGCTGAATACAGTTCTGTTGCAAATGCGGAGAAACAAAAACAGCAAATCATTGCCAATGATGAACGCGAAAAAGGAAGGATAGAGATTGTTGATCGAATCAATAATTCGCCAGCAGGAACCTTGGTTGATTGCGAATCGACCGCTTTATTGATGCCCGGTCGTAAGTTGTCTGAGTTGACCTTTCAATGTATCAATTTGGCAAACAAGTCAGTCATCCCGTTAAAGGACTTGATCGCTGCTGGGTGGGTTGTTGCAGATGAAGTTCGAATTCCAACATTGAATCAGGTTGGTGAACGGGCTGATAAAATTAAACTTCAGTTGCGCAAGTCGTGATTCGTATATTAATGTCAGAGAAAGTGTATTTTGTAATTCCGCAAGAATACCAAGTAGACCTCCTGTTTTATCTCCCGCCTTGCAAGTTGTGTTGATCGGAAAGTAAATGTCGCATTCAGAGACGCTCGCGAAAGACCAAGGGGCTTGGCAGTATTGGACTCAGTTGGCAGATGACCAAGTGCAACGTGTAGTCCATGATGGTTACCTGTACATCGTCTTTGATCCAGAGACGATGATTGACACAGGCAGTGCTATGCACCGTGTCGTTTGGAGTGTTCCGGAAAAATCCGAAGGTGTGCACCGACTCATACCTCAAGGCGCCGTGCCTGATTGGATTAGTGACAGGTTCCCCGAAAACACTTTGTCGATCGAATATCTCTACAAGTGAAGGGATCCGTCATGAATACACAAAGCGCATCTGTAGCAGCAATCCAATTCGCTCTAGAAACCGATGATGGTCTTGCTTTCCTCCGCTGTTGGAATGAAGGGAACTTTGATGCGATTCGCCGCGAATGGCCTGAAGCGCCTGAGGCAGTGTTCATTGGGGCAGATCCGCTTCACCATGAGACATGTGCTGAATCAGTGAGTAATCAATGAGCAAAATGTCGTATGACAAAGCTAACTTTGCACCGCCTTCAGCGACAACGGGCCACACAATTGCTGGACAGGTTGGAGAAGGCTGGAGATGTTTTGATTTCCTGATTTTTCGTGGGTGCCTCGTGGCGCCTCTTGCCGTTCATTTGGACGGTGCTTGAAGCTTCCATCTCGGTGAAGTAGAAAAAACACACCATGTCAGATAGACCACAAGACAGCCTCGCGTTCAAGACCTTCCTTTACTGCCCCATTCCCGGCGTTGATCTGCTGGCGGGAGCAACGGTATTTGCAGCTACAGCCGTAGCAGAAGCTTGTGCTGATGGCGTAAAGAATGCTGTGAAAGAGGGGATCAGCGAGGCTGTAAGCGACTGCCAGCGTGAGGTGATGACTACTGGCATGAATGCCGCAAATGCCATCGCTGCTGCTGGGGGCATGGTTACGGAAGTCAAAGTAGCTGTGAGCGAGGGTCTCGGTGAGGCCTTAGCTCTGAGCGAGGCGGCAGTTCATCGCCAACTCGCACCACTTGCATCGAGTCTGGATTCTCTGGCCTCGGCTATCTCTAGCTGTGGCGCTTCCACGGATACAACCGAGTCTGCCCGCAGAAAATGAAATTCAACTACCACGAGTGGGCCACGAGGAACGTGAGGCCAAGCCCGCGAAAGTACACCTCGAAGGAGCATTTCCTGTATGTGGCAGCATCCCTGTTGATGCTTGTCGTCTGTGTTGGTGTGCTTTATTTTTCATTGAAATATCTAGCCGATATATTCACTCGCTGAGATGAAATATTCCAAGTCAAATATAGCGGTCGTTTTGTGGGTTCTGTTTGTAGCTGGAATGGCGGTGCTCTTTATTGCATCGAAACCAACGCCAATAGTGACAACCATGGAATCACTGGGCTCGGTTCTGGAGGTTAAAGACTGCGCCTCAGGGAAGAACTCTCATTCGTGTAATGTACTGACAACATCGCATCAATGGGTTACTGACTTAGGGCATTGGCCCGGTGAAATTCTCCAGCGAGGTGACCAGCTTGCTATGAGAACTGACCTCTCGGAAAGTCGCCAAGAAAAATGGATGTGCCGCAATGGAACTTGCCGCGCTATTTCAATTTGCTGGAGTTGGATGCCTTGTTGGGGTAGTCAGTCCTGAAGCTTTGCAACCGAGGAAACACATGGAACTCGCAATATCAAGCCTTTTCATCGTTCTTGCTGGCATGGCCTATGACCGTAACGCTATTGGAACCATGATCGCGTGCATCATTGTTGCAGTGCTTTCCATGTTGAGCATATGGATTGATAAGTTGGCCTCAACCAAGTCCCCCGCTTCCGAATGATATGAAAGTCGTAGTAAAAGTTACCCACTCTGAACTCGCTGAAATGGGGGCGAGCGAAGATAGATTACAGAGAGCAGTGCGCAATGCATTGACGAGCGGGCTCGATGATGGAGACGGTACTTTGTATATCAACGACCTAGAGGTTGATATTGATATTTCGGGGCTTGGATAAATCCATGCCTGTACCAACTGAGTCCATTTCCTACATCGGCCGACAACACTTCGCCGCAGAGACCCTCTCAGCGATGGATGAGATTGCCGCATTGATCTTGGCGTATCAGAGCCTTGCGGCCATGGGTAGGACCTTCCATAACGCGCCGGGATTGGATCATGGGGAAGCCAGTCCTCGTGCGGCAGTGGTACTCAAAGCCACAAAGCGGACAGCAGCAGCTCTCCAAAGGTCGATCTTCACTAAGGGTAGGGACCGCTCTGTGGTAATTGCTGATGTGAGGCGCGAATTTCTCCCTGTCCTCAGAGAGGCTGCTCGAAGCGCCCAGTGGCTGGCTGAGCAGGAGTCTGCCGCTGTAGGTGGCAACGAAATCGAAGTTCGGGTGCTGGCCCCCATCCGATGCCTTGTTATCGGCTGGACCAACACTCATCAGGGCGCATGAACCACTTCACCGAAGCCAAAGCCGTGGTGGTGCAAGGCGCCCAGTTTGAGCGCGATGGCAAGTACCGCGAGGTGGTGCGGCTCATACCCGCCAATCGCTTCGGCTCAGCCGCCGTGGATGGCGTCGTCCAGGCCGTGAATGCCGAAGCTATGCGTGCAGCGACCATGCGTGGGCAAAGTGGGTCAAAGAGGCTCGCGAAGTCCCCGGCACAAAGTGAAAGGAGTAGGCCATTCAATCCGATTTCGTTCAGGTGAGTGATGACGGCTCCACTGTGTGGGTACACGCCATTGATGGCTCAACAGTTGGTCGTTTCTCAAAACGGTTCGGCCTAGATATCCACACGACCGTGACTCAACAAATGGCTGGCGCTTCACAGTGCCTGCATTGCACGCACTCCCCTCCTGGATTGAACGACTGGCTGAAATTCTGCGAGTTGATGCTTCATCACCATGGAATCGAAGTTGCCCCGTCCCTGATCCGCATTTGAGAAGACTTCTCAGACTCACGACTCACTTTGATCTCGAATGGTCACTGGAACCTGGGAGAACTTTTTTGTTGCGTAAGAGTGTGCATGCACACTATAATTAGACTACCTCGAAAGCTCTATTGAGCTGCCAATTCACATGCCAATCAGGTACGTCTCTCCGCCCATGAAAACACAGCTCTTCTGTAGGCTGGATGAGCGTACGCTTGATCTTTTGGGTTGGGGCGAAGTTGTTGAAATGCTGGACGGCGACATATCAGCTCCCAACGCACTTCCATCTGGTGGCGCCGAAAGCAATGGAATGTTTGGTCCGGTTACAGCATTTGTACCAAGGGAGTGGGAGGCTCAGACAATGCTTTTGAAGAGACTTCTAGCGCCAACCATTGTCCTGTCTCAGTCGGCGATATAGAATATGTCAAAAGCTGTGGGGGTTGTGATCGACGGAAAGGTTTCGTGGCATGCGCCTGGCGTATTCGATGACTACGCGACCCTGTGCGGGATCGATTCCAATGACCCCGCAATTGGGCACCAGGGCACAGTGGAGCCCAAACGAGGTCAGACAATCGATTGTTTGACCTGTAAGACCATATGGACCAATACAGTTGCTTTGAAGCTGCGCGGTCAAGACTTTCGTTGAACCAAGGAAGTGATGACGATGGATGTGAATGACATTGAACTGGGGCATGGCATTTATGACCACCTGCCCCGAGGCAGCGACGGAGAAGTCCTAGCCGATGCAGTGAGGGCACGCATAGCGGTGCTTTTAGAAGCTGACCGCAAATCGCTGGTTGAAATCGCCAAAGCCCGATCTATTGATGGTTCGGTCCTTGTCTCAGACCTCGAAGCCATCGTCAACGAGCGTCGTTTTGGCTGAGAGAAAACTGTAGAGCCTATGGTTGAAATGCCCATCGCAAACTGGAATTGGCATGCCTGCTAAACCACTGACAAAGGCTGAAACCCAGTGGCTTGCTGCGGTGGAAAAGCTATTGCTCTCTTGCCCATCGAAGCGGCTTGGTGCATACACGGTCGGAGATGCCCAGCTTCATTTCTACGACAAGGATGTGGCAAACGCTTGGCTTGCTGAGAATGACGGGCCACGGCTGGCGCTGGATGCCGGTGAGCAGCATAGTAGGGCTGGTTCAGCCTTGGGGCGTATTTCTACGGGCCTTCAAATTGATAGCTGCGCAGGCTGAGTGACGCAGGCATGACTTCAACATCAGTGAGCAGCGGCAGCATGACATCAACCTCCACGATTGAAACGGGAAGCACCTTGTGGTGGGTGACCTCCGCCAACTCGCGCGAGGAGGGTGAAGTGACAGTGACCAAAGTCGACGGTCAGCGCGCCTCTTTGAGCAATGGCGCTGTCATCGATCTCGTGAGCATGAACGCTATACCCGATCCGATTCCCCGTGGCCGCTGCTACCTCACAAGCGAGGAATACAGGTCGTCACTGAGGTTGCTGCAGGAATGGTCGGACTTCGTTATCGACGTTCGTTCGGCAACACTTCCCAGGAACCTCACAACTGCCGACATCGCGGCGATTCGTCAACTTTTGGGCATCGGCGCCAACCTGAGAGAGCGACGGCATTGAGATCGTCAGGCCGACCTACAGGGGCGAATTGAGCCCCAGTCGTGGGATACGAAACAAGTGAGATGACCCCGATCAGGAACTCTTCCCAAACTAGAACATGTCGATGACCAGCAGTAGTAGTTTCTTTGTCCCTGGCGGCCATGTACAGCCATCTTCCCCTGAGGTATTAGCGCACATCGAGCGACGGTGGGAAGGACTCACCCAGCGGATCGAAGCCAAATTGCTGACACTCCAGGGCATTGATCAGAGGCAGGAGTGGCGCCTGCTTGATCAAGCGGCAAAGGCGAGCACTGCGGCCAAGCGAGTGATGTGGCTTCGTAGGGCTGCCGCATCAATTACCGAGGGCGCAGCACCACTTGCAGCATGTCAAAAGGGGTGCTCCCATTGCTGCCATATCGCCGTGATGATCTCAAGAACGGAGGCCCAGGTGATCGCCAAAGAAACTGGTGCTCGTATGAACCCATTGGCGGGGAAGTTCAACATGGCCAATGCCGACGATGATGGCGGCGCCGGTTTCAAGAATGCGACGAAAGAGGCGTTTGGCAAGCCCTGCACCTTTCTGAAGGATGGGGGGTGTGGCGCCTATGCCAGCCGTCCATTGCAGTGCAGGTTGCTGCTGAACATGGATGAGGACGCATTGCTGTGCCAGCTCGTTGACGGCGGCACTATCAATGTCCCGTACCTGAACACCCAAAGTTTCCAGATGGATTCAGTGGTGATATTGGGGGCCCGCCAAGACTACGACGACATACGCAACTGGTTCCCGGAGCCTGTGGATATGCGTTGACACGTCACCCTCTGACATGCAGTCAGAAGCCAGGTGTCTACCCTCAACAAGAAGAAGGTCACAAAATGCGCTACGAAGTTATTGCAGTCACTGGATCATTTGTCGGATCCGCGAAGACGCGGCATGAGGCAGTCGCGATCGCAAGAATCCACGGTCTTTCCGAAGACAGGGTTTATGAAGTGAGAAAACGCGATGGATGGGTAATGCTGTCGTTCGCGGTGTTTGTGGTGCTTGCTTGGGGTTACGCCATATTTGACCTTCAGGCGTGGCAGTACGACTGGCCAGCCCTTGCAGCAAGACCGGTACTGGTGTTGTTCTTTCTTCTGGGCCTGCCCATGGTGGCCACCATCACTTTGGCGAAGGCAATCGCTACGATACGCCGGGGTTTGCATAGCGAATCCCTGAACTCTGGCGCCTCAGGCGGGTTGTCTTAGTCCAGGGAAAGGCGCCATTATGTTTGAGCAACCGTTCTACTTGTCACAGATGCCCATCGGGGAGCGCATCGGGTTCTATGTATTCCATGGCTTGCCTGATATGCCCATGGATGGGGTAGAGCGGCAAGAGGTGATCGACTACATCCTGGGCTTTGAGAATTGCGAAAAGAGTGCTGTCGATATGGCGGCATTGGATGATCACATCCTGCTGAACTACGGCTACACCGTTCTAGCCGCATCGGAGAGGGCCTTGATGCAGATTGAGCTAAAGGGGCAAGCGCTATGAAGAAATCTTCACAACTTCCAATCTTTACAGATGCTTGGTATGACGCGTTATGTGTAGAGGGTCTTTGTAAGGGCGCAAACCCTCGTCAACACAGCAAGTGCAAGCAGTCCAAATGTCCAGCTGGTGAGTTCAATGATATGGACAAGACGCTGCCCAAAGGGAGGGCATCATCTGCAAAGACCGTGGGCAAGATCTAGGTTTGATCAAACGAGAATTTGGTCGTGGTGGAAAGGGTGGCGCATGCGCATAGAGTTCAAGCAGCAAGGTACTTTCAAGGCTATGTATGCCGCAGAGGCCTGGTGCCGTGAGAATGGCATTTCAGTCGGTCAGTCGTGTGCCACGGGCCCAACAGGCCTTCTGTTTGGACAATACGACTGGATTGCAAAGTGGAGAAACCTCAATGCGCGTGAGCGCAATGAACTTCACGGCACCATGTCAGGGAATATGCGAAACGGGCCCGTGGTGATAGACCTGAAAGACGATGCGGTGCGGGAACTCGCACCCAACCTCCTAGTCGCCAACGTAACCTAAAAAAAGAGTCAAGCTTCCAGAGATCCATGGCGAACAATCGGGTGTAATTTTGCAATTCAAGAACAATTCATTAGCCAAATCTGAAAAGGGCTTCTACAGCAGCCCCTTCATTACCTGCATCGTTTTGCTGGCGCTGGCGTGGTACTTCCTATACATGCCTTACAAGGAACGGGAGTCGGCCAAAGAACCCAGCAATATGCCAGTGGCTCCAGAAGTGCTGGAGCGTCTTCCAGCGGAAGTCCGTGCACAGCTGGCCACGATTGAGCCCAAAAGATTGCTAACAAATGCCGATATTGAAACGGCTCACGCCATTGCCAGTCAGCAGTCCGCGCTCCGAGGCTCGGCCGCGTCAGATGGACCGAAGTAGGGGACGAGCACCGTGTATTGCATGAACGCGTTTTCACTGTGGGTCGAAGGCAAAATCGATTTCTCGACCCTGCTCTATGTTTTGCGCGAGCGGCCTGATGCGGTGGCTGGGCGAGGAGGTGCCTATCACGTTGCCTTGACCGATCCGAACGAAACATCGCAAGGCTAGTGCCAGGCGAAGCGACAACCAGATGGCAGGATCGCCCCCTTCCGCCGCAGCACCCGCAGTGAGTGACCTGCAGCCGCGCGAGCGACTTTTCTACCGAGACCGCCTTCGAGCTGCAAGGTACGCGGCATTGGCGGATGCCGAAGGCTTCGAGGCGATCTGCTTTGCGCTGGAAGCTCTCGGTCTTCGGCTTCGTGGCAGGCAGCAAGCTCTGGGGGACTACAGGCCCAAGATCGCTCTGCAGGCGGAGCATGCACCCGTCTTTACCTTACTGCCCGGTGCGTTCCCGCTGCGTTTCAAGCCCTTTGCGGTTCTATTCTCAATAGTTCAAGCTGCGCGCAACGATGCCATGCATACGGGCTCCTATGCGCGGCACGCGACCCAGGCCGCAATCGAGTTGTGTATTGGTTTGGAGGAGGCCTTGATGGCTGGTGTAGAGCGCACGGTGGAGAACCTCATGGTCTCGTCACCAGTTATCGTTGAATCGTGGCAACCGGTGGCACATGCACGGCAACTCATGCTGATGCACTCGTTTTCGTTCCTGCCGGTGCTATTGGACGGGGCCTGGTGTCTTGTGTCGGAATTGGGGCTCGCCAAGTACCTCAGCGAGGGGGATCGGAAAGCCCGCCTGTGTGAGTCGATCGCGGTCGCTAGGGGGCACGGCATGCTGGTGCGCGAAATCGAGAACGGGGAGCTTCTCAGGGTGGGTATGACCGTTGCTGAAGTGCTCGCAGGTGCGCAGGTGCAGGATGGGCCGATGCTCTGGCTGGTGGTTGACGCGCACCAGCCAGAGCACTTGGCTGGAGTGCTTTCACCATTTGAGCTGATGTAGTCCTGTTCGACCCGTTGCAGCGCGCTCGCTGTCCACCTAGCCACCCAGCGCTTCACCTGTTTTCGCCACCAGCCTGCAAATACTTCTCGAAAAGGTACTGGACGCGGGTGGCATCAGCTGGACCGCCCTTGTATCCGTAGGCTGCATCGACTGCCCGATCAAGCGCCGAATGAGCCGCCACCAACTCTGCCGGCATGTACGCGAGGTTGTATAGCTGAGCCAGGTTGCTATCAGGGTACATCGCTCTTGCTTCCAAAACACCCTGCGCAGCCTTCTCAATGGCCTGACGTTGCTTATCGGTCGGTTTCTGGGGCCACGGGAAGTTGTTGTAGACAATCTTGACCGAGTATCGGTAGTCGCTTTTCATGCGCCCAGCTACCGTGCGCATCCAGGCGTTGTGTGCACTGCTTGAGAGCACGCCAAAGTGGTAGAGGGTTGCGTCCGGGACCGTCTTGAGAAGGTTGCTAGCGAGGATTGAGGAATCCAGAAAGCCAATAGGGATGTACCGGCGTTTTTCGGAGGAGACCTCTGGAACTACCAGGTAGTTGCCCTCTGGGAAAAACTCGACGTGGAACCGGCGAGGCGTGTCGGCCAGTGCAATTGTTGGTGCGCTTCCGCTATTGGCTCGGTACTTCCGCACTGCTTCGACTCGCTTGCGGCACTGGGGAAGCTGGTCAAGTTCTTTCGGTGATGCATCCTTGAGGAGCAGACACCATCGCTCAATGCCGTTGAGAAATTCCTCGGAGCCTAGCCAGCGGCGGAAATAGGGCGCGCTACCAGGTTCGGCCACAATGAATTCTGCCTTCTGCTCGGGTGTGAACAGGTAGTGGCCGTCATCAATGGGTTTGTTCCCAATCCCCATTTCTGGAACGTTGCTCAAGGGGGTGGAACGTCGCTTGAGCACCACGTCCGTGGCATCCACCAGGTAGGGGTTGATGCGCTTCACGAGCTGGACCTGGGCGTCGGGAGCTTTGATGTTGGAGCCGTATTCAAAGAGGCGCGGCTGCTCAGCAGTCTGCATGCCGAATCCGACAATGATGCAGTGGACAGCGGCAACTCCTCGCCCTTCATTGCTCCATTGGAAGGTGCGGTGAGCGAAATGGATCTGCACCCCTTGAGCGAGCAGAAGAGGCCACAGAACACCTACCTGTTCGCCCTGGCAAATACTGTTGGTGGAAACAAGAGAAGCGCGCACCAAGGGGTTCTTGCTCATGTATCGAGCGGCCAGTACATGCCAACAGGCCACGAAATCCAATAGGCCGAAGCTTGGAACGCCTTTCATAACTCTGGCTACATCTTCCCTCTGCTTAGGCTTGAGGTACTTGGCACCGACAAACGGAGGATTGCCTACGATGTACGTGCATTCGGCAGCAGGCAGGACATGCTCCCAGTCCACCTGCAGCGCGTTGCCTCGGCGGATATGGGGGCTGTGAACAAGCGGAACGCTAGGTCGCGTGCTGCCAAAGCGCTCAGCGGCCTCCAAATTCAGTTGGTGGTCCGTAATCCACATCGCTACCTGGGCGATATGTGCCGCACTCTCGTCAATCTCGATACCGAAGAATTGCTCAACGCTGACTCGGATCATGGTGCTGATGTCCAGCAGGCCCTTGCTCTGGCCACCTTTGCTAAACAAGCGGTCAATCAGGTCCATCTCAAGTCGACGCAGTTCGCGGTAGGCAATGACTAGGAAGTTGCCGCAACCGCATGCAGGGTCGAAGACGCGGATCGAGGGCAACTTGTCGTAGAGGGCCTGCAGCTTGGGACGGCTGGTACCAGCGGCATTCAGTTGCTCCCGAAGGCTATCCATGAAGAGCGGATTGATGGCCCGCAGGATGTTGCGCTCCGAGGTGTAATGAGCCCCCAACTCGCGGCGCTTGGCTCCCTTCTTCTTTCTCTTGGCTTTGGTGCCATCCTTCTCCTCTTGCTCCTCCTGCTCTTCATCCTCTTGGTCTAGCACCCCTTGGAACATGGCACCGAAGATGGCCGGGGAGATCTTCGACCAATCCAGCCGAACGCATTCCAGCAGAAGAGTCCGGAGGGTGCTGTCGAAGGCGGGGATACCTGAGCGCTCGGAGAAAAGTTGACCATTGATGTATTCAAAGGCCCGGAGGTCCTCATCGAGCAGGGTGCTCCGTTTTTTGCCCGGTGTGTCGAGTACGGCGAAAAGCTCACTGAGCTGCGAGCCAACATCCTTGCCGTCCTCGCGCGTACCCTCCATGAGACGCCGGAAGAGGCCGTTGTCTCCAAAGATGGCCGTGTCGTCTGCGAACAGGCAAAACAGCAGACGCGTGAGGAAGATCTCCAGGTCTCGACCTGTGAAGTTGCTCTTGAGCAGCGCCTCGTGGAGCGCAGCCATTTTCTCGGCCGCGCGACGGTCTGCCTCGCTCTCCTCGGTGATCTCTGGAGTTGTGTCTCCCACCAGGAAGCGGAACCATTCTGCGCGTTTGGCAAGTTCTGACAGCAGGCATGAGTACGACTTGTCCTGTGTCAAGTCGAACAGGACGAACTGGTTGAAGTCGTGCAGCAAGACGTAGCGGGGCTGGTCCTGTGGGGGGCATGCCCACCGGTATTCTTCAGCTTGCGCACGGGCCTTTTTGAGGTCCTTCCCAAGGCTTTTGCCCTCGATGATCACCTTGCCGGGAATGAACCCATCCATGTAGCCGTGAGTGCCGTCGCGCATGGTCAGCCTGAATTCACGGCTGTATTGATGGGGTTGGATGCCGAAGCACGCCAGGAACTGTGCAGTGAAGAGCTTTTCGTCGGCCTTTTCGCTGCTGGCCCCGGCCCATTGATGAGCAAAGGCAGAAAGACGTTTGCGCAATTCGTTGGTGGTGATCTTCGCCATCAGCTTCCCTCGTGTTCTGTGTGATGCTATTTCTTGAATCTTCTCGCGCACCATTCTCGCCTCACCACTAGGGCGAGATGTTGACCCGTGACGCATTCAGTTCCGTCACCAAATCACTCTTGGTGCAGGCTTTGGTACCGGGGTCGATGTAGAAGACCAGAGAGTGAGGTTCAGCGTCGTGTGCGCAGGGGTTGTCAGTGATGAATGTGGCATGGAACACCCCGAACAGCACCACATGGCTGATCATCTTGTCGGCCAGTGGCACGCATGCCAATGTGTGACCTTTGGGGTGAGGGTTGGCGAACTGAATTGGGTGTCTTGGCGGGTCAAGGAAGAGCCCCCCAATGCCAATCTCAATGAGGCTGTCGCGCGTCAGACCTACGGTGTTGATCGCGCGCCGGTACTGCTCGCCGCTCCGAGAGGCAATGGCTGTGTCACCCAACGTGGCCACTGTCACTAGGTAGGCAGTGCGACACAAGAACCGCAGCAGGAGGTTTAGATCCAACTCCATGCTTATCTTCATGGTGCTGTCAAGGGGTTGGGGCTCAGAGGCCAGGACTTGTAGGCCTCGCTTTTCCATGCCCTTGAGCACCTTGTCCGCAAGTTCTTTTGCCTCGGGACCGAAGCCCTTGACGCCTGTCACCAAACTGCTGGTTGGATCCATTTCGACTGGACGAGGGAGTGAGAACTCCGCGCTATCAGGTGCCAACTTGACTCGGGCTGTATCGCCTGAGGGAAGTGCGCCAGTGAGCACCACATGGTCTTTGTCTGATCGGGATACAACCCCAGCTGACACGGCCAGCAACTGCAGCATCTCTGAGCGCAGCATGGGCACGTCAAGATCGACGTTCAGGCGTTGGTTTTCTGACGCATCCGCATTGAGCTTGAACGATTCGGGTGTGCCTAACGCACTTGCCAAGATGTGTTCGCCATTGACCTGCTGACACTCACTCAATGGTATGGCCTTGTAGGGGCAGAGGGTGTGGGTGGACTTCATGTGCGAGTGATTGGAGTCATCTTTTCTGCCAGGACCAGCGCCCACTTGGAGCCGTAATCCGCAGATCCCCGCGCGTAGCGTTCCGCCGCCGCCACCTGTTCAATGCTGGGGGCGTGCAGTCCGTGCTGGCCCGCGTAGGTGCATGCGGCACGATGGACTGCTTCCAACTCCAGCCTGATCCATTCCTCAACCTCGCGACCTTTGCGGTGTTTGGCCTCATCCTGGAATGCGTCGTAGAGCACACTGGCCGGGGCATGCCTGGGTCTGAAAAAATCGTGTTCGATGGTCATGGCATCTTTGTCCTCTGCACTAGGGCGTGTTAACACTAATGGACGGACTGTGTATCAAGGCCGATACTTGCTC
>ENA-UOXP01000846-UOXP01000846.1-mixed-culture-metagenome-genome-assembly--contig:-NODE-846-length-23302-cov-32.813696_pt1 | contig 23302 bp, 17 predicted proteins | sample MGYA00238161_ERZ761639 | MGnify/ENA primary metagenome ERZ761639 (study PRJEB28913, sample SAMN08776760) | mixed culture metagenome | isolation source: Freshwater growth medium | place: USA...
GTCCAGAGGGAGGGGTCCAGGGTACAGGCCTGTACCCCTGCTCTGGGGGTGTCTCATGTTTTTTTCCCTAATTTGACACGTTTTTCTTGGCGATGTCGGATCATATGAGCAGACGACGGAGGTCTCTCTTTTGGCCGCCGGGTCGGGATGGCGACGCTCAAGTACAAGAGCATCGACCTGAACAGCTTCGAGCTGCTCGACACGCTGGGCTTGGGTAGTTTTGGCAGGGTGCGGCTTGTGAAGTTCAAAGCCAATGGGTACGATCTCCCACCTCCTGCCTGTGCCTTCTGCCATGCATGTGGACTGTCGGCGGGCTGGTGCCAACCGGCTGCTGTGGCGGCGTGCGGCCGCTGGTTCGGAGCAGCATCTCACCAAATCCGCCTCCCGCTTGATAACCCGCAGGCAATACTATGCTCTCAAGATCATGAAGAAGTCAGAGGTCATTTACCTCAAGCAGGTGGAGCACGTCAAGACGGAGAAGAAGCTGCTCGAGTGTATCACACACCCCTTCATTGTCAATTTGTTAGGTGCCTGGCAGGACGACAAAATCCTGTACCTGATGATGGAGTATATCATCGGAGGCGAGTTCTTCTTATACCTGCGAAAGGCAGGGCGCTTCCCGAACGACACATCGCGATTCTACGCTGCCCAGATAACGCTGGTGTTTGAGTATCTGCACGGCGAGACGATTCTGTATCGCGATCTAAAGCCAGAGAACTTGCTGCTGGATAGGCAGGGGAACTGCAAGGTCACCGACTTTGGCTTCGCTAAGAGGGTCGAGTACCGCACGTGGACGCTTTGCGGCACGCCCGAGTATCTCGCTCCTGAGATCATTCTGTCTAAGGGCCACGGCAAGGCGGTGGATTGGTGGGCGCTGGGCATCCTGATGTACGAGATGCTCGCCGGGTATGCGCCGTTTTATGACGAAGATCCACTCGGCATCTACCAGAAGATCCTCGAAGGGAAGCTCAAATTCCCGTGGCATTTTGACCGCCACAGCAAGGATCTCATCAAGAAGCTGCTGACTGCTGACCTGAGCAAGAGGCTAGGGAACCTCAAGGCACGTGCCACCTGCGCCTACTGAGGCTCTGCCCTGCCTGTGCTGGCGCGGCTGCACGTCTCACCTCGAGTTGGCCTGCGAGTGCCTGCGATTCGCCAGCTGAGCTGATCGCTTCCCGTGCTCAACTGTCTGCGGCGTGCAGGGTGGCGCGCAAGATATCAAAACTCACAAATGGTTTGGTTGGGGAGAGTCGGACTGGAAGGACCTCTTCGATAAAAAGAAGATACCGCCGATTGAGCCGGATGTGGAGGACGAAAAAGATACGCGCAGCTTCGAGTAAGGGCCGTGGGCCCAAAGCGACAAAACGAGCCTTGACACACAGCGTAACGCAGCGCGCCTCTCGCTGCGCTCACTCTCGACCACGCTCCTCGCTGTCCGCAGGAAGTACCCGGACTCAACAGGAGGTGGTGGGCAGCCTATTGACGCTCGCGACCAGGAGCTCTTCGCTGACTTCTAGCAGAGCGAGAGCTCAGTGCACCTGCCGTCGGCGTTTGGCCTATCGTGCTTTCCGGAAACTAATGCGACTCACGTTCCGATGGACGACTGGTGCGAGTGTGTCCGTGCCGAGGGCGCGCGGCGCGCGCGCGGTGTGGCATAGTACTCGTCTCTCCTCTGCCGGGCGCTGCGTCTTGCAACCGAACGGAACATCGAACGGAACCGATGGACAATCGGAATCGCGAATTGTTACATTTTGCCCCGCCGCGCTGGCGGTTCGCTGGAGGCGCACCATCGGACCGTACGTTTAAGTATACAATGTATTGTCGCGATCACGAATGACAGCGGGTACGAAAACCGCCTCGCATGTGCGGCGCGGCGCGGCCGGGTAATTCGAAACCGACGTGGCACCTTAGGCCATACCGCCGTCGAGAACTCGAGTTGCAACTCGACCGGGGACCGCGGCGCATCGCATTGCCGCGGCGGCGCGTGACGCGCGCCAAGACGAAAAGGCGGGAAACGCCGAGAACGCGGAAGGCATTAAGGAAGGCAACGCGGGAAGCGGGCGAAAGGCAAAGGCCGCGGCCGCGGCGAGCGCGCGCCGACGCGGCGAACTTGGCGAAACTTGGCGGGGCGCGGGGAACAAGGCGCCGATGCATTAACGGGCATTAACGCATACGGATACGCGGGCGTGGGCATTAAGGTGAGCATTAATAAAGCGGGGCGTGGGCCGGGGGTATCCCGCCGGCGCGCGGGGCCCGCGCCCGGCTTCCGGGGACACCGCGCGTCCGATATCACTTTCATTAGCGTGACACCGCGTATCTGCAGTATCACAGCGACACGACCTACTGGGACACAAAATAGCGAACGCGACTGCGCTACGCATGCTCTCCGTGATTCGGCTGATGCAGGCTCAAGGCTGGGACCCGGGGCGTGGCGCAGCGGCGGGGGCGACGACGGGACGAGCAGTGCGCGGCGGCCGGCGCTGACCGCTGCGCCACACCGCGCCAAATGGAGACGCTCAATTCGAACACCACGCCCGCCACTTTCTGAAAAGGGCGTGGGATAGCCGAAGACGCACATGCTTGGTTCGGTCTACCACAACGAATGGCACGCCTATGGCGCAGGGACACCGCCGACGAAGGTACATCGCCGAAGAAGGTGCCTTGCAGGCTTGCAGTAGGATGCCTTTGCACGCGTACACCGAGAGAGGCGACGGCGCCAGCGATCGGGACGTTCGCAAGCCGATTGCACGGCCGATGCTCACTGATCGGCCCCGAAGCCAGAATCGCCACCTCCCATGTCTGTGACGGAAGAGATGTGCGCACAGGGAAGGTACGTTAGCGGCCGAGGGTCGTGCGCCAGAAGGAATAATGGGGGGCGCTCGAGTGCAAGGGTGGGCACGCGCACCGCCACCGTAGCCGCCACCGTAGCCGCCACCGTAGCCGCCACCGTAGCCCCCATGGTCGAGGGCTTCGCCAACCATCATGCCACCGACAAAGCCTGCCGCGGCGCCAGTCGCAAGTCCAGCACCGCCGCCGTAGCCGTAACCGCCGCCATCTGCGACGCGAAGGGTGAGAGCAGCGCTCAGTATGGGGCGGCATTCTGCAGGAGATCGAGAAGAGGGCCGGTGGTTAATTGGGCAAGGGCGGAGCGCGTACATCCTCCCTGGACGATGACAGTCTGCCCACCAGGGCCCTGCACGTACTGGCCGGGGATGCCGCCCTGGACGACGACAAAGTCCGGCTCGTCCCGTTGCCCATATGATAAGCAGGCCAGCAGTGCGCACATGATGATCAACAAGAGCAGCATCGACGAGAAGGACGAGGAGGAATGGTAATGGTCGTACGACGGGTTGTACATGCACTCGCGCAACTGGTCGTCGCGACAGATGCTACACTTGCCTGAGCGCGAGACGTACGATGCTTGCGTGCACTTCCAGATGTTTCCGCACGCGACGCACGAGGCGCCCATCGGGCAGCAGCCCGTCTGTCGGCGCACGCTGTAAGGATGCGCTCCACAGCACACGCCCGGCGTCGTCTGCGAAAAGGCGACACTGCAGTCGTTTCTGAAGCAGCAGTTGTCGCAGCCGACCGAAGCGAGCTGCCGGGGCGCATGCGATTCAGGCGCCGCCGTCTCCAGGGACAGCGTGCTCGCCAGCACGAAGGTGATGAAGCTGATCGCCATTTTGGCGTTCCGAAGAGAAAAGCGGCCTCGAGAACTTGGGCGGCGAAAGGAAAAGTGGGGCAGACTTCCGCCCCAGACCTACACAACTTGGATCGTTCGCGAAGGTCAGCCTTCACACCAGAAAAGGCTTGAGAATGGCTTCTTCGCTCACCACTTTCCCCTCCGTCTCCCCCCTCCGGGCATGTTCAAGACCGGCAAGGGCGCTACGGTGGTGGTGAGTGCCGACGCGCGCGCGCGTGCGGCTGCGTTGTTCGCGAGCTCCCCGCTCGTGGAGCGAGGACCGCCGACAGAGGGCGGAGCTGGCGGCTCGGGCTCTGTTCCGTCACCCATCGCTTTGCGGGCTTCATGCATTGACAGCTCGGGGTTGCGAGCGCCCTTCGGACCTCCTCCACTTGAATCATCCCACGCGGCGGCCAGCGCGGCGGTTGCTGCACCCGCGCGGCTCCCTGCGACGATCGGGTTCCTCACTGGGAAAGGCGTCGCAGTCGCCACCGACCCAGCGGCGGTCGCCCGTATGCGAGCGATGCTGCTCGGCTCTCCTGACGGCACTGACGCCAACGACGGTGCTGATGCCATCGCCGGGACGTTACCGCCACGACGCCATGCGGCGGCCAGCGCAGCGGGTGCTGCACCCGCGCGGCTTCCTGCGACAATCGGGTTCCTCACTGGGAAAGGCGTCGCAGTCGCCACTGACCCAGCGGCGGTCGCCCGTATGCGAGCGATGCTGCTCAGCTCTCCTGACGGCGCCGACGCCAACGACGGCGCTGATGCCATCGCCGGGGCGTTACCGCCACGACGCGGAACTGCAGCACGCCCTGGGGCGCCTGCCGCCACCAACTTGGGCCGGTCTGCGCTCAAGGCATTTCAGACTGCGAACGGCACGATAGTCGGAGTTGCCGCCGCGGCTGGCAGCAAGGCAGCCGCCGGCACGGCTCCCGCTCTCGCTTCGGGATCGAACACGGTTTTCGGAGCTGGCGCGAGTGCAGAAACAGGCGCGGGCGCAGGAGCGGCCGCGCCTGCAGGAGCGGGTACAGCTACAGTCAACACCGCCGTGACAGGCGGGCTACAGCGCAGAAACCCATCGCTCCCTCCTGGCAAGATTAGCGGCTTCAAGAAGCCGCGCACGTCGAATGAGGTGGCCATGGCGGCTGCGGACCGCGTTGATGAGCCGCCAGGCCGCTCTGCAGCCTCGGCCCGTGGCCGCCCATCAGCCCTGGATGCTGGACGCGGCGGCGGCAAGAAGCCACGATTCGTGGCGCCGCGTAGTGTTCCCACAGGACACGCTCAAGGTAAAGCGCCAAGCATTGCCGCCCCACCGCCGGTGCAACCACGGACGGCTCCAGTCATGCCCGAGCCTTCGCACTGCGTCTGCACCCAGTCCGTTGCCGACTGGGTGCCACTTCACTTGCGCAGCTGTCCTTGCTGCTGCCCGTTATGCAATCGGCCTCTTGCGCGTAATGGTGAGCTCGTCTTGCATGCCACGCACTGCCTCAATGTGGACATTCACGCCACACTGCTAAGACGCTGATGCGGAAACCGGCCGGCGCAACTGTTTGCTTCGGAGCGACACGGTTAGATTCGGTGGCAGTCTGGAAAAAGGACTGGACGGAAGTGCGCTAACGTGACAGCTCGTGTGCACGCAGAGGGGCTTAAGGCTTAAGGGCCGCGGCCGCGTGTCCAGCCGAGCGCGCGACGAGAGGCGTACGACGGAGGTAGTCAGACTAAGAGTAGTGCCCACTTGTAGGCATGTATCGATAACGCCGGCCCGCGATGAGTAGTGCCCACTGCCGGACGCGGCTTCCGCCCGTACGTCGTTACCTGGACGGCGGCGCGCGCCGATTTGTGCGATCTTAAAGTCGGGAACACGTAGGTTACATCGAAGGTGCTATAAAACAGCCGCCCGGCCCCAGCCCCGAGCCCGACCCGGTCGCGCCGGTGCAAGCTCCATACACGCACCCTCCGTCCCGTCAGCCGCGCGCGCGCGCGCCGCGTGTATCGTACGTGCGCCGGCCGGCGCGACCCGGGTCCGGGCGAGGCAGCGGGTGCGAGCGTGCACAGGGCGTGGGCGAGCTGGCGCGAGCTCCCAGCTCCCCCCGCCTCTTGTGCGGCCTTGCTCCCCTTCGCCCCTACCTTAACGCGCTTAGGTCGTTAGGTGCCTATCCCGGGCCTCGAGCTGCTCGCTGACTTGTTGGATGTTGCTCGCGAAGCGCGCCACCCCGCCCCCCAGCCCCACCACAAACGCACGGACCGAGCGAACACAGTCGCGAGTACACGGACCGACGACCGAGCGAACACTCAAGCGTGCTCCTGCGCGTCGACACTGTGCCCCCGTTGGCGGACCCTAGGTCGGCGTGTAACACCTCTTGATGCTTCCTTGTTGCGGCGTCACTCTCAGGTAAGTGGTATAGCAGTTCTCAGGGGACCAGTTTGCATTTTGAGTAGCCGTTGCGGATGGCCTCATTTCGGCTGCACAGATCGGCGAGCGAGGGCACGTCGAAGGGGAGTACAGTGTCGAGGCACTTGGATGGACAGCGCTGCGAGAAGTTGCGGTGGACGGCGTCGAAGTTCTCCCAGAAAGCCTGGTGACCCTTGATATGGATGACAACAGACTGGTCGGTGATGGGCTTCCACAACTGTGCTTTGTCCTTGCACAAGAAGCAAAGGTCATGTATCTTATCCCAGCCCCAGTGCATAGCGGTGATCGCAAATGGCGACTGATGGATCCACATACCAAGGACTGTATCCTCGCCAATGTTCCATGCGTGTGGATTCCTCGCGTGCGCTCGCTGCACGAACTGATTGACGCTGGCTTGCTCGACCATCCATTCCGCAAGGGGAAGAGAAAGGACTTCGAGAGTACCAGCCACATATGGGAACGGCCCGACGGCGCCTCGCTCGGCGCATTTCTCTGTCTTTGCGGCTCCGTTGGCCATGTTCGGGCCCATGCCATGGCCACAGACCTCAAAGGTGGCTGGAATGTATGAGGCCCACAGCGTCGCCCCCGCATACTGGTAAGGCCCTGGTTCACCAGGAGTGTTTCGGCCATCAACAGTGGCGGCCATGGGGCCGTCGGGCTTGCCAGACCAAAGTGCGCGCAGATTGAGCTCGAGCCGCACCGTATGGATGTACGTGTCATCGTCTGTCTTCACGCAGTATCGCGTTTGCTCCCCAGACGACCGGCCTTGTCCACGAGGAGACGCAGCACCATTCGACCCGAAGGCAGTGGCGCACCATCTGAAGAAGCCGATCATCTTTTCGCCGGGTGGCTTCGTCTCCCGAGCGTTGAGGAGCAGTATGTCGCCAAATGCATTCTCTGGAGCGCGGCTTACGTGATTCGAACGTGGAGGTGTTAGTCTGCAGCTCGTCATAGTCTGCATCACAGTGTTCTCACACAGTCAGTAGCACTGTGACACTCTGGTATCTGCAGTGAGCTGCTTCAAATCGACCTCAAAAAGGAGTTATCATCAACTACGCGTACGTTCAGTACGCAGCTGCTTCCGCACTGCTGGTGGATGGGCAGTTGCTCCAGGTGTCAGCAGGCCGATCAAAAAGACGGCATGCACTGTGCCAGCTCGCACGTTTTGCAGGGTCATCCAAGTGTTCCGTATCCAGGTGCGGTGGCCCGTATTCTTTGGTGACGTGGCCACGCCGATGACGACATACGGCATCACGTGCGGCGGCACAGATACGTGAGGACGTGTCTGCTCTGATATTTCGGGAGGTTGTGGTGCAGCGGTCATGGTGCTGTTCATAAGCGGGTCGAGATGCGTCTCAAACGTCTGCATGTGACTCCACGTGGTTGGATATTGATCGCGATGTGCATCGACAGCATGAGAAGCTGACGATAGAGAGTCAAGGTGGCGGACACGAACTGGTGGCTGCATCGTTGCAGATAACGCAAACAGGCAAACAGCTGCAACGAATGAAGCCAGCGCTACAGCATAGGATGCCCGCATAACGTGGAGTGTTTTCGCATGCATTTCATCTGGGTCATCAGGTTCCGAACCGCCAACTGGCCAACACAATAGTCAATTGTTTCTAAATTGTTTCCAGTTGAAGGCTTCACAACTCGTCGCTACGTATTTGATCATCGTGAGCTAATCGTGCTGAGTGCGGGGCCGACACATACGCGAAGCCGAGATCGGAGACGGGGCGTCGCTCGACGGCGAGCGAGCGGCGGTCCCCGTAAAGTCCCCGTACCGCGTACCCTCCGAGCGGCGCCGCTTCCGGCTTCGCTTCCGCGCCACCTCGTCGACGGCCGGGTGCACGCCGGCGGGAGCCCGCGGCGGGGGCGGCCGCGCTCAGGCTGTGGTGAAAACGGATAACGGTTAGAAAACGGGCGGGGGCGCGTCTTTGAAACACCCTCGCAGATAAAGCTTACGAGTAAAGGGACTCGCTCCCGGGCGCCACAGCCTCGCGCGTCGCGAAGGGGGGCGAGCGTATTCGGTCTTTCGGACGCGCGTATGGTGGACCGAGCTCGCACGCAAGTGAAGCGCACTACTCTGTACCCAATCATCGGAAGAGCTGCGGAACGAGCTCGGGCCGCTGCTGTGCGAGAGCAAGGACCTCCTGCATGCTGTAGCCTTGAGAGAGAAGCTGTTGCAACAGCGCCGTCGGCTGCTTCCCTCTGCCACCAGCTGCTGCTGCCTGCTGCGCTTGGCCATAAGCGGCACCTCCAGACGAAGACGGAGCCCCTGTGCCTCCAGGCAGGGCCGGCACCGTGGCACGCACCTTGCCAGCGATGCTGGCCTCCTTGGCTTGCTTCCACGCGGTCAGCTCTTCGTAGAGAGACTGCAGGCAGTCGACGAGATAGAGGCGGTCGCCAATCCTCTTCACGCCCATCTCGGCGAGGGTCGCCTCAGTGAGCGAGAACATGACGTCGCCCTGGATCCGGTGCTTGAGGAAGGCCTCCGTCCACTCGGCTAGGCCAAGCGCACGCAGGAAACCAGCCACCTCTTTGACCGACCACGAGACCACCTCGATGGGCAGACCCGCTCGCTGAAGGTTGGGCAGCGAGCGGGTGGACGCGAGCTGCCCAACCGTCTTGGCCAGCCGATTGGTCGAGTCGTGCAGCTGTGTGAGGACTTCCATGAAGTAGAGCCGGTCGCCAATTTTGTTCATGCCGAGGTCCTGGAGGTGCGATTCGAGCAGCAGGAAGATGACATCACCCTGGAGCTTGTTCTCCACAAATGCCGCCGCATACTCGCTCAGCCCCAGCGCTCCGAGCCACACGCTCACGTCCTTGGTTGACCACACGAAGACGTTCTGGGGCAGCCCAAGATCGTGCAGGCTGGGCGACCGACGCACTGCCTCTGCCGCGTCCTCCGCCGACTTGCAGTTCAGGTCAAACTCGTAGAAGTCGCGGTCTCCTCGCCTGCGCAGAGCAAGAGAGCGCTAGGGTCAAGGGCGATCACGTCCTTGGGATCAGACGATGGCATGCAAGGAAGGCGGCGGCGGAGGCGCACTTGACAAAGCCGCGGTAGGCTCGCCATCCAAAGGCCATCGTCCCAGGAGGGCACTCCTTGCTCGCGAGATTCTGCTGATTCGAGAAGGTCAGCCCCATGTATGGCTGCCACACGCCTGAGCACTGCAGCTTGAAGTCGTACGTGTCGACATCGCCGATCTCCTTGCGTCCCTGCTTGACCTCAAGGCCGGTCATGTGCATCTTCAGCGGGCATTCCTGGGCTTTCTCTTCCTTGTAGCTGCTGAACGTCATACCCGACCACGGCCCCCAGCGCCCGCCGCATTTGAGCTTGAAATCATACATGTCCGTGTCTGCCTTGCTGTCACGCCCGTGTCGAACTTGGAGACCAGTGATGTAGCCCGAAGGGCAATGCATCGCTCGCCTCTCCACGGGTACATCCGACTCAAAAGTGAGCCCCATCAGGCCGGTCCACGTCGCCGAGTCCGTCGTCGCTGTCGTAGCTGCGGAACAAGCAGGCAGTTGCACACTCGGGGCTTTGTTGAGAGGCAGTATTCGGTTGCACACGCACAGTTTCCCGGCTTAGAGAATGATGAGGGCAGAACACGCGAGCGCACCGGCGGGCTGGATGAGGCAGCAGAGAGCCAGCGCCACATGCGCGGCTCTCGTCATTGAGATCGCGGACGAGAACGAGCCAGGAGGAACGAGGTGGTGCTGTGAATGTTGACTTTTTATACTTTCTTGATGTGTCATATTGGAACGCACATACATGTATCCTCAAAGGGGCCCGGACTGAACTTCACCTTTTTTCGCGCCGGCTTCGTCGCATCCCGATCTCCGATTCGCTAGGAAGCCGCGCGGGTGCCGCTCTTGGTCGGCCGCGGTTGACGTGCAGGAACTATGTCAGCTGCCAAGAAAGCTCGGTGCGTTGGCCTAGCGGGACCGATCGCCTTCAGCCGTCCCGCCCTAAAGTGTTGCACTCTGACACGTCGCACGCCCCTCCGTGGCCAGACATGAGACCACTCCAGTAGTCGTCCAATACAAGGAGCCCAAGATTATGGCCGAGATCGGCTGCAACCACATGGGTAGCGTTGAGATTGCCAAGGAGCTTCTCACCCTTGCCAAGCAGGCCGGGTGCCATTATGGCAAGTTCCAGAAGCGCAACCCGAAGGAGTTGCTGACCAAGGCACAGTATGAGGCGCCGCACCCCAACCCGCGCAATTCGTACGGCGACACGTACGGTGCGCACCGCGAGTTTCTCGAGCTCACGGTCGACCAGCACCGCGAGCTCAAGGATCATTGCGATCAGATTGGTCTTGGCTACTCGTGCTCCGTCTGGGACACCACCTCGGCCAAGGAGATCGTCTCGCTCAACCCGGACCTGATCAAGGTCGGCAGCCCGTCGAACCAGCATTGGGAGATGCAGAAGGTGCTGCGTGACGAGTACACCGGCGACGTGCATATTTCGACCGGGATGACGACCAAAGAGGAGATCGAGAAGATTGTGACCTTCTGGGAGGAGGGCAAGGGCGATGCCAAGAACCGTCTCGTCCTCTACAACTGCACCTCGGGCTACCCAGTCCCGTTCGAGGACGTGTGCATGCTCGAGCTGCGCACGCTGGTCGACCTGTACTCGCATCGCGTCCAGGCGATTGGCTTTTCGGGCCACCATCTCGGCATTGCTATTGATATCGCCGCGTATGCGATGGGGGCGACGTGGAACGAGCGCCACTTCACCAAGGACCGCACGTGGAAGGGCACTGATCACGCCGCGTCGCTCGAACCGCCGGGCATGACCAAGCTCTGCCGCGACCTCAAGAACACGTATAAGTGCATGACCTACAAGCAGACGGACATTCTGCCCATCGAGGCCGAGCAGCGTGCCAAGCTGAAGTGGGGCCAATACAATGCCGCCAAGGTGCACGGTGCGTGAGCCCGCCTGCACGGACCGGGCAAGAAGGACGCGGTGGGCCTGCCATTGCACGCTGTCGGGAGTTCGAGGAGCGAGCAGGCAGAGCCGAGCGCAAGGAGTGACGGGGTGTGTGGGCGTCTCTGTCTCTCCAGAAGCACTCGAGGGCTCTTGCTCGTCCAGGGAAGCGAGGACCAGAGGCCACGAGCGCAGAGTGGCGAAATGCCCCAGAGGCCAGAGCATATGGCAAGCATGCTGTGGTGAACAATAGTGTCGATCTGGCACGCATGCAAGCACACACTTTGGTCCGTGCGGAGTCCTGTGGTCCTGGGTGCCACTGTTGGTATGGAGAGTACAACTTTGGAGAGCTGCGACGCGTTCGTCAGTCTGTCTCGTTCAGTGCGCCGCACGCGCGCGATCAAGGCGCTTTGCATTTTAACGAAATTTTTGCGGATCTCAGGCCGTGATGAGATCGACCAATTGTGGAAAAATTGATGTTGCATTCTCAGATTTCTGATTGACCACAGAAGATTGCTAATGCGTCTAGTTCATCAGATTTACTCAGACACAGGGACGGGTGAGATCCCCTCGACGGGTGGGCTATGGGTGTCGTGTCGGTCGGGACGGGGGCGATGCGCAGGTGGGCTGAGGCCCAACTAGGCAGGGGCGGGGAGCCCGGCGAGCACTGGCGTCCCGTGAGCGTCCCGTGGAGCATGCATCGCTCACTCGGCCGTTCACGGTTCCCCTCACGGCACCACGCATCGCTCACTCGGCCGGCCGTTCACGGTTCCCCTCACGGCACCACGGCCTCGGCCAGGTCGACCCCTGCCGCCGACGAGGCGACGTTCGCCATCGCGATGAACTCGGTGAACTTGCACTCGAAGCGGCGCCCATCTTTGGCGATGATGAAGGGTGGGAGTTTGATGATGTTGCCCAGATTGTCCGCCTCGGCACCAGACTTCGCGTCGGACACGTACAGCATGAAGCGCTTGTAGCCGAACACGCCGCCGTTCGCCTCGCAAGCGATTTGGAACCGCCGAGTCTTCTCATGTCGGTTCGCTTTAAGGATGCACTCCCCCTCTCGGCCTGTCGTGGTCAGCTCCGTGACGGTGACTTTGCAGCCTGGATTTTTCCTCGAGGATTGTGTTGCGGTCCCGCCGGTCTGGCCATGCTTGGCGCGCCCCTTTGCGAGCAGGTCCGCCACGACGTCAGCCCGTCCCTCGGCGCGCGCGCTCTTGAGCTGGCCCTGGGACTCTTCATCAAGGCACGCCACCGCAGCCCCTTCATGACCTTTGGCGCCAAGCAGACTGAACGCCTTTGCGAGCAGGTCCGCCACGACGTCAGCCCGTCCCTCGGCGCGCGCGCTCTTGAGCTGGCCCTGGGACTCTTCATCAAGGCACGCCACCGCAGCCCCTTCATGACCTTTGGCGCCAAGCAGACTGAACGCCTTTGCGAGCAGGTCCGCCACGACGTCAGCCCGTCCCTCGGCGCGCGCGCTCTTGAGCTGGCCCTGGGACTTTTCATCAAGGCACGCCACCGCAGCCGCTTCATGACCTAGGGTACCCCCTATCACCTGCGGCCGAGCGTCGTGCATGGCGAGGACCTTGGAGTGCGCTATGTAGGCGTCGAGCTCCGGCTGCAGCGATGGGCATGCGGCGAGCACGGCACCTCGCGCGGCGGCAAGCTGCGGCGCGAACTCGTCGTCGAGCGTGTTTTGGCGCTTGCCGCATAGCGCGACGACCGCCCTCACCGCCCTGGCAGCTGTATCAGCCCCGTCTGAGCGCGCGGCTGCTGTGCGGAGCGCTGCCTTGGCTGTCTGCTCGTACGCGCGGAGGGTCTTTGCCTCCCTCCCGCGCTCCCGCGTGTCCCTGGGCGACGTGAGGAGCTTCGAGAAGCCGAGCGTAGCGTCGCGCTCACCCGACAGCAGATGGCCGTCTTCTGGGATCCCGACGGCGTCGGGGATGATCGAGCCCATGCCCCACGATTCGCGGCCACAGAGGCGAGTGCGCGCGCCGTCGACGAGGCGGTAGATCGTCCAGCCGCGCGCCCCCGGCATGAGGTGGTGCCCGTCGGGGTCGCCCAACGTGCGCAGGAACTCGTGCGAGTACGCGCGCCCACCGTCGGGTTCGTCCTCTGGCTGCACGTGCGGCGCGCCAGCAACGTCCGCAGAACCTATGCGGAGCGTCGCGATGATGGTGCCAAAGTCGTCACGCGAGTCGAAGGCGAAACTCCGGGCGCGACCGTCCACGCCCGCCTGCGCCACGTCGAGCTCGAACTTGCCCGTGCCGACGTGGTTGTGATCGATCTGGCCGTTCGTCTTGAAGAATTTGCGCATGTAATGCATGCGCCCCAGCTCGCTTTGGAGGTAGTACCAGGCATCTGCGCATAGCAGAGGGCAGGCTCAGCGTGCTTGTCAGGAGGTTGGCGGAGCGGTGGGGCCGGCGCGGCGGTGCGCAGATGTGCGCGTGTGGGCCGATTCGAGCGCATACGTTTGCGCTCGTGCTCGGCCGTCGCGAAGCCGCCGGCGTAGACGTTGAGCGGGAGCAGGAGGCCAAAGAAGCAGCCCGCCTCGTGCAGGACGGCCTTGGCGACCTCCTTCGGCCATGCTTGGTAGCGCAGGCACCCCCAGAGGAGTGCCCGATCGAGCTCGTCGATGGAGAGGTCCTCGAAGCGCGTATCTTGGATGACGCTCGCGTGCAACTTGTCCAACATGTCCTTGAACTCGTCGCTCATGAGCTCGCGCGCCACGGCGCGCTCACTGCAGCCCATGGCGTTGGTACGGTTGAGCGACAGGGGCGCCTTTGCCGTTTTCCCGATGCCCGGGCGGTCCGTGATGAGGCGCCTCCCGAGCATGTCGCGCTGCTCGTTGGCGTAAAGACGGAGAGCAGCTTCGTGGTGGTCGCGAACGAGCCAGTAGAGGTCGTTCCTGCCATCCGCACAAGGGGGTCGGGGGCGCGCACGTGTGGGCGCAGTGCAGGATAGGGCGCGGGCACAGGGAAGGGGAGGCAGAGATGTGCAGCACACATGTGTTTGTGATCCGTCTTGATCTCGCCGCCGTTTGCGCGACGGGTGCCACGGGCCGCCCGCTTGCGCTCGCGCTGACGCTCTTTGACAGTTGGCTGCGCAACCTGTGTTCCGCGCCCGCGCTCAGCGGCCGTCGCCTCCGCTGAAACAGCAGAAGTGCTGGCCTGCTGGCCAAGCCCGACGCCCGTTTTCCCACAGGCCTCGTCCGCCGCGTCGACCACAGCACCGCTCACGACGGCGCCCTTGGCCTTCTTCACTGGCGGCTCGATCCGCTCCATCTCCGCCGCCTCCTCGGGCGCGGGCGCGGCCGGCGCTGTAGTGGGCGCCCCTTTGGCCGTTGCGCCGCCAATGAAGGTCGTGATCGAGCGCTTGGCGGGGGCTTTGACAGCGGCCGTCTTCCCCGGAGCACCGTACACGATCGCCTGCAGCTGGCGCAAGAGGGCGTCGCGCCGCGTGAGCGCCTGCTTGAGCGTCGCCGGCGGTGTCGCGCCGTGTTGGGCGCCCAAGGCGGCTGGCAGCGGCGCGGAGGACGACGAGGGCTCGGAGCTGCCACGTGGCGCCCAACACGGCGCGGAGGACGACGAGGGCTCAGAGCTGCCACCGCTCATCGGGTCATTGCTGGCGGGTGCGGGGGGCGCAAAGGCCACCGTGCTCGCCAGCCCCTCCCACACGCTCTCGTCGAGGTGAAGACCGTGGGTGGCCGTGTACTGCAGGAGCGCGCGATCGTGTGCCACGCCCCACCAACGTGCCGGCAGGGTGCCGCTTGACGTACCCTTACCGCCCACGGTGCCGCCACCGAGCTGCTTAGCAAACGCTTCAGGCAGAGCCAACTTGACGAGGGGGACTGCGAGGGCCGCCGCCGGCGGTGGCGGCGCCGCCGGCGGTGGCGGCGCCGCGCCGTCGGTGGCGGCGGTCTCGGTGTTCTCGGTTGCGTCGGCGGCGTCAGCGGGCGTCCCCTCGGCGGGGGCTACAGCCACTGCAGGGGCAGCGGCCTCTGCGGCTGGGACACGGAGTTCGTACAAGGTTCTCATCCAGAGCAAGCGCTGCAGTGTGCGCACTGCGCCCTTGCGCAGCGCTTCGTCAAACTTGACGTCTTCGGGCAGAAGCGCCCACACAAGCGAAGGCGCCGTCGTGGAAGCCGTTGTGGGCGCCGTCGTCTTGGGCGCCGTCGTCTTGGGCGCCGCCGCCTCGCGCGCGGCCTCTGTTGCCGCGGCGGCTCCGCCAGCGGCGGCCTCGTCAGCAGCGACAGCCTTGACTGCAGGCAGTGGTGGCGGCGACGGCGTCATGTCGGGCGTCGCCTCGAATCCCCAAAACGAGCGCCCGAGCGTCGTGTCGGGCAGATCCTTGAGCGCGCCAGCGGCCGCCTGCGGCGCCTCGAGTGCGCCGAGCAGGCTGACCAGCAGCCCGTCGGCAAAGCTGCGTGCGACCGGAGCGGGGCGGCCAAGAGCATGCGCGAACCGCTCGAGATCTGAAATGCCCAGGTTGGACGCAGCCTTGAGCGCGCGGTCGCGCTCGGCCTTCGTCCAAAAGCGCGTCATCTCATCAACTGGGGGCTTCTCCTTCTTCTTCTTCTCAGCCTTGGGCGCCTTCTCCTTACGTTCCTTGATGACGTACTCCTGCAGCGGCACGCTCACGTCTGCGGGGCACAACTTGTCGGCATTCGCGTCCTCAACCGCCGCCCTCTCGTCCGCCGCGCTGTCCACCTCCATCGCTGAGGGGACCTCTTTCGAAGCCTCGTCCCGCCGCCCATCCTCTTCCATCGCCACATCCGCCTCGGGAGGCTCCGGCACGGCGTCCACCGCGGCTGGCACGGCGCCCACCGCGGCCGAGGCCTCGAGGCGCGCCTTGGCCGAGGCGACGAGTGGCGCCAGCTTCAGGTCGGCACGAGACGCATCCAAGCCGGCCAGCTCGTCGTCGTCGACGACGGGTGCGGCCCGACCACTCTCGTCGCCGTAGCCGCCACTGCGCAGGCGCACGTCAGCCCCGGAGTGTTCGTAGCCGACGTGATCGGAAATGGAGCCCAAGGCGCCCATCTCGGCGCCCGTAGAGCGCATCCCAGCGCCGCCACGCGAGGAGCCGAAGCCGGAGGCCCCGAGGGCACCTTCCTCCTCGATCAGGTCTCCGTCGGCCGAGCTGCCGAGCCTGCCCTCCTCGAGGACCTCCTCGGCGCTCGAGTCCTCCCCGAAAAGCTCGGAGGCGTCGCGCACAACGGCGCCCTCACGCGAGGCGGAGAGCGAGGCAGAGAGCGAGGTAGAGAGCGAGGTGCTCGGTGTAAAGCGCGCGCCGGGCGAGGGTGGCACCGAAGCGCCGTCGCGAGCGCCGTCGGGGAAGTCGCCTGTCGGGGAGTCGTCGGCCGAGGAGCCCGCTGCGCCCGCTTCGTGCCCAAGACGGCGCTCGTACTTGGCCTCTTTCTGGCGCGCCTTTGCCGCGCGCAGCTCATGCTCGTCACGGCGCTCATGCTCGACGTGCTGGCGCTGCAGACGCTCCTGCACCTGCCAGAATCCTTCCGCGTCCGATGGCGCGGCCGCGAGCGAGGCAGTGAGCTTGGCGAGCCCAGCATTGCCCATCTCGCTCAACGAGGCGCCCGCGCGCACCATCGGGTCGAGCGACTCGGGCACGGTGACGATCATTGAGGTCGGGCCCACCTGCGCCAGGAAACTCTGCCCGGGCGCCGTGTTGGGCAGAACGGGCACCGAGTAGCGTGTCGGCGCCGTGTTGGGCGCCTCCATGACGGGCTTGAGCGGCGTCGAGCCAGCCGCGAGATCGGCCGACGAGATCAGACTCTCCCCCTCGTGGTCGCGCCCAACTCCATGCCACGGCGCGATCATCCGGCGAAGCCCCTCAGCTACAGTCGCCACACCATCCATTGGAGCCAACGCCGTGGTGGGCGCGGCCAGCGGCTCCAGCGGCACCGGCGCGGAGGGTTGGGCGTCGTATCGAGCACCCGGCGGCACCGGCGCGGAGGCGTCGGCTGCCGCGGCGGCGGCGGCGGCGGCGGCGGCGGCGATGGCCTCGAGCGGAGCGGAGGAGGCGGACGCGTGCGAGGACGAGCCCACGCTACAGGCACACGCATCTGCAGACGTGCCGGAGGGCACGTCACCCGTGGCTTGAACGGCACTGGCCAACGCACGAGCCGCCGCCTGTGCCGCTGCCGCAGACTCAAGGCGAGCGGGCGCGCCGTACCGGGCGCTCGTCGCGCTGTCCCGGGCGCTCGTCGCGCCGTCCCGGGCGCCCGTCGCGCCGTCCAGCGGCGGTGCCATGCCACCTCGGAATCCCGAAGCGATGATGGCGTCGACGGCTGCAAGCACGGGAACGGAGGGGCGGGGGATGCCAATCACCTCGCACTGTAGTTGCAGCTGCAGCTCGATGAGCTCTTCGACCTGCTCGCGGTCGCTCGGGAGCTCGATCGCGGTGCCTGCCTCCCTCACGACCGCCCACGACGACGCGAGCCCCCCGGTGGTTGCGGTCGCCGATCCACACCGTCTCTCGAGCTCGAGGAGCTCGCGCTCCGAGTGTAGCAGCTGCGTGTGCAGCTCGAGCTCGAGCTGCTCGGCCTGGAGCCTCCTCTGCAGCTCACTCGCTGTCAGGCCGCCGGCGGGGCGCGATGCGCGGGCGGCCTCCTCCAGAGCCAGACGCTCATCCTCTTCTGTCCAGGCGCCTTCGAGCCGCGCCTGCTCCGCGTTCAGGTCCATCGGGTGGGTCACCACCTCAGGGTAGTCGTCGAGTCCGAGCCCCTGCCAGTCGACCGGCTCGAGGAACGGATCCACCTCCTTATGCTTGAAAGGCAGCGTCAGCACTCCCTTGAAGCGCTTGAGCTCCTTGGCGCCCGTCACGGTGCCCTCGTCGTTCGGCAGCTTGCCGACTGGGCTCTTACCCGAAGCCACGCGGCTGCTTCCACTCATCATGGACGTCTCCTGCCTGTGCGCGGGCTCGGCACCGGAGGTCGCCCCTTCCTTCCTCTCACGTTTACGTCGGCCGATGGATGACGCCGTCGCACTCAGCGCAGCGTCTGCCGCTGCCTCCGCCGCGACGGCCGCTACGTGCGCCTTGGAAGCCGCCTCGTCCAACTCCTCCTCGACGTCCCGTGCGAAAGCATCTGCGCAGACGGAACGAAGTGCGATCAGTCGGCAGTCCAGCAGCTGCTGCGTGCACCGAGAGCGATGTGCGCATGCGCGAGCGATGTGCCGGCCACGCCACCAAGGCCAGTATCGCGCGTGTGCAGCAGCAGCAGCCGCATGGACAGCCGCATGAGCAGCCGCGGCGTGCACATACATTGCTGCTTGAGACCAACCACCGTCGACCCACCTGCGCTTCGCATCGATTATGTGAGAGAGAGAGCCGGCCGCGGCAGAAAATCAGAAAAAAGGCAAGTGAGAGAAAACCAAGACAAGTAAATCAGGATGCATGCTGTGTGGCGCCAAACATTATAAAATCAAAATCAGACATAATCAAAATCCGGGTTCGGGCTGGAGGGCGGACACACCTATATGGTTATATTGCGCCAAGACAGCCGCTATGTTGAGCCGCGCTGAGAGCCGAGCCAACCGTTATGCCAAGCCGCGCCGAAAGCCGAGCCGGCTACTATGCCAAGCCACGCCGAAAGCCGAGCGACCCGATGAGGTGTTGCCGAGCGCCAAACTGCCGCTGAGGCTGCCGCTTGGGGCGAGAGCAGCCAAGCCGCCGCCGGCTGCCGCCTTCGTGCCTCTAGCCGCCATCTCGAGTATACACGAGACCCGGCTGAGTGGCGCTGTTGAGCGGAACGCCAAGCCAGTGCCTTGCTGAGTGCCATGCCATGCCGAGGGCCACGCCTAGCGCCATGCCCGCGGCCCATGCGAGGACCATGCCGAGGCCGCACAGAGCGCCAGCGAATAGCCAGGCCAGTGCCAGCCAATAGCCAATGGCATGCCCGTGCAATGCCATCCCCCAGTTCGCTGCCACGCTGCGACGAGACAAGAGAATGGCCAAATGCTGCTGCCACGCCAATAGCCATGCCTAGCGACCATGCCATGCCGGGCGAGCCTAGCCATGCGGAGCAAGAAACCGAGGCAGCAAGTGCGAGGGAGCCGCGACGGGGAACTCGGCAAAACTTTCCCAAATCGGCCTCCGTGCGATAAGTTTCGCGCATGACGACCGGATCAGGAGATAAAGTTCTTCATCGGCGAGGGCGGAGGCGAAGGCGGAGGCGAGGGCGGGGGCGAGGACGGAGGCGAGGGCGGGGGCGAGGGCGAGGGCGGCGACAGCGGCGGCGATGAGGGCAATGGCGCTGGCGGCGACGGCGGGGGCGGCGACGGCGGGGGCGGCGACGGCGACGGCGGTGGGGGACACGAGGGCAGCGGTGGCAAGGGCGACTGTGAGGGGGGGACGGCGATGATGATGGGGAACGGCGATGGGGATCGGCGATGGGGGGAACGGAGATGCCGCATGTCTGGAACGGAGATGCCGCATGTCTGGGGAACGGAGGTTTGCGGCATGTCTGCCGCTCCAGTGCGATGATGATCTGCAACAGGGGAGCGCACAGATTAGAAACGGGATTGCAGTAAGTGAGAGCGCGCGAAGGCTGCCTGAAGCATGGCTGGCTACGCCCCCTCCCCTGGCTGCAGGATCTCGACGATGCTAACGCTACCGAGGGAATTCCATTCACACAGGGAAGTTGATTGTGTGCAAGCACGCGTGTGCACGCGGCCACGCGCGCACGCGAGCGAACCTGTTGCAGCCTAAACGGCTTCCGTGCGATAAGTTTCGCTCATGAAACCGAGCGAAAGGGGTGTGTTGTTGATGGCGATCACGTTTTTCATCGGCGGAGGCGAGGGCGAGGGCGGAGGCGAGGGCGGGGGCGAGGGCGGGGGCGCGGGCGGTGGGCGACAGCGGCGGCGATGCGGGCAATGGCGCTGGCGGCGACGGCGGGGGCGGCGGAGGACACGAGGGCCGTGGTGGCAAGGGCGACTGTGAGGGGGGAAAGGCAATGATGATGTGGGGAACGGTGATGGGGAACGGCGATGGGGGGAACTGAGATGCCGAGGTTTGCGGCATGTCTGCCGCTCCAGTGCGATGATGATCTGCAACAGGGGAGCGCACGGATTAGAAACGGGATTGCAGTAAGTGAGAGCGCGCGGCGCGTGGCTGCCGTGTGGCTCGCTGCCTGACATGCTCCGCCGAGCGGCCCGATGGTGAGTCGGGTGCCGGCGATGGTAGCCCAAATCGCGGCAAGCATGGCATGGCATGATGGATTGATGGTGTGCAAGCACGCGTGTGCACGCGGCCACGCGCGCACGCGAGCGAACCTGTTTCACAGCCGCCATCGTGAGTGCATAGAGTGGGTTGTCGCGGGCGGCCGGCGTTCGCAACCGCCTCAGGCGCCGTAGCCATCGAGCGTTTTTCCGTAAGCGTTTTTTCCGGAAGCGCGAAACGAACGGCGCTGTCTTGGGCCAGTCTCGAAATGAAAAGGCGGCGGGCGAGGAGACCCTGCGCTGTGTGCACTCACGCACAGCGGGACGATGGGTGTCAGAACAAGTGCATGTGTGTGTATAGTGTGTGTGTGCAGCAGGGTGCACCGCCAGGTGAGGAGAGGGTGAGGATCCTTCCACGAGGTTTTTAGGCTCGCGGTTGGATAGAGGCACAGATGTGAAAGCGGAGGCTGTGAGTGCGCGGCTTATGTCAGGTGGCGTTACAAGCAACATACCCCATTCGTGCCACCGGCGATTTCTTCTTGCTATAGGTGATAAAGTTTTGTTGGCGATAGAGTTCTTCACCTGTGAGGGCGGAGGTGAGGGCGGAGGTGAGGGCGGAGGCGAGGGCGAGGGCGGAGGCGAGGGCGGCGAGGGCGTGGCGGCGGGAGGCGAGGGCGGCGAGGGCGGTGGCGGCGAGGGAGAGCGCGGTGGCGGCGAGGGAGGGCGGTGGGGGGGTCGACGGCGGTGGCAGGGCGGCGGCGACGGCAGGGGCGGCGACGGCGGCGAGGGATTCATACTAGGGCGGTGGGGGCGAGGACGAGGGCGTCTCAGTGCCCGAACCCGATCTGAGACCACCGTCCACCTACAGGGGAGCGTAGCAATTCAGACAATGGCGCAGCGCGTGTCAGAACAAGCAGCGCAGAAGACACGTGTGCTGTGTGTGGGCTGGCGCGTGCCGTATTGAGGGCGACGGCGCTTCAGTGCCCGGACCCTGCCACGTCAATGGCACGATCAGCCCGCCGTCCACCTACAGGGGAGCGTCGCAATTCAGTCAATGGCGCATCGAGTGTGCAGACACAGCTTAGGCCATCAGAGGTACTCAGCGTGGCCGCCGCGCGCTCCTGTGACAGGCCACACTTGGCAATGTGGTGCAACGATGGTCACCCAAATCGCTGCAAGCACTCGGCGGACACAATCAAAGAGTCAAGGCGCGTTGCTCGCACGCGACGCGACGCGTGCGTGCGGGGCTGGTGCATGCCGTGGTGATGACGGCATGACGGCGCTGGGGAAGGGGGTGCTCGCGCCGCCCGCGTCGGCATCCAGCACATAAACATTGAGCTCGCGGTCGATTTCAGCGAAGGCCTCGCACTCGAGGTGATCTCGGACGGCCTCTTGCGAGTACGCAATCTTGAGATTACGCAATCTTGAGCTTGCTCGTGAACATGTGGCGCAGCTCGTTGTACACAAAGTCAGTGGCAATACGTGGTGCACAAGGAGATGAGAGGCAGGCCACGCGAGCTTGCGCGCGCGCCGTGCCCTCTGTCTTTGCAAACGCTTGCGCGCGCAGTGCCCCATATTCTTCGAGTGCATGGAGTGGGTTTTCCGCGGGCGGGCCAGTTGCCTGGGTGGTGGTGGAGTCGACCTGCACGCGCGCAGCCATCGTACGACGCATTGTGAGCGCTTTGCAACAGGCAGCAGACGGCGAGGAGCTGAGCGGACGAACAGCGGCGGATAGCCGGGTGCAGAGACTTCGCGCGTGGAATACTGTACGAAACTTGAGCGCCGTTCAACGCGACGCGCGCGACGAGACTATACTAACCAGCCGCTTACTAAACACCTCACGAGACTATACTAACCAGCCGCTTACTATACACCTCACATGCAATCGGTGACGATAGATATGAGGCACCACCGGACTACTAGTCTACTAGTCTGTGAATACGGGTCGCCGGTAGCCTCGGACCGATTTGGGTCGCCGCCGCGGACGCCACGCCGACTGGGCCGTCGAGTGCCTTGAGCGCGTCGAGGGCGATGAGCGACACCTTGAGCGTGCCGGCAGGCCCCTTGCGGCCCTGGAGCGCCACCGCCACGTTCGCAAAGTCCTTGCCGTCCACGAGCAGCTTCTTGAGGTTGAGAAAGCCCTGTGCCACCTGCTCGTCCTTGCCGCGCACGCTCGTCTTGAGCTCAAAGTACACGTCGCTCTCCTGCTCATCCTTGGCATCGAGCGCCTGCTTGAGCGTCTCCTGCTCGCGCGAGCCGGGCGCGATCGACACCGAGTGCGAAAACTTGAAGTCGAGGGGTGCGGCCGTCTTGCGAAGGTGCGGCGTCACGAGCGCGGCCTTGTCGCCAATGTCGACGAGGTCCACCTCGATCCACACCTCGCCCACTTCGGGATCCGACTTGAGCGCCGCCGCCAGGTTGAGGGCGCCCACCTCGACGCGGATCATCTGGGGCGTCGCGGCGCTCGCGACGGCGCCCTCGGCGAGGCGCGCGCTCTCCTCCTCGATGGAGCTGAGCACGTTTGTGGGCAGCGCCGCACGGAGCGCCTCGAGAGCGATCACGCTCATGCGCAGCGTGCCCACGGGCCCCTTGAGGCCCTGCAGAGCAATGGGCGCGTCGACGAGGTCGAGCTTCTTCCCGAGCAGATCGGAGCGGAGGTTGAACGCCCCCTGCCCCACGACCCTCTCCTCGCCACGCCGCGGTGCGGACTTGAGGGTCACGTACACGTCCGCGCTCTTGGCCGTCTTGCCCACGAGCGCCGTCTTGAGCGTCGCCTGCTGGCGTGAGCCGGGCGGCACGGCGATCGTGTGCTTGTACTCGAGCTCGAGCGTCGCGCTCGCGCCCTTGGGCTCACGCGCCGTCGCGAGCGGCGAGGGCTCGCCCAAGCCCAAAAAGTCGATCTCGACCCAGTGAGAGCTCGAAGACGCTTGCGTCGGCGCGCACGATCGGTGCGAGCTCGAGCGCGCCGAGATCGAGCCGGATGGCGATGGTACACCGTCAGAGTCACTGCATCGACGGCGACGATGGCGAGGCGATGGCAGCACGCGGCAGGTAAGGGCAGTAGCCCACTGAGGCGACGCTCCGCTCGCTCTCACTCC
>ENA-UOXP01000851-UOXP01000851.1-mixed-culture-metagenome-genome-assembly--contig:-NODE-851-length-23279-cov-30.433862_pt1 | contig 23279 bp, 10 predicted proteins | sample MGYA00238161_ERZ761639 | MGnify/ENA primary metagenome ERZ761639 (study PRJEB28913, sample SAMN08776760) | mixed culture metagenome | isolation source: Freshwater growth medium | place: USA...
AGGACCCCCCCTCCCCCCTCCCCCCCCCCTCTCAGAATGAATGCGATCGACTGTAGACACCCAGGAAGCTTTCACGAACCATTTTTGGTCGCGCTGATTAATTTGGAAACCCCAAACACCCAGGGAGAGTGACGTGATCCATGGCGCCTGATTCGCTCCCTCCGCCCTCACCTCCGCCGCTTTCGTCCGTGCCCTGGTCGCGCAAAGAACTGCTAAGGTTCGATGCAGATGTGGCCGTGAGTTGGGTGGATACGAATGAGGCCGATCTGCCCTACGCTCGCTCGGTGTCGTATGCCGAGCTCATAGACATGGCTGATCGGGTTTCTTGTCTGGTCGCCCATGCCGCCAGCCGTGGTGCCGGCGTCGGCTTGTGCCTCGATAATTCCCTGGCCGCCGTCGCGTGCCAGCTCGGAATCCTCTGGGCTGGAAACAACTTCGTGCCTCTCGATGAGCCCAGTGCACAGCCGCGTACACAGGAGGTGCTTGAGAACTCGGGCATCGAGCTCATCTTTTGTGGTCCACATCTTGCAGACGACGTCGCCAGAGTGGTGGATGAGTGCCGCCACAAGATAATCGTCCTTTCCATTGATGACGCCGAGCTAACGAATCCATCATGCGCGCGCTTTTGCATGATGGATGCCGTCTCGGCTTGCAGACCGGATGTGCCGCACAATATGTGCTCGCGTATCTGCACTTTTCACACGAGCGGCACGACCGGTGCTCCGAAGCCCATTCACAGCACCGCGGAGCAGTGGCGTGCGTTTGTCCTCGCTGCCGCACGGCCTTATCATCTCACGGCCACCTCGCGCGTCTTCGTGGCGACGAGTGCGATCTTTGACCCCTCCGCCGGCATGACCTTTGCAGCACTGGCGCTCGGCGCAACGGTATGCCTCGCGCCTTGGGCTTTCACGTTGCAACAGCTGAGAGTTTCCATCAACCTGACTCGAGCCACGCATGCAATGTCGACCCCGTCGGTATGGGCGCTATACGACATTGAGAGTGAGTGCGCGCCTCATGACAAGCTTGCGCTTACGACGGTGATGCTCGGCGGTGAGCCGACGCCCCCTGAGACGATACGAGCGTGGCTGGCTCTCGGTGTGAGACTCATCAACACGTATGGGACCACTGAAGCGACCGTGTACCAGATGGCGTACGAGCTGCCACCGCACGTGGCGTCCTTGTCGGACGCGCAGCTCGAGCAGCATGCTCGATGCCTCGGCACCCCGTTTGAGGGCATCTGTTGTGCGGCCGTGCACGTGCCCGCGCTGCTCGAGGGCCTGTCCGAGGCGGTGCCAGCTGATGGACTGGAGATCAAGGAGCTCGTCCTCTGGGGAACGCAGGTCGGCGGCCCCGATCGGTGGGGCATGCCAAATGTGGCAAGTCGAGCCATCCAAGGCGAGGACACGCTACCTGTCACGCTTCGGGCGTGTGGTGGCTTCATTCCCTCCACGACCATGGGCGAGTGGCGGCTTCATCCACAGCAACAGCGACTTCGCACAGGCGACTTGGTGCAATGCCGCGGCGGCGCGATGTACTACGTAGGGCGAGCCGATCAGCAGGTCAAGCTCAATGGCCGACGCATCGAGCTTGGGCCGATCGGCAACGCCATCTGCACGGCCATGCATCCCCTCGTGCGCCATGCTGTCGTACAGCTCGTCGACGGGCGGTTGCATGCATTCTGCGTGATGAGGGCACTACCGGATGAAATGCGATCCTCTCCTCGGTATACCGTCACCTCTGACGCCGTGCGTGTGCTCTGTGGTCTCGAGTTGCCAGCGTACCTTGTGCCGCCAGGCGTCACCCTTCTGAGCGACCTCCCGAGGACCCCAACGGGCAAGACAGACGGGCGAGCTCTCGCCGCACTCGCGCTTGCGGACGCGGCGGCGGTTGAGGCTGGCCATGGCACTGGCAGCACGCCTTGGTGTCCATACGGCTGGCTCGGTGTGGTGGCCGCGTGCTGGTCCCAGGAGCTCAATCTTCCAGTCGGGCAGCTCAGTGGCACGTCCGACTTCCGCGCGCTGAGCGGCGATAGCCTCGTCGCTCTCAAGATCTGCACGCGTCTTTGGCGACACCAGCAGCAGTGCACGGCCAGCCGAGCCGACGGTGGCGTCTTTGGCGAGCTCATGGGGGCCTTTTCACCCGTCCACCTTCTCGCGACGCCTGTACTCCGAGAGTACGCTGCTCGACTGCAGGCGGCAGCTGCCGAGACGAAACTCTTCCGTGCGCACATCGACGGAGGCGATCAAAGCGCACTGCCCCCCTGCGATCAAGGAGCTGCAGCTGATGCATCGGTGTGCGCTTCTTCGTCAGGGAGCGGCTGCAGGGCAGTCTCGGAGCAGCTCGATGCGTTGGCCGTGCAGGCAGTGGCAGCGGGAGACGCAGCCCTGCTCCAGGTTCTCCTCCAGCGCTATCCACCGCTCGTGCCGCTGCCGTTGGCGAATCGCCTGTTGCTAGCGGCGGTGTGCAATCACGACGGCGCGTGCGCGGCGCTCATGCTGGCCCATGGCGCGTCGCCCAACGCCTCGAGCCACTGCAGCGCCACCACTGCCCTGCAGAGCGCCGTGCTGCACACGGACAATGCCATGGTCCAGCGGCTGCTTGCAGCTTGTGCCGACGTAAGGGCGGTCGATCAGAATCTACAGAGCGTGTTGCACCATGCTGCCCGCACAGGCGCAGATAACGGCTGCTTAGAGACCCTCATTAGCCATGGGGCGCAAGCTGCCGGCGTTGGCGGCGGAGGTGCGGCGTGTGCCTCACTCGACATCTGGGGACGGACGCCCTTGCATTGGGCCGTCATCAACGGCCACCGTGAGGCCATCATCACGCTGGTGGAGGCAGGGAGCGACATCTCGGTACGCGACCTGCAGCATGAGTCGTCGCTCGACCTCGCAGAGCGGCGGGCGCTTTGCCAGGACGTGGCTGCGAGTGGCAAGTGTGACCGGCTGACAGTAAATCTCCTCAAGCTGCTACTTCATCCCGAGCACCCTGATCACCGCTCCTTTCATCCCGAGGGCTTCATGGACTTGTGTACTCACGAGGTCCTCGAGCACGCGGCGAGGCTGCGCTTGAGTGCCGAGGCGCGCGACGCGCTCCTCGCGATGAGTCCCGAGAGGCGTGCGGCCATTGGGGATCATATGATGACCATCGATGAGCTGAACGCGCGGCGGCCCGCGATGTAGGTGCAGTTGATGTATTGTGAGCAAGAGTCGTGGGGGTCTTCTACATCAACTGCACCTCCACAATACATCAACAGTGGGGGTCTTCCACCTGATTGGTAGTCCGTGTGATAACATGTTTAATCTAGGGACTGCGAAATGTACTGTTCAGTTCAGTTCACGAACTGAACTGAACTGAAATGTACTGACTGACTGAGACCCTGGGTTCACAGTGCGGCCAAACACTAACTTCAACTGACTGTGAAAGTCTCCAAAACCCCGGCGGAGACACAGTGGCTGTCGCCTCGGGGAGTGGCTGATCGCCACGACCGGTCACGGCGCGCCTGTATTAGGATTGATGCCGAAGAGACGTGTGCTGCATGGAGTTCATCACCCGATCAATCGCCCGCTTGGGCGGTCGGCACTCCACAGGAGCTGGTAGTCCAGATAAGCACCTACCGAAAATCGCTGCTCATGACGCAGAAGCAGCGATCACTGCAGCGCTGCCACCAAGCACGTGGGATGCGCTCCCACAGGACTGGGAGGTGGTTATCGATCCCGCCGATCCGCACAACATGTATTACTGGAACCAGCAGACAGATGCGACAACGTGGCACAAGCCGGAGCACGCTGCCGCGGAGGACGTCGAGCGTGACCGCTTCCTGTACGAGGAGGAAGAGAAGGAGGAGGCCTTGCGGTTCAAGCGCGCAGTCGGCGCAGCTGTGGATTCACTGGAGACACCTACCTCAGCAGATGCAGTCAAAGAGAAGAAAAGGACGGTCGTCGTCAGGACGCCAAGCGAAATGGAGATGCACATGTCGGCCGAAGTGGCTAGCAAGCCTTCAGCTGGCAAGCCGCGGCCGCTGCCCAACGATGTCTCGTTCGCCTTGAACACGGCCGCCGGAGGCAACCAGCAAGTCGTTTGGCCGCCGCCGCCACACGGTGGCGCCGTTCCGGGCGCACGTCGTCTGCAGGACCTCGTGCGAGACGTTCATCGCGGCAACGTTGCTGCCAACGCGATCTTCAAACGGCTCGGTAAGCCGACGACTGCGCCACCGCCGCCGCTCACCGTGAAGCAGCGGGTCGAGCAGCTGGCTGAGCAGGTGCGAGGAAACCAGGCCGGCTCGAGTGTAGACGGCGAGTTCGACGAGACCCTCTGGCAGTTCCAGCAGGGTAATTGGAAGCATCTGCCACCGCCGCCTAAGGAGAAGCGGGAGGAATGGAAACTTCGCAGTGTGCAGATGAGCGAGGTCGGAGGGCCGCAGCCACGACGCCTCCACGCTGCCACTGCCAGCAGCAGCGGCGGTGCCAGCGGCAGTGTCGAGCGGAATCTCGCGGCCGATCTCGAGGCCGCAGGCAACCTCCCGCTTCTACACAGTAAATCGGCTTCATCGAGCTCTGGCGCATCAGACGCGGAACATACCGCCATGCGTTACGTTACCTCACCGTGGCGACCACTGCGCGGAGCAGTGGTGGCCACTTCGAGGCGCAAAGGAGCATACTGTCTCTGCTGCCGGCTGGCTGCGCCCAAGGCGGATGCGTCACCGGATGCGGAGCGGCTGGCGAAGCACCGTGCCTGGGTACGAATGGCGCTGTCGCTGTGTTTGCTAACAATGTTCAGTACCGCCGCCGGCGTGGTCGTCCTGAATAGCTTGGCGGCTGGCCTGGATGGCTTGGCGCATGAATGGGGCTGGGTGCAGCCGCCCTCACCGCCAACTCCACCTCCGCGCCATCCGCCGCCGCCACTGCCATTTCCTCCGCCGCCGCCCGCGCCACCGAGGCCGTTGCCGCCACCGCCGCCGCCGCCCCCGCCGCCGCCGCCGCTGCCGCCGCCGCCGCCGCCACCGCCGCCGCCGCCCGCGCCACCGAGGCCGTTGCCGCCACCGCCGCCGCCACCCGCGCCGCCGAGGCCGCTGCCGCCACCGCCGCCGCCACCGCCGCCTCCGAGGCCGTTGCCGCCGCCGCCGCCGCCACCCGCGCCACCGAGGCCGTTGCCGCCACCGCCACCGCCGCCGCCGCGCCCGTTGCCGCCGCCGCAGCCCTCGCCACCGCCCTCAATGAGCTTGGCGGCTGGCCTGGATGGTTTGGCGCATGAATTGGGCTGGGTGCAGCCGCCCTCACCGCCGACTCCACCTCCGCGCCATCCGCCGCCGCCCGTGCCGTTTCCTCCGCCATCTCCTTCGCCTCCGAGGTCGTCGCCGCCACCGCCGCCGCGCCCGTCGCCGCCGCGCCCGTCGCCGCCGCCGCGGCCCTCGCCACCGCCGCCGCCGCCGCATCCCTCGCCACCGCCACTCTCGCACTCCCTACTTGTGGTTCTCCAGTGGGGGTCCGTGCCGGAGCACCTGCTGCCTCATCCTCTCGTGCTCTTCGGCCTGCTCGCTCTCGCTCTGTGCCTCTTCTTACGCTCAAGCGCTTCGAGGGGCGATCGCTCGGGAGAACGCTCGAGCAGCGACGGGCCTCCAAAGCGTTCTCCCACCACAGAGACAGCAGTGGTCACAGAGACAGCAGTCGTCGAGGATCGGGAAGGAGAGTGGTCTTTCCGAGGCACGAGAAAGGAGCAGACTTTCTCGTGGCTCGATGGTGCAGACACTGGCATACTTTGGAGAGGTGAGTCGGCGACGGCGTACTCCCCCCTCCCACCCTCGACTGTGGGAAAGAGCTTCTTGGAACGACTCGGGGCCGTGGCGACCGCACCGAGCAGCACGAGCAGTGCGGCAAGGTCAAGCAGTCCCGTCAGCGTCTATGTGGGCCGACCGCCGATAGTGCTGATGCGGCAGCAGAGCGTGGATGCAACGATCCAGCAGCTGCATGAAGTGCTGCGCCACAGATCGCATCTTCGTACTGAGGAGGAGAGACAGCGCCGCAAGCGGCTGAGCGCCTTCGCTGCCCATCTCGACAGACTGTGGGAATCCCAATGGAGGCACGTCCAGCTGCACGAGCTCCCGTACGACGCCAAGCTACAAGGCAAGGGTGTATTCGAGCGCGAACCGCGTCTACTCGAACACCTCGGCGCGTTGCTCAAGAAGCACTTCGAGCAGCTCTTCGACACGTATCTGTACTATGCCAAGGTTGAGGCGGAGGAGAGCGCCGTGGAGATGTACAGGCTCAAAGACTCGAGTTGGCGCATGCTCCTGCGTGATGCGGGTGTCATCGGCGAAGCACGCGATCAGATCCTGACGACGACGGCGGGCCAGATCTTCACGTTCGTCAACCAGCGGCGCGAAAAGTTGGCCAGCGCCGGCGGCGCGACGCCGCCGCCGCAGGTGGCCGCCGCTTTCGCCGACGGCTGGTGGACGACATCTCGAACGGCCGACGGCGCCCCAGACTCGGCGATCACTGCCGCTGTGCTGCACTCGACGACCGAGGCAGCGAAACCGGGCTTCGACGCGGTGGCGACGCGTGGCCATTACATGGGCGGCTCGCCCTTCGGCTTCACCCTCTCCGAGTTCCTCGAAGGCCTCGTCTTCTCCGCGCTCCAATGCTATCCGCCGCCGCCCGCCGGTGCAGGTTGCTTCCCGACGTTTAGTTTCAGTCAACAAGTGAACGCTGTCGCTTGGGGAGGGACCGAGGGCGCCGGCGGTGATGAGGCAGCGACGGCGGCCCAGACGGCGGCGCATGTGCTCACAGCCGTTGGGAAGCTGCTACACGAGCGCGTTCTGGTCAAGGCGAAGCACGCCGACGTGCTCGCGTTCCGTCGGCAGTTCGTGAGCTCGATCACGCTCAACGAGGCGCTCCATGCGGTACGCAGCATGCTCGAGCCCGTGTTCCGCAAGTACGACGGCTCCCAGGCAGGGACACTGTCGCTCAAGCGCTTCCTCGACATGTGCCAGGACGCTCAGCTCATCGGCACCCAGCTCTCTCGCTACCAGGTCAAGATGGCCTTTGTCAACTCGCTGCCCTTCTCGGCTGACGCCTCGGACGTGCGGAAGCCGCTGCTCGCTAAGGGCGCCGAGTTCGAGGAGGCATTCATGCGGATCGTGCATGTGTACAGCACACCCGCCCTCATGGGTAGCGAGCTACTCACGCCCATGGGCCAGATCAGTGAGGGGAGCCCGCAGAAGAGCTTCTCAGCTCCACAGTTCGCGGCCTCCGTGAGTGCGCTCATGAAGCAGAGCGTCTCGGCGGCGATCGCCGACGCGAGCCCCGCCGACGCGGAGATGGAGGCGGCCATCATCAAGAAGCTAGCAATTGTCCTGGGCAAGTTGCTTGCCACACTATCACTAAATAACGACCCGTACGTTGCATGATGGGACTACGTACGAGACGCGTCCCACGCTCATCGTTCCCCACCGCATCGAGTGGACGTCGAACTTAGCCCGTTGCGGTGGTGCTACATGGGTGGTGCTAGCACCTAAGGACCTAGCTGTGCAACCGACGTGTATTTGGAATTGTAATATTGTATAGACGAAGTCACGATACACGAATTTCCAATGGAATTTCCGTTCCGCGGACCGCGCCGAACATAGCGCCGATTGCGCACGAAATTCAGCCGCGCGGCGAGCCGGGCCCTCCGCTACTCACTCGGAGGCACCACGCTTCCACGGACGCAGACCGCATACACGCACAACTCCGCGCTCGCGGAGGAGCCTACAGGAGAAGAACCAAGAAGTTCGCCCTTGTGACATCGTACTGACACACGCCGTCGAAATCGCATAGAAATCGGCCAAGATACTGCAACATACATGTTGCGACACGCACACGTCGTTCTGAGCGTGTCACCGTACTCCGGCTAGTCAAGTACATGTGTGCGTCCACCTGGCGCCAGCATGCTCGCCCTCGTGCCCCACCCAGTCTGCTTCGTGTTTGCTGCCTGCGCGGGCCGCAGCGCTCTCAGTGATGCTTCTTTTCTGTGGCAGAAGAGCCTTCGACAGGCCACGCGTACTCGAAGGCCATGTCGATGCCCTGCTCAGTAGGGTGGTCAACGTACGGCAGGAACGGAATGCAGCCGAGCCCAACGAGCGTCGGGATCCATCGGGCGATTAGGCCCGGCGGAAGTCGGTGCGCCTGGTGCTGTGCAAAGTGGACGGCCTGATGAATGATGAGGCTCGGCATGGCGACGGACGCGATGAGCTCAAACGAAGCCGAGTGGCAGAACGCGCGTGCAATCATGTTTCGACTCGCGCCGTCGCTGTACGCCTCGTGCGTGTGGTGGCCAATCGCGGCAAAGACGTAGACAAAGGTGAGAGCGTAGGCGCCGTTGACAAACCATAAGGGCATTGTGGGCCGGGCAGCCTCGCCGATGTCCGATGTGTAGGCGAGGAAGCGGCCCTTGCTGATGAACGTCCTGAGAGCGCTGCGCGCGTAACGAGCCGCATAGTCATAGTGAAAGTGATTCTCGAACTCATCCTGGCTGATGGTGCCTGAGTTGTCCTTGTCGAGGTCCTTGAACAACTTCCTGAGGGCATCGCTCTTGGCTTTGCTTAGCTCAGAGGATTTGAGGTAGGCCTCCCACTCTGCTAAGGTGATCTGCCCGTCCTTGTTGGCGTCTAGCTTCTTGAACATGCGTGTGAGCTCCTCGTGAGTCACCTTGCCATCGCCATCGATGTCGATCGCTTTCGTCAGCTCAGCCGTCAGCACCTTTACCGATTTGTCCGATGTGCCATCGCACAGGGCTACGACTGCGGTTCCGGTGGTAATGGCGGAGGTGGCGATGGCAGCAGAGGCGAGCACCGGGCGGCCGAGGAGCACGCGCGGGAAATTTTTTTGGCCCGCGGCGATGGTCGTCGCACGGGCTGTGGCCGTCAAGCGCGTGCCGCGGAAAAACATGTCCACCGTCGAGGTGATCGACTGAGTGCTCGCATTTCGCGACAGAGTCAATTTTGGGGACAGTCGTCGCGCGCGCGCGCGAACGCAAGGCTCTCAGAACACAAATTGATTCCAAAAACAGTCCAAAAATATCGTCCATTTTGCAAGGCGCATGGCGCCGCGCATCATTCGTCGGCCCGTCCGCCTTCTAGCGACCTTCTCGCAACGCTTGCGCCAGCTGTCGAGCGCGAAAGCCGCCCGCGTGGGCGTTCTTCAGGTGTACCGGCTCGAGCTCGCGGACCAGCCGCCTCCTCAAAAGCGGGTGCGACTGCTCTTTCCAGCGGGCGTCCCGAGGACCAACGAGGAGACGGCCGCGCAGCTCGCTTCCGCAGCAGAGCGCGGCGATCCGGTGTTCGTCCCTGCAAGTGCGCTACACCGGTTGCTAGGCGACGACATGGTGCAGCTGCAGCTCAATGCGACGGCGGATGGTGCTCCGAGCAAGCTGCTCGAGGCAAGCAGCTCTGCGCGTGCTCTCGTGACGAGAGCATCGGGATCCTGCGAGGTCGCCCTCGCGCTGGCGGAGGTGGCAGTGCCTCTGAGCGACGCGCTCGCTGGCAGCGGTGCGGTCTCGCATCCGGACTGGCGCAGCATTACCGACCTCGAGGTCAACCTCGCGGCATCTGTGACGCCAGCGCCCCTTGCGAGCGAGGCGCAGCACGCAGTGCTCTCGGCAGCCGCGAGCGCGGACACCTTTCTTCTGGCAACGGCCATCGCCGCGTGCCCCGCCGATGAACTCATCGGCGCGACGCTCGCGCCGAGCGGCGCGACGGCGCTGCATCTGGCGGCAGCCGCTGGTTCACTGCCGGCAGTGCGCATGCTGCTCGATGCGGGTACGTCGGTTCAAGCTATCGCCCGTAACGGCTCGACGGCGCTGCACTGGGCAGCGGGGAGCGGGCATGCGTCCATCGTAGGTGCGCTCCTCGCGGCCGGCAGCAGCACGCGCGCGCGCTCGTCCACGTGGCGCTCGACGGTGCGCGGAAACGACTCCGGCCAAACGGCCGCGCACTGGGCCGCCGCGTCCGGCCATACAGAGGTGCTCGAGCTGCTTCTCGCCGAGGATCCGCACGCACTCTTGCTCGAGGACGAGCGCCAGATGACCGTCAGCGCGGTCGCCGCGCGCGACGGCCACCCGTGGCTCCAGAGTGCGCTCGACGGGCTGATGCGTGAACAGGTGGTGTGCGTGCGCATCTCCCGGGAGACGACTCTCGCGCGCTCGCTCGGCGACATTAAGTCCAGCGAGCAGCCAGAAGAAGGCGCTGGAGTTCTGGGAGATGTTGATAGGTAGGTGAGTCTTGATAAAACTTGTTCACTGTGGATACATCATTCTATCATACAGCTCACAGGTGATCACGGGAGGATTAAGGGAGGATACATCTGAAATGTCCTAATGTGGACGTGCGGTGTTGTGTGTTGAGGACCCCTGAGTGCGCCGCCCGATTCCGGCATACACTGTACCACTTCGCTCCGATACACCTCTTTCTATATGGAATTCTAAGTGCCCCTTGATTCGGGGGTGGGGAGGCGCATGCTCGCGACGGCGCCTCGAAGAAACATTTGCAGAAGGCTTTCTTGATTGCGATGTTGCGAGGCCTTCTCGCCTCCGGCCGTGCGCTGCGGCACACGCTCGCAGCAGGCTCGTCGAGCACTGCACGGGCCGCGTGCCGCGCACCCGTGCGTCGAAATCTTGCCACCGTTGCATCTGAAGCGTCTGCCGACACCAGCCAGAGCTTGCTCGTGCAAGGGCAGGAAAGTTCCCGTCTCGCATGAACATGTCAGCCACCTTCTCCGCGTACGCTCACACGAGACCTTGGCCCCGGTCGCATCATTTCGCAGGTTGATTCGGGCATGTGGCAGGGTCTCGGGCTGCTCACGGCCGTCGTAGGAGCCGTCACCTTGTCGTCGGAGGAGCAGCGAGCTTCCTCCGTTAAAGCACTCATTGGCTGGTACCGCGCGTGCGGGCTCAAGGAGTCGCTCATCTCGGACCAGGTACTGATCCAGGACTTTGTTCGAAAGAATGCCGCTGCCTCCGTCAACGTGCTCATGGCGTCGCCAGTCTTCTACTTTGCCTTCTCCAAGATCTATGGCACCTCCTTCGTTGTGTCGTCCATCCGTTCGATCACGGGCACGCTGCGCATCGTGCCGTTTATGGGCTTCTTCTATGGCTTCTTCGCGATCGTCTGCCCATTCATCACACAGTACTTGATGCAGATGGGCCAGCCGTACGAAAAGGCCGGGCCCAATGCATCGACGGCGGTGATGCTCTCTGGACTCGTCTTCATCGAGGCGCTCGTCGAGCTGCGCGGCTGCGGCGTTACCTTTGGCCAGATGTCGGCGTCGTCGTTCCTGATCTTCATCCCGGCGCTCATTGGCCGGCTCGTCACCGGTGTGCTCACGCAGCAGCAAAAGGTCGGCGAGGCCGAGAAGCCTCCATTCCTCCCCTCCGAGTGGGAGCACTCAGATCAGATCTGGCAGGCGCACACCTACCGGCTCTTCCAAACGCTTCAACTGGACAAGGACTTTTTGGTCACCACCGCGGGCACCTCCGTGTTCCAGCACGTGCTCAACTCGATCACGTGGGTGCTGCTCACGCGCGGCAAGACCACCACGCTCTTCGATATCGCCAAGTTCTGTCTCGGCGGGCCGAACAGCAGCGTGCTCTCGGGCGCGTCCCAATTTGGCAAGACCGTCGCGATGCGCTTCGGCTTCTGCTGGGCGTGGAACTGGTGCTCGTCGCAGCAGATCGACATGCCCGTCTTCGATCCCTTCCTCGTACCCGCGAAAAAGTGAGCGAATGATGTGCTCGAAAGCAGGCAAGCAATTGTTGCGGTACTACGAGGGGTACGTCGTAGTACGAGCCGCCCGATCAAAGCATCGGGATGTTAGATGCGCGCCGCTGCCACTATCATGCCGGCAAGTCGGCATCGCGCGGCACGAGGGTTGCGGCGCAGGTGCGCCATGCCCGGCGTGGCGCGCGGACACGCGACAATATACACAAATGTCGGCGTTGGCGGCGTACGGACGTTACCTTAACAGACAGGTCGGTTAACTACCTTTCAGCACGCGTCTCGTCGAGTTTCACGTTTTACACGTGGACGACCACGACGGCTATATTATATAATTCTTGGTCGGCGCCATTCCGTATATTCTGCTCTCTGCACCTCCCGCCCGCCGCCACGTGCGCCCGCCGCCACTTGGACGGGAACCCCCCGCACGGCGATCGCATCAAACCCAGCCGAGCGGGAGCGCAAATCGGGGTTTCAAGCCGCGGACGGGGGACATCACGCAGGCGCGCGGCGGCGGCGCACCGCCGCGTCGTCGGGGCGCCCCGCCGCCCGCCATGAGGCCACGAAGCCTCCTCCGCGTGCGCATCTCGCAAACGAGCTCGGCTCCCTGCAACGAGCCCCGTGCTTCTCGTCCTCTCTCCCTCGTCGCCTGTCCGCCGATGGCGGCGCTACGCGGCCTTTCCGCCGACCTCGGCATACCCCCAAGCGAGCTCAGCCCGATTAGGCTCTTGTCGCCGGTGGCACTGCACAGGCCGGTGGCACTGCTCGCCGCTGGCATTGCACTAGCACTGCACAGGCCGCGTGTCGCGCAACCGTGCGCCCATGCTCGCCACCGTTGCTGCTCAGCTCTCGGCCTCATCATGCGGCACCCAGACGAGCTTGCACACGTCCACCTTGCCCTTGTTCTTCTCCTTTTCCTTTTGCGCGGCGAGCTGCTTGCGCAGGTGCTCGAAGGGCTTTTCGGAGCCGTAGCTGTAGAAGACCTCCTCGTCGGGCTGCAGGTCACGCGTGGCCACGAGCACAGGGCGCACGAGAGCGAGTTCGCGCAGCGCCTTATGGCCGTCCTTCGGCTTTACGTACCGGAGTTGCGCGTTGTTGCGTTTCGGATCGCGCGGATCGTTGGCCATTGCGCCGGGGCCGAGGTGCCACTCGGGCGCGCCCTCGCACGGGTAGTACTGGCCGTCAGCCGTTGGGTTGCGCGGGTTGGCGCGGATGGCGTCGGCAAATGGTTTGCCGTTGATCAGCGCGCCACCCGAATCGGGTAAACGCATGATGTAGGACGTGTCCGCATCGGGCTCGAGCGTCTCCCTGAAGAGGGTCGTGCCGTAGTACGAGGCGATCACCTCATGCTGCTTGAACGGCGCCCTGGTGAAGAGGCCCAATCCCGCATGCTCGCCGAGCGTCGACTTGCGCACATCGACGCGACCCTCCGCGAGAGTACCAGCCTCATCTCGGCCCTCGAGGGGAAGCGCGCCGGGCAATGCATGCTGCTCGAGGGCGCTGACCACACGATCGTGGCGCTCGCCCGCCGTGTTGCGCTTTGCCGGCTGCTGCCCCAAGCCCACCCTCGAATTGAAGGCCTTCTGCTCGCAGGCTGCGCACACATCGCGGTGCTTCTTCATGACGGCCTGGTCCCACGCTGCACCCTTTTGGGTCTTGCATGCGCTGTGAAACCAGTGCTCACACTCGCGGCAATGCGTGGCCATCATCGACTGTCCCATCTTACCGCCGCATGCGCAGCTCCACTCCCGCTTGCTGAGCTGCGCCGCGCACCGCCTGCCGTGCATCTCGGCCGCGTGGTGCTCCTCGGCCTCAAAGGTGCGCGTGCAATGCCGGCACTTCCACACAAAGCGGCCACGCGATGGGTCATAGCCCGCATCACGCAGCTCGAGCCGATCGCACTCGGCGCACATGTACGAGCCCTGCGCCTCCATGCGCTTCAGCTCCGTGCTCGAGTAGTCCAAACGCTCGCACTTTGCGTGGAAGGTGAGACTGCATCGCCGGCACGTGAGCTCGATACCGCCGTTGAGCACGTGGCCCTGGCACAGGCAGCCCCAGCGCACGCCGCGCTGCGCGGTACGCGCGGCCGCGACCGCCTCCGCCTCCGAGGTGCAGCTCTCGTTCGCTGCCTTGTCGTGCGCGCCCTTGGCGAGGTAGTCTCGCAGCTCCTTGGGCCCGCGAGGCTGCGCGCGCACGCTAACGCTCAGCCCCAGCTGCACGCCGCCGCCGGCGCGCACCCTGAGCGCGGCGGTGACGGGACCACGCGCAGCATCGATCGCTGCGAGCTCATCCGGCGTCCACGTCGGCGCACCGTGGCTCCGAGTGCCGCCGCGCGCGCCGACTCGAGGTTCTGGCGGGTCCTCGTTGCGAGGGCGGCGGCTGCCCCCGGCGCCGCCCTCAGACGAAACCCGGCGCTTGCGGGGCTGCTTGGAGCCCTCCTGCTCCGCTGCGCCGAACTCCGCACCCTCCGCGCCGTCGCCCTGCCCCGGCGCCTGCTGCTGCTTCTCGGAGGGCGGCTTGGGCTTCTTGGCGGGGGGCAGCCTTCCCTCTTCGCGTGCCTGCCTGATGAGTTCGCGAGAGCTGGGAGCCGGCTCAGCTGTGAAGGTCTGCACCGGCTTCTTATCGCGGCGGGAGCCGAGCACCGCCACGCAAAGGCCAGAATGCCACGCACGCTTCGTGCAGCCGTCCTTGCCACAAAGGTAGGTTCCGTCAGCGCTCCACATGCGCCCGTCAGCGTCACGCCGCAGCCCATTGGCCATCCCGCTCTCCTCGGCCGCGGCCGGCGGGCACAGCGGCTCCTCCAAGTCTGGATGCGTCGGTTCGCCCTGGCTGGTCGGTGAGGCGCGGTCGGTCGGCGAGGTGGACATCGCAACGTCCGAGATGGACATTGTTGACGTGCCGGCGTTTGGTGACCCGGGTAGCGGGGTCGCGTGCCTGCCGGCGTTGAGGCCCTCCCTCCAGGGCGGGAAACTTGGGTTCGAAGTTCACACGTCAAGTGTGAAAAGGTCAGCTCAGAACATCGATCGCGGAACGCATGATGCCTGGGCCCTAGGCAACTATCACACGAAGCACACAAGGCATTCAGTGGTGCACCCCATCGGCGTCCGTCCCCTCTGCCCCTCTCGGACGCATGCTCGCTCATCGCAACTCATAGCCCGCCACCCCTGCGTTTTCTCGCCAGCGTTTCTTGCCCACTCTTCTGTACACGCCAGGCCTGTCGGCCCTGGTTCACGACCGCGCACACCCACCGCTCTTGCGGGGGACGCCTTAGATCCCGTTGACACCCGCACGGCGCGCGAGCAAGAGGAGCTCGAGTGCGCGGCGGGCCGTCTTCATCGCGATGATGAAGAGGCAGAGCTCGCCGATCATGCCCGTGAAGACCATGAGCGGGAGCACATCGGCCACGAATTGCTGCGCGCGCTCGCAGCGCAGCACCTCGGGGTCGATCTCGACCGGCATGGCGGCCTGGAGGCGGCGCGCCCCTGCAGCGAATATGGCCACGAAAGTGTGCGCGGCCTCCTTGGATGTGGCGGGCACGGAGACGGCCTCGAAAGAGAACGAGTAGGTGTGCTCGATGACCTTTTGGCCGGGCACCACGGGCATCAGGTCCTCGGGGACGGTCTCCGCCGGCACGGGCATGATCGCCGTCGGCTTAAAGGGCGTGGGGGGAGGGGGCGAGGTGATCGAGTCGAAGCACGCCTTGCCGACGGCCTCGGGCATGTGCGGCATCATGAAAGAGAGGGCGGTGAGCCACACGCATTGGCCCAGGGCAAACGCAGCGCAAAGCACCGCGGCGATGCGAACTGCGCGAGCCGTACGAACCGTGCCGAGTGCGCCAGGGGCCGCACAGCACAGGACAGACATCGCAGCAACCATGCCGAAGAAGCCCTCGAGCGAGCCGCAGAACAGAAAGCTGATGATCATGAGCGACACGGCCGAGGCGCGGAGGCGCATCGCCGCCGGCACGAGCTCCGCGTACATGTGCGGAGCCTGGGGCGCTTTGTCGCTTTGCAGGGGGACAGTCACAACAACCTCTCCCGCAATCATGACGGGCTCGACCTCGATGACCTTGGGCATCTGCGGGGGATGGGGGTGGGGGATGGCTTAGAGAAGGCTTGGAGAAGGCTGAGATGGCGACGCATCGGCGTGGAGCCCGCGGCGGACTGCGGCGATCTACCTTCTTGCCGTCCATCTTGTTCCTCTGGACGAGCGACTTCAGTCGAGTTCTCAGACGACACAGCGTGGATTTCCAGAGCCGTGTGAAAGCGTCAGCTTTTGCCATCGGACCTCTGAAAAAGACCACTCTTAGAGAGTCCGAATCTTTTAGTGGCGACAAAGTTGGGAAGGCCCGCTAATGGGCGAGCCCTTGTGCGACGACGCGCTGCGCTCGCGCCTGCACGTCTTCTTCACGACCTTGAGCGAGCCGCTGCCGGCCGCCGTGGTACGTCTGCTGAGCTTCGACTTTGGCTGGTCCACCTTTGCAGGAGGTGCTCTCGACGGCAGCGTTCTGGATGGCACGGCGGTCAATGGCCTCGACATATCGGCGGCGGGAGGCCTGGAGGAGCTCGCCGTGCTGCTCGGCGGCGATGACGCTGTGCTCTTTGCGCGTTCGTGCGCGGCGCCGATGAGCCGGCCGATGGTGCGCGAGGAGGCCTTCCGCAGCCTCTTCAAGTGGCTGCAGCACGAGTGCCCTACTGAGTTCGCGACCGCGCACTATGCGTCGCTCGAGCAGCTGATGCTCGCTGCGCTGACCGATACGTGGTCGGCGGTGCGCAAGGGGAGCGCACGCGCGCTCGGCGGCGCGCTCGTGCCGCTCGCTGCGGCGCAGCTGCACCAGCTTCACTTCTCGATGCTCGCACTGCGGCTGCGGCTGCCACTCGGCGCACCCGCGGTTGCCGCCGCGCCGCTCCCGGTCGCAGTGGGCGGCGCAGGCGCTGCCGCCGCCGCCGCCGCCGCCGCCGCCGCGTCGGCGGCCGCGCGGCGCGAGCGGCGCGGCGCCCACAGCGACGCAGCGCGCACTGAATGGGCTGATCAGAATGCGTGGAAGGCGCATGAAGGTCTGCTCTTGGGCGCGGCGGCCCTGCTACGACGTGTCGGCGGGCGCGTGGGCGACGCCCGCGCGCCCGCGGGCGGCACAGGCGAGGAGGTGGCGGCCTCCTTCGCGCAGATGCAGGCCGAGATGAGCGCGCAAGTGCGCCCGACGCTCTTCGCTATGCTCGCTCACCCCCAGATCACCGTACGGGAGAACGCACAAGAGACTTTTCTGGCGACGCTTGTGCCGCTGGCCGATGGGGCACTGCCATGCGCGCCGCACAGTTCGAGCGTCGACGCGCCGCCCGAGGCGAACGCAGCCTGCCGTGCGTTTGCGGAGCTCATCGGGCGGCTGGCGACGGCGCAGTCGGCGCTCGCGCCGGCGCTGCCTCGGGCAGACTCGCTCGCTTCGTCCGCCGCCGCCGCCGCCGCCGCTGCCGCCGCTGCCGCCGCTCCGTCGGCCGCCTCCATCTCGCCCGTGGCGGACGCCGATGCCGGCGCCAGCGCTTTGGCGCCGAGCTCTACCGAGTCGGTGCTGCGCGCGTCGCTGCCTCGCCACCTACGCAACTCACTACACCTGAGCCGTTGCGCGTTGGAGGAGGGTGGGACTCGTGGGAGCGCCGTATTGAGCGCATCCGCGGCGGTCGTGGCAGCCTCGGAGGTCGTGGGAGCGGGTGGCTCCGGCGTGGACAAGCCGCCATTCCTCTGCCTGCACCCGGCGGCCGCCTCTGCCGAGCGCAGCGGTGGTACCAGTGGCCTCGTTGATTGCCTCGACGGCCTCGGCCTCGGTCTGAGCGGCGGCGGCGGCGGGAGCGGCGGCAGCAGCGGGATCGACGAAGGAGCTTCCGGCATGCCTCTGCTGCCAGCGGCGGAGGCGGAGGGCCTCCTCGGCCTCGCCATCGCCCTCATCTCGATGCTGCCGCCGCGCTTCATCTTGCGCAACTGGCCCTCGTATTGGCGTGTCCTCGACGCGTACCTCGCACATCAAGCCTCGACTGTGCGTCAGACGTCCTCGAGCTTCTTTCAACGGCTGCTCGAGGCGGCGCCTCCAGCTCTGCGCCCGCCACTCATCCGCCTATGCCTGCAGTCGCTCTCGGCCGGATGGCACGTCGACGTATCGTTGCTGACCGACCTGCATCCCATGACGCCGTCGCCCTCGCGCCAGACGCCCGAGGCGACGCCTGTCGCCACCGGCAGCGCCGGCTTCGGCGACAGCTCGCAGCATGCCATCCCCCCGATGCCCAAGCCCCCCGCGCACCCCTCGCGAGCGGGCACCTCGGCCGATCTGCTCGAGGGTGCGCGCGTCGCGGCGTCCAGTGGCGCTGCGACGCGCCCCAAGATGGCGCACGCGCAGCCGGCCGAGGCGGAAGACGCGGCCGAGGTGGAGGCAGACCCTCTCGTTGCAACGCCGCCGCGCATCGCGCTCACCCACTCGACGAGCGCCCCGCAGCTCGACTCGCGCCTACCGCGCCAGTGGCAGTGGCGTGAGGGACGGCTACTTGCCCTCGAACTTGTGTATGACTTTGTCCTCACCCACCACATGGCCGCGCTTGGCCTCGAAGGTCTGAACCTCGACGGCGCCGCCACCGCTGCTGCGGACGCCGCCGACACTGCCGCCGCCGCGGTCACGCCCCTCTCGTTCCGTGCAGGCACGGGCTCCACGCCCACTACCGAGCTCGCGACGACGCTCTCCGGGCCCGGCACGCCCATCTCGGCGCCCTCGAGGTCGGCCTCGGGGACGGCGCCAGTCAAAGTGGTTCGGAAGATGTCAACATGGGACCTTGACGAGTCGGGTACCGCGGGCGCTGCTGCCGGCGCGCCCAGCGCGCCCAGCGCCCTCACCCCCACGCGTGCAGCCCTGTTGCACTCGGCGAGCGGCTCGCCACGACGCGGCAGCTCTCGAGCGCCCACGAGGGCGCTCACGCTGCTCGAGCAGGCCCTCCGGGACCCTCCCCATGGCACATGGATGGCCACGTCACCCGAGGAGATCGACGAGCCGAGCATCGGGCTCGCGTCCGCCTGTGGCGCGGCCGGTGAGCCAAGTACCGGTAGCTCGTGGCCAAGTAGCTCGTGCCAAGTCAAGGCCGGCGAGCCACGTGGCTCGCCCAGAGCCCGCGACGGCGCCGAGAGCGTCGAGCTGGGCGCCGAGCCGCGTAGCTCGCCGATGGGCTCTCCGAGGCCGAGCACACCGTTACCCTCGCTGCTCGCGAGCGGGCGGGCGCTCGGCGGCGACGGCGCTCGCGACGGCGCCTTCGGCGTGGGGGGTGCTTGGGCTGGTGGCGTGGGCGGCATGGGGCAGCTCGAGCCGCTCGTACTGCCATATGCTGAGCCGAAGCTGGACGCACCGATAACGCCTCGGCAACGGAGGCCCAGTTGCGCCCTGGACGATGCATCCTGGGTGGTTGAGTGCTCGGAAGCGGAGCTCGCGAACTGGCTCGGCTCCCTGCGCTGGCAGCCTGTGCGGCTCTGCCTGCAGCACTGCCTGCTCCAGGTGACCCAGTGCTTCGCAGACTCGCGCTTCGAGCTGCGGCGGATGGCCGACCAGATGCTGCGACCCCTCGCGGAGGTGGCGCTGTGGGGAGAGCTACCTGTGCTTCAGCAGCTCTGGAGCTCGTTCGTGCCGCTGGTCGACTCTCTCCCGTGCTGGGTGTCCTCGTCGACGCTGCTCCTTGTGCTGCAGCGCACCTCCGCCTTCCACTCACTCCTTCAGCCCTCGCCATCGCAGCCGGCCGCTTCCCCGGTGGGCACGGTGACACTCACCACCGGCCCGCCGCCGACTGCGCCGCCGGCGCCACCGCCGAACGGCGCCGCGCTCGCCACGCTCGCCGCGCCGACGCTTGCCGCGCTGGGCTCGCTGGTGCATCGGGTCGAGGCGCTGCTGCCACGGCTGCTCCCAGTAGTGGCTCAACTCATGGACGGCGCTGCCTCTGATAAGGTCTCAGTGCTTGCGGCGCAGCTGCTCGTGCTCGCCCATGCCCGTTTTGGCCGACGACTGGCGCCGCTGCGCCACCAGCTGCCTGCGCACTTTGACAGCCTCGTGCGCCTGCTCGCCTCGACGTATCAGGATGCGCACCCGTCGCAGCCCACCGCGCTGACTCCCACGAGCGCCGTCACGAGCGCATTCGCCGCAGCCGGCGCGCTGCCCTCCGCCGGAGCGCTGCCCGCCGCTGGCAGCAACGGCCGCGCACCGTGCAGCGCCGAGTGCCGCACCCCCCCGGGTAGGGGGTCGGATGCGGCCGCAGTGGTCCGGCAGATGCTGATGGGGGGCGCCGAGGAGATCGACGCGCCGCGCCGAGCGCTCGACCACGCGCGCCTCGTCGAGCGCTCATTGGTGACTTCGATCAAGGCCGAGCTGCCTGCTCTTGCCGCTGGTCTGGAGCTTCGTCAGCGCGCGCAGCTGCTCCCATGGCTTCTAGCGCACCTCCGTATGCCGCCCACCGCGCACTGCGTCCCCGCGCTGCTCGAGGCTCTCGAGGTGAGCCTGCAGCCGCTGCCGCCGCCGCCGCCGCCGCCGCCGCCGCCGGGCGCACGGACCGAATTTGCGGCCGCTCCTATGCCCGCTGTGCTCACGCCGCCTCCAGAGCACACGAGCAATGTCACCACGCCGCACGCCGAGAACGGCCTCGCAGCCACGGAGACTCACGCCCTCCCAGACGCGACCGAGAAGACTCCCAGCAGTGCGGGCAGTGGGCGTTCGGGGCGCCGCCTCTTTGCCGACGCAGACGCGCCGGGCGTTGCTGCGAGTGCGCCGCCACCACTCGAGCCGTCCGCGAAGGTGGCGCCCGGGGCTGCGAAGCCGTCAGCGAATGTCACTTCACCGGCGGCGAGCGAGGTGGCGGGCGACGTGTGCGAGACGATTGCTCATTTTCTGGCGGGCTCCTCGATCACCATGTCCACGCTCAAGCAATCGCTCGCCATCCTGCGCCTCGCCGTCGCATCTGACCCAGAGGGGTTGAGCCTCGCATCTGCGCCCTCTGAGATCGCCATCTCCGTGCTCCTCGAGGGCTTATGTGACTGCCTTCGTGGGCACGGCACACCCTCCCCGCCCTCGGCCGACAAGGGAAGCGGCGGCACCGCGGCGGAGCTCCAACGGCTGCTTGCCTCCCAAGGGGCGAAGATGCATGCGCGCCTCTTGCGGCTCGAGGGCGGCGGTGCGACGGCCGGCCGCGCTGGAGCGTCTACGCTGGCTGGGGCGTCTACGCTGGCTGGTTCGGCTGAGGCTGCGTCGGCGACGGACGAGGCGACTGAGGCTGCGGCGATGGACGAGGCGGCAGATGAGGCGGCGGACGCGCCAGCTGACGTGGCCGAGAACGTGGCCGACCAGGACGACGACGACTCCGATTGGGACGACTGGGACGATGACGACGCCGAGGAGGGGGTAGTCGAGGCGGGACCGCGCTATGAAGACGTGGGCGGCTTCCTCTGGTGGCTCGTCTATGGGAGTGGCGGCCCGCCCCATCTCGAAACGGCTCTGCCGCGGTTGCGTGAGGCGGAGGCGGCGCTGCTGCTCGCGGCCATGCGCCACTCGGCGAGGGCAAGTTGAGCTGCGGCTGCTCCGAAGGCGAGATCACTCCGGCGCGACACCCCGGGCTAATTAGCATTGATCATTTGAATCAACGAACATCGACGCGAGATGACGTCTAGAATCGGTGACTCTCTTCACGTTGTCGCGCATTCCGTTCGGTCGTGTCCACGCCGCGGGCCATTACCGGCCGCGTATTTGCGCTCGGCTGAACTCGTTCGGCCCATCGGCCGCGCCTGCCGTTGACGACCGGGGCCGAGACCTAGACCGCTAGAGCCGAGGGGATACCATCCGGGATCGCTAAAATAATCCTAAAGCGAAAGCGTGCTAGACGCTAAACGTGCCAGTCCGCGCGGAGTCCCCCACCTCCGCAGACCGCCAGACCCGCAGCGCGCAGATGACCCTGCTCGGGCGCCGGCCCCGCCCCCGGCCACCCGCACGCACTCCGGGTCCGGCACTCGACTCCAGTTCCGTAACTCCGGCGACCCGCCTTTTATAACAGAGACAGGTGCGCACCGGCCCCGGCTTTGTCTTTACCGGTGTGCTAGTTGAATGGCCGTGTGCCGCACCTGTCTCTGATTGCATGCTGATTGCGCGCACCGGTCCTCCAACTCACACCGTTCTTGACCGTTCGTGTGCTCCCCACTCTGGGGGCGGGCTCGGGACCAAGACGCGTGCGCCTCACTGGCCGTGACTAGGTCGGGACGCTGTCACCTCCATGCCTTCGGGTCCTCTTCGTCAATGGACGTCGTCACGTAGTGCATGTCGGAGTGGAACCCGATGCGTACACTGTTCTTGGCGCCGAGGCGTCGGCGGCCGCCCTCCGGCCGTGGGCTGCCCTCGCCGTCGGGCGGCTTGAACTCCTGGTACCACTCCTCGCCTCCGTGGTCCTCCCAGGTGGTGATGAGGCATACGGTGGCGCCGTAGGCCGAGGCGCACGCGCGCAGCGTGATCTGGTCGCCCCAGGTCGTTGGCTGGCTCATCAGGTCGCAGTACTCCTCGTAGGTGGGAGCAGCGAGCTCGACAATCTCGCATGTGTCGCCCACCTCCACCGACTGGTTGACGGAGGTCTCGTGAAAGAGAGGCGGGTGTTCGCGCAGGTAGCGGACGACTGTGGCGCGCACGGCCGCGTGGTGCTCCTCGTCGCCCCAAAGCTGCTGCGCGAGCGCACGGAACTGGCACGCGCCGTCGCTCTCCACGTTGCGCATCGTCCAGCCTTTTCGCTCGAAGCGCTCGCGCAGGAGCCGGATGCCGCCGACCGAGTGTTTCGCGCGAGGTTCCTGCCTTTGCGCGGGCTCCCAGGGCCGCTTGCCGAGCACTGCTGCTGCTCCACAGACCGAGAAGTACGTCTCGACCGGCACACTGATACGGCTCGACGTGCGGCGGCGCGAGGTGGCCGCCTTCTCGTGCTCCTGCAGCTGGCGCGCGTAGTCGTAGTCAGAGTGATTAGATGGCAAACGCGATGGCACTGGCGGCGGCGGCGGCGGCGGCGGCCGAGGCGGCCGCGGCGGCTGCTGCGATGGCGCACGTGCCACTTTGGCACGCCGTGTTGCCCGAGAGGCCAGTGCGTCCTCTTCCGCCTGTAGCTTTCGAGCGAGCTCCGCGTCGCGAATGGTGACGTCCGTGTCCGAGGACACGCTCCGCAACCCTCTCCGAGTTGCCAGCGAGCGCGCTGAGGTTGCACATGGCTCCTTTTGCATTTTCGCGCCGTTTCGGTCACATGCTGATGAAATCGGAATTTCGCAGCTTGCATACTCGGACAATCGGCCGTATTCACAGCCAACGGTTTCGGTGTCTTGGGAGCGATGCTTTCCATGGTCGCAGCAAGCTGCTCCTCATCGGCGTAATGCAGCAACAAAAGCTCCAACGGGGCCCGCTGTGCCCGCGACAGCATTGTCCGACAGCATGGAAAAACGTATCACAATATATTCACACCTGTGATTTGCTGTGAAAGTGATCGAACTTCACCCGGAGACGGCGTTC
>ENA-UOXP01000853-UOXP01000853.1-mixed-culture-metagenome-genome-assembly--contig:-NODE-853-length-23248-cov-6.016643_pt1 | contig 23248 bp, 19 predicted proteins | sample MGYA00238161_ERZ761639 | MGnify/ENA primary metagenome ERZ761639 (study PRJEB28913, sample SAMN08776760) | mixed culture metagenome | isolation source: Freshwater growth medium | place: USA...
TCAACTCAGCCACCAATTTATCCATGGGCGAACCACGTTGGCGATTCACAATAGTGACTTTACCGTCATCTACATAAAAATTGTAGTCGACCTGCGGTGGACGCGTTGGGTCATACTTGCCACGCGCTTTTTCTAAACTTTCTGCTAGTTGGAGCAGATAGCGTAAGCGCGCCCAATAGGGATGGCCGGTATCAGTATCTAATGTGGTTTCATTAAAGAAAGGCTCTAGGCTGTCATGCCGTAAGTTTTCAGCAATCTTGATACGCTCTAACTTGGTTTCGCGCTTGATCACGTTTAAATCTGGCGCCACTTCGATATACAGCGATAACACAGGTTTGATCTCGCCTGCATCTAAACTGAATGGGCGAATGGCAGCCTCTGGCAGCATGGTGATTTTGTGTCCTGGCATATACACCGTAGACAAACGCTTCATCACTTCCATATCCAATGGTGTGTTTGGCAATACACCTAGCGCAGGTGCTGCAATATGCACACCGACTAAGGTGTTGCCATTGGCCAGTGGCGTGACCGATAGTGCATCATCAATCTCCGTCGTCGTGCTGTCATCAATACTAAATGCTTCAGCGTCTGACAGTGGCAAATCGTCTGGTGCATCGGCAATGTCAAACGCGCCAAACGCGCCGCCATGTGGAAAGTATTCCCGTAAAAATGCGCCCAAATGATAATCGTGCACCGATGGAATCGCACCAGCATTCGCCAACACTTGTATTGGCATCAGGTGCAAATCATGGGTGGCTTGCTCAAGCGCTTTCCATTCCAAGGTGTTTTTGTCTGGGGCGTAAAACAGCATGTCTAGCTTAGTAGCAAAGCTGTCTGGTAACTGTCCAGATTTCAAAGCCTCTGTCATCTGCGCAACATGCTCGGCTTGCAAACGTTTCTTTTCTTGCCCTGCTAAAGCAGCCTTAAGCGTTTCGGGTGGTGCAGATTTGTAGTTACCTTTACCCTTGCGGTAAAAATACATGGGGGCTGCATGTAGTTTAATGGCGACTGCGGCCGATTGGGTTGGCGTGGGTTTTGCACCATAATATTCTTGTGCCAGCGCTAAAAAGTTAAATTCGGCTTCGCCGCAGCACTCCCATAAAAAGTCAGTATCCAGCGTATCGGCTTCGGCATTAGCAGCCTCCATGAACCCAGCTATCGGCTGTTCAAATCGCATCAACACATTCGCCACTTTAATTTTAGAGCGCTTACCGCTGCTGGACTCTATTTGTAGCGAACTGTCAGCTTCTGTCATGATGGAGGCGACTTTAAAGCCACCATCTTCTTCATAAAATACGTTCATGCAAAACACTTCATTGGATATAGCCGCCATGATACATGAGTCGCGACTGCATTCCTGTCAAAAATTGCAACTGAAATGTGATTAAACCCTCTAAAATAGCAGGATGAAAACACTGCAATTTGATAATCGCTGGTTGCGCGAACTACCTGGCGACCCCGAGACCGACAACTTTACGCGCCAAGTGCCCAATGCGCTTTGGTCGTTGGTCAAACCGAGTCAAGTGCGTGCACCAACATTGCTGGCATATTCTCCCGAAGTTGCCAATATGCTTGGCCTGAGCACAAGTGACATGCAAGATCCAGCCATGCTCAATGCATTGAGTGGTAACGAGGTGTTGCCGGGTATGCAAGCCTACGCAACGCGCTATGGTGGTCATCAGTTTGGTAATTGGGCTGGGCAATTGGGTGATGGGCGTGCCATTTTACTGGGCGAGTTAATCAATAACGATAAACGATTTGAACTACAACTCAAGGGCGCAGGCGCAACGCCTTATTCCAGACGTGCCGATGGGCGTGCGGTATTACGCTCTAGTTTGCGCGAGTATTTATGCTCTGAAGCAATGTTCCATTTGGGGGTCCCCACCACACGCGCTTTAAGTCTTGTGACTACTGGCGATAAAGTAGTCCGCGATATGTTTTACGATGGCAATCCACAATTAGAAACTGGAGCGATTGTCTGCCGTGTAGCGCCTTCTTTTACGCGTTTTGGACATTTTGAACTATTGGCCAGCCGTGGCGAACTTGATTTACTTAAGCAGTTAGTTGCTTTTACGATTGACCGTGACTTCAGCGATTGGTATGTCTCACAACCACATCAATTGGCAGATGGCCAATTAACACCAGAGCTTGTTAACGCATGGTTTATGGAAATTTGTGAACGTACGGCTGTCATGATTGCGCATTGGATGCGTGTTGGGTTTGTGCATGGCGTGATGAACACCGACAACATGTCCATTCTTGGTCTTACCATTGATTACGGGCCTTATGGCTGGGTCGATAACTTTGACCCAGGCTGGACACCCAACACCACAGATGCACAAGGCAAACGGTATTGTTTTGGTCGCCAACCCGATATTGGTCGTTGGAATTTGGAACGTTTGGCTGACGCCCTTGCTACTATTCTGCCAAACACTGATGGCTTGGCGCTTGCCATTGAACAATACGACAGCACTTACGTGACGCAATTGACGCAATCATTTGCGGGTAAATTTGGGTTGGGTGATTGGCAAGAGGGTGATGGAGAGTTAGTCAACCGTTGCTTTGAGCTGATGATGCGCGCAGAAGTGGACATGACCCTTTTCTTTACGCACTTGGCGAAACTTGATATTCACGCACCACAAGTTGAAACACTTAAGATTGCCTTCTATACAGAGCAAGGCTACGCTAACTTTAGTGCTGACTTTGCTGAATGGCTTACCCATTATTGCCAGCGTGTACAACATGCATCACAGCCTGTACAAGCAAGGCTCGCACAAATGCAAACGCATAATCCACGCTATGTATTACGCAACTATTTAGCACAACAAGCCATTGATTTAGCTGAAAATAATGACACCAGCTTATTAGAAACTTTGCATCAAGTCCTACGCAATCCATACACTGAACAAGCAGGCATGGCACACTTTGAAGAAAAACGACCAGACTGGGCAAGACATAAAGCGGGTTGTTCTATGTTGTCCTGTAGTTCATAATTATTGTATGAATATACAAGAACGCATCATCAACGCAGGGCTACGCCCCACCAAAGCGCGTCTCGCCGTGCTGAACGCCATTGCAGATGCTGAAAGTGCATTAAGTCATCCCGAAATTTTAGAGCGATTATCAGGCCAAAAAGAATTTGACCGCGTGACGATTTATCGCGTGTTGGATTGGCTAACAGAACATGATTTGGTGCATAAAATTTCTGGTGAAAATCGCGCGTGGAAGTTTCAGTTGTCTCAACCACGCTTTTTACCCGCCACAAATAAAAACAGTCAGCCACAAGCACTGCAAAATCATCACCATGCGCATTTGCATTGCAAACTGTGCGGTCAAATCACATGTATTCATGAACTAGAACCACGTTTCCCACAAAGCGCGCTCGATAAATTCCAAGTGGATAGCATTGATATCAACATCAAAGGTATCTGCCTGCAATGTGCCTCTTTAGGTAAACACCTCAACAACTAATCGCTTTAACCATTCTAGTTGTTCATATAGCCGTATTATTCACTTAGCCCTTCACGTTTATTGATTGCAACTTAGTTGCATTAATATCTTTTAATCTATAAAATGCAACTTTATTGCAATTATTTAGATTTGATGCAACTTACCGCGCCTGAAATCCTCACCATGCCCGCCAGCGATTACATGAACGTTTCGCAACTGGCTTTTTTTAAGGCCTTGTTATTACAAGAGCTGGCGCAATTGCATGACAACCTCAACCATACCAGCGAACATTTACGCGAGGTTGATGCTGCTGCTGATCCTGCTGACCGTGCGACACAAGAGGAGTCGCGCGGATTGGAGTTGAGAACCCGTGACCGTGAACGAAAATATCTGAAATCCATTAACAGTGCATTGGCGCGTATTACAGATGGCAGTTATGGCTACTGCGCTGACACTGGCGAGCCTATTGGTCTATTGCGGCTTATCGCCAGACCCACCACCAAACTATGTTTAGAGGCGCAAGAACATCATGAGCGCCGCGAACGACAATTTAATCATTAAGGAATCGCGATGCAAAAGCTTCCCGTCACCGTGTTGTCTGGCTTTTTAGGCGCTGGTAAAACCACGCTCCTCAACCATATTTTAAATAATCGCGAAGGCAAGCGCGTCGCTGTGATTGTCAATGACATGTCTGAAGTGAATATTGACGCGCAATTGGTGCGTGATGGTGGCGCAGAACTATCACGCCAAGAAGAAAAATTAGTGGAAATGAGCAACGGCTGCATCTGCTGTACCTTGCGTGAGGATTTATTGGTCGAAATCACCCGCTTGGCCAAAGAAAACCGTTTTGATTATTTGTTGATTGAAACCACAGGCATTTCAGAGCCTCTGCCTATTGCCGAGACATTTACCTTTGCCGATGATGATGGCGTGTCACTAGGCGATGTGGCGCAACTCGACACCATGGTGACAGTGGTGGATGGTTATAACTTTTTAAAAGACTATAGCTCGCAAGATATGTTAGCCGCGCGCGGTGAATCACTTGGTGAAGAAGACGAACGCACCGTGGTCGATTTATTAGTCGACCAAATTGAGTTTTGCGATGTGCTGGTATTGAATAAGACCGACCTCATGACCCCGGCCGAAATTGGACAACTGGAAGGCATCTTAAAAACCCTGAACCCACGTGCGCAATTATTGCACAGCAGCTTCGGCAAAGTACCACTCGACCGCATCATGCATACAGGTTTATTTGATTTTGATCAAGCGTCCGAGGCACCAGGTTGGTTACAAGAACTGCGTGGCGAGCATGTGCCTGAAACGGAAGAGTACGGCATCTCAAGCTTTGTTTATCGTGCACGCAAACCCTTTCACCCGCAACGTTTATGGCAATGGTTGAATACCGAATGGCCTGGCGTTGTGCGCTCGAAAGGCCGCTACTGGATAGCCACACGCCCCGAGTTTTGTGCCACTTGGTCGCAGGCCGGTGCCGTCACGCGTACCGAATTGGCGGGCATGTGGTGGGTGGCCACGCCTAACGAATATTGGCCAGAAGACGCCGAAAGTTTTGATCACATTAAAGCGCGCTGGCAAGAGCCTTATGGCGACCGTCAACAAGAGTTGGTGATTATCGGCATGCACATGGACAAATCAGCCCTCACCGCACGATTTGATGCCTGCTTATTGACCGAAGCCGAAATTGCCTTGGGCATGGACAGTTGGAAACAGCTACCCGACCCTTTTCCAAAGTGGTCGGTGCAACTAGAAACCGCAACAGAGGAAGATGACAGCCGAGTATTAGAGGTGGTGGCATGATAACTGCCACGCAAAGCACTCATCCAAAAAACAGTGTTTACAAAAGCACCGCGCCAACCGCTGTGGATTTTGATGCGCTGGAGCTGTTAAGTATTTTTGCGCATGACCAACAAATCACCGTGGTAGAGCGTCCACAGTCCGAGGCCATCACACAATATCTGCAATCCATCGCCCCTTCATTAGGCAGAGGTTTTCAAGTGATGTTGTCGGCTGGAGAATCGGTTTACGAACCAGTGCTGGCACAACGTTTATTGCCTGCCCAGCCAGGGCGCGACGCCTTGCTAGCCGACATCGATTTGCTTGCCCACCTGTACAGCGACCTCATTGGCTGCCCGCATATTGGTGTGCGTTTGGAAGTATTGCAAGGCGCCATGTGTCCGAAATTTCATGTGGACCGCACTGGCATTCGGCTGCTGTGTACCTATCTAGGACCAGGTACCGAGTGGCTGGATGACCGCTACGCAGACCGCAGCAAACTGGGTATAAGCACAGCAAACGTGTGTGATGCCGACTCTGGGTTAATACTTGATTGCGCAGGCCTGCACCAAGCGTCTGCTTTTGCCGTTGCACTATTAAAAGGTAGCTTGTGGCAAGGCAACGCGCAACGCGGGGTGATTCACCGTTCGCCGTCGGTCAACCCTGAGCAGATTAGAGTCTTAGTAGCCATGGATGCGCTATGGTAGATGCCACCCACACAAGCAAGCGTATCGCCAGTTATAAGTAACGTGACGCATTTAAATTTTATTAATCCCTACTTAAAATAAATACACCCATGAAAAAAAATATGAAACCAACGACTATCGCCAGCGCAATTGCGTTGATATTTTTACCAACAACACCCGCCTTTTCAGACACCAGCAATGAGGTAGCGCTGGACAGTATTGTAGTGATTGGGAAACAAGAACTGCTGAATGTCGACAAAGCCTTGGCTGGCTCTGTCGATGTGATCACACGTGATGAGTTGGAATATGAGCATGTCACAGATACGCTGGAACTTTATACAAAAACGCCCGGGGTTGTGCTGTCCAGATTCAACCAAGGGATTATTAATACCGACATCTCTATTCGAGGATTTGCAGGAGACGGCACTACACCTCATGCCAAACTATTGGTGGATGGTATTCCTTCGAATCTGCACAATGGTTATAACGAGATGGATTATTTGTTTCCGACCAATATACAAAACATTCAAGTATTCAAAGGCACCAGCGACCCAACAACAGGCTTATTTGCTACGGCCGGTAACTATAAAGTGGAAACACGCAAGGATACGGGCAAGCAGTTACAAGCAACCATTGGTAGCTTTGATACGCGAGAATTACAAGGCTACTTTGGTGATAAGTCTGACGAGTTTACCCAAAATTATGCTTTTGGTTACCGCGCTGGCAATGGCTATCGTGATCACACCTGTAATGAAAAGATTGCGCTTTCTGGCCGCTGGCAATACGACTTTGAAACATCCAGCCTTGCCCTGAGCACCAAATATGGCAAATACAACGCGTTAGAAGCGCCTGGCTATTTGACTAAACAAGAGGCGCGCAACAACCCACGAAGTTCTGCTGATTATGCAGATCAAGACGGTGGCCAAAAAGAGTTTAAACACATCAGTTTGCACTACGACTATTTTTTTAATGAGGATACAGACCTAAGCCTTAAAGCCTACAGCCAAGGGGTGGAACGCATCAGGGATGTACGCTTTTCGGCCAGTCAATTATTGGTTGAAAACCGTTTTGATGATCAGAATATGCAGGGGTTTATCGCAAAGTTTAACTGGCGCATACACCCAGATTGGACCTTACAATCTGGCTACGATATTGAAAAGCAGCAAGTGCTTGAGCAACGCTTCCGCGGCACACAAACGCGCCGCGATTTCGACTTTGATTTTGAATCCCAAGGTGCGTTTGTGCAAATTGAAAACACCCCAATCAGCTGGCTGCGTTGGAATGCGGCAATACGCGCTGACCGTCTAGAGGGTGATGCAAATCGCGCTTTTGTAGTGAATGATGTCGCTACTAATCGTCGCATGTTTGATTTTGGGACGATTATGCAACCCAAACTTAACGTGTTCGCTAACGTCACAGACACACAAACCATTTTCGCTAACTATGGCCGTTCGTTCCAACATCCTTTTGGTGGTGACGCTTTTACTACGGGCAATACCAATGCGCGTGATGTCGCGATTAACGATGGCTGGGAGCTTGGCTTAAAAAGCAATTGGGGAAAACTCAACACGCGTGTCTCTTACTGGCAGCAAGAAGCACAAGATGAGTTTGTGGTAATTGATGGCACTGGTCAAAATGTAGGTGAGACAGAACGCAAAGGCATCGATGCGAGCTTTGATATCGCATTTAACGACCAGTGGTCTATGTGGGCCAATGTCTCTAAAGTGTTTACTGAAATTACAAAAGCATCTACTACCAATCAAAACTTTGCAGGTAATGACTTACGCGGTATTCCTGACCATACGGCATCAGTCGGGCTACAATATGCGCATAGCGATAAGCTAGTGGCACGTGTGCACGTAGATAGACAAGGTGCCTATTACTTAAATGAAGCCAATATTGGTGGAAAATACGGGGCATATACGCTCACAAGTGCTAATGTCGATTACAAAACCAGTTGGGGAACAGTCAGTTTGCAGGCCAATAATATCTTCGATAAATTTTACGAATATGTATTTGATCAAAGTGTGAACACTGCCGTAGTGGATTCGATTCACTCCCCTGGCGCAGGTCGTAACTTTACATTATCCGCAAGTGTCGATTTTTAATGGGTGAATTGAATATGCCTTTATTATCCATAGCCCAGCTTTCGCTAAGTTACGAGAATCACGTTGTGCTGAATCAGGTCAATTTGGAACTGCACAATGGCGAGGTGGTGGCTGTACTAGGGAGTAACGGCGCCGGTAAATCCAGTTTACTGAAGTGCATTTTGGGGCTGGCTGACACGTCAGCTAACATACAGGGTGATGTACGCATAGCTGGCCAAAGTATTTTCAATCAGCCCCATTTAGCCAGAGCCCATTTAGCCTATGTACCGGAACAACCAGCTGTCTATCCCCATCTTTCGGCCATTGAGAATATTCGCTATTTTCTCAGCCTAGACAATAACCCTGAGCGTGCAGAAATCAGCGACTGTTTGTCACAAGCAGGACTGCCGGAGCGCGCTTGGCATGACCCTTGCCAAACCTATTCTAAAGGCATGAAACAAAAAGTGATGCTAGCGCTAGCCTTAGCAAAACAAGCCAAATTACTACTGTTAGATGAGCCGAATTCTGGGCTGGATCCGCAGGCGACTGAAGAGCTGAATCAACTGATTTTGCAATGCAAATCTTCTGGCATGGGCGTATTGGTTGTAACGCATGATGTGTTGTCCGCTATGGCGTTTTCAGACCGTTTGACTATGTTAGCAAGTGGTCGATTGCAACCAGTGTCAATAGCGCAAAGTTCACTCACGCTAGACAATCTCAAACGCTTGTATCAAGGCCAAGCATGAAATCATCACCTGTCATGCTCATGATGTATAACGAATGGCGCCGCCTGTGGCATGCGCGCATTCCTGTTTTATTGCTGCTCGTGTTAATCGTACTTTGGGCGATCTCAGCCATCGCTGCGCATCACCATTGGCAAGATCATGCTCGCACTGTTACGCAAGTCACTGAGCGCAGTCTGCACGATTGGGAGTCACAACCTGATCGCCACCCACATCGGGTTTCGCATTATGGTGACTTTGTGGCAAGACCCATCCACCCGCTAAGCGTAATAGAGCCTGGCATTCTTGATCAGTCTGGGCATCTCGTTTATTTAGAGGGTCATCGTTTAAACAGTGCCAATTTTAACCCCGCGACAGAAGCCACCAGTGCGGGACGCTTTCCCATCATTACCCCAGCCATGATCGTGCAATGGCTGATGCCTCTCTTTCTCATCATGATTGGCTACGCCACCATCACGGGAGAAAAAATCGGGGGTACACTCGCTTTTATGCGCGGGAATGGCATGCCTGCATGGAAAATTGCCGCTGGTAAATGGCTGGCTTTATTTATTCCACTGGCCATCTTGCTGCTAGCACAAGCTCTTCTAGTACTCTTTTGGATTTGGGGAAGTGAGCAAGCCCTAGTGAGACTCTCTACCATGTTGCTGGGGCAAAGCCTGTATATCGCTGGCTGGTGCTTACTGGTGGTCGCGATTTCATGGAGTAATCAGCAACTGCATAGTGGGTTATTAGCATTGTTGTTGTGCTGGGTCTGCGTGTGTATTATTTTCCCGCGCGGCTTAGCCAACGTGGCGCAGATTATGCATCCTACGCAGCCACGTACCGAAGCGGAATACCATGCTGAAATCAAATTGAAAGCGATTGGGGATAGTCACAACCCTGATGATCCGCATTTTGCTACGTTTAAATCCAATCTACTCAAAGCGCATGGCGTTGATCGCATTGAGGACCTACCACTCAATTACAACGGGTTGTTGATGCAAGAAGGGGAACGCTTAACCACGGTAGTTTATCGTGAGCAACAAGCGTTACATGAACAACAATTGGCTAAGCAAAACGCAACCATCAGACAATGGCTATGGTTGTCACCAGCGCTCGCATTGCAATGTTTACAAATGGCCAGTAGCGGCAGCGATCTAACACACCATCTAGCATTTATTCGCCAGGCCGAGGACCGTCGTTATCGACTGATTCAATATCTCAACCAAATACATACGCATCAAGTGCAAAGACACGACGATAAAAACACGCGCGTATCGGCCGATTTTTGGAAAAAAGCGCCACGCCCAACAATTTCACTCGCCGCACTTGACGTCAGTCAAACCGCTATCATCACCTCTATTGCAGTGTTACTTGCCTGGATTTTATTACCGCTGTTATTGCTCTCAAAAACAATGCACCGCACATGAAACAAGAACTGACACTTTTACTCAAACAGCGCAGCATTTTACTGTTATTGTGCATCAGCTTACTGCTGACGTGGCTCAGTCTACATAATGGCTGGCAAAACATTCACCATATTCGCGAGCAGATCAGCCATGCACAATTAGAGGCGGATCTCAGGCATCAAAGCCAACAGGCAGACTACGCGTCACGTGCGCAAATCGACGCAGGTGAAATCGGTTATTACCTCTTTCATAACGTTTACCAACACCCCACCGAATGGAGTTTTTTAGCCTTAGGCAATCGTTTAGTGACGCCTTATGTCCAGCGCATTCGCTTACTTGGGTTACAAGGCCAGCTATATGATGGTGAATCACACCATCCCGAATATGTGATGTTGGGTAGTTTTGACTATGCTTTTTGGCTGGTGTTTTTCACTCCGTTAATATGTATTGCTTTACTACATGACTTAAAAGCCAGCGAGTTTCAAGCACAACGCTTAGTCTTTTTAAACAGTTTGATTGCAAATCCTAAAGTGTTTTGGGCAAGACGTGTATTGCTTAGATGGGTACTGATTTTGCTGAGCTTAATCATTCCATTGGTGTTTTTCGCAATTGCACAATCGCTTTCGTTAAAGCCTCTCATCACAGTGATTGCCATTACCGTGCTGTATACCCTGTTTTGGGTGGTCATCTGTCTATTCATCAGTTTGCGCAAGCAAGCAATGAACGCTAGTTTAAATGCCATGCTACTTGCAAGTATTTGGCTGGTGTTGTGTGTAGCACTGCCGAATCTTGCGCAACTTTGGCTACACCAACATTACCCAATACAGGATGGTAGCCAAATCGCTTTGCAACATCGTCAACTGGTACATCGTGCCTGGGACCTGCCCAAAACCGATACGCTCAATCCATTCTATGTGCATTATCCACAATGGCAAGATACGCCAGCGGTGACCGGACGCTTTCACTGGAAATGGTACTACGCCTTTCAACATATGGCCGATGTACAATTACAAGCGCAAGTAACCGATAGAGAACAGACATTAGCATTACGCGATCAAGCTACTGCGAAGTTAGGATTGGTGTTGCCTAGTCTATGGGTGCAACACAGCCTTGAGAACATCGCGCAAAGCAATGTGACACACCTGCTCACGCATCGTCGGCGTATCACTGACTTTCACACCCAGCTCAGACACTTTTTGTATCCTTATTTGTTTGAGGAAAAGACTATGACGGTGAACGATTTAGTCAATATGCCAACATTTGAAAACCAAGCATCTGCGCCAGTTCATCCATAAATCAATGGGTTATCGCAATATCTGTTGTTGATTCGCCCTTACGGATTGGCGGGGTTTGTTTTTGCATTAATACAGTACCAGTGACTGGTGCATATAATGTCGTCAGCACGTTTCCAAAGTAATCGCTTACCTGTCCAATCGCTTGCCCTTGTTTCACTTGTTCACCCACTTGGGTATATGGACGAAATATCCCAGTGAATGGACTTTGGACGTCCACTAGTTTTCGGTATAGCGCCACATGCGAAGAGATTGCATCAGGATTATCTTGCTGGCCTAAATCATACATGTCTAGGTAACGCATCGCGCGCATACTTGCTTGATATATCTGCTCAATATCCTGCTCTTCACTTTGCCCCAATTGACCAACTTCCAAAGTCAACGCTGGCTTGCCTCTGGTTTGTGCTGTGTTGGGATACGAAATTGAGTGCTCTGGATCATGTGGTCGCTCATAGTATAAAACGATATGTGGCACCCCTAATGATTTAGCAAACGCCAATGTTTTTTTGTCTAACGCGTGTTTATTCATGACGGGGGAGTACACATGTGGCAATAAGGTTTCATTCCAGCTACCTGAATGAATATCAATTAAATAATCCGTTTTGCTGATAATTTGATGCGTCATAAAGTATGCAACTTGCTCAGTCAGTGTTCCGTCTACGCGGCCAGGAAATATCCTGTTGAGATTCTTTTCATCGACTGGGCTTAACGCAACACGTCGGCCATGAAACCCTTCTAAATTGGCAAGATGTACGATAACCAATGTGCCGTGCAATCTATCAGGATGAATTACTTGTCGTAGTTTTTGTAACGCAAAAATGGCTGGGAATTCATCACCGTGAATACCAGCAGTTAACGTTAACACTGGGCCAGGATATTGGCCATGTATCACGGTAATTGGCAATTGTGTATCCGCAACGGTTTGCATCCATGAACGGGAACTATTCGATTTTATTTCATGGTTCATGATAGAAAATATTGACTCCGCAAAGCAGTTAGCCGCACTGAAAGCCATGATTACAAGTAAAATATATCGCATTGTTCAATAGCACCCATTATAATTTGCAACATTGTTGCGCATATTGCATAGATAGTAAATGACCTTTTTGTCCACTACATTCATCTAGCGATATCAAGACCGCTTAAAAATTACGATTCGATTATTTTAATTACACATCACTCTACTCACCTCAGGCTAACTATGGACCATCGCATTCCCGTTACTTTACTTACTGGCTTTTTAGGCTCTGGCAAAACCACACTACTCAATAAACTTCTTACGAATGAAGGCATGAAAAATACGGCTGTCATTATCAATGAGTTGGGAGAAGCTGGTTTAGATCATATCTTGGCGCAAAATGTAGAGAGCAGCTATGTGGCCGACAATACCGTGCTGCTTCAAAGTGGTTGTTTGTGCTGCACCTTAAGTAATGAATTAGCAGACACCATGCGCGATTTGTTTTTTAAGCGCGCGATGGAAGCCATCCCACAATTTAACCGATTGGTGATTGAAACTACAGGCATGGCGGATCCTGGCCCGATTCTGGGTAACTTACTTAATGAGCCTGTGATTGAATCGGTGTATCGGTTAGATGCCGTGGTGGTGACGATTGATGCCGCCTATGGTGCAGAACAAATTGACACACACAATGAGGCCCGCAAACAAGCAGCGGTAGCGGATGTATTACTCATTACCAAAACTGATTTAGTGAGTACAGAGCAAGTGGATGCAGTGAAAGAAAAGCTGATTGCGCTGAATCCAGGTGCCACGCAACACAAGATTTTGCATGGTGAGATAGACCCCGCATTTATCATTGACGTTGGCCTATTTGACCCCACAGGCAAACAAGCAGAACCGCAGCGCTGGTTACGTGCGCCTGTAAAATCAGCTAAACCGCGTGGCATGTTGCCACAAAAGCCGCATGACGAAGACATCACTAGCTTTACCGTGACCATGCCCAAGCCATTGAATTGGGCCGATTTGAAACCGCGCATTTTATGGTTATGCCAAACCTATGGCGAGCAGTTGTTGCGCTTAAAAGGCATTATTCATGCAGAAGACCAGCCTGCTCCGCTGGCGATTCATGCCGTGCACTTTACCCCTTATCCGCCCACTTTATTAGAAGACTGGGATGAAGACGAACCGATTAGCCGCATTGTGTTGATTGGTAAAGGCTTGGATGAGTTAGAAATCAGGAAAGCATTGATGCAAGTGTAAACTTATATACGCCTTTGATGACTAACATGACACAAGCCGCTTTTAAGTCGCTTAAATTTATTATGTACGACTCAAAGGGACTCAAAATGACACGCATCTCAAGGCCGCCAGCTCAACTTTATTCATTGCTATTAGTTACCAGTGCAGCGCTACTGGCTACTGCCTGCGCAACAACACCAAAAGCAAACCCTATAGCGCAATATCAATGCGATATGGGTACACAGCTGAGCGTTGAGTTTAATCACAAATTCGTGCCTATCGTGCGCGGCGGCAGAGGTGGCACACACCGGATGGAAAAAAGACTCACTGGTGCAACGGTGACATTGCCAGACGCTACAGTGTTAGAATTGCCCTCACAAACAGTCACTAGCGGGTTTAAAGTGACTAACGGGCAATACACGCTATGGGGTAAAGGTGACAATGCTACTTGGGCAGTGGGTAGAAAAGCTATTGAACAATGTACGCGTATGCCGACACTTTGATGCTTCAGCGCTTGTTTTATTGATTGTATTTTTCTATCTAACTTTAAAGATCCTACCGCTATCCCTGTAGAGTTAGCAGTTTCCATTTCTCATTTCTCACATTTACTCGCGTGGGTAACCCACAAACCATATCGCTTTGATTCACTAGTATTCGCATCCAAAAAGTTAGCATGGCAACTGCCTGTGCTAGCCAGTGGATAATCCTGACACACAGACTGTCCATCTTTTACTGGTTAAATAGAACCATATTTAGCGTTCGTATGCTACCAATGCCAATTCTGCCAATTGCTTGATGCATTGAACTATTCATTCTTTTGTTGACTCTTTAAATGAGAATGATTATCATTTAATAACCATCTCAACTCAAGGAGTCAGCCATGAGACATCACAAAATCGTTGGACAAGCCATGTTACCCAGCAACACCGCTTGTAAAGTGCTCTACAACAAATCGATGGACACTGTTGAGGTTGAGGTAGGTGGCACGACACTCAAATTTGAAGCCGATAGCTTTATTGTGATGCATGAAATGATGCGTAAAGCGGCAGCAAAAATTGTCATGCAAACCGAGGTAGGGTTTTCTACATAATCAATGCGTAAAGGAATCTGCAAATGCAACAACATCTCAGAGGTAAAAGCGATTTATATGACCCCAATATGCCCGATGCCAGTGCTGTGATGGCTTCATTGTTATGTGTCACCACGATATATGCAGGCAAGCCATCGTTTGAGCTAGCGAAACTGGCATTGAGCTTAGCGGAAACACTGACAGCACCCGAATATGCTGAAAGTGAGCTGATTTGCAATGTGTCTAAACGCATTTACATGCAATGGGGATTTGTGGTCAAAGAATATGAGGACTTACAAGACAACGTGATTCGGATGCAAGCGGGCATGCATTAACGTATTGATCAGCGTAGATATCAACCTATGACGAATGCAAATGATGAAACAGATCATGCAGTCAGGACAAATCCTGTGAGACTGCTACAACCAACACAACAGCGCATGCTGTCATCCGATGCGCATTTGTCATCTGTGGTCTATGTCACCTTGCCACCCGCCATACAACACATCATCAACCTGTACAGCAACTGAACGCGCGTTCATATAGCACTTACATTGCTTTTTATTACGAAGGAAAACATATGCAGCATCAAACACCATGTAACAAAATTTTACTCGCGGGTAACGAAGGTTGCCGTGTCACCTATTGCGAAACACATCAAACTACCGAGCTAGAAATTGGCGCATTTAGTCTGCGTTTAGACATCGAGGCATTCTCAACGTTAAACGCGCTAATCAACGAGGCCATGGCAAAAATCAATACACTCCACGCATCAAAACAATCGTATCAAACACTGATGCAAACGTTAATGAATAAACATTAATGCCTGCCATATCTATGGTTACTCAGCAAGCCACTTAGCCGATGTGCGCAGCAGTGATTCACGATAACGTGTGCTTTTGCTACTGCGTTTTATAATTTGGCCCAAAAAACTCTTGCATCAAAAAGTCTTCCAGCTCAGCGCTGTCTTCAATACGCGCTGATTTGATAACTGAGCGCCCAAGACGATGTGATTCCCAGTCAAAGTCTCCTTGGTAGTGCTCTCGAATTAAAGCAATCATGCGGCGAATCATCAGCAACCTGATGTCTTGGCCACTGCGAGGCTCTACCTCGTAAAACTTTAGCTTGGCGTTATTATAGTTATCCGTCCAACCTTTAAAGCTAAAGCTGGCCCCCGTCACATCTAGGCGTCTGACCTCAAAAATACCATTCGTGCCCACTTTTAAGTTTTCCATGATGCGCTTATCACGGATTTCATCTTGGCTAGGGCCACGTTCACGTGCAGCCGCCTCAGCATTCTGCTGTCTTGCATAAGACTCCACAGATTCGCGCTGCGCTCGTCGCTGATTGACCATGGCCATCATATCCACTGGCGCTTCATCTGGCGTTGGTGGCTGTTTGTTAGGTGCAGGCGTAGGAAGCGGACTAGGCGCCTTTTGCGTCATCACTTCGGGTACAGAAAAATCCTGAGGCTTAGGTGGTTTGGGCTTAGGCGTCGGTTTTTGCGCAATCACCTTAGGTGCAGGGGCTGACTCAGGCTCAGGCGGCGGAGGTGCTGGCTCAGCAACAATAGGCGCAGCTTGTGGAAGAGGCGCTAGATTGACGTCAATGGTGGTAGGTGGTGGCAATGGCGCCATTTCTGGTTTCGGGATCACTACTATTAAAAGCAGCGCATGGAACACGATAGAAAAAATGACGGCAAGCAAGGTATTGCGGCTGATGCGAATATGTATCGCACGGTCGCGGCGCGGCCTAGCTAAAAACGCTTCTGCTGAATTCTCTTGGATAAATTGCATGTCAGGTTGCATTTGCACTAGTGAGCTATTTCCGACCACACTTTATCTAAACGTTTAGTAGAGACCGGGAACGGCGTACGTAGTTCTTGTGCAAATAGCGACACGCGCAACTCCTCGATTAACCAGCGATACTCTGCTAACGCCGTTGGCACTTGTTGATGGGCAGCGTGCAGTGCGTGGACTTTATCTTGCCAGCGTTGCCATATCAGCCCTACACTGGCGGCATGCTTGCCATCGCGATCGGCATTACTAGGTTGTTTTTCAATACGCAATCGTAACGCTTTTAAATAACGTGGTACGTGTTGCAAATATTCCCATGGTGTTTGTGTAAAGCATCCTTTATAAACCAGTAACACTATCTGCTGTTCGCAATCGCGCTTAAGTCGATTCACCGTCGCTGGCATTTTGGCTTGTTGTTGCACTAAGGCTTGGTACTCATTGGCAATGGCTTGTGCTTGGCGGGTAATCGCATCGGTCACAGCAGGCAATCTGGCACGCGCACGCTGTTTTAATTTCATAAAGCTGTCATTGGTCCTGGGCAAGTCATCCTCACCAATAAAGGCGCGGTCTGCAATCGCCGTCAACATGTCTTCTCGCAAGTCTTCAGGTGAAATAATGTTACGGAGGAGTAAGGCGTATTGGTTAAAATTAGGTAACCCCTTTTCCAGTTGTTTCATCTGTTCTTTTAACTCAAAACGCATCAAGCGGCAAACACCTTTACGATGATTTACGCTGGCCTCTGCCGCCGTATCAAACAATTTGACAGCCACACTTTCCAGTTGGTCTTCTAACGCAGGATAACCAGTGAGCTGATGCCCATCTTTAGTAAACGTTAACGTCTCAGGCAAATCGCCAAAATCCCACTGCTTTAATCCTGTTTTTTCAATACTTGGAGAATTGGAACGGAATGTGAGCTGTGCGGCAGAGCCTAGTTGCTTTTTCAGCGCATGCCAATCACGGCCCATGCCTAGCTCCCTACCCTTTTCATCTACCACACTAAAATTCATGCGTAAGTGTTCAGGGATTGCGCTTAAGTCAAAATCAGTCTCTGCTAGCTTGAGCGAGGTTTTACGCTGAATGTACTCAGCCAATGTAGGCAATAAGGCGCCCTGTGAGGCATGCTGTTCTAAAAAGCCAGTGACAAACTCTGGAACGGGCACGCATACACGACGCAAGGTTTTAGGTAACGATTTAATCAACGCGGTGAGCTTCTCACGAATCATGCCTGGCACCAGCCAATCGGCTCGTGTGGCATCTAACTGGTTGAGCAATGCCAATGGCACGGTAGCTGTAACGCCATCCAAGGCATGCCCTGGCTCAAATCGATACTTGAGTGCCAGCGCAGTGCCGTCCATTTCCTTGGTTTCCGGAAACTGCGCTTCGGTAATTGCAGAAGCGCCATGACGCATGAGCGCATCACGTGTTAAATACAATAATTTAGTCGATAGCTTCTCAGCATCGGCACGCCATTTTTCAAATCCGGCACCGTTGACAATGCCTTGCGGAATAATGGCATCATAAAATGCAAATAATTGATGCTCATCTACCAGCACATCTTGACGGCGCGCCTTGTGTTCCAACTCTTCAATTTCGGCAATCATGCGCTTATTTGCATCAAAAAATGGCGCTCTGGTATCGAACTCCATATTTGCAAGTGCTTCACGAATGAAAATTTCGCGCGATTCTACTGGATCAATCACGCCATAATGTACGCGACGTTTTGGGATCACTGTTAAGCCATATAAGCTTACACGCTCCCATGCCACCACTTGTGCTAATTTTCTATCCCAACGCGGGTCAGCATAATGGCTTTGTGTGAGTCCTCGTGCAAGTGGTTCTATCCAATCAGGCTCTATCTTTGCCACGCAACGTGCATACAACTTAGTGGTATCCACCAACTCGGCAGCCATCAGCCATTTTGGCCGTGTTTTCTTTAAACACGAACCTGGCGCCACATGAAAGCGTATACCACGCGCACCTGCATAGCTATCGGCCTCACCGTCTTTAAAGCCGATATTGCCAAGCAGGCCTGCTAGCAACGCTTTATGGATTTGCTCGTAATTCGCTTCCTTATCGTTGAGCTTAAATTCCATTTCCTCAACAATGTCTAGTAATTGCGCATGCAATTCGCGCCATTCTTTAAGGCGCAGAAAAGAGAGGAAGTGTTGATGGCATTGATTCAGCAAGTCTTTATTCGATTTTTTGTTTTTAAGCGCGTGGTCGTACCAATCCCAAATTTTTAAATAGCTCATAAAATCTGAACCTTCGCCTGCAAACTTCGCATGCGCGTTGTCTGCGGCTTCGCGCTTATCCATCGGACGTTCCCGCGGATCTTGAATGCTCAACACACTGGCAATCATCAGGATTTCTTTTAGACTGCCTTCACGCTTACCTGCCAAAATCATGCGCCCCACGCGTGGGTCTAAAGGTAACTTGGATAATTGCAAACCCACTTCTGTGATTTGGCGTTGCTCATTCACCGCGCCAAGCTCTTGCAACAGCAAATAACCATCGGCAATGAGTCTAGAAGACGGCGCTTCAATAAAGGGAAACTCGGTGACATCCCCTAATCGCAAGGCCGCCATACGCAAAATGACTGAAGCAAGCGAGCTACGCAGAATTTCTGGCTCAGTAAAGGCTGGCCGGCTATTAAAGTCTTCTTCTGAATATAACCTGACACAAATACCGTTGGATACACGCCCACAACGGCCAGCGCGTTGTTTGGCGGCTGCTTGCGAAATCTTTTCAATTTGCAGTTGCTCTACCTTGGCACGTGGACTGTAACGATTCATACGCGCCAAACCAGCATCAATCACATATTTAATGCCAGGCACAGTGAGTGAGGTCTCGGCCACATTGGTCGCCAATACGATGCGTCGTGCACTATGGCTTTTAAAAATCTTTTGCTGGTCTTCGATGCTTAAACGCGCAAATAAGGGCAGCACTTCTACATGTTTGAGTTTGGCTGATCGCCCTTGATATTTGCGCAAATGGTCTGCGGTATCGCGAATCTCACGCTCACCTGGCAGGAATACCAAAATATCACCATCCCCTTGCCGCAACAAATCATCAGCCGCGTCTAAAATGGCTTCTTCAATCGCCTCTTCTTCGTCGTCTTCCTCCAACCAACGCGCTTCTGTTTTAGCTTTGCGCGCAATGCCAAAGATGGTGTCGTCATCTAAATCAAATTGCGCATTTTCAGCTTCGGCTATTTCTTTTGCCCGAAAGCCAGATTTTCCGAGTGGGCGATAACGCACTTCGACAGGATAAGTGCGGCCAGATACCTCAATAATAGGCGCACCAACAAAATGGTTGGAAAAGCGCTCTGCATCAATGGTGGCAGACGTCACAATCACTTTTAAATCTGGCCGTTTAGGTAATAACTGCTTGAGATAGCCCAATAGGAAATCAATATTCAGGCTGCGCTCATGCGCCTCATCAATAATAATCGTGTCGTAAGCATTCAGAAATTTATCGCCTTGCGTTTCGGCCAACAAAATCCCATCGGTCATCAGCTTGATATAGCTAGACTCAGACAGCTTATCGTTAAAGCGTACTTTATAACCAACCGTTTGTCCGAGTGGAGAGTTTAACTCTTGTGCGATACGGCTCGCTACGGAGCGTGCTGCGATACGTCTAGGTTGTGTGTGCCCAATTAAGCCAGCCACGCCGCGCCCCAGCTCTAAGCAGATTTTGGGTAATTGCGTGGTTTTACCAGAACCCGTTTCACCACACACAATCACCACTTGGTGTTGCTGTATGGCGGCGGCAATGTCATTCTTTTTGCCACTCACAGGCAGTTCAGACGGATACTCCGGTTTAGGCAATCCAGAAAGACGTACCTGCATTTTTTGCGCTGATCTCTGCAATGCGCGGGCAATATCTGCCAATGATTTCTCAATAGGTTTTTGCTGCTTGAGCAGGACTTGCGCTTGTTGCAAGCGTCTACGCAACGGAAAGCGATCCACCAGCATGCAGGTGGATAATTGCTTTTCTAACTGAGTGATAAATTGAGAAGGGTTGATTTGGCTCATAAAAGCGTGATTTTAACACGCCACATATAAAAGGATTTAGGCAATACAAATAGTTAACAACTGTGAGACTCAAGCCTTTGCAAGATTTGCAAGCGCCGTACTGTGAAAAGGTTTGTTATTGCCGCACACAATCTTCTAGACCTGTATTGCCACCTTTAAATTCAGGCTCAAAGTAAAATTTATGAAAAGTCAGCTGGCCTTGTGGATTAATGTTGAATTGCGCAATGCCCGTGCCGTAATCTTTGGTGGACTGGTCCGTCAGCGCAAAATGCATGGCGGCAACGTTGCCGTTGGCAGCAGCATGGCCTAAATAGGTGCCGTAACCCGGCACTTCTAACTTAAAGTCATAACTTGCATAGCTGCCTTTGCTGTGTTCTGGCTTACGTTGCATGGTCACGGTGCCAGTGTATTGGCCTTCATGCGCATCATCGCCAGTACACGTATACACGCCGCTCAGATCAGCATAGGGTTGTGTAGGTACAGGCAATGTTTTTTCAGCGTGTGCAAATGTTGCTGTTGTGAGTAATGTTAGGGACAGTAATAAATTGTGCATGCGTCATCCTTGTGTTTTTTAGGGATGATACGACAGAATACTTGGCGCTTCTACCATAAAAAAAGCTGGTGCCAACCACGCACCAGCTTTTGATACAACAAGAAAACCTTATGCTTGTTTACGGCGGCTCGCAAATCCTAATAAACCTAAACCGGCTAATAACATCGCATAAGTCTCAGGCTCTGGCACCACCGCTACATTATCAAACCACAAAGCAGAAGTGACGTTGTAGTCATTCACGTCTACCACACCAAATGCCAGTGTGACTGAGGATGCTGTGTTGAAGGTTTGGCTAAAGGTTTGAAAGCCAGTGGTATAGGCATAAGGCAATGAGCTATTGGCTGCATCCAATGGGGTCGCCAATGTTGTCAGCGCGCCATTGATGCTCACAAAGGCATAATCAGCACCTGTGCTGGCTTCGTTCGTGAAGAAGTTCCAGTTAAATGTCAGGGTATCGCCTGCGTTGACATTAAACGTTTGTTTGAGTACTGAGCCTTCAAATGCAAAGTCTTCCCCTACATTCAACGTCCCCATGGCCACACCGATAAAGTCCTCAATACCACCCACTACGCCGGTTTCGGCAGCAGCAGTTCCAGAGGCATTGAAAGCGCCAGCGGCTTCTGGGTAGTCATCTTCATAATCAACAGAGGCCGTAGTCATAAGAATAGCGCCTGCTTGTAAGTTCACATCACCTAAAGCGCTCCAACCGTTTAAGCCATCACTAAAGCTACCATTTGTGACCGCCATTGCATTGCCTGCAAATAACATGGCCAATGTAGAGCTCACAACGACGTGTTTCCATAGAAGTTTATTCGTGTTCATGATTCATCCTTATCATTTAAATATTCATTAAAATTGTGCGTATTAATTCAAGTCACGTGCTGCTGACATTTGGTGTGCTACCAAGCCTTTTAGTGTCACTAAAGGACGGAATGTACCAGCGCCGTTCGGGCCATCTGCATCCACTTGTATGCTGACACCACCGGTGACATCTACAAAGCGTACATAACCGTCAGCGACGGGCGCGTTGCCTGTATAGCCAGCTTTGGTCAATACGCCAGACAAACGGAGTTTGTCTGCATACAATGTAAAGTCAGTAATCGTGTCACCTGCATCGCGCATATCGTTGTATACGAACACATCAGCACCCGCACCACCTGTTAACATATCTGCACCAGCACCACCCACTAAGATGTCATCGCCATTAGTGCCGACAAGTGTGTCGCGACCAGCACTACCCGTTCTTGTCAACCCTGGTGTTGCAGAAGCAATCGTCACATCAATCAAACGACCTTGCGTGTCATATTGATTTTCTAAGCCATAAGCGTTGCTGGTAATTTCATCACCATCAGTTGCATTTAAGCGACCCAAACCACCCACTGCTTTCGGTGTTTGAATGTAGTTGGCTAAGGCTTCTTGGTAAGTAATGGTGAATGGGCTGTTTTCAAACTCAACGTTATTGGCCGCAAATGGATAGCCGTCACCGCCGTTTGCCGTAAAGTCGATGGTGGCAAATGAGAAACTACGGGTGGTATTCACCACTGCACCGCCATCAATCAATACCGTGCCATCATCTAACACTACACGCAAAATACGATTGCCTGTGCCTTGTGTCGTGCGTGCTGTGTTATCACTCTTATAGGTGATTTGCATACCAGACACTTGTGCATAACGGCCATTCGCCAAACCTGTTGGGCTAGTAGTTGCGTAAGCATGCTCAAGAATGTCTTTCAACTGTGTAGCATTCATACTGGGTGCGCGTTTTACCAAGTTAGTAAACGGTAAAATGTTGAAGGTATCACCCACTGAAACATTGCCCGCGGTAGCGATATTGGTACGAATACCACCAGAGTTTTGAATCGCCACATCTGCATTGCCAGCAAAGCGCATGGCATCCGCCACTAAATTGCCCAAGCCTGTTTCTGCGTTACGCACACCAGCCACAAACACGCAGGGTGCTGGGGTACAAGTGGTGTGGGTAGGACCATTCAGTTTTGTCGCAGTAGTGCCAATAATTTGCGCGTTTAATGCAGCAATATAATGATTGACTGGCGTAATGACGCTGTTGAATAGCGTTGCATCGCCTACCACAGCATCTGCATCAGCAGCTGCACCCGTCACGCGAATCATGCGTGTGCTATCAATGCTAGCCAATGCACCGG
>ENA-UOXP01000877-UOXP01000877.1-mixed-culture-metagenome-genome-assembly--contig:-NODE-877-length-22894-cov-32.344017_pt1 | contig 22894 bp, 7 predicted proteins | sample MGYA00238161_ERZ761639 | MGnify/ENA primary metagenome ERZ761639 (study PRJEB28913, sample SAMN08776760) | mixed culture metagenome | isolation source: Freshwater growth medium | place: USA...
CGCAGGGGCGACCGGCGGGCCATTCGGGGCTCTCCTGAAGGCGTTCGAAGCATCCGCCAAAGCCGGAGAAGTGCGCCCGCTACAGCCGCGTCGCCCCCGGCCTTTGCTCGCAACTCCCCTCCTTGCCGCCACGTTCGCCCATCCGCCTCCGCACGTCACCTCACCCCCTCCCTCGCCGCCCTCGTCAGATGAAAAGCCTATCACCCGACGACCAGCGCATCGTAAGCATTGCCCTTCGGCTGGCTGCGACGCCGGGCCATCTCGACGTCAACTGCCATGGGTCGGGGACCAAGCACTGCTCGCGGGCACAGATAGTTTCGGTTGCGAGGCCGTCAAAGACTCGGCCCTACTTTGATGGTTCCTTTCTGCTCGAAGGGCAGCCAGCCAAGCTCGACGCCAACGGCAAGCGCGTCGTCGACCCGTCCAAAACGACCGAGGGAGTGGGCTCCTCCTTCGAGCTCCTCCAGCAGTGGAAGGCAGGCAGCCGCTTCCTGCCAACCTTCCCCGCGGGCCGCGTCAGTGGAACGCCGGGTAATGACACCCACTTCGTAATTGGCGTCGGGCAGGACGGGCAACGCGTACGAGATGTCCAATATCAGACGGCGAGCTTTGGTGGCCTCGCACGCCGATTGGCGAACATGAACCCGGAGGCCTTCGAACCCATTGAAACACTCGTGCAGAAGGCGGCGTCCCTCACGATGGCGCAGGAGACGTGGCTCACCTTCGCCCCGCCCTTCGACGCGGACGAAAACTTTGCGAGGATCATCACGTACCTGTTCGGCGCGTTTCTCGTCGAGCGCCAACACGAGGAACCCGACCTGTGGGCGGCCGGTCGGCTCCAATGCCTGCGCCCGCAGACTTCAGGGGCGCCTGGGCCGTCACAAGACAAGGAGGCTACCGCGCGAATGGAAGGCGACGCGCATGGCGAAGACGATGGCGAAGCCGAGGACGGAGGAGACGACGAAGACGACGGAGACGAGGACGAGCTGGGCGAGGCGAACGACGACGAGCTGGACGGCGAGAAGCATCACGGCGTTGCACTCGTCACGAAAGCGAAGGCAACAGACCAGGACCTGCAATGCCTTGCAGAGCTGCAGGCAACGGCCAAGTACATGGAGACGTTGCGCCTCTTCCTCTTCGCGCAACCAACAGCAGCGCTCGTGGTCGACCAGCGCGACATCTTGCAGCACTCGTACTACTTCTGGAGCTCGCGGGCAGATGCCCTCTACACAACGTACACGTCCAAGCTCCAAGGCCTGTGGAACGGAGCAGTGGCTCCGGTGGCCATCGTGACGGCCTTTGCGGCCATCCACCATCTGCCCCACGTGAACAAGGAGGTGTTCGACAACATCGACTGGACGAACAGGAAGTTTAGGGAGACGGCGATGGGACGCGCCCTCGAGCAGCTCGACCGCGACGTCCAGCCCTGGTTCAATCTGCTTACTCCACTGACGACCGGAATGCCGCCGAAAATCGAGCAGCGTAAGGAACGCTTCGAGCTCAGGGTTACCCAGGAAGGCCATAAGCCCGAGGAACATTTGGCAAAGCTCCTTGCGTTCGCCCATCGTGCCCGTAAAGCGATCACGGAGAAGACCAAGTCGTATGCGGAGCTCTACGACTGCCTCGTGGGTCATTTGCCAAAGGGAGTGAAGCCGTTCGGACCCCTGCGTGCGGTGCTCATCGTGCGGGAGATAGGGCATGCCTTGAAAGGAGTCGTCAGCGACGGCACGGGACTCGAGGTCGATACCATGCCCTCGGCCAATGAGCACAGAGTTGCAATGAACTTGACGCTCCGCGACGGGCAGCGGGCCACGTTACAAAGTCACCTCGGCCGGGTGGACGCGCACCTCGCCAGCCTGCACAAGTCGCACGCAGCCACCGCGATGCTGCCTGCGCACGTGTACGAGAAGGTGGCGGAACTCCACGACGCCGCCGCCGTGGTCGTGGACAAGGAGCCCGTGTCGTGCGAGACGATGCGCGAGCTGCGCGACCTCCATGCGGTCCTCATTCAAAAGAAGAAGATCTCGTCGAACTGCTTGGGGCGCCAAATTATCGTCCACGGCACCGGCCCGGGCGCCAACAAGGAACTCGACTATGTATACCGCGGGGCCCGAAAGACCATGTCTCTCTCTCTCTCGGCAGCAGAGGTCCGACAGGTTCGTGGCGCTCTCACGGTGGTGTACAAGGACCTCGTCGGGAAGCTAACGCGGGCCACGGAGCTGGTTCATGCGATGCTCCGACGGGACCAGAGGAGGGCGAAGCGGAAGCGCGCGGCTGAGAAGTTGAAGGCCAAAAAAGCACGCCGATGAGCGCCGAGAGCCCAGAGATGCAGGCGCGGTAACTAGGTAACTAGCAGTGCCGCTGTCACTAGCAGTGCCGCTGTCGATGCATACGCCTGACACGTCCTGTCGCTCGTAACCGGTACGCATACATACCCTTGCGGTACCCTTGTAACATCGGCCTGTGCTGCTGTCGCGTGCGCGTGCTCAGGGTCGTGAGACGTGGGGCCCTGTCGCATACTGTCCCTTCCTTGCTGCAACCGTGGCAACAGCACATCCGGTGAGCGCCGTGTTGCATCACACCGCGCACAGCCCATGCCCGCACGTCCTCACGCCATGCCTCCCGTGAGGCACCCCACCCCGCCCGTCGCCCGCAGACTCCTTATGTACTTCTGCCGCAATCGTCGCACCCGTGCGCTCCGCATGCCGCAGAGCGCCTCGACCGCGGAGCTGCAGCCCTTCATCTTCAACAAGGCCGCGGAGGTGAGCGCGAGCAAGGAGACGGTCAGCGGCACGGGCTTGTCCGCGCTCAAGGCGGCGCCGAAGACGATGTCCTCAAAGGGGGTGCACAAGCCGATCTTGACGAGCATTAAGACGAGCAGTTCCTGTAGGCGATGGTCAACTCTCCCGCTCTCGGTATTCCCTCGGTAGGGCGAGCCTAAAAAACTCCCCATCGTCGAGAACCTTGATCGGGAGGGGTTGCTGCGACTCTAGTTCATCAAATTAGCATGCATCGACAACAAGTATGAGCCAAGTTTGAGCATGCTTCGACAAAGAACCAAGCAGAGCGTGCCTTCTCAGTATCGATCAAGGCGTGCCCTGATCCTCTACGCGTCCAAGCAGCCCGCCGGGATCATGTCCGACGAGTCTGACGAGTCCGACGACGTCTCTCCACCGATGGCCGAGCCGCTTCTCTTCGAAATCCTCCGCACGATCGAGACCGCCAAGGAGATGCCGGATGACTGCCCGATGCACCTGCAAGACTTCTTCGCTCAGGTGAGCGCGCGCGAGCCTCACGCCATCACAACTGAATTGCTTGCGAATGGCTGCAGCACGCCGCCTGCGTGTCTGGTCCTGCGTCCATCGCGCACTCTGGACACTGCAGGTTCGTGGGCGTGCATGCGCGTGCACTGCTTGCACATACACACCACAGCACGCCGCACTGGGCAAGATGTTGCGATCCCGCGCTCGGCCGGTGCTGCACGCGCTCATCTCGAGCACATCTGGTTCCCATTGCTCCAAGTTCAACGCGCTCACTGCTTCTCCCATCCGCCCACTCGCAGGTCTGCCGTCTCGTACATGGCAAAAAGGGCTGCACAGGCACCAAGGCGTGGCTTGCTGAGTTCATCACCCCGGCGTTCACGAATGCGGTGTGCAAGCTGCACGACGTGCTGCGTCTCGCGCGCACGTCCGGTCACTACATGTACCCATGTGACGATCAGGTGCGTCCACTCGCGCGCGCTGCCCGCAATGAGTCAGTGCCCGTCCACTTGATCGAGTGCCCGCCCGGCACCGCTCGCCCATCCGCCGTGCACTCACACTGTGCGCCGTGCGCACACATATCTGACCTAATCTGACCGAGCCTGCACCGTCTCTCCGCACGTTGCGCTCTCGCAGAACCTCATGCACCACCTGAGCACGATGATCATGTGCATGCTCGGCAACACCGACCAGACCATCGAGGAGGACGCCAAGCTCGTGGACGACTCTCGCGTCGCGTGCGCGGCGCTGCAACACTCTGCGTACCGCGTGGTCACGTGCACCGAGCTGACCCTCTTTCACGCCGACGTGCGTCTCCAGGCGGCCTCCATCCTTTGCAAGTTCGACCGCGTCCAGTTCCACACGCTCCCGGAGTCGCTCTGCTCCGGCTTCGCGAGCATGCTCGACCAGCTGCTCCTCTCGGCGGGCCTGTTCAAGCTGCAGGAGCTGCTGATCTCGACGCTGCAGGTCTTCGCCAAGCACTCGGCCGCGTGCACCGACAAGCTGAGCGTGCTCCAAGCGCGCTACGCGCCCCTCGAGATCGACGAGCATGCCTCGTACGTGGCGCGCTTGTCGGGCGAGTCCAAGAGCCTGGGAGTCAAGAGCCAGTCGGCGCGCAAGCTGCTCGCGGCGCTCAACGTGGGCGACGTGAGCTCGCGCGTGCTGTCGCTTCGGCCGCTCGCGCAGACGAACTTCGGCGAGCAGTGCGCGTGGGGCTCGCGCCGCGACCACCTTGGCTGGTTCGACTTCAACCTCTCCACCATCGACATGAACTACGACCTGGGCAACCAGCAGACGTGCCGTCGCGAGCTCTTCCTCGACACGGAGCTCGAGTCTGGCGTGGTCGTCGAACCTGACGACGGCGAGCTTGAGCTGCGCGCGGGCCTCTCGCCGGTCGTGAGTGGCGCGCGCGAGGCGGGGCGCTACTACTGGGTGCGCTTCTTCGCCACGCCCGTTGCGATCCCACTGGAGCCTGTGCCCAAGGACCTCTCGATCGCCTTCTGCGTGGACGCGGCCGAGGTGGAGACGATCGCAGATCGAATCTTCCCCGCGCTGCCCGAGAGCTGGCGTCCGGTGCTGCTGCGGCTCCTCGACGAGCAGCGCGCACCCGCCAAGGTGCTTGAGCGTGCGGCCCGCAAGCAGTCGGTCTCCTCTGTCTCTCTCCCCGTCGGCAGCGGCGCGCCAGCTCGCTCAAGTGGCAGCGCGGGCAGCTCGGGCAAGGGCGGCGGTGCCAGCATTGGCGCGGGCGCAGTGCTGCTCGCCGGCGCGGGTGTCAAGAGCCCTGCGCCGCGGATGCAGCGCGACTTCGAGCCTCCGAGCACCGTTGGCAGCGCGCCTCGCACGCCAGCGCCGGCCACCGATGCCGGCGCGAGCAAGGTGAGCGCAACCAAGGGGCTTGCAGCCGGAGTAGGCAGTGGCGCCGACGGCAGCGGCTCAGGCGCCAAGTGGAGTGTCTTGAAGCTGGCCGCAGTCCGCAGTGGTGGCGCCAAGGGCGGCAGTGGCTGGATCGGCGCGGCGGCCATGCCGCGACTGAGCAAGCTGGCAGTAAGTGGCGGCGCGGCCCCCTCTGCCGCCACGACCAGCCTTGGGCGCAAGATGAGCACGACCTCCCTCGCGCTCGCGGTGGGCCTCGGGCGCACGCCGCCGCCCTCCTCGTTCAACGTGTCGCAGTCGGCGCTCTCGGACGTATCCGAGACCGAAGACCACGTCACCGCGCAGGAGCAGCTCACAGTGGCCGAGCGCGAGAAGAAGGCGTCCCCGCCCCCTTCCAAGCCGGCGCCACTGTCACCCCCTTCCAAGCCGGCGCCACCGTCGTCCGAGCACGACACGCAGCCGCTGCCCGCAGAGGACATGGGCGCGCCAATGGATGAGACTGAGCCGCCGCTCGACACCGCGGACGAGCACGCCATCGACGATACACCCGCCGCTGAGGAGGCACCGGCGCATGGCGCGGTGGAGGGAGCTGCGGAGGCTGACGAGCTTGAGGACAGCAAGCAGGCGCTCGAGGATCTGCTCGAGCGCATCCACTCGCTCAAGCTCGCTGAGCTGCGTGCGGAGCTCACCCGCGCAGGTCTCGACACCAAGGGCGGGCGCAAGGCCGTGCTCGCCGAGCGACTGCAGGAGCACCTGCGGTCGAAGCTCGCGGCGCTCGAGGCGGCGGATGGTGAGCTGATGGCGCAGCAGCAGGACGAGGAGGTCGACGAGAAGGCGCAAGAGCCGGCCATGGTCGATCGGGTAGCGATGGAGCGGGACGAGGAGTCCTCGTGCCCTCGAGGTGGCCAGGGGCATCGAATCGCCCTCTCCGCGGCGCTTAGCTGCCAAGTAGACCAGGCGGCCACGGCGCACGAGCAGCAGCGGCAGGCGAACGAGGCGGCCGAGGCTGCCGAAGAGGCTGCCGAGCGGGCAGAAGTCGAGGTGGTCGCAGTGCGCTTGGCGCGCGCTGCACGCTCCACGCGTGCGTCTGCCGCGCTCGGCCCGCCACGGCCTGCCGCTCCCGCGCTGCCGCCCAAGCTGGCGCCACCGTCGTACGAGCAAACCGCTGCGGCAGAGCGGTCGCACGTGCAGCTGACTCCGCTGCAGCTCGTGCTCAAGATGTGGAATGCGATGACCATCCCGCTCCACAAGTACGCTGCACCACTGTTCAGCACCATGCCTGCGCTCAAGAACCGTTTGGCGCCTCCGATCCACGGCGCCCACGAGGACAAGATTGCGGAGGTCAGCCGGTGTGAGAGCGGACCACAGCCGGTGAGTGAAGTGTGCCTGATTGCACCTAATGAGTGCCCCTCCTGAGTGCCTGATTGCGCCTGATGAACTCCAACCGTCTGCGGCTGATGCACCTGATGACCTCCTTCATCAGGTGCCAAGATGGCTGCAGAGGCCGGATCGGCTCCAGACTGTAGAGGAACTTCCACCAGACCTACCATCAGGACCTCCGGGGGATGTTCCTGGAGAGATGATGGTGGGAGTGGAGTTGCCGGAAGGACTGCCACCGCCAGATAAGGCAGCTGCTGGCGGCAGCGGCTTCAACCGGCACCCAGGAGGCATTTACGGCGGCCTCAGTGGCTTCAGCAGCAGTGGCTTCGGCAGCGTCCAGGGCTCGAGGCCAATGTCAGCCTTGGACGTGCCGCTGCAGCGTGCCCAGCCCAGACATTTGCTCTCGGATGGCATCAGCACTGGCGGCAATTTCGGCAGCTTCCAGACCACTCTCACCACTGTCTCCACTGATGTTTCGGACCCGGATCTCTATGCGTTCGATCTTGAAGGCGCGTGCGCCGCCGCCGCTGCCATGCGCCATAGCGGCGACAGCTTCGGTGGTCGAAGCGGTGGCAGCACCCAAAGCTCGCGGCCAATGTCCGCCTTGGCCGTGCAGCTGCACCACGCCCAGCCCGAACATATGCTCTCGGATGGCTTAGGTGGCGGCAGTAATTTCTGCGGCAGCGGCTACAGTGACAAGGCCGGTGGTGGCTTCTGTTCAGAGATGGGCGGAGCATGCGCGGGCGGGGCAGTTGGTGTCAGCACACTGGATACGGCTGAGACTGAGGAGGCCCGGCTCGTGCAAGCAATAGCTCTGTCCATGGAAGGCCAAGCAACTCGGACCTCTCTGGTGGCCCGCAAGGAAGGCAAGAAACGAGTCAACTCGACATCCCTTGGACGTGACTTAGTGCCAGTCGTTGACAGTGACGAGGATGGGGATGCAGCACAGCTGCAGAAGGCCCTTCGCCTTTCGCTCATGGACAGTGATGAGGAGGTGGAAGTGTACGAGATCCCACCAGAGCATTGGGCTGCCCACGGCGTTCCCGAGCATTGGGCCGCACAGCACAGCGTTCCCAGTGGCGTTCCCAATGGCGGCAGCAGCGGTGGCAGCGGCAGCGGCAGTGGCGTTCCCAGCAGCTGTGGCGACAGCGGCGGCAGTGGCGGTGTTCCCAGCAGCCATGTTGAGGCTGGGGCCCTTGTAGCAGCATTTGCTGCTGATGCTGCTGCTGTGCCAAATTGCCGGCCGATGGGCTCGCCAAATTTCACGACGCTGCTGGCAGGGCTGCAAGCCTGCCTGGAGCTCGCCCGCAGCAGCCACGTGGCAGGCCCGGATGTGGCGGCCGTGCAAGCCGGGGTGGCCAAGGCCCGTGAACTCTGCCTCAAAGGCTTTCGAGTTGAGACCAACCCAATGGGGTCCTCTGCGTTGCCCAACGCCGCGATCTGGAGTCTGCTCACGTCCTGGCCCTTGGCCCAACAGTTGGAGACAACTCGTAACCTAGCTGACGTGGGCATGAGCCGATTTCCGGCCCAGAAGGGCCCATATGTGTGCCACCAGGACGGCTCCACAGTGCCAACGTTCCAGACCGCCATGCTGGAGGCCGCCCTTCTCTCGCCGAATCCGTCAGACCCCCCCTTCACGGCGGTCCACCTCAATGACGTCTCCTTCGCGACCGTGTTTGACGAGAACGTGCAGGCGGGCAAGGGCTCGAGACCATCGACGTACAAGGAGCCGCCGAAGACGGACGAAATCGCCCGCGCCTGCGCCAGCGCCTCGGTGCTGCCCACGCTCTGCAGCCCAGAAAAGCCCGGCGCGCTCGCCCAGGGCGATAGCCAGCTGCAGGCTCTGCATCAACTTGTAGAGGATGGCTCCGTCGCCGCTGTCTTGCACGCCGGCCCCGCCGTCTACAAGCTCTTCGGCAAGAGCGTGGCCGAGTGCGAGATGACCCCGGGCCAGGCCAAGCACCTCTTCGGCCTCAAGCTGGTGCAGATGCCGGACAACACGTGCAAGCTCGTCGGCATCGTGGTATCCTCGCCCAAGCTCAAGGGCCCAAACGCAGAACCTGCGGCCGCTGTCCAGACCACGATGGGCGTGATCAACATCCTCCGCGTGCTGAGCGGGCTCGCGGAGATCCCGGTGGCGAATTCGCCGTTGTGGGGGCGCACGTGCCACGCCTCCCACGACGAGCTCGCCCGCCTCTCCACGCTCATGCCGCGCCTCGCCGAGGCCTTCAAGGCGGACACGACTGCTCAAGCCAAGGGAGGAGGTAAGTCTTGCACTGATTCCTGTGATAGATTCTCTCCTGTTCTCTCCTCTAACACCCATTCGCACACCATCGCCTGCTTTTTGCTCAGTGGCCCGTGCTATTGAGAGCAACGCAGCATTTGACCTACAGGTCACCTGCAATGAATGCAACGCAACAGCAACAGTGACGGCACGCCGAGTGGCTGAGTCATCTGGTGTAAAACCTTACAACCAGGTAACTTTCAAAGGCAGCCTTCACAGCCATGACTGCCCACTCTTCGGCATCGCAAAGCAAGGCAAGAAGGTACAATTTCCCACCCTGGGCCGCAGCTTCACCCTCTGTAACGGCGCCCTCACAGCAAAGCGAATCTGAAAAGTCAGGTTCGAAAAGCAGCCGATCCTACGGCTACGCGGGACCATCGCGACAGAATCGTGAGGTGGTGAAGAACCGGCCCGGCTGTAAGTTCGCTAGAGTGACCCCGGGACGGTGCAGAGCCGAGCAGCTCGAGCTGCGGGGAGGGGCCGAGGCGCAGGCGGTTTCAACCGGTACCCGCGACTGGAGAGGTCACGGGCTTGGTCACGGGCTTGGTCACGGGCTTGGTCACGGGCCGGCGTGCGGCGAGGCAGCGTACACGGTACAGCGTACACGGTACAGACGGCCGTGAGGCGGGGTGCGGGGTTTTCATGTTTTTTATTGGACCTTGGGCTCCATCGCAGAGCTAGGCTATGGGAAGAAGAAAGTGCCGGAAAAGAAAGCGCACTACTCTACTCCCTACTGAAACCACCCTCAGCTGCCTCAAGCGATTCTCACGCTCTCGCCCGTTCGCGATGAAGGGCTCGAACGCCTCGCGTTCGGGCTGGGCGTGCGCTTACGCTGTGGCTTAGCTCTCGACGCCCCTCCAGCGTTCCCTGTAGGCGCACGCTCTGCCGAGACACTGGGCGAGCCAGCGCGCGCGCTGTTGAGCGGCGAGCCGCTGCGCGGCGAGACGTTGCGCGGCGAGCCGTTGCGCGGCGAGACGTTGCGTGAGTTGACCCTCGAAGAGGATCGTGAGGATGGCCGCGAGTTGTCACGCGATGCGGCGCCCGTCTCGCGGCTGCTGTTCGGAGCGCTTGAAGTATCTCTGGCCGCCACTGGCGTCGTTGTCGGGGGCTCCTTGTCCTTGGCGCCACTCTTGGGAGGCCGTTTGCTCGTGCGCTTCGCCTTCGGCGTCTTGCAATGGTCATCAAGATTCTCGTCCACCTCCGCCACTGCCTTGGCAGCTTCGTACGCGGCAGCAGCCTTGGCGAGCGCCGCGGCGAGCGCTTCCTCTCCCGCTGCCCTGGGAGGCGGGGCCGCCTCCTTCGAGGTCTCCGTCGCTGCCGCCGGCACGCCCTTATCGAAGAGAATGGCGCCATTCTTGAGAGGCGCATTCAGCTTGGCGGCGGCGTTCGCGGCGACCACGGCCGCCTGCAGCGACACCTTTTGGCTCTTGTGGAGGTCTGTCTTCTGGAGATGGATCTTCCGACCGACCTCCGCATCTGAGGGGGGTGCGAACACGTCGAGCTGGTTGAGCAAGTTGACGGCCTGCGTGCGCAGCCACGTCTGAGGCCCCTTGGAGATCTCTTGGAGAGATTTCACAGCTCCGGCGTCGACGAGCTGCTGGCGCGCGTGCGCATCCTCGGCCAGGTTGCACAGCGCCGCGGCGGCGAAGCCCTGCGCCTCACTCTCGTTCCCGAGAAGGCTGACGAGCCGCGGCACCGCTCCGGCGGCGGTCGCGGCCGCTTGATGTGCCGACACGCCGTCTGTGAGTCCCCACAGTGCGCATGCCGCGTGCTTCTGGGCGTCGACAGATGACGCCTCGAGCAGCGCGACGAGCGGCGCGATGCCGCCCGCGGCCACGAGAGTCCCCTTGGTTGCGTCACCCTTGTGGCCGGTGCGTGCGAGGTCCGCGAGAAGCGCCGCTATGGGCTCCTTGGCCTCCGCCGAATCCGTGCGCAGCAGCAGCGCCACGAGTTTCGTCAGCCCACCCGCCTTGATGATGGCGCCCTTGGCCGCTGCAGTCGAGGCCACCTGCCAGAGCGCTCCCGCGGCGTGGTTGGCCGCACACAGACGCTCGGAGTCGAGAAGGGCCACGAGGAGAGCGATGCCGTTGCGCTCGACGATGCTCGTCTGCGCACTTGCGAGCGACGAGAGGTGCAAGAGCGCGCCCGCCGCCTTGGCCTGCGCCTCCATGTTGGACGCACGCAGCATCTCGACAAGTGGACCGACGCCACCCGCACTTGCGATCGCCGCGCGGTCCGAGGCCGCGCGTGCTAGGTCGGCCAAGGTGGCCGCGGCGGAGATCTGGGATTTGTTCGCGTTCGTGCCGTCGCCGAGCAGCCGCACGAGCGGCGCGATGGCGCCCGCCTGGGCAATCGCCGTGCGGTTGGCGGTCGAGCGTGCTGCGAGCATCGAGAGCGTCTCCGCAGCCTTCATCTGCGCCGTCGCGAGCCGGTACTCATCGAGCAGCTCAACGAGGGGCTGAACCACGGCGCAGCGCGTCTGCGGGCACGAGCTGGCCATGAGCACGAGCGCCGCCTGCGCGTAGAGCTGGGTTTCGTCACTGGGCGAGCCGATGAGCGACACGAGTCTTGGGATCGCGCCAGCTCGTGCGATGGCCACTTGATTTTCGGCGCAGTCGAGCGAGAGGGCGGAGAGGGCCGCCGCAGCCCATTCCTGTGTCTTGGGCGCCTCGGCCGAGAGCATCGCGACCAGCGGCGCCAGCCCGCCCGCGCGTGCGACGCTCAACTGGTTGTCGGTGTCGGCTGCCAGGTGCCAGAGTACGCGCGTCGCATTCTCGTGCGCGGCGCCCGACGTGGGGCACTTGAGAAGATCAACGAGCGCACCGATGGCTCCTTCCTCCGCGATGGTGATCTGGTTGACCGGATGGTCCTGCGCGAGCGCCGCGAGTGCGCTCGCCGCCCAGCGCTGCGCCTCGTCAGAGGGCTCCGCTGCCTGCAGCATCGCCACGAGCGGCGGGATGGCGCCCTCCTCCGCAATGAGAGTCTGCGTGTCTGCATTGCGGTTGGCGATGCAGGCGAGCGCCTGCGCTGCGAGCTCTGGAGGGCCGAGCGACGGCTCGCGAAGCCACGCGCCGAAGGCGGCCGTTGCGCCCGCGCGTGCCATCTCGATCTGCATGCTGCTCGAGCGCCCCATCGGGCCGCACGCGAGCTGCGTGAGCGCCGTGGCGCTGTGCCTCTTGGCGCCGTCGGTCCCGTCACGCAGCAGCCTCACCATCGGCCGAATGCCGCCTGACGCGGAGATTTCGAGCGAGTTGCGCGACCGAACCTCCTCATCGACGCCCGGGATGTCGGAGGCGAGGAGCGCGAGCACCGCCGCCGCGTGCTCTTGCGCGAGGGCGCTCAGCACGGCGCCCTCGGGTAGGAGCTCCTTGCCCGCGGCGGCGCTCGCCGCTGCAGCGGAGCTTTTGCGGAAGACTTCGACGACGGCGCGCGTGCATGGGGAGTGCGCGATCGAGCTCTTGGAGGCCGCGTCCGTCATCACCGCGAGCATCCAGAGCGTGTACTCTTGCGCCTCGACAGAGCCCTCGCGCAGCAGCGCGACGATGCGCTCGATACCGCCGGGCATCGTGGCCACCGTCACCTGCGACTCGGCGCTGCCCTCGGCGGCCATCTCGCGCAGGGTGGACGAGGCGCATTGACGAACCTCGGGCTCGGGCGCGCCGAGCAGTGAGATGAGCTGCGCCGTCACCTGAATCCGCACCTGCGGCGACCTGAGCGCAATCTGCGCGAGGGCCGCCGCGGCGGCGACCATGGTGCGCGGCGCGCCGGGCGCGCCCGCCTTGGCAGCCTTCTGCATCTGAAGGGCCAGCGCAGGGATAGCGCCGGCCTTTGCGAGTGCGGCGCGATTGTTCGAGTCGAGCGAGAGTCGGTGCACCAGATTCGTCATCTCGCCCTGCGCCTCGGCCGTCGCCTTCGAGCCCTCGCCCAATTTGGCAACCAGCTCGCTCGACACGGCGCTTTGGTTGGCGGAGTTGGCCTGCACAAGAGTGAGCAGCGCTCCAGCGGCCTGCTCCCGTCCTTGGGCGGAGCCACGCTCGACAACTCCCACGAGCGCCGCAACGCCCTTGACCTCAGCGATGATGGTCCGGTTCGTCGCGAGGGATGCGAGGCTATAAAGTGCACCCGCGGCGGTCTCTTGAGTGGGCACGTGGCTGCTCGACAGCAGACCCACGAGAGGCGCCAGTCCGCCCGAGTCCGCAATGCGCCGCTGGATGGCGGGCAGCTGCGAGGCCAAGGACCATAGGGCTCCGGCGGCCTCCCGTTGCACTGCCGCCTCAAAGTCCTTGCTGAGCAGCGCGATGAGCAGCGGCACGCCGCCCTCAGCGGCGATAGCCTCCTGGTTGGCGGACGAGCCATCCGCCATGCTCCAGAGTGCGCATGCGATCTCGCGCCGCAGGAGATTGCTGCTGAGGGAGCGCGGCGTGTGCAGCGGCGTGTGCAGCGGCGTGTGCAGCGGTGTGTGCAGCGGCGTGGCGATGGGCGTGCCCCCAACAATCATCACTTCGCGGCACGCGCGGAGTGAGCCTAGCGCGGCTGTGACGCCGTCGGGCAGGTAGTCGAGGCATGTGCATCGTAGCAGGCGCACGAGCGACACGAGGGCGCCGTGAGCCGCGAGGGCCGCTTGGTTGGCCTCGTGCGCGCGCGCAAGCCGGGAAATAGCGCGGGCGGCCTTCGTGCCCTTGCTCTCGTCCACCTCTCCTTCCGCATTGAGCAGCTGCACGAGCATGCTCGCGATCTCGCTTTGGTTGGTGCTGTGCCCGAGGGCCATCGAGGCGAGTGCGCTCGCAGCCTGCGCCTGCGCACGCGTGCCTCCCGCTCCAAGCATGGCGATGAGCGGCACGATCGCGCCCGCCTCGGCCGAGGCGGTCTGATTGGGCGGATGGCTGGCCGTGAGCGCCCACAGGGCTGTCGCTGCCTCCTCCTTGGCGTCCTCTGCGCCCGCGTCGCGAATGATGGCCACGAGCGGCTCGATGCCGCCCGCGGCGGCGACGGCCGCCTGGTTTGCGGGATGGTTCGCCACGAGCGCCGCCAGCGCGGTCGCGGCTTGGGCCGCGGTGCTGCCTTGGGTGCGGGCCGCCGCCGCATCGAGCAGACGGACGAGGGGCTCTATGCCCCCCGCGCGCGTGATACTGCCCTGGATCGAATGTCCTCCGACAGCCAGCGCAGCGAGGGCAACGGCCGCCTGGCGCTGCGCGCCTGCGTCGTCGGTGCACAGCAGCTGCACGAGCTCGGGGATCGCTCCAGCGGCGGTGACGGCCGCTTGGATGGCCGCATGACCGACCGAGAGGCTCCAGAGTGCACCCGCCGCGGCGGTCCGTGCCCGGAGGGGTCCAGTGGCGCTCAAGAGTTTCACAAGGATCTCGACCGCTCCCTCGGCTGCCACTCGAGATTGGATCTCGGTCGAGCGGCGCGCCACGTCGCACAGGACGTCCGCGGCGTTCACCTGCGCCTCCTCGCTCTCCGCGCTCAGCAGTGCCACGAGGTAGCGAAGGCCGCCGTGCGCCACGATGGCGTGGGCGTTGGCCTCGTCGTCCCGGGACAGGCGCAGGAGCACTTGAGCGCCGAGCTCCTGCGCACGCAGGCTGGTACGTGCCGAAGCGGCCTCAAGGGCGCCGCCGCCGCGCAGCTGCACGATCAGCCGTTGCACCGCGCCCGCGTGGGCAATCGCGCGCAGGTTGTCCGGCTGCTCGGACAGGCCGAGGAGCATGCACGTGACATGCTCCTGCGACTCGGCCGTTCCAGAGCCAAGCAGCGCGACCAGCCCAGTCGCGATCGCGAGTTGGCTCTTCGGGTCGTTGGTGGCCAGGCAGGTGAGCGCGCCGACGGCCTCACTCTTGGCCTCCATCGAGCCTGAGCCTAGAAGTGCGACGAGTGGCGAGATGGCACCCGCATTGACCACGCGGACGGGGGCGCCCTCGTTCTCGTCGGCGAGCTTCCAGAGCGCGCGCGCCGCGCGCCGCAGCGTTCCGTCGGGTCGGTCGACCTCGAGGAGCCCGACGAGCTTCTTCGCGATGGCCGCCTGGTTGTCAGCATGGCCGCGTGCGAGGTGGGTGAGTGCATCCGCCGCAAAGATGGTGCCTTGCAACGTGCCGTCGTCAAGGAGCTGAACCAGAGGCGCGATGCCGCCCGCCTTGGCGATCGCCACTTGGCTGGATGGGTCGTTGGCCAGGTGCCACAGCGCCGAGGCGGCGCGCTCCTTACCGGCTTGGCTGCCCGACTGCACCAGGCTCACCAGCGGCACGATGCCGCCCGCCGCTGCGATTGCGTTCAGCCTGTCGCCGGGAGGCGGCTTCCAATCAGTGCTGGCAGTGCTCTGCGCCGAGCCCAACAAAACCTCGCTCGGGGCCTGCGCGATGGGCGAAGGCAGGAGCGGTGCCTCGCCGTGGAAGACGGATTTCATTGAGGGCTGGAGCGCCAGCGGCGGGATCGGCACTGGTGGCAGGGGCGAGGCTGGTGGTGGTAGGCTCTCCTCAGGATCTGTCGTCTCATCCGCCAGCATCGACTCGAGCCCGATGCCCGAGTCGCGTGCTCGCCGTTCACGTTCGAGGATGGCGCCCTTTGCGAGGTCTGAGATGACTGCCGCCGCCGTGTCCTGCGCGGCGGGTGAGCCATTCCTGCTGAGCGCGACGAGCTCCTCGACCGCACCGCACGCCACGAGCACACCTTGGCTCTCGAGCGATGCGCACAGATGCCAGATGGCACGGGAGGCCGCCTCTTGCGAGGCGGCCGAGCCCTCGCGGATCAGGCGCAGCAGAGGCGGCACGCCGCCCGCGGCGAGAATGGCGCTCTGCATCGCGCTGTCACCGTACGCCAGATCGGCGAGCGCCAGAGCGGCTTCCTCGCGCGCCTCCACGACCTCACGCTGCTGCGCTTGCTGCTGCGCCGCGTCGGTACGCGAGGGACTCGCAGCGTTGGCAATGGCCTGCCAGCGCTTCTGCGACGGGCTCCCCTTGTCCGATACGCGCTCCTTGTCGGGCACGGCGTGTTGGGCACGATGCTGCTGCTGCTTCTCGACCTTCTGGGCGAGCGCGGCCTTCTCAGTGGCACGTGCCTTGACCATGGCGGCGATCGCCACGCTCTGCATATCCAAAATCGAGTTGGTCTCGCCGTTCAACACCTCGATGCTGTCTTTGGAGCCGACAATGGACGAGATCAGGTCCCACATACGCCGTGCGAGACCCTTATTTGGGATGGCCCAGAGCATCGCGATCAGCCGGTCGATGCCCCCGCACGCGAGGATGAGCTGCCGACGAGCCGCGCCAGGCTTCGCGCCGCTCGCCGCCTCCACGGATGCCTCCATGGCCTTGACGCCGCCGTCGTTGGCGCACTCGGCTTCGTCACGCGCCAGCTGCGACAGCGCACGCGCCGCCACCTCAGGCGTACCGGCCACGTGGCTACCGAGCAGATGCACGAGCGCCTGGATCGAGCCCTCCGCGCCAAAGGCGATGGCGTCGCGATGCGCGGGCACTGAGCCAATGTCGGCCAGCGCCGACGCCGCGTGCTGCTGCGCGGCGTGGCTGCCCATCGAGATCAGCTTCGTGAGTGGTGCGATGCCGCCCGCGACCGCCACCGCATGCGCCGAGAACGTCGTCAGGCGTGAGATGACGACGGCGCCCACGTCGACGAGGTGGGGATGCTCTGACGAGAGCAGGTGCACAAGCGGCGCCACGCCACCCGCCGCCTCGATCGCCTCGACGCCTTCGAGCGTGGCGGCCAGATGGAAGAGCGTGCGTGCGGCGTAGGCTTGCGCCTGCTGCTCGGCCTTGATGATGAGCTCAATCAGAGGAGGGATGGCATCGAGCTGCACGATGGCTGCCTGCAGTGTGGCGTTGTTCGCCACGATCGAGAGCACGGCGTGCGCCGCCTCGCGCTGTGCATCCGGATTGCCCCCGAGCCAGCGCGCATCGGCGCTGCCCGACAGCCACGCTATGAGGGACGGCAAGCCGCCCGCCTTGGCGAGGGCGAGCTGATTCGCGGGGTACGCGCCCTCATCGCACACCATGCCGACGGCCCGGAGCATACGCACGGCGCCCGCGCCCGCCATTGCCACTCGGCTCGACAGCCGGGCCACCAGCAGCTTTGCGATCGCCTCGCGGTTCTCCGGGTGCTTGGTCGCGAGCGACACGAGCGCGCCAACGGACGCGATCAGCGACGCTTCGGTGCCGCCGCTCACCAGCAGACCGACGAGCGGCTCGACGCCGCCAAGTTTCGTCACGGTGGACTTATTGGGCGCATGGTCATCACACACCGCCCAGAGCGCGCCGGCGCACATCTCCTTGACGAGCGGCGCGCCCTCGCGCACGAGGGACGTGAGCGGCGCGATGGCACCCGTCCGCGCAATCGCCGCCTGGTTGTCAGCGTGCGCCTCGGCCAGGGTGCCGAGCGCGCACGCCGCGTTGGCCTGCATGTCAGAATTCGGCGAGCCGAGCATCGCGACGAGCGGTTGGATGGCGCCCGCGTCGGCGAGCGCAGTCTGGTTGAGCCGGTTGCCCTTGGCGAGTTGCGACGCGGCAAAGGCGGCGAGTGCGTAGAGCTTCGATGCGATCCCAATGTCGGCCCCCTTCTCCTGCTTGCCATTCGACTGGGACGCAATGATCACGCTCGCCAGCAGCGGGATGCCGCCTGCCTTGGCGATCTCCTTCTGGATCGTGCGGCGCGAGGCGAGCTGCGAGATGGCCCCGATCGCCCTCTCTTTGGCCTTCGTAGACGACGAAGTCTCGAGGAGGGACAGCAAAGGTGCGATGCCGCCCGCTTCGACGATCGAATCGCGGTTGGCGTCCGAATCGGATGCGAGGTTGGCGAGGGCGGCAGCCGCTTGCTCCTCTCCACCCGCCTCGCTGCCCTTGTCATACAGCATGCCCACGAGCTTGTGAATGATCAGCTCTCGGTTGCTATTCTCAATCGAGAGGCGGACGAGCGCGCCCTCGGCGAACTCGCTCGTCAATGGGTTGGCGGAGCCGAGCAAGAGCACGAGGTGACCGATCGCGCCCGCCTCGGCGATGGCGATCCGGTTGTCTGCGTCGTGCGCGAGCGCATGCAGAGCCCCCGCCGCGGCCTCCTGCGCCGCCGCGCCGTGCTCGCCCGTGAGCAGCGACACGAGGGGCGAGATGGCCCCAGATTGCGCGATGGCACCAGGGGTGCTCGCGTTGGCCACAGCGATACATGCGAGGGCCGCGGCCGCGCCAGTCTTGGCCGCGTCCTCACCATCGTTGAGCAGCGCGACGAGCGGCGTGATGCCGCCCGACTCGACGATGGTGTCGCGGTTGGCTGCGAGGCGAGCGAGAGAGGCGATTGCGCTCGCTGCGTGCACACGCGCCGCAGCCGTCTCCTTGCCATCGCGGCAGTTGACGCCCTCGACAATGTTCAGGAGCGGCGAGATACCTCCCTCGGCCGCGATCGCCGCCTGCGCGGCCGCCGAGCCGTTCGCGAGCCGTGCCAGCGCGGCCGCCGCCTGCTCGCGTTGCAGCGAGCCACTCGTACGAAGCACGGCGAGCAGTGGCGCCACGCCTCCGACCTCAAGAACCGTGGCCTGCTTCGTGCCGTCGATCGCGAGCGAAAGCGCCCACAGCGCAAAGGCGCGTGCGTCGGCGTCACTCGTCTTGAGCAACTCGACCAGCTCACTCGCGCTGCTGGCCGCCGCGATGATCTCAACGCTTGCATCGTTCTCTCGTACGAGCCGCCACAGCAGCTCCGCGGCGGCCTTTCGCGCCTCGACCGCTGAGGACGGAGCGAGCAGCCCCACGAGTAGTGTGGTCACCCCATGCTGATTCGCCGCATTCTCGATGGCCAGATGCGCGAGTGCATGCGTTGCATGCACCCGGCCGCGCGCGCCGCCGCTCGCGAGCAGCGCCGCAAGCGGCGCAAGGGCGCCCGAGGCGGCGATCGACACGCGGTTCGCCTCGCTCGCCTCCGACAGGATCCAAAGGGCACCGGCCGTCTCGACACGGATCGCCTCGTAGTGCGCGGTGCGGGCGGCCTCGAAGTCTTCGGCCGCGGACGCCGCGTTCAGCCGCAGTCCGACGAAGCCGTCCGACGTAGTGGTGCTGGCTACTCCGCTCGCCACATGCGAGGTGGCCTGGCGCAGGAGCATGACGAGATTCGAGATGCCTCCGAGCTCAGTGAAGGCCGTTTGGTTGTCGGCGTGCCCTCGGCACGCCTCGCACACGGCGAAGGCCGCCATCGCCTGCACCGGCAGCGTGCCCGACGCCAGCAGCCCCGCAAGTGAGGGGACCCCTCCCATTCTTCCGACCGCGTCCTGATTGTCGCGGTGATGCGCGCAGAGCCGTCCGACGGCCTCGGCCGCCTGCGCCTGCGCCTGTGGGCTGCGGCTCGCGAGCAGTGCGAGGAGCGGCCCGATGCCACCCGCCTTGGCGATCGCCGTTTGCGTCGGCGGGTGGTCACGCGCGAGATTCGATACGGCCGCGGCCGCCGCCACCTGCGACGTCGTATTGATCGACGTGTTCAGCAGCTCGAGCAGCTTGGCGATACCGCCAGCGGCACTGATGGCTTCGACGTGCTCTGAGCAGCTGCAAAGGCTCGCGATCGCCCACGCGGCGGTGTTGCACGTCTTGGCGCTCGAGAGCATTCGAAGCAATTCCTCGACGGCACCCGCGCCAACGAAGGCCGCCTCCGCATCGAAGCTTGCGCGCGACAAGTTGGCGATCATGGAGGCGATGTGCTCCCTGGCATCCGTGTTGCCCTGCTTGAGCAGGCGCACGAAGGGTGCAGTCACGTTCGTCTTGATCAGCTCGGGCGCGTGCTCCTCCGAGAGCCCGAGCAGTGCACTCGCTGCGGCGGCCACAGCTCCCATGGAGCCGACCTTGAGCACCTGCACCAGCGGGCCGATTGCGCCGCCCTTTACGATGACGGCCGAGTGACCCGCCGCCGCGAGGCTCGCCAGGCAGCTGGACGCGTACAGCTGGCCACCGTCGGTGCCGGAGCTCAGCATCCCGATCAGCACAGGCAGCACGCCCACGCCGAGGGCGACGGCGCCGGCATCATCCTCTTGGTTGCTCACCAGCACACACAGCCGCTTGGCAGCTCGCGCTTTATGCTCTTGCGGCGCATTCTTCAGGTCGCGCACGAGCGAGTGCACCTCGATGGACGAGGACGTCTCGGCCTTGCGCATTGGGCGTTGAGTCGACTTTTGAAACGAAAAAAGCGATCACTCAAAAAGCCTCGTGAAGAGAGGAAAGGTTTGCTCAAGGGGCTCCCAGCCCCTTGGTTTGCTTGAGCCCTGTGGCCTCGACAGACCTCGACAGACGTCAGACCTCGAGAGAAACTTGACAGACCTCGACAGACCTCGACAGACAAGTCCAATGTAACCCCGCCGCCCGACCTCGGACGTTTCCTTCGAGCTTCGTTTCCTCCTTATTTCCTCGCGCGTTAGCTTGTACTCATTCGCAAGAGAAGTTCGTGCAACGTCTTTTTTGTGAGCACTTCGTGCAGCGTAAGGGCCTTCGACCCCGGCCGGTGCGATGAATCATATTGGTGAATGCATGCAATTTTGTTACATACATTCCCATTGGAGGGGTGTTTGTGTCTGTCTTTCTGACAACTCGTTGTCGCAAGTTTTCGTGCACATCGCAAGCCCTGTCTCATCCCGGGCCCCCTTGCACTGTCCGTTTGGTGTCCGCCCGCCAGATCAACAGCGTAGCGCTGGCTAGATAGCGTCGATCGATCGATGGGCACACACAGAATGGAAATCGATGAGGTCGAGGAGGACGAGGACGAGGAGGACGAAGGGCACACGCTGCTCGGACGCGGCGCAAAGCATGACACGCCAGGCCGCCCCCCGCCGCAGCAGCGCGGCAGCATCGTCACCTTCGTGCTCCTCTGGTACACGGCGAGCACTGCGCTGATCTTCATCAACAAGTGGGCGTTTGGCGTGGCGCGCATCCGCTTTCCGCTCATGGTGACTGCGGCGCATCTTGCAATGAAGACGGTGCTCGCTGCGCTCACGCTGTGCCTTCAGCTGGGCTCGCTGCCCACCATCAAGCACACGCACACAACATGGGTGGCCTTTGCGTGTGCGGGTTGTGCCACGGCGACGGACATTGCGCTGTCGAATGCGTCCTTCATGTACGTCACGGTGACGACCTACATCATCGTCAAGAGCTCGGTGCCGGCATGGATACTGTGCTTCAGCTTATGCCTCGGCCTCGTGAGCTGGCGACCGAGCTTGCTCGCGGTGGTGGCGCTCCTCGTGTCGGGCATCTGCCTGGGCGCGTTGCCGCTTGACAGATGGTTCATCAGCGCGGCGGTGCAATGGCCAGAGCTGAGGGCCATGCCCGACTGGGCCGAGATCGAGATCGAGCGCGGTGTGTGGGCATCTCTTGGCCTGGGTGGCGAAGCCGTCGGCTGGACTAGCGGATTGCAGCTGCTGCCGCCGAGCACCCACACCCACACATCAGCCGATGTGACACAGAAGCCGTTGACGAAGCATGAACCGGGCTTAGCGAGAGCCGTAACGAGCGGCGCAGTCGATGCCGCTGCGCCTTACGACTCGCCGCCCCCTTCAGTCGAGGCGCCCGCCGCCGTCGAGACCGCCGCCGCCGAGACCGCCCCCGCCGCCGGAGGCGCCGCCGGCTTGGTGAGCGTTGTGGTGAGCGTGGCCACGGGCGCCGCCACGGGTGACTTGGCGATCGGGGCGATCGCCGCGGCCTGGCGGGGCGACTTGCCACCGGTCCAGGTCCCGGTCCCTCTGGTCGGAGATGGTCGAAGATTGGGTATGGAGTCACGTGGCGCGGTCAGTGGCGCGGTGTTGGCGGGCGAGCACGCGGCGGAGGCTGTGCAGCGTCAAGAGCACATGGTGGGCGTCGTGATGGTGCTCATTGCGGCGCTGTGCAGCGGGTTGCGCTGGGCCACCCTGCAGCTGCTCCTGCAAGCGCCAGTCGACGCGCAGCGAGGACCGAGGGAGCAACTAGAGCCGCTCTCGCCGCTGCTGGTGACTTTGCGCACCGCTCCTTTTGGCGTGGCGCTGCTCTTGCCACTCGCGCTCGTGCTCGAGTACGATGAAATGGAGACCTTCGGACGTCGTGCAGCCGCCGCAGGCTTGTCGTCGGTCGAGATGGACGCTGCCGTCGTCGACGAGTCCACCGTTCAGCCTCAGATGGCCTTCGGGGCGCTGCTGGCGCTGCTGGTAGGCGGGGGCATGCTCGCGTTCCTCATGCTACTGTGCGAGTTGCGCGTGGTGCAACTCGCATCCGGACTCACGCTCTCGGTGCTTGGGGTTCTCAAGGAGGTGCTCACGGTGGGGGCGTCTGTCATCCTCTTTGGCGACACGATCACAACGCTCAAGGCCGCCGGGCTCGGGCTGTGCGTCATCGGCATCGGCCTCTACCAGCGGATACAGCGATCACCCGATGATTGCACTTGATTAATGCGGATACACAGCGATGACTCGATGGCGGACGGCGGAGTTGTAGTTGCATGCGGTAAAGCCCTACTCCTAAGAGTGAGTAGCTACGTGCATCACAGCTGTATCGGTGGGGTTAAAAGACATAGGACAGGCCGGACAGGTTAAGTCAGGTATCAAGTCAAGTCAAGTTTCACGTACATTGTACATAAACAAAAGACCGAAAACCCGTAAACGGTACTGTAAAAGGAAGCCTCGACTTGAGTCTTGACTTTACTTGACTGGACTTGAAGTCAGGTGCCTCCACAGGCTGAATGCGACAGTGCGACACTCACTCTTGCGCTCTCGCGTCTCGTGCTCTCTTCGGGAATCGATGGAGAGGGCGGAGGGTATTCAAAGAGGCGACACGTCGCTCGACTTGACCTTGCTAGCATGCTTATACCTTGATGCCGACATGAAACGTAGTTTTTGAACCCTTGACTACAGACTTTCAGACTGTAAGTTGACTATTTGGACTTCACAGCCACAGTGGTCATAATTCGACACCCAAGACACCGGGCCGGCGTACATACGGATGCGGTTACCACTAGCTCGGGGACCCATGGACTCCCTTTTCACTTCACACTTCGGCATGCTTCGGGGACTCCGCGCGTCTTAGCGCGTCTAGGATTCCAACTAGGAATTTCCTACCGGTAAAAAGACACCGGGGGGAGCCGGGACACACACGGGACACACGGGACA
>ENA-UOXP01000886-UOXP01000886.1-mixed-culture-metagenome-genome-assembly--contig:-NODE-886-length-22748-cov-5.861587_pt1 | contig 22748 bp, 14 predicted proteins | sample MGYA00238161_ERZ761639 | MGnify/ENA primary metagenome ERZ761639 (study PRJEB28913, sample SAMN08776760) | mixed culture metagenome | isolation source: Freshwater growth medium | place: USA...
CCACCACCATGGCGTTTGTCCGCATCTTATCTACTTTAGTGCGCGACAAACAAATTGGTAAGTATGTGGTACCCATCGTGCCAGATGAAGCACGTACCTTTGGTATGGAAGGTATGTTCCGTCAATTAGGTATCTACTCTTCTGTTGGTCAATTATACGAACCGCAAGATTCCGACCAGGTGATGTATTACAAAGAGTCTAAAGACGGTCAGATTTTAGAAGAAGGTATTAACGAAGCTGGCTCCTTTGCTAGCTGGTTAGCCGCCGCGACGTCGTATAGCGTCACCGGCACGCAAATGATTCCGTTTTATATTTACTACTCCATGTTTGGTTTCCAACGTATTGGCGACTTTGCCTGGGCCGCAGGCGATAGCCGCGCGCGTGGTTTCTTATTAGGCGCCACTGCTGGCCGCACCACGCTTAACGGCGAAGGTTTACAACATGAGGATGGCCATAGCCATTTGATGTCAGCCACCATTCCTAACTGTGTTTCATACGACCCAACGTTTGCGTATGAGTTGGCGGTGATTATTCAAGAAGGCTTGCGCCGTATGGTACAAAATCAAGAAGATGTGTACTACTACATCACCTTGATGAACGAAAACTATAGCCATCCAGCTATGCCAGAAGGTAGCGCAGAAGGCATCCTCAAAGGTATGTACAACTTCAGCAAAAACAAAGCCAAAGGTCCAAAAGTACAACTGATGGGTTCAGGCGTGATTTTGCGTGAAGTAATTGCGGCCGGTGAGCTGCTCGAAAAAGACTGGGGCGTTTCAGCAGACGTTTGGAGTGTGACCAGCTTTACTGAATTACGTCGCGAGGGGATTGATGCTGAACGTCATAACTTATTGAATCCTGAAGCAAAACCAAGACTCAGCTACGTTGCGCAATGTCTTGCCAAAGCAGAAGGGCCAGTGATTGCTTCAACCGACTACATGCGTTCGTTTGCTGATCAAATCCGTAACTTTGTACCTAACCGTTTTGTCACATTAGGTACCGACGGTTATGGCCGCTCAGACTCACGTGAAGCTTTACGTGATTTCTTTGAGGTAGATCGTTACCACGTGGTATTGGCAGCATTAAAAGCACTCGCTGACGATGGCAAATTATCCGCTGCCAAAGCGACTGAAGCTATCAAAAAATATAAGATTAATGTGAATCGCCCTAACCCAACCACAATTTAACAAATAGGCGAATTAAACAAATTGGGTTTATTGAGGAAATCAAACTAACATGGCAATTAAAGAAGTTTTTGTTCCTGACATTGGCAATTTTGAAAGTGTTGATGTCATTGAGGTGCTCGTCAAGCCGGGGGATACTATTGCAAAAGAGGATTCTCTAATTACAGTTGAATCCGACAAAGCATCCATGGACATCCCGTCCTCACTTGCTGGTGTTGTTAAAGAAGTCAACATCAAAGTGGGTGATAAAACCAAACAAGGTGCACTCATTCTTACAGTAGACACCTCTGCAGAAGCGCCGCCGGCTGAAAAAACTGCCGCGCAGCCAACTGCAACACCTGTAGTGTCCACAGTCAAGGTAGATGAAAAACCTGTTGCGATTCCGCAACCTAGTCATCCCGTGGCAGAGCCCCCTGCAGTGATTCAACCCAAAGCCACACCTAACCCTGTTGCAGAATCTACAGTTGGCGTGTCTGGAAAACTGGCGCATGCCAGCCCATCTGTGCGTAAATTTGCGCGCGAATTGGGTGTTAATTTAGCCTTAGTCAAAGCTTCTGGACCGAAAAACCGTATTGTACAAAGCGACGTACAAGCCTTTGTGAAAGGCGAATTGGCTAAACCACGCACTGAAACCATGGGTGGTGGCTTATCTACACTCCCAATGCCAGTGATTGATTTCAGCCAGTTTGGTGATGTAGAAACCAAGCCTCTATCACGCATTAAAAAACTGTCTGGTGCGAATTTACATCGCAACTGGGTTACCGCACCGCATGTCACGCAATTTGATGAAGCAGACATTACTGACTTGGAAGATTTTAGGAAATCCATGTTGGCCGATGCCGAAAAGCGTGGCGTGAAACTGACCTTACTCGCGTTCTTAATGAAAGCGGTTGTGAACGCATTGCGCACATACCCTAACTTCAACGCTTCGCTCTCACCAGAAGGCGATAGCCTGATTTTGAAACAGTATTACCACGTGGGCTTTGCCTGTGACACGCCTGATGGCTTGGTGGTACCAGTGGTGCGTAACGTCAACCAAAAAGATGTAATGGATATTGCACGCGACTTAGCTGAGCTCTCAGCCAAAGCGCGGGAACGAAAACTGAAGGTGGAAGAAATGCAAGGCGGTTGCTTTACCATTTCTAGCTTGGGCGGTATTGGTGGCACGATGTTCACGCCTATTATCAACTGCCCAGAAGTAGCTATTTTAGGTGTTTCACGCGCTTCTATGCAGCCAGTGTATAACGCTGAGATCAAAGGCTTTGAGCCACGTCTAGTCATGCCACTATCATTGTCTTACGATCACCGCGTGATTGACGGTGCAGACGGTGCACGCTTTACTAGCCACTTACGTATGATGTTAAGCGACGTTCGCCGTCTCTTGCTCTAACAGGAATTTTCATGAGTCATTTAGTTGAAGTATTCGTGCCAGATATTGGCAATTTTGATAGCGTGGACGTGATTGAAGTGCACGTCAAAGCAGGCGACACCATCGCCAAAGAAGATTCTCTGATTACAGTAGAATCTGATAAAGCCTCAATGGATATTCCATCTTCCCATGCCGGCACTGTGAAAGAAGTCAAAATAAAAGTTGGCGATAAAGTGGCCAAAGGCACATTGATTTTAATGGTAGAAGCACAGGCCGACACAAGCGCACCTGCAGCACCTAAACAAGAAGCACCCGCTGCAACGGCTGCGCCTGCACCAGCCGCGGCACCAGCTCCCGCTATTGCAACGGGCAATAACGATATCACATGCCAAGTGGTCGTGTTGGGCTCTGGCCCGGGCGGCTATACCGCTGCATTCCGTGCAGCCGATCTTGGCTTAAAAGTTGTGTTGATTGAGCGTTATTCAACCTTGGGTGGCGTCTGTTTAAACGTTGGCTGTATTCCATCCAAAGCGCTGTTGCATACGGCTAAAGTCATTACTGAAGCAGAAGAAACAACGCATCATGGCGTCAGTTTTGGTCAAGCAAAAATAGACCTTGATCAGTTACGCAATTGGAAATCAAACGATGTCGTGGGTAAACTCACTGGCGGTCTCTCAGCCATGGCCAAACAACGTGGCGTAACGGTAGTGGAAGGCGTTGGCAAATTCACCAGCCCTAATCAAGTTGCTGTGACAGCTGCCGATGGCAAAGTCACCACGATTGGCTTTGAGAACGCCATTATTGCTGCAGGTTCACAAGCCACAAAATTCCCAGGTGCTCCAGAAGATGACCGCATCATGGATTCAACAGGTGCGTTAGCGCTTGCGGATATCCCCAAACGCTTGCTAGTCATTGGTGGCGGTATTATCGGCTTAGAAATGGGTACAGTTTATGATGCACTTGGCTCAAAAGTGAGCGTGGTGGAGTTTATGGATGGGCTGATTACTGGTTGCGACCGTGACTTGGTCCGCCCCCTGCAAAAGCGCATGGAAAAACGCTTTGAAAGCATCATGCTGTCTACTAAGGTGTCTAAAATCGAAGCTAAAAAAGACGGCATATATGTTAGCTTTGAAGGTGAAGATGCTCCTAAAGAGCCGCAAATCTATGACCGTGTGCTGGTCTCGATTGGTCGCCGCCCGAATGGCAAACTAATTGGTGCCGAAAACGCGGGTGTAGCGGTGGATGATCGCGGATTTATCGCTGTAGACAAACAAATGCGTACCAATGTACCGCATATCTTTGCCATTGGTGACATTGTCGGCCAGCCTATGCTGGCGCATAAAGCCACGCATGAAGGCAAAGTGGCCGCCGAAGTGATTGCTGGACATAAAACAGAATTCGTAGCCTCTGTCATTCCTTCCGTAGCCTATACAGATCCAGAAATTGCATGGGTCGGCATGACGGAAACTGAAGCGAAAGCGAAAGGCATCGAGATTGAAAAAGCCAGCTTCCCTTGGGCAGCCAGCGGTCGCGCAATCTCCGTGGCACGCACTGAAGGGTCGACGAAGCTAATTTTTGACAAAGATACACATCGCGTGATTGGCGCAGGTATTGTGGGCGTGAACGCAGGTGAATTGTTAGCCGAAGCTGTATTAGCGATTGAAATGGGCGCCGATGCGCATGACCTAGGGTTAACTATTCATGCACACCCTACCCTTTCTGAAACCATCTGCTTTGCAGCAGAAGTGAAAGAAGGCACCATTACTGATATGTTGCCGCCTAAAAAGCGTTAATTGTCTAACTTAATCCATGGCTAACGATGCATTTCTAGCAAGCCTACAAAAGTTACTACCCAAAGACAGGGTCTTTACTGACCCTGTCGATTGTTATGCTTATGCATACGACAACTCCCGCAATTATCACAGCCCTATTGCTGTCGTGTTCCCACTGAATACTGAAGAAGTCGCTGACGTTATTCAATTATGTAATCAACATACAATACCGGTGATTCCCCGTGGACGCGGCACTGGCACCGCGGGTGGTAGCGTGCCAGAAATTGGTGGCATTGTGATGTCGCTAGAACGCATGACCAATATCATTAGCGTGGATGGTGATAACCGAATGGCGATTATTGAGCCTGGCGTGCTAAACCAAACCCTGCAAGATGCAGTGAAATCCTCTGGATTTTTCTGGCCGCCAGATCCTTCCAGTGCAGCCTATTGCAGCATTGGGGGTAATCTAGCCACCTGCGCTGCAGGACCACATGCAGTGAAATACGGCGTGGCGCGTGATCATGTGCTAGGGTTAAAAGCGGTGACTGGTAATGGTGACGTGATTAAAACAGGTTGCTACACCAGCAAAGGCGTGGTGGGTTACGATTTAACACGCTTGATTGTTGGCTCTGAAGGTACGCTTGCCGTGATTACCGAAGCCACACTTAAACTCACCCCTTTACCCAAACATACAGGCGGACTCACCGCTGAATTTGTAGACACTTATAGTTGCGCTAAAGCGATAGCCGCGATTATGGCGCAACCCTACACGCCAAGCGCACTAGAGTTTTTGGATAATGGCGCGCTTAATCTGATACGGAACAAACACAAAAACCTCTTACCAGAAAATGCCAAAGCCTATTTGATGATTGAGGTAGATGGTAGCCAGCAAGAAATTGTTGAAGCCACTGAAGCGATTTTGCAAGCGTGCCAAGTAGAGGGTTTGATTGAAGCCAAACCAGCGCATGACACCAAAGCGTTATGGGCAGCGCGAAAAGCATTGTCCCCATTATTAAAAGACATTGCGCCTAAGAAAATCAATGAAGACATTGCAGTGCCTGTTTCGCACCTACCAGAACTACTCACTGGTTTAGAGAAACTGAGCGCACAATACCAAATCAGCAATGTGAATTTTGGGCATGCTGGCAATGGCAATATTCACGTCAATTTACTGGTGAACCCAGATAACGCAGAAGAAATGCAACGCGCCTATGCGTGTTTGGATGAGGTGTTTAGCTTGGTGTTATCCCTGCAAGGCACGCTGTCAGGTGAGCATGGCGTGGGTATGGCAAAACGTCCGTTTGTGTCACGAGAAATTGATGCGACTACGATGCAACTAATGAAGCAGGTCAAACTGACGTTTGACCCAAATAACATCTTAAATCCCGGTAAGTTATTCCCCAGCAACTAGCTGTTTGCTAGGTATTCGAACACGCAGTTTCTTTAATCGCAGTGCCAGGAAAATCCGGCTGATTCTTCTTCAGTTGACCAAATAAGGTGTCAGTCACATTTTCCAAGATTAGCGTAGAGTTGCCATTGCCTTGATTACGTATCGACTTCACCACCTCGCGCACGCCTCTGCGCCGCAAATCCTCTACCAAATTAGCCGCCAGTTGTTCATCTCTAAACACCCCAAATGAAATGGCATTGCGCCACTTAGGCTCTTGCACCACAAAAAAATCTTCTATGCCCAGCGCCTTAAGCTCCTCGGCTTTTATCTGAGCGGCAGCATCGTCAGACAGCGGTGGTTTGTATACCCAGTAGCGAATGGCCTCTTTAGAGGACTGCTGCACTACACGATGTTGGATTGACAGCGCATCAATCACTGTAATCACATCATTCAATTTGGTAGGTTCAAAAATGCCCCACTCGTAACATGCAGTGGTTTCATTCACTGGCGCAACTGGATTAGAAGCTGGCGTTGCTGACACTTCTTGACGTGTTGGCATGGCCTCCACCTCTTTGGGTGTCAGCATTTTCATTTTCTCAGGCTGAATATCAGGTTTAGTTGCAGACACTTGTGGCGGTGCAATCAAATCCAAATTAAAATAAACCAAGGCACCTAAATTCAACGCCACCAGTACCCAAAGCAACACTCTCATGCCAATTCTCTCTCCATACGCATTAAACCTCGTAAAACCAAATTATCCACAATAATCGCATGTTCCACCAAATCATCTGGTAGATTTTTTGCAATGATCTCAGCATCGCCGCCACTCAATAAAATAGCGGGTTGCTGATGATCTAATGCCTGCAGCAATTGCCATTGGCGATAAATTGCGCCTATCGCAGCGCCAACACAACCCGTATGCATAGCATTTTGGGTATTGGTAGGAAAATTCACCACATGGCCCTCTCCCAAATTGAGCTGCGCCGCATTATTGGTGAGTGCCCCCAACATCAAATGTAAACCTGGCACAATCAACCCACCCATAAAATTGGCATGACCACTGTCGTGGGGCACACTCAGCGCATCTATTGTAATTGCTGTACCTGCATTGACCACTAGGCTAGTAGATTTTTGTTTATCAAACGCCGCAATTAATGATAACCACCGATCAACGCCCAGCGTTTCTACATAATCATACCCATTACGCACGCCGCATGCTTCAGCACTTGCAGTGATCGTCATAACAGGTGCCTCCACTGTTTGCATCACCTCTGCCAGCGTTTTATTCATTGCATCACCTGCTACATTGGCCACCATGACTTTGTGCACCACTTCCGCCAAACCAGCAATAGTAGAACTTGCAACATCTTGGTTTGAACATACGTCAATTTCTGTCAACATGTGGTTATTTTCGGCTAACACCCATTTAGTGCGTGTATTACCCACATCAACCAACAATATCATGATGCACCCCTCAAACTGATTTCACCTGCAGAAAATCGCTGCAACCCAAACGCTGTTTCCACCAACAAAATACCATCCTCAGCCACACCTTGCACCACACCATGGGTTTCTACACCATTCGGCATCAGCAGGCGCACTGCTTGCTGATGATAAGCATGATGGCGCAACCACTCATCACGCAGCCCAGCAAAGCCATCTTGCTCAAATTGCTGCAAACAATTGGCGATATGTTTTAGCACCGTACCTAATACCTCGTTAGGGTTCGCCACACCTTCACTACTTGCTGTCGCCACATCAATCGCAGGCTGATCAATACTGTGCAACACCTCTTTAGGCAAGTTTAAATTAATACCCACCCCTATCACTGCAGCGCTGGGGCCTTCCATATCGCCTTGTAGCTCTATCAAAATACCAGCCAACTTCTTACCATTTACCAACACATCATTTGGCCACTTTAATTGCGCCTGTTGCACACCCAATTGCTCAAATGCACGGATCAACGCCACCCCTATTGCCAAACTTAAGCCAGACAATGCAGAAGCCCCACATTGAAAGCGCCACAACAAAGAGAAGGTGAGACTTGCCCCCAATTGCGAAACCCAAGTACGCCCGCGCCTTCCCTTACCTTGCGTTTGCATATGCGCGGCCACACAGGTCACGTGCGGAGCGCCTTTACTCGCCAACTGCATTAAATAGGTGTTGGTAGAAGGCACCTCATCCAAAACCAATACATTAAACCATTCACCTTGTTCGCCAATGGCCTGCAATACTGCATCATGATTTAAAAAAACCACAGGTTGCGGCAATTTATAACCACGTCCGCGTACTGAAAACATGGCAACACCCAACGTTTGCGCATGTGCCAACGCATTAAAAATGGTCGCACGTGTGACTTTAAAGTGCTTGGCTAACGCTTCACCTGAGTGAAACTGGCCATCGGCTAAACGTTGTAAAATGGGGAATGTGAGCTTGCTCATAGTGTAGTCAGAAGTGTAGCACAGCGCTTTTTAACACAACACGGAATAATGGCTACGCGAGCGCATTACGGCGTTGCGCGGTGCTCGTAGCCTCGCTGTATAGCCCATACTATCTCGACTCCTGCGCTCCGTGCGCCTTGCACTGCTATCTCGCTCGCTCACTTATTCCGCAACTCGTTAAATGACGGTCTGAGAATATGGCTATAAATTCACGATACTCGTGTTTAAACTAGATGCGGATTTTGTGTAAGGCACACCTGCATGGGTGTAAAATAACCAAAATTTTTACTAGAAATCATTATGTCAGCAGAAAAAGAAAACATCCCGTCCGGCTCCAACTTTATCCGCGGTATTATCGAGCGTGATTTGGCAGAAAATAAATTCGCCTCAAAAAAATGGGCAGGTAGCCCTGGTGGTGCAGACCATCAAAAAGCTGGCCAAGTAGATACTGCAAAAATTCGCACACGCTTTCCGCCTGAGCCAAACGGCTATCTGCATATCGGTCATGCTAAAAGTATCTTTTTAAATTTTGGCTTAGCGCGCGATTACGAAGGCATTTGCCATTTACGTTTTGACGACACCAACCCAGAAAAAGAGAGCCAAGAGTATGTAGATAGCATCTCCGAAATGGTGAGCTGGTTAGGCTTTGGCTGGGAAAACGGTAAAGAGAATAACCTCTACTTTGCCTCTGATTACTTTGACTTTATGTATCAATCAGCTGAGGCGTTGATTACGCATGGCCATGCCTACGTAGACTCTCAAACCGCCGATGAAATGCGTATTAATCGCGGCACGCTGACAGAGGCTGGCAAAGATTCACCCTACCGCAACCGCAGTGTAGACGAAAACTTAACGCTATTCCGCGAGATGCGCGATGGTAAACATCCAGATGGTAGTTTAGTGCTACGTGCCAAAATTGATATGGCCTCGCCTAACATCAATATGCGTGACCCAGCCATATACCGCATTCGCCGTGCGCACCACCACAACACGGGCGATACATGGTGCATTTACCCCATGTACACCTTTGCGCACCCCATTGAAGATGCGCTGGAGCAAATCACCCACTCCATTTGCACGCTGGAATTTGAAGATCAACGCCCATTCTACGATTGGTTAATGGAACGCTTGGTAGAAGCGGGTTTGCTCAGCAACCCAGTGCCGCATCAATACGAGTTTGCGCGTTTAAACCTCACCTATGTGGTGCTCTCTAAACGTAAACTGATTCAACTGGTAGAAGAAAAACACGTGAGTGGCTGGGATGACCCACGCTTACCAACGCTAGCAGGCGCGCGCCGCCGTGGCTATACGCCAGCAGGCTTTAAATTATTTACTGATCGTATTGGTGTGAGCAAAGCCGATTCTTGGATTGAATACACCATACTGGAAGACTGCATGCGCGAAGTGCTGAATATAGACGCAGAGCGCCGCATTGCCGTTCTTGATCCGATTAAACTGGTGATTGATAACTATGACGATAATAAGTCTGAAGATTGCTTTGCGCCTAACCATCCACTTAAACCAGAGTTAGGCAAACGGGTAATTCAACTCTCCAAAGAGCTATGGATAGAGCGCGAAGACTTTATGGAAGTGCCAAGCAAAGGCTTTTTCAGACTCACGCCAGATGGCATGGTGCGCTTGCGTTATGGTTATGTGGTCAAATGCACAGGTTGTGAAAAAGACGCACAAGGCAATGTGACTGTGGTGCATTGCGAATACTTACCCGATACCAAATCTGGCACGCCGGGTTCTGATAGCGTAAAAGTCAAAGGCAATATTCACTGGGTAAGCGTAGCACACGCATACGAGGCGGATATTAGAATGTATGACCGCCTGTTTAAAGAAGCTAATCCGGGCAGTGGCGATAAAGACTTCTTAGATGATATCAATCCAAATTCAGTCACTACCATTAAGGCACAGTTAGAGCTCGCTTTAAAAGAGGCAAAACCAGCTGAGAGTTTTCAGTTTGAACGCCACGGCTACTTTGTGGCCGATAGAAAAGACAGTGTGGCTGGTATGCCAGTGTTTAATAGAACAGTAACACTAAGGGACGCTTGGCAGAAGTAAATGAGTATCAAAACGTTTAGCGAGATACAGTTTGAAAATTTCTGTGCAGCTAATGGAATAGCGTGTGAGAAAATTAAAGAAAATGTAGAGGACAATGTCAAAACCCCAGATTACAAGGTGTTAATTAATGGGCAGCAATTTGTTTTTGAGATTAAACAGATTGATAAAGATATTCGTTACCCAAATGGATCATGGAGACTCGTCCCCGGTGAGTTAATTAGGACAGTTATAACTAAGAAAAACTGCCAAGTAAAAGAATCAGCTAAAAATGGCTTCCCTACTGTTTTGCTTATATACAATCATTTTGATCACTATTTTCAAACACTGGGAACAGACCACCATGACTTTATAGCAGCTATGTATGGAGAAATGACCATTTTGATAGATAAGACCAGCAAGAAAATGGTTGATTCTTTTCATGGCGAAAATAGCAAATGTCAGCCTAAATCAAATACTTCATTTAGCGCAATTGGTGGAATCTATCAAAGAGGCGCAAATATTGAGGTGCGAATCTATGAAAACGTATATGCAAGAGTGCCTATAGATTATGCTTCTTTACCAAGTTGCATTCATGCACATAGAATTCAATTAACTACCGCATAATTGACCCTATGCTAACAATTAACGAGTTGTCTAACTCCTACCGCCTCCTAAACCACGGCCCCACTACGCTTATCACCTCTGCCCACAATGGCAGGCGCAATATCATGGCGGCGGCATGGGCATGTGCACTTGATTTTGACCCACCCAAAGTGACGGTAGTGATTGATAAAAACACGTATACGCGTGAGCTGATTGAGGCCTCTGGCACGTTTGCGATTAACCTGCCTTGTGTGGCGCAGATTGATTTAGTGCAGAAGCTAGGCAACAGCTCTGGCAGAGATTTACCCGATACCGATAAATTTGCAGTCCACAATTTAACCACCTTTGATGCACAGCAGATTGCCGTACCCTTGCTAGAAGGCTGTGTGGCTTGGCTAGAATGCAAAATCATTTCCGAACCGCACAACCAAAACACTTATGATTTATTTATTGCGGAAGTAATGGCAGCGTATGCCGATGAGCGAGTGTTCTCTAATGGACGTTGGCACTTTGAGGGTGATGACCAAGCAACACTAGATAAGCTGCGTACGATTCACCATGTGGCAGGCGGTGCTTTTTTTGCCACAGGCAAAGCATTGCAGGCAGACGAAACTTAAATTGGGTGATTCGTGAATTTGGTAATTCGTGAATTTGGTTATTCGTGTTGATTGCATTTACATAAGGTTAAGATGAAAAAATCACGCACACAAAAACTGAAAAAACTCTCTAAGAAAATTGGTTTACCGCCCGGTTCACTGGTGTATATCGGTAACAAAGAAGTCACGCAAACAACCAAACCAAAAATCTCAAAAATGGTTTACACCGCGGATACATTAGAAGAATGCGTGTTAACCGAGGAAGAACTTGGCGCTTTTAAACCTGACCCCAATAAAAAACTATGGCTAAACATTCATGGTGTGCATGATATTAATTTGATTAAAAAAATAGGGGAGCACTTTAATTTGCACCCCTTAGTGTTAGAGGATATTTTAAATACTGAGCAGCGACCGAAAGTAGATGAGTTTGACGATTATCTGTTTTTAGAAACACGCCATTTTCATTACGAGGCCGAAAGTATGTCTGCCAGCTCTGAACAAATTAGCATGGTGTTAGGTGAGTACTTTCTGCTAACTTTTCAAGAGCGTTCTACTGGTGCGTTTGAACCTGTGCGCGAGCGCTTGCGTGCTAGCAAAGCGCAAGTTCGTGCGCTGGGCGTGGATTATTTGGCCTATGCATTACTGGATAGCGTTGTAGACCGCTACTTTAGCGTGCTGGAAGGCGTGAGCGAAGCCAGCGAGAATTTAGAACAGCAAATTTTATCTCGCCCAACCAACTCAGATTTGCAAAGCATACATCAGTTAAAACACGTGAGTATTGAGCTAAGGCGCGCGGTTTGGCCGCTAAGAGAAGTGCTTAATGTGTTGATTAGAAATGAAAAAGGCTTGTTTAAGCCTGCCACGCTACCCTATTTACGTGATGTGTATGACCACACCATTAGCTTTATTGAATCGTTAGAGTCTATTCGTGATTCGCTGGTGGGCATGATGGATATTTACATGGCCAGCATGAGCCAGCGCGTGAACCTAGAGCTACGTGCGCTGACTGTAGTGACGATGTTGTTTATGCCAGCCACCCTGATTACGGGGGTGTTTGGTATGAACTTTGACTATATGCCTTGGCTGAAACACCACGATGGTTTTTGGTGGGCCATGGGCTTAATGTTTAGCATTGCCACCTTGATGTTGCTGATTTTCTGGCGTCGTCAGTGGGTTAATAAAAGTATATTTTCAGTAGATGAAGATAATAACGGCAATTAAGTTTGGCCTAAGGTTATGACTTAATGAGCTGCGCATATTTCTGGCGTATTTTGGCGGCTTTAGGTGCCGCCACCGCTAAGCAGTAAGGCTGGCTTGGGTTCTTAGCAAAATAATATTGGTGATAATCCTCAGCTGGGTAGAACATGGTCGCTGGCGTGACTTCTGTGACGATAGGGGCGCTATAAATATGCCGCTCATCAAACTCTTGAATGATCTCCAGTGCACTTTCACGCTGCATATCGTCAATATAAAAAATAGCTGAGCGGTATTGTGTGCCAACGTCATTACCTTGGCGGTTTGGCGTAGTGGGGTCATGCGCCACCAAGAAGACTTCTACCAGTTGGCCGTAGCTTATCTCGTCTGCGTTATAGTGAATCTGTATGCCCTCTGCATGGCCAGTATCGCCATTACAAATATCTTTATAGGTTGGGTTTAAAGTGTGCCCTCCAATATAGCCAGACACAACTTTGGTCACGCCTTTTAGCTGCGAAAATACGGGTTCCGTGCACCAAAAACATCCCCCTGCGAAAATTGCAATTTGTTCGTTACTCATGTTTGTTTACCCTATAAAATAATTCATTCAACCCAATAATGATTAGTCTGTTTTACAGTCAAATCATTGCACATCTTACTGAAATAATTAGCATGGCCCTAAACGCGCTCTATGTCGACTTTAATTCCTATTTTGCTTCTGTAGAACAGCAGCTACAACCAGAGCTGCGCGGCAAACCGATAGGCATACTGGCAGTGATGGCAGAAACCACTTGCTGCATTGCCGCCAGTTATGAAGCCAAAGCCTTTGGCATTAAAACCGGCACAGGTGTGCGCGATGCACGCAAGCTATGTAAAGACATCATTTTTGTAGAGGCGCGCCCTCCCCTTTATGTAGAACATCACCATAAGCTGATTGAGATAGTGGAAAGCTGCACCCATGTAGAAAAAGTGCTGTCCATTGATGAAATGGTGTGCAAGCTGACGGGTAGCCAAAAAATCAAAGACAACGCGCTAAAACTTGCCGCAAACATCAAACAAGCTGTTTACAAACAATACCCGCATATTTTGTGTTCGATTGGCATCGCGCCAAATACGTTTTTGGCCAAAACAGCATCCAATATGCAAAAGCCAGATGGTTGTGTGGTGATTGAGGATAGCGATATCCCGCACAAGTTATATGCATTGAAGTTGCGCGATTTGAATGGCATTGGCCGGCAAATGGAAGAGCGACTCAAGCGTTTTAAAATCAATACCGTAGAGCAATTGTACGCACTCAACCGCGATCAATTAAGAAGCGCTTGGGGCAGTATTGAAGGCGAACGCTATTACGATAAACTGCGTGGCATTGAGCCTTTTTACGTAAAAAATGCGCGCAGTAGCCTTGGGCATTCGCATGTGCTTCCGCCAGAACAGCGCAACCTAGTGGGCGCCAAAGCAGTATTGCATCGTCTATTGCAAAAAGCTGCCATGCGCATGCGTAGTTATGGATTGCTCACCACGCGCATCAGCATCAAAGTAAAGCTGCGCGATCAACCTAGCCTGTATAACGAAAGTGCTATTTCAGCAACGGATAGCACCTTAACGCTGATACAAGCCTTAGAAACATTGTGGCAACAGTTTCCTCTGCGCGGGGTGGAGCCCATAGCGGTAGGTGTTAACTTTAGCGGATTAACCAATGCCGAAGAAGCGGCTTATGATTTATTTGCGCCTAAAACTTCTGACACCGAGAAAAAACTGAATAAAGCGTTGGACGTGTTGAATTTGAAGTATGGGAAAAATACGGTGTATTTTGCTGGGGCGCATCATGCGCTAAAAGATGCGCCTATGCGTATTGCATTTAACCATATCCCCAATATGATTATCGAAGATGATGGATAAATGCTAATTAATCACAACGGCTTAAAGGCTCTGTCTCACGGCCGCGACTTAAATCATCACGCTTTTTACTGAACGTTAAATCGGCCGTATAACTACCACGCGTTAAATCTGGGCCACGTTTGCCAAAGCTCAATTCAGCAGTTTGATGTCCTCGTGACAAATCGTGACGTTTTTTTCTGAACACTAAATCCTCAGTCGCATTTCCACGGCTCAAAGGGTTGTTAATTCTGCTGTTGGATAGCTCTGGTGTGGCGTGACCGCGTGTGAGTGGCACATTGATTTTACTCAAAGATAAATCATTGCGCTTTCCACTAAAAGTCAGCTCATCTATCTTACGGTGCATGGATAAATCGTTATAGACCACATTGCGCGACAGGTTGTCTTGCGGACATATATTACCGCTCACTGAGCAAGCACAACCTTGTTCGGCTTCTGTTATATCTGCGGCAACAGCTACACCACTAAAACATAAAGTGATTAAACAGAACGTAATGATTTTCACAGCGTTACCTCTAACCATGGATGACTGACTATACCGCGCACAATTGAGAAATTCAAGCATCTCAAACACTTACGTGCATGTGAAGCATGATTGAATGAAAAAAGTGGGGATTTTAACTTGGTGCCCGGGGCCGGAATCGAACCGGCACGACCTTGCGATCGAGAGATTTTAAGTCTCTTGTGTCTACCAATTTCACCACCCGGGCGGGTGATTACTCCAGAATTTGTTGCGGAGCATATTCTATCACTGTATCGCCAATTTTTGCCGTTACCGGTGTGTTTTTTTTCATATTTTCGTCATTTATTTTCCCAGTGCAGCATTTGCAAATGCGCAACACAGATGGAATGTATATTTTTCACTTAGACTAAATTTAGGCGCATAAAAAAACACCACGCATGGTGGTGTTTTTTTATGTGCCTACGAAGTTAAGGATTCACTAGTTCACGCAGAATTTTCCACTCACCACTAGAGTGCTCTAACTCCAAGGTTTTATTCACATTATCTGCAAATCCTTTTACCGCAATACGTTTTGCGTTACATACCTCACAACCTTGGTTGTTTTTTGGTTTCTGCAGTTTGTAATTAGTCACGCTGTAGTCTTGATTAAACGTGGCTTTTGCTTTGTCACCATCGCATGTAACTTGGACATTAGAAAGTGCTAAGTTGATTTTACCGGGCGATGTTAACCTTTGTTTACGCTGGCTCTCCCACTCCTCTTTAGTGAGCGGTGGTTCAGGGTTGAACTTATCTGAATACACCTTCATGTAAGCTTCTACATCTTTTTGACGCCATGCAGTAGCCCAATTGTTCACCTGCGCTGTGACGACTTCAGGCGAGCATGATGCAGCTACAGGCGCTGCCGCAACAGCAGCTCTGTCCATCGGCTTAATCAATTGACGATTGGTCACGTTAAGTGGCTTAGCATCAGCCATGATGGCCGCTTTATCAATGATTACTGGCATAGCTGCCACCGCTTGGCAAACGTTAGCCGCATCTGCGTAATCCTCACGCTTCACCTCTGGCAAACCTTCTCTGGTAGAGCCAATTTTATTGACTAATTGTCCTTGCCCGGCAAACAGCCTTGCATAAGCAGCCATTAAATCGTACTCGGTATTAGCGTAGCTACGTTTGGCTTGAAAGTACTCGTTTTCTGTATCTAGCAAATCCAAAAGTGTACGTTGGCCAATATCAAATTGCTTTTGATAAGCTTCACGCGCATTTTCGATAGAAATACGATGTTGATCGCGATAAACCAGCTGTTCTTTTAATTGATGAATATCGTTGTATGCGATAGTCACAATTTGGCGTGTATCTACGCAGGCTTTATCACGCAAGTCGTTGGAACGATTAAGTTTTTCCAAGGTTTGGTCTATAGCAGCTTTGTCAGAAAAGCCATTAAACAAGTTAAAGTTCATGGTGATCTCTAGCAAGTCCGCAGCGGCTGTACTGTTTCTACCGTCCGAACTGGTACCAAGGTTTTTACGTGCTTGCAAATCAAACCTAGGTAAATAACGCGCTTCTTTTGTTTTCACTTCTTTTTGCGTGGCCTGGATATCTTCAATGGTCGACAGTAAATCTGGATTTGATAGATAAGCCACACGTAGTGCATCTGCCGGACTGGGGTCTATTTCGCTTTTGACAAAAGTAGGCTCTTCTAGTGTTTCTGGTGGCAATTCACCCAACAAACGTTGAATACGCGCTGTCACATCATAAAGATTAGTGGTTTCTGTGAGTAAATTAGCTTCTGCCAAGGCTAAACGGCCAGCCGCTTGTTCCAAGTCCACACGTCTACCAACACCTGCATCTACGCGCTCTTTAATTTTTTCGTAATACTGTTTGTGGATGACGTAATTGGTTTTTGCATAATCCGTTAATTGACGATAGCGCAGCGTGTCTACATAGGAGCGTACAAACTCTAACGTAGTGTTTTGCATGGCGCTTTGTAGTTCGTAATAGCGCACACGTTGGGCAAACTCAAGACGGCTCACTTCATTCGGTGTAGCGAAACCATCAAAAATCATTTGTCTTAAGACTAACTCATTGTTAGACCTTGGGATATTAGTGCCGTTGTTTCTACCAAAGCCGCCGTCTATTTCTTCTTGACGACGATAGGAGCTAACAATGTCTGCTTTTGGTAGGTAGCCACCCCGCACAACTTCCGTCTCGAACCCGGCGCCTGTGTATTCGTGATATTTAGCTTGTACTTCTGGATTTTGGGTGATGACCTGTTCAACCATTTCCTTGAGGGTGGTTAAAGTTTGGGAATAAGCGTTGAGCGTAAACCAAGAAAGCGTCACAAGCAGGGCAAATTGCTTCAAGCTACCATTTTTTTTCATTAAGCATATTCACGTATTTTTTTATTATATTATTGAAATCATCGGGTTAGTTGCCAAACCTCGACAAAATATACTATACAAAACATAGCAAGTAAAGAAAAGGGCTTAGTCCAAATGGTCTAAGCCCTTAATTAACACACTAAATCTTGTAAAAAACCGTTAATTCATACTATTCATTCCTGTATTAACGCTTAATCCGTGATTAATTTATTATTACTTAACAAGTTTTGAATGATTGCTTGGTCATCGGCAAACCCTGTCACCAAATCAACATTATTCAAGGTAATGACTTGTGTGTCTTGCGAGGCATTAAACCCTGAAGAGAATGCACCTGTATTACTAATGTGCAGCACCGTGTTATCGCCAACTTTCTCAAAATGTAAGAAGGATTCAAGATTGGCGCCTATGCCCTCTGCTGTTTCACCTTGCAGCAAGTCTCTCAAGTCAAGTTTATCTACGTTCGCTTGTGTGCTGAAATCGGTAATCACGTCATTTGCTGGCGCACCTACCGTGCCATTGTCAGCCAACGTCCACACAAAAACATCTGAACCTGACCCACCGGTTAGGGTGTCATTACCAGCGCCGCCAATGAGAATGTCGTTGCCAGAACCGCCATCCAATACATCATCCCCTTGGCCGCCATCCAGACGGTCTGCACCATCTCCACCAAAAATACTATCTGCGCCAGCGCCACCGGAAATCGCGTCGTTTCCGCCGTTACCAAACAGCGTATCGTTCGTATTGCCACCAATGATAACCTCGTCAATTTCACCGCCACGAATCGTGGTACCCGCAACCGAGAAGATATCTGCAGTTGCACCAGTGGTTCCACTTCCCGAATTGAGCGTGTAATCAAATTGACCATGCTCGTCGATTGCACCGGTGATTTGGTCAATGGTAATCAACAGGTTGTAATCAGTGCTGGCGGCAGTACCCGCTACTGCTGATTCAACACGAATAAAATATTCACCATCAATGGGCGCTGTGAAATAAGCATTGGGTGCACCACCCACATTTGCCAGGTTGGCGCTCACTAAGGTGCCATTGCTGTCAATATACTCCACTGCACCTATCATATTTTGCGTTTGGTTATCGACATCGATGAAAATACGTTCGCCTGCTAATAGTTTTACCTTCACGTAATCTACATCTTTGTTTGCAGTTGTGTTTGCTATTCGACCACTGAATACCTGCGTTCTACCTGCCACATCAACAGCCCAAGCTTGTCCGCCTGGCAATACAGTACCAAAGCGAGTTCTATCGGTTAAATCAACTGCATTTTCGCGGACATTGTTCATCGCAAATGAGACGTTGTCATACACACCCCCATTAAATAATGCTTCTGTTTCTATCTGAATAGGTTTAGCAGTAGTTGCTGTTGGATTAAATACGATATTGCTAGTACCACTGACCGTACCGTTGACCGCACCACTGGTGCTGGTAATGGTTCCATTACCATTTACCAAAACATCGTTATGTAACAACAAGTCTGAACTGATGTTAATTGGCGTGCCAGCAGTCACATTGGTCAGAATAGTGTCACGGTTAGCATCTAAATTGGCAATGTAATCCAAGTTAATCACCAGATTAAGATTGGCCGTATCGCCATCCCCATCCACAGCAGTGACTACAAAAATTTCTTGCTGATTTTGGATAGTAGCGTTTACCACTAGACTGTAAGTGTAAGTCCCTGTAATCCAATCCACATCTAACTGTCCACCTTTATTGGTGTTGATGGTGATATTCGTTGGGCCACCAGATGTGTAGCTATAAGTAACGCCGTCGACTAGGATGCTTTGAACACTTCCACCATCAGCACCCAATAAGAAACCGCTGGTGCTGCCAGCACCAGATACAACAGAAACGGTACCTGCTACCAAGCCACCATCTACAGTTGCCAGTAATGATGCAGCCAAATCGGATGGATTCACCACACGAATTGCAAAATCTTCCTGGCCGTCTGCAGGATCGGTATCATTATTGGGATAAGCGATTGGTAACAAGTTAGTCAAACTAACGGTTGGCCCAATGCCCACACCAAAGGCAATTGACGGTGATGAGTTGCCCACAGCGGTTGTATTTTGTACAAAGTTTTCCCACTGCGCGATGGTAGGCGTAGAGGTAGTTGTCAGCGCAAAACCTGCGGTTGGGTCGCCATCCGTTACAAAGTAAATCAAAGTCTTATCGGCTGGTGGCTGAGTATATCCAGTCACCAATTCGTTTAATGCACTGGTGTACTCGGTTCCGCCAGTAGGTTGAATATTGTTAATGTAATCAATCGCACCGGTAGTATCGTCAATATACCAATTGGTTTCATTTGCACCAGATGCAAAATCAACAATCTTCACGTTAACATTGCCAAGGCCATCAAATTTTTTCACCAACTCTGCCAATGCATCTTTTGCAATAAGCATACGTGCACTGGCCGGATCAAACAGCGGATCATTGGAGCTGCGGCCAGCCGCGTCAAACGCCATACTGCCTGAGCGGTCAATCACCAACACTAAGTTATACGTAGTAAGTGAGGGCGATGTAAGTGTTTGCTCAATATCACCAATGCGTATTGGTGCATCATCCACAATGTTGATGTTCAATGTGGAGTTGGTGGTTTGACCGTTAAAGCTATTGGTCAATACGTAGTTAAAGCTTGGTGCATCGTTGACGCCTTCATCTGTGGCGGAATTCAATGTGTAAACAAAATCTCCTTTGGAGAAGCCACCTGAAGCTTGGGTGTACACCACTAGTGTGCCTGTAGCATCTGAGATAGTAATCACACCACCAACAGGAACAATTCCATTAACACTCGTGATTTCTGTTGTACCGCTTACACCGGTATCGTTTGCCAACAGGTTCCCTGTTACGCTTTCCGTTGTTAATGTTGGTTGTGTTCCAGAGGCCAGCGCAGCCTCAAATACCGTGACATTGTCCGCTACCGCTGTGACAGTAGTGTCTGTTGTCACGGTCAGTGTTGCAGAAGACGTGCTACCGTCAGCGTCTGCAATGGTATAGGTGAATACATCCGGTGTAATGCTACTTAGACTTTGTTGTGCGGAAAGACCATCCACCAGATAGTTTGCTCCTGAAGATGTCAGCACTAGGTATCTGTAATCGCCACCTGGACTAATCGTAGATGTAACAATTTGACCACCGTTACCAGTAATGGTACCGCTACCGACAATATTACCGCTAGCATCGTATGCACGCCAAACTGCAGTTTCGGAGCTACTTAATGCGGTTAATGTGATATTGGCCGAATTGGTCAAGAAACCAATATCAACCACCAAGTTTTCATTCGTTTCAATTCTAGCCCCTGTCCCTGTGGTTGAGGTGTTCTCCACGCCAATACCTGTATCACTTGTGCCATTGTTTCTAGCACGCACACGGCTGGCAGAGGTGGCATTTAAGTTAGTCAAGTTAATACTATTGGTATTTCCACCATACAGATCATTGGTTTGTGAACCATTGGTATCGAAAGCAAAGACTGAGAATCCTGCACTTGTCCACTCAGCGATTGACGCTGTGCCGCCTGAACTTAGGGATTTTGTCTGCAAGCTTGAAGTATATGTATAGCTACCGTCATCCTGATCAATGACCAATGTACCGTTATTAGTGACAATGGTGCGCACATTGCCTGCACCTAAGGTATTAGATAATGCGCCACTAATTGTGACATTGGTAATGGTCACAGGAGAATCTGCGCCAAGCGTATCAGCGGTTGCACCACCTGCTCCAGTCAATACATTTCCGGTTGTGCTTCCACTCACACCGACGCTATCGGTATCATTATTGGCAAGTAATTGACTATCGATTACGTTGATTGTTACCGTAGTCCATGCCGTATTGAGACTGCCGTCCGTAGCGCGGTAAACAAAGCTATCTACATCGGAAATTGCATCAGCATGGTTACGCACAGGCGCAGTATAGGTAAATGTACCATCTGTATTCATTACCACCGTGCCACCTAAAGCTGTAGTGATGGTATTGCTGCCATTGGCATTGGTGGCAGTGGCACCACTATCGGTTGCAAACTGTGCAACTGTCAGTGTTGGTGAATCCACATCCGTATCGTTACTTAACACATTGCCACGCACAACAGTGGTACCTTCCACCACGCTATTGGCGCCATTGAATACATCAGCAACACCAATTGGCGCATCGTTCACAGCGATGACATTAATCGTCGCTACCGCTGTATTTGAGTTACTTTGCCCATCGTTTACTACCACGTTGATGGTGCGTGGCGTTGTGCTTGGGTTTTCACTGGTATTGCTGTAGGTAATAGCACGAATTGCCGTTTGATAGCTTGCCAATGAGGCATTGCCTGTCAGCGTCACCTCATTACCCACTACTGTAGCAGTGATGCCTGCTGGCATGCCGCCTGCAGTCAACACATCTCCCGCTTGCGCATTGGTCAGTGTAATAGTTGCACTGGTAAGGTTTGTTGAATCAACATCCGTAATTGCAATATCAGTATCTGCAATCGACACGCCAGCGCCATTTTCTGTATAAGAAGTCACGTAGTTGTTGCCAGCAGCAGTTGAGTTATTCCCATCCAGATCAATACTTGGTGGCTGATCATTATCAACAATAGTACCCACGCCTGTGCCAGTAGCGATTGTTGCATTGCTTGGTGCGGAAAGTACCACATTGAATGTTTCACTAGGCTCTGCCGTAGTGTCATTAATAATCGGTACTGTAATGGTTTGTGTAATCACGCCTGGTGCAAAGGTCAGTGAACCAGTGGTTGAGGTGTAATCACTCCCTGCAGTGGCTGTACCATTGCTGGTGGCGTAGTTCACACTCACGGTTTGTCCGCTTGCTGCATTCAAGGTCACTGTAAAGGTAGCGGTTCCTGCTGCTTCATTTACACTCACACTATTAATACTTAATGTTGGGGTTGGGTCATCGTCAACAATCGTACCTACGCCAGTCACGCCACCAATCGTCAATGCTGTAGTTTCATTCGCTTCATCTAGCGTGTCTTGTAGGGTAGCGTAGGTCACAGTAAAGCTTGTGACACCTGCTGGCACCGTTAAGATACCGCCGCTTAAAGTAACACCATTACTAAAGGTTGCCGCTGTGTTGAAGTCGGTACCTGCTGTGGCAGTAGTGCCAGCCAAGCTGTAGTTAAAGGTCGTGGCTGTGCTAGAAGCGTTGCTTAATGTCACGGTATGCACAAGATTGCCGCCTTCGGTCACGCTTGCTGCACTCACTGTAGAGACAGTTGGGACTGCGTCGTTGTCTACGATAGAACCTACACCTGTGACACCACCCACAGTAAGTGCGGTAGTTTCTGTGGGTTCGTAAATGGTGTCGTTTACTGTAGCGTAGGTCACAGTAAAGCTTGTAACCCCTGCTGGTACAGTTAAGATACCGCCGCTTAAAGTAACACCATTACTAAAGGTTGCCGCTGTGTTGA
>ENA-UOXP01000899-UOXP01000899.1-mixed-culture-metagenome-genome-assembly--contig:-NODE-899-length-22610-cov-31.380270_pt1 | contig 22610 bp, 12 predicted proteins | sample MGYA00238161_ERZ761639 | MGnify/ENA primary metagenome ERZ761639 (study PRJEB28913, sample SAMN08776760) | mixed culture metagenome | isolation source: Freshwater growth medium | place: USA...
CCTGCGTATACGCACCCGACGCTGTGTATACGCAGGGACGCGACGAACGTCATGCCGGACCCGCGGACCGGCGGTGCGGTGCCGCGCCGTCGGGCGTCGGTGCCGACGGGGCTGTTGTGTGTCATTGAGGGCTGGGCAAATCGGGACCGAGGCGTGGCGCTGTTCACGTCAACGGCTGACGATATAAATAACCAGCTACCAGGCCTCGGCGCTCGGGAAGACGCTCGGCCTACACACAGTATACCGACTGTGTACTTGAGTATTATAGGGTATATAGAGAGGTATATAGGTACATTGCCTTTCACGGTCGACCTTGAACAACTTAGGGTTTATCCTGATTGATCCGATATGAAAAGCGCCCAACACGGCGCGTCGCGACTCTCCAGTATGGGGTCGGGTCGGAGGGGGTCGGGTCGGGGGATAGGATATGAAAATTGGGCTCCGAGGTCGAGGTCGGGTCGGGTCGGGTCGGGTCTGAAGCGAGTCCAGGAAATCCAGTGTCGTTTCCGGGAAAACACCCCCCCTCCGACCCCGACCCCGACCCCCAAGCTGACCTTCGAGGTCAAGCCCCAACTTCCGTCCCACCCCCGCGAGCCGAGGTTTGAGAGTCGAAGGGTCACACTGGAGTGTCAGACACTAAAAATGCGGGAAAAGGTTCGTCGAAGTTTCGTCACTGACCTCGCAGGGTTTCGTCATCTCTTTATTAGGCAACCAGGGGGTTTCGTCATTAGGGCTACCGGTACGCAATCTCCGTATTATATAGGAGGAGCGCACGGAGAGCGCACGGAGAGCGCGGACGGTTCCCACGGTCCCACGTCCCGCCCCGACCGGTAAGCGGTATGCCTCCTCACCAAAGATCGGGATCATTAGCGCTCATCGTCTTGGGCGGCATCGGATTCAACGGAGCCGGGGTCGCCAGCGGGCTCCTTGTTGGCAGGATGGGGGGTGGCTCCGCAAGGGTGATGACGGCGACGGCGGCGCTCGGCGCTGCCCCCATCCGGGACCACCCAGCGTCTGGGGACGGGGTACCTGACGCTGACTGGGGGCTGACAACTGGGGACTGCGGTAGAGAGAGGGAGAAGGGGACTGGGGGCGGCGGCGACGGCTTGACAATCACAGCGACGGCTTGACTTTCACTGGCCGCGGGCGGCTGCGCGACGAGACGAGAGCCTGCGTCGAGAGTCGACTCGCCCCCAACGGGCGCGTCCTCCTCCTCCACCAGCGCCGTGTAGCCCTTCGCTTTCGGGTACGGCATGCGCCTGATGGGCGCCCTGGCTGCCGCCTTCGCGGGTAGCTGCGCAGCCGGGCCCGCTGCCGCCTCGATGGCTGCCGCCTCGGGGCTCTTCTCGATGTCGGGGCTCTTCTCGATCAGCGGCCGCCAAAAGTGAGAGAACCACTCGTCGAAGCCGCCGTCGGTGCCGTAAAAGTCAACCATGGGCGTGCCATCCGGTTTTCTGGAACCGGGCTTCTTGTCACTGGGACGCAGCTTGATCATCATCAGCTTCTTCTGCAGGTGAAACAGGGCGCGGCTCTCAAACTTACGCTCCTCGACTGGCTGGTCCGCCTGCACACCGTCGACGAACAGCTCGCGGAACTGGCGGCGCACATGAGCGATGGTCACGGCGTCGACGAGCTCCTGCTGCTGGAGGAATGCGAGCACGAGCTCGGCCTCGGAGATCGACGCGGTGGGCGTCTGAGTACGCCTGCACTCCGCCTGCAGGAACTCATGCGCGAGGCTACCTTTCAAATCTGCATTGCGGATGCGAGTGCGCTTGACGAGTCCCGTGACGACACTGCTGACTACGCACGCAAGTACGCCCGCGACTACACCCACGACTACGCCCGCCAACATCGTCGACCATTCGATTGGTGGCACTCCCAGGCGTGAGGACGTCGGCGTGGCGGGCGGCAGCGGCGGCGGCGAGGGCGGCATCAGTGGTGGCGGCGGCAGCGGCGAGGGCGGTGCCGGCGTGGGCGGCGGCGGCGGCGGCGGCGGTGGAGGTGGCGGCGGTGCCGGCGCGGGCGGAGGCGGCGGCGGCGGTGGCAAGGGCGGCGGCGGTGCCGGTGGAGGTGGCGAGGGCGGTGACGGTGAGGGCGGTTGCGGTGATGGTGGCGGCGCTAATGGTGGCGGTGGAGGCGGCGGCGGCGGCGGCGGTGGTGGTGCCAACTGTGGCGAGGGCGGAGCCGGCGAGGGTTGCGGCGGCGGCGACGGTGGCGGTGGCGATGATGATGGAGATGGGGGGGGTGATGGCGATGGCGACGGTGGTGGTGAAGGTGATGGTGGTGGAGGAAATGGTGGAAACGACGGTGGGGGTGATGGGGGTGGCGATGGGGGTGGCGATGGGGGTGGCGATAGGGGCGAGGGCGGCGGTGGCGGCGGTGGCGGCGATGGCAGTGGCGGCGGCGGCGATGGTTTGGGTGGCAGTGGTGGCGGCGGCGGCGGCGGAGGTGACGGCGGAGGCGGCGGTGAGGGCTCAGGTGGACTCGGGCTAGGCGGCAGCGAGAGCACTGACTCTGCCGGCTGCTTATCCGCCGTCACTATGCTCAGTAGGCTCAGCGGCCCAGCGGTCCAGAGAATGAAGACGACGATTCGCATAAACATCGGGTGACGGCGCGGGATGACGACGATGACGAATTGCATTGACGAAGCTCGGCGCGAGTGTGAATTGGATCCTCATGCATCTTAACTGCAAACATCGTCTCGTTGGCCGTTGTTTACGATGGATTTTGTGTGTGAGTGCAGCGGTCTCATGCAAGCGCGTCCCCGGGGGGCGCGCCTACATGACTACACGCCGGGGCGCCGCTAAGGAGGTGAGATTTCCTGGCTTTCGCGCACGCCAGACGGCGACGGGGAGCGCCGCGCCGATCGTGTGTGAATTCAGAATTGTGATGCTGATGGGTAATTTGGGCTCTTCGCCGCCGCCAGCAAAAGACGCCCCGCAACCCCAACTCAGCCCGGTAGGGGAGCGCGCTTGAGTGTGGGAACAGTAGTTACTCGTATGACAAAAACATGCTCATCTAACAAAGTGTGCGCCGTCACGTCCGCGCGAGACGCGTCCGGCGTCAGCTCAGCCATCTCAAAACACACATCATCTCTCTAAGAGAAGGTAAGAAGACTGTCGCGTGCTGCTAACATCACACGGAGAGCTCCTCATGATCATGAGTGTGCCGCCTGATCGAGCGCAGCCCACGTCGCTGGGCACTGCTCTCGTGGCGTGCGCCTATTCCCGGGGGCGGATGCCGACCGGGAGCGCGAGCATAGGTGCTTGCATTGTGGTCAGCGCGACGATGGGCAGCAGCGACGCCTCTGCGACGGGCCCCACTGCGGGTGCGACCTCCTCCTCGGCGTCCGCAGGGAGCTCGTCGCCCGGCGCCGCTCCAGCCGCGCCCGATTGGGCGAGCATGCACGCCGAGCGCAGCTCTTGGTTTTGCGCGATCAGCGAGCGCACCGCCTCCTGCAGACTGGCCACCTGGCTTTCGAGGTTCTCCACGTGCTGCTTTTTGCGGTGCCGGCTCAAGGCGGCCGAGTCGCGGTTTCGGCGCATGCGGCGCAAGTGCTTATCCTCGGCCGAATCGTCGAAGCCCTCCGACGGCGCTTGCTCCAGGTCCTCAGCCTCACCCACCGTGGCGTGAGTACCCATGGACGGCATGTTCAGCGCCGGTGCGACGGGCAACGCGGCGGCGTAGGCAGCTAAGTAGGTTTGCTGGACCTCGGGCGTCATCGACAGACCGTACCAAAGCATCGACGGATCGACCACCGGAGCGGCAGCTGCCTCGGTCATGGCCGCCTCTGGCAAGTGCACCTCACGGACCGCCTTCTCTGCCGCGGAGTTGCGGCATGCGAGGGCGGGGCTCTTCTCGGGGGTCTTCTCTGCCGAGTACAGCACCGCCGGGTCCTGGTCAACGAGTATGATCTCACCCGCCACTGCTTCTAGGATGCCGTACACACTCTGATCCTTCATATGTCGACGTGGCAAAAGAACTTGGCCGGGTGTGCAAAACTTCTTGGGAGAAGCATAACGCTGCCAGTGTAGTTCCCTGCCTGCACATTTCGAGCTGCTCTCGTTATTATCCAACACTCCAAACTGAGCGAACTTTTGCCGCGCTGAGCGGGCGCCGCGCGAATCGAGCTTGACATCAGGGACGCCCGCTCTTGCCGAGCTCCGCGAAGAAGAAGTCTTGCCTCGGGAGCATGGTGCGCTCACGTCCGGCGTCGCCCCCGCCGATTCCGCCGGGCCTCCCACACCTTGGCTCCCGCATCTCGGTCGCTTGGTCCACCGGCTGGTATGACGGCGTCGTGGCCAAGCACACGGTCGAGCTTGACGGCAAGTCGTCGATCGTGGCCTACACGGCCATCGACTACGATGATGGCACGACGAGCGCGCACATCTTGGAGGACCTCGAGTTCAAGCTCCTCGACGGCGCCCCCGACAAATCGCCCCTCGCTGCCCCAAGCGACGCGTGTGACGAGTGCGACGACGACGATGATGCTGCCGATGCCGCAGAGCGAGAGAAGCCCAGCAACACGGCGCCGGCCGGCGACGGCCCCTCGTCCTCTGCCGCGGCCACTGCCGCCGATCATGCGACGGCTGCTGCACAGGTGGACTGTGGCACCTGTTCGAACTGCCTCGATAAGGTCAAGTTTGGCGGACCAGGCATCAAGCGCAGGAAGTGCGTATCAATTTCGATCGGCGCAAGCTTCCAGGGGCAAGTTCGCAGACGTGCAAAAGCACACGTCGACGCCCCTTCGACCGCAGTGGATACGACGCCGAGCGCACCTGGAGGGCCCGCGCCAGCGCTGCGCGGCGCGGCGGCCGCGTCGGCCGCGGCCAAGGCAGCGCGGCTGGCGGCGCAGGGCATCGTGGCGCCGCCGCCGGGTGCGGGCGCCGCCGCGGCCGCCGCGGCCCTCCCCGCTCCGCCCGCCCCCATCTCGCGAACCCACTCGGCCTCGATGCGTCGCGCGAGCGTCGAGGGGCGCGACAGCGACTTTGCTGCCAGTGCGCCTGCCACCGCTGCTGTACCCCAAATGAGCGCCGTGACGACGGAGATCAGCCTTCCGGGGCACGTGGAGGACGACGTTTGGCAGGTGGACAGCCTCCTCGCGTGGAAGCGTCTCACCCTGCATGCAAGCGCTCACCACGGCGCCTCGCCTTCCCCACAGGTGGACTGCCTCCTCGATCGGCGCGTCGATATGACGAGCAGTTTTCGCAGCAAACGTGAGCGTCTCGAGTACCTTGTGCGCTGGAAGGGCTGGTCTTCCAAATACGACAGCTGGGAGCCTAAGAAGAACATCGACCCTACGACGGTGGCCGAGTTCGACGCAAGGTACGACAAAGGTGAGATGGCCCCGATGCCCGATCACGACGCCCGGACCAGCGCGACGCCCACCGACGTCTGGCTCGGCCACACGCCGGGGAAGAAGCTGCGCACCGCTCACATCGGCGACCGGCACCAGGCGGAGCTGCCTGGGCCGCCATCGTTTGCCGCGCCGCCGCCCGCGATGCCCCCGCTCTGCCAGTGCGTCGAGCCTTCCGTGTGGCATGACGTACGGTGGCGCTGCGCGAAGCGCGTGCAGCATCAGCTGCTGCACCCGCCGCCGCCGCCCGAATCGCGCAAGCAGCGGGCCTCGCGCAGCGGCCGCCTCGCCAGCAGCGGATCAGCGCCCGTGGTGAGCGTGGGCCCCGGGTGCTCTTCAGAGGTGCCGGCGTGCCTCGAGGCGGAGTCTGCCGAAGACCCGGGCCAGCGCGCGGCCATCCGCAAGGTGGCGGCAGTGGCCCGCGAGGGTGAGCTGCTTGTGACGTCGGCGGAGGCCTCGAAGGCGGCGGCAGTGGCGACGGCGGCGATGCTCACGGCGAGCGCGTACAGCATCGAAAGCGCGCGCGCGCTGGGTGGCTGGCACTTTGACTACTTTCGCGAGCTGCCCAAGGAGTCGGGCAGGGCCCCCACGAACCGCAAGGGCGCGATCTGTACCACGCCTGGCTGCTCCCTTCCCGAGTACCACACGGGATTGTGCACGTCGCACTCGGTCGCCGGCCAGCGCCAGCGTCGCCCCACGGTTAAGAAAGGCGGCGGGCGCGTTGACGTCTACGTGTTCGATGATTGGGCCGTGAATCCCAAACGCTCGCGCGACGATGGCGGCGGCGGCGGCGGCGGCGGCGGCGGCGGCGGCGGCGGCGGCGGCGGTTGCGCAGGCGTCGCTCGAACTGATGCGAGCGTCGCCGGCAAGCACAAGGTCGATGCGGCGAACGCCGATGTCGGCGCGGCTGCGGACGAGCCGGCGACGGTCGACGCGGCGCGCGCTGCCAAGACGAGCCGCTTGGGTAAGCGCAAGACCGGCTTCGGGAACGGCTGCAAGCCCAGTCGCAGTGGGAAGCGCAAGCCCCTTGCCTCCGTGACGGGGTCTTCGGCCGGCGCTGCCGATGCGGGTGCCAACAGCGAGGCAGGCGACGCATCCGAGCAGATGGCCGGCGGCGGTGGCGGCAAGGAGGCGGACGAGGTTGAAGGGGCGGACGACGATGAGAACGGCGCGGCGGATGAAGGTCAGATGTACTGTCTGTGTGAGGACCCCGCCGCTGATCCGGACGACGGCGTGTGGCTCCAGTGCGACGAGTGCCGCCGCTGGTGCCACGGCGCGTGCGTCGGGCTGTCGCTCGAGGCAGCTGAGGAGCTGACGGCGTTCACGTGCAAGCGGTGCGAGCTCGAGGAGCAGCTGGTGCACAAGATGCAGCAGCTCGAAAACGAGGCGGCCGAGGGCGAGGCGGCCAACAAGGCGGCTGCGGAGCCCTGCGAGCACAGGGAACGCACGGGTTCCCGGACGCAGGGGCCGTCCGACGAGCAGGCGAAGAACTACGTGATGAAGATCAAAGCGCGCTTCGCCAAGCAGCCCGAGGCGTACAAAGCCTTCCTCGACCTCATGAACTCGTACCAAAAGGAGCGGATGACCCTCCAGGAGGTTTACGCGCAGGTCTCACATCTTCTCGAAGGGCACGCCGACTTGATCAGCGACTTTTCGCAATTCCTGCCCGTGCCCGTCAAGGCGGCCTCAGAGATGGCGGCCTCAGACGCGGCCTCGGAGATGGAGGTTGAGGTGGAGGTGGACGCGCGCCCCCCGCCGGCACCGGCCGCCGCTGCCTCGAAAGACGCCTCGGCGCTGGTGCGGCGCTGGACGCTCCTAGAGGATGAGGTGTTCAGCTTGCTCCTGCTGCTGCGCCCCCCCGATGCCACGTGGTCCGATCTGGCCGCACAGATGCCAGGCCGCTCGGCGGCGGATTTGCAGGCGCGTCACCGGTCGCACCACGCATCGTCGATGCCGCTGCCGCTGCGATCGCCGCTGCTGCAGGAGTGCGTCAAGGAAGATGTCCAGGAGTTGCCCACGGCTGGACATAAGATGGACAAGAGCCTGGAGAACGGCGCCCAGCCGTTTGCCTGCAACCACGTAGGCTGCAACAAACGCTTCTCGATGTCAAGCAACCTTCGTAGGCACTTGCGCACTTGCCATAGATCACCACCAGCAGGGGGGTCGCTGGCTGTGTCGGTCATGCCGCGCGGCTTCGAGGCTCCAGCTGCGATGCCCAGCGAGACGAGGGATGATAGGGATCGGCGCGAGGACGACATCGGCGCAAAGCGCGGCGAGACGGCCAGCCTCTGCAAGGCATTCCTGGATAAGTTTGGCGCGTTTTGCGGATCGTGGAAGCACATCGAGAGTGATGCCCGCCAACTCGCTGACGAGCTGGTCACTCAGGCGAGTGATCGTGGCGCTCAGGCGACGGCTTTCACGCTCTCCAGCTTACGCAACGTGTTAGATGCGCGCCACTCCAAGAAGCAGCGGAAGGAGAAGAACAACCTCACCAACGAGCAAAGAGCCGTTTGGGCGCAGGTCATGGCACTCGCGCCGATCGCGCTGACTGAGGAGCAGCGGGTGGCGGTGGAGGCAAAGCGAGCTGCGGCACAACGGCTTCTGGTGGGCAAGCAGCTCGAGCGCGAGCGTCGTGCCGTCGCTGCCGAGCTCGGGCCCACCATCGGCAGCGGCAATGGAAGTGGCAGTGGCAGCGGCAGCGTCGGTGGCAGTGGCGGCAGCGGCAGCGTCGAGCTCATCCAGAGCTCCGCGGATGTGCACACTTGCGCGATGCTGGCCGCGCAGGCCGAGGCTCCCGCCGCGCGCGCCGAGGCGGCCGCGGCGCTCAAGGAATCGGCGAGACTGAGCGAGTTGCTGGAAGAGCCGAGCGTGCAGCCGGGTCGCGTTTTCTCCTCGGCCCAGGCTCTCCAGGTTCCCATCCTCGCGCCTGTGCCGCCTTGCGCCGTCCTGCCGCCGTCCGCCGTCTTGCCGCCCGATGCAGCCAAGTCGCCCGCCATGGCGCCCGCCACGGCCCCCGCCATCGCCACCTCCGCTGCCGCCCTTGAGAACGCTGCGCCGTCGAGCACCCCTTTATGTGCGCCCGTCGTCATCCCTCCTGCCTCCGCACGCTTCGCCGTCGATCCCTCGGATGTGATGGCTCCAGCCTTTGTCGCCTGGCCCGGGCGACCTCGCAGCTTTGGCGTGTTTGTGTATGCCGTCAATCCACCCGTGGGCTTCCCTGCAACCTTGGTTGAGGTCCCCGCCACGCGGCGCGACACGTTCCCGCCGTGGCGACGGCAAGGTGTCCCGCGCGCCGTCTGGCGCATGGGGTCGACCGCGGGGCCACCACCAACCGTCATGCCATGCGATGCCGCGACGAGTCACGCCCGGCATGGCGCGCTCGACGATGCTGTGCCCGACGACGCCGTCGCCGACCAGGCGGCGCCGTACGCTGCCTCGGATGACGATGCCGGATCAGACGATGGCGCGTCGGATGACGAAGCCGAATCAGACGATGGTGCGTCGGATGACGAAGCCGGATCAGACGATGGCGTGTCGGATGACGACGCTTCGGATGACGACGCCTCGCCTGACGATCATCTTGCGCAGCCTGAGCCCATGCCCGGCCCTCTACTGCCCCTCATGCAGAGCATGGCACCAACCGCCGATGCGATCTTCAAATCCGCGTCGTCGGAGGCGATGGCCCACGCGCTCGCGTCGCAAGAGCTCGACGCGCTCAGCGCGGCGGAAACCTACCGGGGAGCCCTCGAGCAGATGACCCTCGCCTCTGTTGGCGCATGTGCGGGCGATGCGCTCTCGGTCGCACATCCGGGCGATGCGCTCTCGGTCGCACATCCGATGCAGTCGGTCGACTCCTCGGCGTTGCGCTTTCGGGTGCTGCGCGAGGCATGCCCCCTGCCCCCGCCGCCCTTGCTCGAGGCATCTCTCATCGGGTTGCCTCCGTGGCTGCACTGAAGATGCTTGACCTTCCCGCGAGCACACCTCTAGGCTGCCTAGGGAGGTCCTGCGATGGGCTCACTGCTTGCGGGGGGCACGCGACGGCGCAGAGCACCGGCCGAAAGGGGGCACGGCCACGACGCGTGCACGTTTCCACCGCCCCTACCTGAGGAAGTACGAGCATGGACTACGAGCTTGGATTATTTTGGCATGGCTATGGAGTCTACGGTGAGAGTCTACTGTGAGAGGAGGCTCACCGCGCGCGACACAGACAGCAGCCGCAAGCGGAACAGATGGTTCCGGCAGGGCCCATCTACTACTCTGTAGTACGTGCAGGGGTCCGATTGCGGCAAGCACCATGGCGCGCAGGGTGGAGGGTTCTAGTTACTGCCTGCGTCCCTGCGACTACAGTACATTTCAACGAATGATGACATGTTTGTCCAAGTAGTAGAGACATGGTACGGGTCTTGTGGGTGGTGAGGAGCTGGAGCGGTGGGGGTTGGGGGAACAAGTTCGGGTCCCGGGGTCCGGAGCGGGAGCAGTGGAGATGATTATCGTACAGCCGGTAAGATGAGAGGCACACGGACGCGCGCGCGCGCCGGGGCCGGGCACAGATTGCGACAAATTCAGAATCACAGGCAATCAGCTCGCACCCGCAGCCGCACGCTCACGGCACGTGCCAATGGGCACCGCCCGTGCGCCGTCGTGGCCCGACCCCACGCCCACCCCTAAGCCCGGCCCACCCCGGCGCGAGTCGTCGTCACACACACTCAGTTGCGTCACATTGCGACTTGGGACACTTGCGCTCTTGCGGGTGTTGTGTAGTTGTGACGTTGTGTTGTGTTGCGGGTTGTCACGTCGTGTTGTGACGGGGAACTCGACCGGGACCCCGGGTATACTAGGCCACACGGTATCGTCTATATACGCGCGTCTCCGGTATAACGTATGTTCTATGTACAATTTTCCCCCTCTATAGCTAGAATACGCGTTTTTTGGGTATACCGTGTACCGACAGGCGACAGCGTGTACCGACAGGCGACAGAATTATAACTTATATCGTGCCCTAATTTATATAAACCCGGCGGCGCCACAGCCCGCGGTGCGCGGAACATAAGGGGAAGCACGCGTAAACGCAACATGGTGTGTAGGAGTAGCGGTATCAACGACCGGACAAGACTGTATACCATTCATGAAAAGATTGTAAATGTATTACTTGGCATGCTACGTTGAAACGTTGAGCAAGGAGTGGTGAGAGGGGGGAGCGCTTCCATGTGTAGAAGTATTATGGAGCGAGTTCTTTCCTGTCGTCGACGAGCTTCGTGGCCTCATCAGGCGCGGAGGCAGGCGCGCTGCCGTCATTATTGCGCTCGCCAAGGCACCGATCGAGGCTATTGCGGCTTCGGAGCACCATTTGGTCATAGCATTCGCTCTCGACGGTCTGGTCCGGCAGCGTGAGGACACCCGCCTCGTGCAGCGCGAGCACGGCCAGCCCGCTCACGATCACGCAGAGTGAGAACACGTAGCCGGACGCGCGGTCTGCACTCAGCGACTGGTGCTCGTTGAGGACGCAGAAGCTCGCGAGCGCACCAAAGGTAATGAGACTGCCCTGGAAGATGGTGATAGCGTCGAGAGCCTCAGATGACTGCAACGTGAGCACGAGCGAGATGGCTCCGCTGAGGGAGATGAGCGCCGCAAGCCCAAAGAAGACGTACAGCTCCCACGTGTTGAACGGGTTCTCGCCGTTGCATCCTTCGCGCGAGTCGGCCTGCGTGGCACATTCGACCAGGGAGACTACAACCTTTGTCATGATGTTGTTACCGAGCAGCGTGCCCGCGAAGGCGGCGCCAAAGAGGCGTCCGCATTTGGTGCACGCGAGGCGCGCGGCGAAGACCAACCACACAGACAGGCAGCCGAAGTAGATGAGCGCCCGCTGCGTGCTGAAGAGCAGCAAGTACTCACTCGCCGTTCGGTCGATGTGCTCGTGAGGGCCAAACGAGCCCACGCCGATCGTGCCGATCAGCACGGTGCATGCTGCGTAGAGGCGCACGCGCGTGAGCGTCTCACCGAGTGTACACGGCGCTAGGAGCAGGTTCCATACTAGAGCCATCCCGGAGCACGACGTGACAATCGCCATCGACGCGAAGCTGAGTGCCGTGGCATCGCCGGGCGGCTCCAAAAGCAAGAAGCAGCAGCCAAGCGTGTTCATCACGCAGGCTCGGTCGCTCGTCTTTGATAGTGCTGCGCGACGAAAGCTATGTTTTGCAAGCGTCCCCACGAGCGTCGTGCCTATGGCCACAATGACGCCAACGTACCACATGTCATCTGGCCTGATCATGCCCCCATCGAGCGGGCTGAGACCGAGAACCGGATCGAGAACCGTTTGGACACCATGATACGACATTTGGCTGCTATCAAGGCTGCCATTGATACTGCCGATACTATCTGAATTATATCGGCCGGAGTCCGTGATCGACGATCTGAATTGAACATCATGTAAGGCGTGGAAGACCTCGACCTCGTCGCGAAGTAATGCACTCATGCAACCGCGCGAGAGGTGCGAGTCCACGGGACGGTGCTTGACGTCGAGGCTGCATGACGCAACCTCAAGAAAAAAACTTCCTAAAATGGAGTCGCGCGAGAATTCCTAGTGCAAGCTATTGTTCAACTTCGCCCATGTCTGCTGAAGCAAAATCATACTATTAACACAGGGACCAGAAATAATAGACACGTCGACAAATTTATGAATCCTCTTCGCTTTCATCAATCTCCTCTTCAACGTCTAGCGTGGCAACCCGCTGCTGACCACCAAGCTCTGGAGCCAGCGTCGACAGGAGATGACGCACGCAGCCGACGAGGCAGGCCAAGAGCACGATGCCGCCCGACAGCTGCGCCGCTGAGTGCATGCGGAGCATGTGCTCATCAATTGGCGGAGGTGGGCTTGGAGGCATAAGGCGTGGAGGCGGACGCAGGGGTGGCAGCGGGTGCGGAGGCGGCGGCAGTCTTGGTAGACCGGGAGGCGGTGGGGGCGGCGATTTCGGCGGCCGAGGCGGCGGTGGTGGCAGCCTTGGGTGGGGTGGGGGCGGTTTTGGTGGTGGCGGAGGTAGATGAAGCAGCAGAGTGCCCACCGAGCAGAATGAGCAAGCCTGACAAGAACACTTCGTACAATGATCTGCCGCGTGCTTCTCGAGACAAAAGGCGCGGCAATCGCGATAGAGCGCGTGCTTTTCGAGCAACGAGGGACATGAATCTTCGATTCCGGAAGCTGCTGCAGATGCGGTCACCGCCGAAGGCGGGCTCTGCGTGCCCAGATTGCACAATAGATTGCCGCCACATTTGGCGCATGCCATTGTGGAGTCCGCGCAAAAAAGGCTGCTTGCCATGTGGCTGCACGTTTCGCAGTCGGTAGCGAGCGCATCGACACAGCAGCGCAGCGCTCCTGACATGCGCGTATACCAGATTTCGCGTTCTCTCGTCAGGTCAGCCCGCACGGCGGGCAAAGTACGTGAGGAATTCTATTGCATGCACGTTTCCGTTCACGTTTTTTGCGATTTCGGCGCGACGCACAACCCGGTCCCGTGGAGACGGCACCGACCGTGGAAGGCGCTGACCTTGCATAAGCACGTTCCCTGAATTTCGTGACTCCTGCTTTGTAACTTACCAAGCTAGAAGCTACCTACACATTGGCAGGACCCCCTGAATTGCGGTGGGGGAATTTGAATTTCGTGACTATCCGTTTAGACAACGGGGGTTGCCGCGTGCTACTACCAAGTGCCTACATGCTACTATAACGCGACCTGAGGTCCTGACGCTGTCGCTGATGGTACTTGGGCCCAAAAAGTGGTAAAGACAGCTAAGTAATGATAGATGCGCTTGATGGCTTGTCACCGCACCTCTCAGTCTCTCACGGGGGGTCACTACTCAGCTGGCAGGACACACACAGTGCAGCCCGCGCGGCACCAGCAGGTCGCAGCGCGCGGCACAAGCAAGCCGAGTTAGTCGAAACTGACACAAATACCTAAACAAGCGCTCTCGAGTTCGGCTCGTCGGCTTCGGCGAGCCTGTCGAGTAGTACCCCGATCGCAAGCGCCACGTCGGACGTCACCTCGTGCGCGCCTTCATACCGAAGGAGCGGCTCGGCGAAGGCCCCAGCGGCCGTGCACGCTGCGAGCAGTTTCTCAGCGCTCGCGACCGGTGCGATCGAGTCCTCAGTTCCAGCTGCGACGAGCACGAGGACGCCATCGAGGACGCTGGGCGGGAGATCGGCGTGAGGTGCCTGCGCAGCGAGCTGTATGACAGCCGCCGGACGCGGCAGCAGCCGCTCTTCGAAGGTGGCCGCGCGCAGAGCGACGGCCGCGCCCTGTGAGAAGCCCCCGAGGACGAGTTTGGCACCGGGCGCGGCCGCCTGAGCAGCGAGAACGCATGTGGCCAGCTGTCGAGCGGCGGCGCTCAGCCGAGGTACGAGCGTTGAAGTGTCCTCGGGCGACCAACCAAACCATTGGCGTGGCGTGCGCATCATGGCCTCTGGTCGTCCCTCGCTTGAGAGCTCAGGCGCACCGGGCAGCACAAACCGCACGCGACGGCGCGCTAAGTGGTACGCTAGCCCGTAGAGATCATCACCGAGGACATGAATCCCGTGAGCAAGCACCACCAGTAGCAGTGGCGGCTCGTCGCTGCCCTCTTCTTTCTCGGCGACGAGGCAGCGCAGCCCACCGAGGGTCTCGACCCGCTGGCGCACGCCCCCTGGCGCCAGCTTTCGCTGCCCTTTCTTGCAAGGGAGCGGGCCGAGCTGCCCACCCATCTGGCACCACATGACGCATTCGGTGTCGGTTGCCTCGTCCGTGTTGTACATGAGGTTCGGGATACCTTGGGCACGGAAATTCTCTTGAAAGTCGTACAAGAGCTCCTGGCGCACAAAGTGGTCGAAGAGGGCATCGCGACTCGCGCCAGCCGCGTCCGTTATCTTCAAGTTCGCGCCGCATGCCTTGCGCTGGGTCTTCACCTCGCCGAAGACATTCTTCTGCAGGCTCAGACGCGTTGCCGCCGTCGGAGACGAGGCCACTGGCTTGCTGGGCGGCGCCGTGGCTGTCTCATTGTCCACACGCTCAAGCAGCGTGCCAAGCTCTGGGTGGGAGAGCATGATGAAGCCGCCCGCATCGAGGTGCAGCCAGCCGTTCTCAACCACACCGCTGACTGTGGCCCCCGCATTGCGGCTCCCAATCAGGGTGGCAGTTGATTCCTTCTGGTTCCGCACAGCGACTCGCGGTTTGTAGACCACGCGGTAGGTGCCAGCGCCGCTCGGCGGTGGCGGTGGCGGCGGTGGTGGCGGAGCGGGTACCTCTTCGGCCACCACTTCAGTTGGAAATCCACTTAATGGCCGGTATGCCCCATTGGACTCAAAGTACTTGTACACATCGTCGTCATGCCAGCAGAGCATAGCGTCATCTGGCAAAGGCGAAATGTCGTGCGCGAAAAGCTCGTCTCGGATCTCCTCGATGCGCTCGTGCGTGACGTGCATGTGCCACCTCAAGAAGATCGCGCAGGTGCTCGCTTCACGACTTCACGCTGTTCGTTCGTTTCAGGGCCCTCTCGGACGTCACGCGATTTGCGTCCAAACACACAACTTTCCAAAAGTCAAGTCAAGTCAAGTCAAGTCAAGTCAAGTCATGTCAAGTCACGTCAAGTCAGCCTGTAATACAAGCCTCTCTATCAGCCATGTTCCGAACCCGGTGCGAGAGAGCGAGAGTGAAGATGGCACAATTGGCACATTCTTTGGCAGTATACGCGGGCAATCGATACGCATAGTTACGGCGCGGTGAGCAGCGACCAGCGTGAGTGGTCTGCCTCACCTGGGGTGGATTTTAAACGACTGGTGCTCGGAGACGGAGTTCTCTCACGAAATTCACCGTCAGCTGGCTGTTAACTGGCTGTGTGGAACACACCTCTCACCTGTCACCTCGCTCACCCGTTTAGCGAGCTCGAGACGAGAGCCCGGACAGAGGTCACGAAGCTCACGCGTTATAACTTATATCTCGGAGGCACGCCAGTCGAGTGTAGACTAGTCGAAATACTCTACTACCCACCTCTCGAACCGTCCGACGGGCGACGCTGTGCTACATCAGTCACCTTACGCGACTTGTACAGTACGCGTATGGTCGCTCACACGCGCGGCGCACGCGCGCCAGCTGGGAAACTCTCCATCTTCTCCACCTTCGAGCTTCCCCCCGCTGCCCCACCCTGAGCGCGTTAAAGCTCGTCGTGGACGGGTGGCTCCTTCCCCATGACAAAGTGGAGAATGCCGCCCTGCATGAGCTCATCATACTTGATGGTCACCCCATCGAAGCGCTCGCCATTCCACTCGAGCGACTGCACATAGACATTGTCTGGCGACTGGTTGGAGGCTGCGATGACGAGCGGCCGCGGCGCACCTACGTCGAGCGTCACGTTGGCGAAGAGCGGGCTGCCGACGACGTAGCTGTCCGACGCGGGCGAGAGCGGATAGAGCCCGACCATGTTGAAGAGGAACCACGCGCCCATACTGCCATTGTCCTCATCGCCTGGGTACATCGCATCGTCCGCCCGAAGCATGCTGTTAGAGCGCCGCAGCCACTGCTGCGCCTGCGTCGCGCACTTTCCGGTGACTGACGAGTCAAAGGCCACTTGCATGTGCTGGAGCGCCCACACGGGCTGGTTATTGAGCTCCCACTGCCCCCAGGCATTGACACCCATCTCCGTCATCTCGTGAATCAACGAGCTGTATTGGCCACCGCTCCCAAAATGGAAGGCGCTCGAGATCGTGTTCGCTCTCTGCACCAAGTCGCAGCCGTCAAAGCCGTTGGCCTTCAACGTCGTTTGGAGCGCGATCGGGTCATATGGCACCTCGAACCGGTATTGCCAGGGGCCCGCCTCCGTGTATCCAGGGCCTGGACCCCACGCAAATTCATCAAAGCCGTCTTGGAACGTTCCGTTGGCATACTTGGGCCGGAAGTGCGCGAGCTTGGGGTCGAAGAGCGTCGTCCACTTTTGGGAGCGCTTCAGCAGGATCTCCGCCTCGGAGCTTCGGTTGAGCAGCCGTGCGGCGTTGCCAATGGCCCAGTCAGAGTGCCAGTAGTTCATGGACCTAGAGACCTGAGCCGAGCCGTCCTTGCACTCGAGGGGGATGTAGCCGTGCTCAATGTACTCGTTGAGGCACGCGCGGCCGTTCCCGCCCGAGTTGCCTCCTTGAGAGCCTGGAATGCGAGGGTCGACCATCGCATTCCGCATCGAGGCGGCGAGCAGGCCAGTCGCGTTGACGCAATACCCCTTGGCGCGAGCGGCGGGCACGCCGAGCCCGTGCGTCGCCGAGATGGGTGAGGAGCCTACGCAGTGCGGCAGCTTGATGATTGCCTCCGAGAACGTTACCTGCGCAGGGGCGCACTTACACGCACTCAGAGGCCAGGAGACGCAGTCGGACGCAATCAGACACCATCAGTGGTGGCCATCGTACGTCCGACATGGTGCCCGTCATGCCGCCGTTGCTGCCTGGGTGCGCCCACTGCGGCACCCATCCACTCTCTTCAAACCTCATCAGCCACCCCTGCATGCTCTCAGCGAACCGCTCGGGGAAGAGGAGAGCGAGCCATGAGTAAGTTGTCCGGTACGCATCCCAGAAGCCCTGGTCCGTGCTGAAGACGCCGTCCTCCTGCTTGCCCGTGTCCGGGCTCCAGTGGATGGCCTTCCCCGTCGCATGGTCGATTTCCCACAGCTTACGCGGATACTTAGCGGCGCGGTACATGCTCGAGTAGACGATGGTGCGCCATGCCTCCGCCTGCTGGTCCGTGTAGCCAGGCCCCAAGTCATTGATCGTCATGCGCGACGTGACATCGTGCCACGCCGCCTTGTTGGCCTCCATGGCGCTCTCGAAGCTCACACCTTGCACTTCAGCTGCGTGATTGGCCTGCGCCTGGGCCGGCGAGATCATCGAGGTCGCGACTCGGAGGACCAGCGTGTCGTCGTCGACGTCCTCGGAATGGAAGTCGAGGAAGCCGGTGCCGATGTCGAGGCCCTCGTGACCGAATCGGAAGGGCTGTGCCGGCTGCATGCCGTCCTGACCGCCGCCAACCGTCGCGTAGAAGTAGTGAGCAAACTTCATCTCGCTGGCCGAGGGTCCTTGATCTGTGCGAGTCGTGTGGCCCGTGAGGACCGCGAGGCCGTCCGTACCACTCGTACCGTGCTGGACAGTGTCGTTTATCCAAGGAAGCCCTTTCTCCAACGAGAGCTTCGTGTTCATGATCGCTTCTACTCGGCGCGTCGTCTTCCAGCCCGCGTCAGCAGCCGCACTCGTGGACGTGTCCTTTGGAAACTTGAAGCGCATGATCGCGCCGTGCTCGGTAGCCGTGACCTCCAACGTGAGGCACGACTCCGCGTTGCAGTACGCATTCATCGTGTGCTTTTGGTAGTACGGCAGCCATGTCGATGACGCCGGGTCGTAGGCAGAGGCGCTATTTGAGTCGCCCATGTTACCATCAGTGAGGTAGGCGAAGAAGCGCATGCTACCATAGTCTTCGCACCACGGCGACGGCTGGTGCGTCAGCCGCATCCCGAAGAAGCGAAACGACCTAGAGTAGAACCAAAAGCCACTCCGCGAGTGAGGGTCACTCCCCGTACCATCCGTCTCAGGAGCGAAGCCGTTGAAGCCCCATGGCATTTGCGTCTCAGGCAGCACGTTGCCCCGCGACATGTCGAACAGGTTTCTTGTCCCACCGAGGATGTTGATGTACTCTTCAGGGCTCTTGGGGAGGAGTGCCGCCGTGGCAGCAGTGAGGAGTGCTACAATTTGCATTGGTTTTGTCACAATCAAAGATAATTATGGCGAGAGACAGCCACTCGATGGATCCCAGGCGAATGCTCACTACGACGCTATCGTGCAAATCCTCGGCACGGCTTTGATCAGAACTCTCGCCGGACACGCCTCTATGGGCCCCGGATGCAACGTTTGCATTGCGGAAGCGTTGCGGTCCGATCGGATGGAGGCTGCGCTGTCGAAACACGAAAGGCGCTAAGCGCGTGTGTAGAGCCGGGGCGAGCGAGTACAGTGAGAGTTGATGTGTGCATATGTGGGTGTACCCATATCCACGGCACGGCTTCTTGATTTGAACTCTGAGAACTGAGACCGGGAGCTAAACTCCCACCTACCCCACATCCCCACTGTCGATCACCGTTCACGGTGTCGCGAGATGAGTGTCGCGACTACAGTGCCCCCGTAGCGGACAGAAGCTACCGCGTTGGTCTGCGCGTCCGTGCCGAGCTACGCACGAAGGTTCACCATCCACATCCACCCATCCATCATTCTGACCCCATATTGACGTTTCACATCCAGCTGTGGACCCGCATGACCGTAGGCGGCGCGGCGATCCGCGGCTCCGCGCCGCCGCCGCCGCCGCCGCCGCTGCCGTCGCCGCCGCCGCTACAGTGCGCCGCTGCCGCGCTACGAGCGCGAGCGAGATTCTCCGCCACGGACTTTGCGCTCGCGAAGCTCGAGGCGGAGGCCGATGCCACCCCAGAGGAGACCTCCCTAGAGGGCGCCGAGACCTCGAGGCAATGCCTGACCCCCATGGGTACCCCGAGGCCGCCCTCACCGAGGCCGCCTTCACCGTCAGCGCCAACGTTGGCGCCGCCGAGGCCGAGGCCGCGCCCGCCGCGCCCGCGTGGTGGGAGGGAAGATGGAGGCCGAGGATCCCATCGTGTTCTCGTGGGGGGGGAGAACGAGTGGGCCTGCGCGGGCTGCGGCTCAGACACGCGTAAGCGGCTCTCTTTAAACCACAAGTGGAAGTAGAGCTGGTAGAGCGCCTCGACGTTATGGCCGGCGGCGCTCGTGCCGACGTCTTCGGCGTGCCAGCCAAGCTGATCGAGCAGATTGGCCGTGCTGATCTTGGCGTCGGTGTCGTCACCACAGATGAACATGGTGGGAGTTTCGCCCTTGAGCGAGGGCTTGACCAACAAATCGGCGCCAACGGAGTTGAAGCACTTGACGATCTTGGCGTCGGGAGCCAACTTCTGCAAGCGCTGAATCAGGCTCTCGTTGGCGGCGGTGAAGTACGGCACGATACCCTCCTTGGCTTCGCCGCTGATGGGGTTGGTGGCGTCGAGGACAACCTTGCCGGCCAGAGCGCTCGAGAGGCTCTCGACGACCTCCTCGGCAATCAAACCCTTGAAAGCCAAAACGACGACCTCGGCACCCTCGACGGCGGTCTCAAAGTTGCTCTCGGGAATGCCCGTCTCCGCAAAGAGTGCCGCCCGCTCTTTACTGTCCCTTTCGAAGCGCATCGTCGGAGAAGGCTGACGGGGACGTGCTCCGATGATGACGTCGTGGCCTACGTCTTTGAAGCCCTTGGCAAGAGTCGTGGCCACGTCGCCTGAACCAAGGACAGCAATCTTGTTGACTCCGCCCTTGGCAGGTGTGGAGGCGTACATCCGTGACAGTTGACCAAGTGTTACGACAGCGACACGCCCATCGGCAACGGCATCGCCTGTTGGCGGTGCCGGTGGCGGGTTCGAAGAGTCGGCAGGCGGATGCGACCTTGGCTTTGGATGCGTCTCTAAGGGGTCTCGACGAGGTCCGCAGATAGTCCTGTTCAGCCCGCAGGAGAAGAACTCCTCGAAGTCCATGAGTTGTGCGGGCTCCGTTTCCGCCGCCCGGCCACCCGCCGCACGAAGGCTGACTCGCCAAAGGTTTTTTAAAACAAAATAACCGGCACTTAACCGGATACGGAACAAAACATGCATGCACCCTTTGCGCATGTTACATGTAGCGCACCGAAGACTGCGGAGCTGCTCGCATGGCGACGGGGGCGCACTCAGAAGTGGAAGTTCAACATCGGCTCGACATAGGGCAGCGCCTTGTCGGAGGCGGAGAAGAAGGCCATCGGCTCGCCTGCGTAGGGCTTGACGATGCCCGTCAGGAGGGGGACGGAGCCGGGCACCTTCGACTCGGCAACGAAGGCCATGATCCCGATCTGTGCCAGCCGACCGTTGTTGATCTCCATGAGCAGGCCCTTCTCCTTCTTCTCGGCTGGCGCGTTCTTCGAGAAGCCAAAGGGGTCGAAGAGGTCAAGGACGGGGTGGCCGATCGTGGCGCGGAGCGGCGCAAAGGAGGGCATCACGCCGGGCTTGCCGCCGCTCATGTAGTGTTTGTTGCCCGCGGCATTCTGCGCGTAGTTGCTCTCGCTCCAGATCTCGAGAAGCCCAACGAACGCGAGGATCTGAAGCTTGGCGCTGGTGGGGAGTGCGTCGAACTCTGCACAGGGATTCGGCACAAATTAGAAGAGAGCGGCCAAGAGAGAGAGAGAGAGAGAGAGAGAGAGAGAGCCATGGAGCGACACCCGAGAACCTCCGCAGCAGGCTGGGTTCGACCTTCATGGACCTCACGGGAAGCGGGACCGCCAGCAGCAGCAATGTCAGCGTAGGTGGTGCCAGACAGCGTCATGGCCCAGGGCCAGTGGAAATTCGACTGCACGACAAAGCCAACGAAGGCAGCCATCGCGACACGGCCGTGCTTGATCTCTGCCTGACGCAGAAATCCAATCGAAGACTCCTGCGACTTGCCCCAGAACTCCATCTGGGCGAGCGGCGTCGGGTTGTAATAGCCCAAAGACGGGTTGAGCTTCTTTGCCAGCACCATCAGGTCAGCCTCCGTTTCCATGCGAATCGTTGCGCGAACATTCGTGGAAACGGCGGAGCCGGCGAAGCTTGTGGGCAGGGACACGAGAGCGAGCATAATGGACTGAAGAATGCGCGAGATGGGTTCCGGAGAAATGTGGAAGCTTTCCCACATGATTTAATTAGGGTGGCACATAGATTTACACGCGTTCACGACATGTTGGAAGATCTCTCGCGGTTGTCAGTGCTCTCAAGTCACAACAGGAACTCATAGGCATGGAAAAACTGCTGCGCCGTGTACAGGGCACTCGGCGGTCAAGGCATGGATACCGCAAAAACACAGGCTGCAGCATGTACACAGTTGTATCCGGCTAGTTATACATAGTAGGCGATACACGGCTTCCATCGCGTGCGGCTGCGCACGCGCGCGCGCGCCCACACATCCCAATCGTTTGCACATCTCGTTCCAGATCTCGTTGCTGCACCGCGCGAGACGCGCCGAACTACACGGCTTAGGGCCAGCCGAGGGTGCCGACCTTCGCGAGCATGTCGGACACAAAAGGCAGCGAAATGTCGCCCTTGGCGAAGGGCGCCATGACCTCGCCGGCATACGGCTTGATGCCGGGGATCGAGTCGAGGCCGGGCACCTGCAGGCCCTTGGAGGCCGAGAGCATTCCGATGATGCCGATCTGAGCGAGGCGGCCGTTGTTGATCTCGGCGAGGAGTGCCTTCTCTTTGCGCTCCTTGGACATGTTCTTGGTGAAGCCGAACGGATCCCACAGGTTCAGCGGAACCGGGTGCGGGAACGCGAATTCGTCTGAGCGCGACAGCTTGGGGAAGTAGCCCGGCTTGCCGCCGCGCACGTAGTGCTCAGTGCCGTCGGCCTTGAGAAGGGTCGATGTCTCCGAGATCAGCTCGAGGAAGCCGATCGCGCCCATGATCTGCAGCTTGGCCGCCGTGGGCAGGGCGTCCCATTGGTCAGCTGGGCCGCCCGCGGCCGAGATCTCAGCGTGCGTGATGCCGCTCGTGGTGAGCGCCCAAGGGAAATAGATGCCGTTCGACTGCACGCAGAAGCCGACGAAGGCCGCCATCGCCACACGGCCGTGCTTGATCTCTGCATGGCGGAACCAGCCGATCGTTTCGGGCGAGGCGGCGCCAATGCCGAGCGGGTCGAAGTAGCCAACGGTCGGGTTGAGCTTCTTGGCGAGCGCCTCGAGGCCGGCCTTGGTCGAAATCTCTGCAAATTTAGAAACGATGGACGAGTTGTCAGCGCATGCACGGCGACTCGGGAAGGCAGGTGCACACGTGCACACGTCGCGCGCCGCGCGCGCCGCGCATCAAGCTGCCGCGCACCGCCCGAGGTCCACGGCTTCGAGGCGGTGGAGAATTCATCGGTGAAGCTCATCGTGGCACGGGTGGTGGCCGCGGGCACGGTCATGGGCGCGAAGCCGAGCACGGGGGTAGCGAGCATGAGAGCCATTTGGATGAGCAAAGAGCGACGACTGAGGGGTGTTGTGTCAATGAAGTGCGCGCTTCTCCAATTCGAGAAACACAATTAAAAATATTGTGCCCGAGACAACGTCAATTCCGGTTTCGTCGCGGTTTCCCGCACACACCACACCGTCTCAAGGGACGGCTCCGCTCCCCTCGGTCAACACAAGTACTGAGTACTCGCTCGCTCGGG
>ENA-UOXP01000904-UOXP01000904.1-mixed-culture-metagenome-genome-assembly--contig:-NODE-904-length-22510-cov-35.844444_pt1 | contig 22510 bp, 8 predicted proteins | sample MGYA00238161_ERZ761639 | MGnify/ENA primary metagenome ERZ761639 (study PRJEB28913, sample SAMN08776760) | mixed culture metagenome | isolation source: Freshwater growth medium | place: USA...
GACGGTCGGTTCAACACCGCGTCTGGGACGAAATGTCGCATAAATATGATCACGCGCGTGAATTCCCCTTCTGAATGAAACGAGCGTTGTGAACGTGAGCGTCGACCCCGCGCGACAAATTACGGATTCTGATGAAGCACCGCGTGGAATTTGCGGACTGCACGGCCATGTTGGCCGCGCGTAAGCTCCGAGTGCCGCTGCTTCGGCACCAGGCGCCTGTTCTCCGGCAAGCCCGTCTCTCGCTTGTCGTGTCCAGCGCAACTTCGAGCGAGAAGCAGCTCTCCATGCCGCATCCGCAAGATGATGTTCCGCCGCTACCACCTGTTTCAACCCTCCTGAGTGACGCACGAATTACTGCGGCCGCCGGCTACAATCGTTGGCAGCAGCTTTTCCCCGCCTGCTTTGCGGGGACGGCGCTTGGCACGTACTTTGCCGTGCCCGGAGTTTTGGGGCCGCATATCTGCCGGGCTCAGGGTGTGGTGGCCGCTGCGGCGAGCGACTTCTCCATGGGTTCGGTCGTGCCCATGGCGGCGCTCATGTCCCTCGTGGCTGGAGTCTTGGCGGCGACGCTCGCCAACTACTCGGCCGGCTTCGGCGTGCGCCGCGTCGCGCTCGCCGGCTCGGTCTTCTTCCCAGCAGGCATCTACTTTCTCCCTGCGGTCGCAGTGCAGGCCAACGCGCTGACGGCGTACTCGCTCACGACGGTTGCGGTGGGTGGCTTCGGCTTCTACTGCATCTACCCGCAGATCCCGCCCCTCCTGAGCACGCGCTGGTTCCCCGACAAGCCCGGCCTCGCCGTCTCCATTTACTTCACCGGGTTCGGCTCTGGCGTCATCGTGGCATCCAAGGTAATGCAGGCTCTCCTCGCGCACTTTCGGCGCGCTCCCGAGCGGATTGGCGGTCTGGACGAGGTGCCGCTGACCCTCGGCACCCACGGCGAGCGCCTTGCGGCCGTGCCGCTCGCTCTGGGCGCCGACGCCGACGCCGCCGCCGCCGGCAGCGCAGCCGAGGTCGTCACGCGTACGGTTGAGGTCGTGTTAGCGACGCAACGCGATCTTGTGGCGAGTGGCTTCAAGGGGCTCGAGGAGGGCGTGTACGTGGTGGGCACGGGGAGCAACGGCGTGTGTGAGACGATGGTGGGCATGGGCTGCCTCACTTTCACGATGCTCCATGTGGCGGGCTGGAGCTATCGGCTACCGCACGCGACCGACGCCGCAGAGTATCAGGCGACCGCTAAGGCTCAGCTTGCAGTGGCGAAGCGCAAGGCGTCCGACCTTCGTTACGAAACACTCGCGATGGCGGCCCAAGCGGACGCGACGCCTGCCACCGCCGCGGCGGCGGTGCCACAGCTGACCGCGGATGGTCGTCCGATGCTCGACGGATACTCGTTGGCAGAGGCTCACCGCACCCCTCACATGTACCTGCTATGGGCCTCGACCGGCGCACTGGGGATCACCGGGCTGCCCTTTTTGCTCTCCGGCCAGTTTATGATCAACGACATCTTTGGTGGCTCGGCGCTGCCCTCGGCCGTCATCGGTGCCACCGCCGTAGCCTTCCCCGCCATGGTCGGCACCGCCAACATGGTAGGGCGTGGTGTGTGGGGTCCCGTGTCTGACCGCCTCGGGCGCGGAACCACCTATGGCCTCTTCGGCCTTCTCTCGGTTCCATCGCTACTGCTGCTGCCCACGGCGACGGGTATGGTCGCGACTGCGCCCGAATCGGCGCTACTCGCATTCAAGGCTGCTTCGCTCATGACGGTCGGCGTCTTCGCCGGTGGACCTGTGCTCCTCGCGCCGGCGACCACCGACCTCTTCGGTCCACGTGACGCGCAGGCTATCTACGGGCGCCTCTGGATGATGCTGCCGGCGGCCAACTTTTTTGGTGCGTCGCTCGTGTCCAAGGTTCGTGAGTTCTCGTATGCAAAGCACGCGCTCGCCATCGCTGGACAGTGTGACGAGGCGACCTTTCATGCAACCTTTGGCGCCGGGCGCGCCGAGGCCGCCACGCTCATCGCAAGCAAGACTGTGACGCTGCCTCTGCTGCTCCCGATTGCACCCGAGGGCACGATCGACCCAAGTCCACTGCTCTACGACGACGCCTTTTACACGCTCGCTGGCTTCAGCACGCTTGCCTTCCTGTGCAATGTGGCCGCCTTCCGCATTCCCATCAAGGCGCGAAGGGCTGGACAAGAGATCTGAGACGCGGAGGCGCAGGCGGGCGGGGAGGGCCGCGGTCAGAGGACAAGTGGAACGCGACACAACTCCGAACTCGAATCCGATCGGATGGCCCGCCGACCGCATGGCGTTGCGCCAGGGGGTCTCGTGGTGGGTAGGAAATACTCCGGTACGGAGGTGTCACATAGGCATAGTTTCGATGCACATGTTAGATTGATACCGACAACTCTGCTGACAATTCACAGCCACACAATCTATAAATCTAACAAGTATATCGATGCACAATTTGCGCGTATGATGCTGAAATTGCTGATCGATCGTGCACGGCCTCGCTGTCAGCCACGGCGCAAAATGAACGACGGATTGCCCGGATCCCGCAGTATAGTAGGACCCCGCCGCTCCTCGTCGTGATAGGTCAAATTTTGGTCGATGGGCAGCTCGGTATTGGCACCAGGAATGTGATAGGATACAAATGGCGTGTTTGATCGGACAAGCCTCGAGCCACTTTGCAAACGTGGCCTCTTCTGGATGGGCGCGCGGACAGTGGATATGGTGGTCCCAGTAAACGACAACGGCGTGTGCCGGCGCGAGTCCGATTCTAGCGCCCGCAGTGGTAGGATTCCCGTGAGCTGGCAGATCTCGGCCGCGGAGGCGGCGGCCGCTGCTGCTGCTGCTGCCAGTGCAGCGGCCGTGACGGGCACGTGCGATCTCACCGTGTCCTCCTCCTTCTCGTCCTCCGCCTCGCGCGCCAGCGACGGCGCCTCCGCTTCCGCCACTTGCCCGGTTGCAACCATCCTCCCGAGGCTATAGAGCTTCCCTCGTGCGGACTTCCTTACCGAGCCGAAACCCAAACCCTAGTCTAACCTCCTGCCCTGTGTGTGGAGAGTGCTTTCCGGGTTTTCACAGCGCGTGATAATACTTCACGATCCGGATGGCCGCTCTTCCCTATCGCTCGGCGATCGAGGACTCGACCTTCTCTCCTGAGATCAAGGCGAAGGTTGCCGCCTGGCATGTGCGAGGTGCCGAACTGATAGCGCAGCTAGATGCGCTTCTCTCTCGGCGGCAGGGCGTGGATGTTAACTTTGAGCGGGCAGATACAAGGTTGGCTGAGGCGCGTGCCATCCTTGCGGCACTGCGAGCGGCGCTGGACGAGGTTGTGGATTTCCGCGATCCTCTTGGTGCGTCCGTGCGGTACGCTCAGGCGAAGCTGCGACCAAGTGCGGCTGCGGAGGCGGTGCGCGATCTGAAGGAGACCGAGATAGCAGCGATCCGTGCGCTCAAATACAATCCGCCGACCAATGTTCGGAGCGTGGTATGCTGCGCATGCTCGCTGCTGCGTCTTGCGAGCAGTCAGCGCACAGAGCCCTCCGACTCCGCCTCACCGCTACTCGCCACTTGGGAGGAGGCGCAGGCATTGCTCGCGAGCCCCGAGCTGCGTACGGCGCTGCGCAGCTTCGACCCAAAACGCCTCCACAGCGGCACAGGCCCAGCCGTCGCCGCCGCAGTCCGCAACGCATTGGCGACGCTACCACGGGCCTCGAGCACGCGGCAGGCCAGCGTGAGAGCGGCAGCTCATGGGCACATGGCGATGCGGATGGCGGCAGGTTCGGCATCCACTGTGCTACAGCTCACCAGCTTGCAGGCGGCGGTTCGCAGCGGTGGCGCCGCCATCGGCGCGCTCTTTCTCTGGTGCGCACGCGTTTTGAGCGAGTCGCAAGCACTGAAGGAGGCCGAGACCCTTGAGCAGGCCCAGCAGGCTGAGGAGAACGGACTGGCGGATGCGCTGGCGCGCGCGAAGAAGCATCTGGATGCCTTCGAAGAGCAGCTGCGACGGCAGCGCGAGGGCCCGTGCGATGGTCATGTTTGTGAATGAAATTGTTACTCGAAACAGTCTCGAACTCCGGCGCCACGGCGCGGCGCGCGTGCCCCCTGTGGGGAAAACGGTGTGGGATTTCGCCTTCGTCATCATCGAAAAACAGTCCGCGGGACGATGGACGTGAAGACGCTCGCGACCCAGTGGCAAAGGCAGCTCGCGGGCTTCGGCAAGCAGGCCTTGCTAAAAGTGAGCGACGCAATAGAGCTCCTTAAGGACCCGTCTCCCGAGGAATTGCAGGCGCTCTCAGAAGCTGCTGCCAAGCCCAGTGCACAGGAAATTCCATCGACGAGCGCAGGCATTTTCTCCTTTTCCATTCTGGTGCTCACGCTCGTGGTTGGCCTGATTGTTGCCTCGCTCACGCTGCTGTCGCAGAGGAAGCCATCTGCTGAAGCCACAGCCAGTGCGACCACGAATTCTGGGGCCACTTCGGCCGCGCGGCCTGTGGAGAGCTATGCTCTCCCGCTACCTCCGAGCGCGCTGCCACCGCCGCCGAGCGCACCATTGGGAGCAACGATGATGATGGAGCCTACCAAAAAGGCCGTCGGCACGCGCGAGAGCAATGTGCCGAAATCTGAAGACTTTGAGATCGTCCCGAAGCCTAAGTGGCATGAGCAACCGTTCCGATGAGACACGCACTCGTGTGCATCTCGCAGGCTGCCGCGGGGGGACGAGATTGGACAGGCGCGCTCTGGATCCGAGCACTCTGGACTTGTGTAACATTGTCGAACAGGTTTCCGCCTGGTTTCCGCTAGGCTCAACGCTTTGATAGCGGGAGCTCGCATGGTGGGCCGCCGCCCGGGTATCGCGTCGTGAAATCGAGTCGTGAATTCGTAGATGCTGTAGAAAGTTACAATGACATGAGCATGCAATTATTGTAGCACTAAGCGTCTTCGACAGCCCGGCGCGGGCCTCAGCGACAGGACCCGGAATACGATGGGTAGCCCCGAGCGGTTGTTTCGCCGCGTGTCGCGCCAATCGTGTCGCTCCCATTTGATGTGATGGCGCGCGGTGACTTCTGCGTGGGCGCGCCCCTCTCCGCAGCCTGAGCCGAGGCCGCATTCTTGCAGGTCGTCGTAGTAGACGAAGCTACCAGGTACGACCAGACAATTGGCGAGCAGGAACTCCCACGGACCGATGGTCGACGAGTACCAGTCTCCGTCAAAGTCGACGAGGAAGGCTGGCTTCATGCGCCGGAGCATCTCCGGCGGCAGCCTGGGGAGGCTCTCATTGTAGAAGCCCGAAATGAAGTGCGTGCGATCCCACGGGTGGCCGATGATCCGACGTAGCTCGCGGTGCAAATCATCAAGGCTGCTCACGCTCGCGACCTCCTCGCGGAAGCGTTGCATTGCATTTAGCTGTCCCGGCGCCACCTCCCTGTGGCCACGTTGTCGGATGCGCTGCTCTTCTGGATCGCTCGTGTTCGGATCGACGTCTGGCATGCCTTTGAAGCTGTCGAATCCCCAGAGCTGGCCGAATTTGATGGCCCGCTTTGCAAACTCGTCCACCCAGGCGCGAAGGCCTCCACCCGTGAACACGCCAAACTCGAAGATGTCGCCGTGCGGAGAGGCGTTGTTGCGGAGCTCTGGGTGCGTCTCGAGCATCAGCGCTACGGCTCTCATGCGTGGCACCTGTCCGAAAAGGAGTTTGGCTGGCATCGCTACGATCCACACGACGAACACAAAGAGAGCTTTCATTGTCACGCCGATGAATTCGAACGCTAAAGAACTATGCATGCACGCGTCGGACGTATGAATACGGCCGTGTGAGTATCCATCGCGAGTTGGCGGGCGGTCGCGCCGTGGGACTTTGAAGTTGAGTGACGAAGCCAGGTGGCCTCCGCGATCTCCGCCGCAACGATCGAGAGGTTCATGTTTGCTGACGATGGCTTGTGGGCGCCCTGGGTAATGGCGGTGATGTGGTCGTTCGCGTATCTGGCTGCGTCGCGGTCGTGGGGCCTGCCTCGCGTCTTCGGCAGAACCGTGGTCGGCGGCATGGAAATGTGGCGAAATGCCTGGTCCATGCCGACGCAATTTGTGATTCTTCCAGTAGCCTTCGCCTGCCGCGGCGAAGTCGCAGATCACCTCTTCATGTACGTCTTCGCGCTGTACATGGTGCTCGACCTCTTCCTGGCTGGCCACCTCGATTTCATCTTCAAAGTTCACCACGGTGCCTGCCTCCTTGGCCACTCCCTTGTGGTGTTCGCACTTCCAGCTGAGGCGTTCACCGTCTACTTTTCGGGAGTGGTGGCGCTCGAGATCGGCAGCGGCGCGATGAACATGTGGGTGCTCGCCGGACAAAAGGCGCGCTGGGCCAACGCGCTCTACGCCGTGGTCATGACTGCGTCCAACGCCGCCGCTGCCTATGTGGCGTGGCAATGGTCGCAGTTGGACATCAAGATCTTGCCCAAGGCGATCTGCCTCGCCGTCGCTGCGGCCCTCATCGTGCTGCGGCAGCAGGCGTGCCACGAGAATGTGCGCATCGGTGCGCCACGGCACTTGCTGCGCATGGTCAAGCAGCGCTGGAGCAAGGTCTACTTAACTCCCAAGTACGTGGCGGCATCATTCGTCACGTTTGGCGTGCCGCTCATCCTGCTCGAGACCATCAGTAAGGACGTCGGCGTGACGCTCTTGGTCTTCTTTGGCTTGCTCTCGTGCTTCGGCCGGGTCGTGGGCCGCACCTCGAGGAAGAAGTGGAAGGCAGCAGCGAGCCTATGGCCTTCGAAACTGCCCCTTCCACTGATCCTCGAGCGCAGCTACCTGATCAACCGCCACCGTCTTAAGCTTCAGAGATTCACCATCAAGGCGGAACGTCCCAAGGCGGTCTGCATCCTCGTGCACGGCTACGGCCAGTCGGCGCACTTTGAGTTCCTGTGCGCCACCTACCCGGGCGGGCCCCACTCCATCTGGGACGATTCGATCCTACAGCACCTCGCCGACGCCGGCATCTCTTGCTACAGTATGGACCTTCAGGGCCACGGCGAGAGCGAGGGGGCGCGCGACCTGCGCGGCTACTTTGAGGACTTTGACGATCTGGCGTACGATTTACTGCAGCTCCACGGGGTGGTGCGCGACGAGACGGGTGGTGAGCTGCCCATCTATTGGCTCGGCTGCTCCATGGGAAGCGCCGTTGCATGCCGCGCCACCCAGCTAGACGCACACAGCGGCGTGGCGGGGATGGTCATGCTAGCTCCGATGATCTCGCTCGAGAAGGTGGCGCAAAAGTCGGTGCTCGGCCCGATCAAGAATAAGCACCTGGCGCCCATCGGCGGTCTCCTCTCCTTCCTGGTGCCTACCCTGCCTCTCGTCGCCAAATCTGAATCGGTCCTCGCACAACAAATCGATAAGGAGTTCCGCAACGACACCACCAACTACACCGGCTCGGTACGTGTGCGCGTCGCCAACCACTTCAACAACGCCTGCAACGCGTTCATTTCACCGACGGGGCCGAGACGGCTCGAGCGTGTGACCTGCCCGGCAATGCTCATCATCCATGCGAATGGGGACACGATGACGGAGCCCAACGGCTCTGTCCAGCTCTTCGAGCGCGCCTCGTGTGCGCGCAAGACGCTCATCCTGATCTCGGGGCCCGACGGCAGTGCTGGCGCCATCAAATTGTATGCCAACGGAAAGAGGAAGGACGGGCTGCCTAAGGGCCTGCCGGGCATGGCGGCCCTCCGTGGCCTCAACATGTGGCATTCGATCACCACCGAGCCCGGCTGCGAGAAGGTCTCGGCCGCGGTCGCAGAGTGGATTTGCAAGGAGGCAGGCGATCTCCACAAAACGTCCGGCGTCGTGCCACCGGAGCCGTCGCCGCAGCGCCGCTCAACCGTTTCACCGACGAGGCAGCGTTACGTGGCCCGGAGCGCCGCCAAGGCGTGAACGGTGGAGAGCATCGCCGCATGGGCTGGTACAAGTGTGAAGTGAACTCACTTCGGGGTTCAGCTGTTAGAAGCATAGTACCTTGTGTACTCACCTCAGGCGCGAAGCGCGGGTTCGAGTTAATTTTGGGCGCGGCAGGGATTAAAACCCGTACTACAACAGCGGAGTAACGAGGTGCGGGGAGTGTTGCACAGTGTTTAACGTCACACCCTCATCCGATCACGTCCAGGCTCCAGGGGCTCCAGCTCTCAGTCACGAAGCGCCGTCATTGCGTCATGCGGTCCTCATCGCCAAACAGCTGTATTCGGTACCTCTCTACCATCGTGGCAACCATCCCTCCATCGGGCCGCGGGAACCATCTAAATCTCTCCCATCAAGCGCCCCCCAGCCACGGCTCGAGGCCGGCGCCGCCGATGGCGCCGTGCAGCCCGAGCACGTCAAAGACCTCGTGGGCGCTCTCGGCCACGAGGAACTCCTCCTCGTACTCGCGTAGCAGCTCGCCTACCTGCTGGAGCAGCTCCTGCTCCTGCGAGCGCAGGCGCTCCTTCATTGGATCCACCCACGCCTCGGGCGCCTCAGCGGCGGCCTTAGCATCCGATGGACCCGGGACCGGCTTCAGGATGCCATGCAGCCGCTCGACGAGGCCGAAGAAGAGGATCACCGGCCGCGCCTCGAAGAAAGCAACGCCGCCGCTGGCGCCCGCGCTCAGCCCACCGCCGGCTGAATTGCGCTCGACGGGCGTCGTCGCGGCCGCCGACGCCCCGCCGTCGGCGCCGCTGGCCGCGCCGACGCCGGGGCTGCCGACAGAGACAGGCAGCACGACGGGCGAGGGGTCTAAGGGCGAGCGCGAGGCGCCCAAGCCGGGGCTGCGCGAGGGGCGCACACCCGGCGGCGACGCGGGGCCCGCGAGCGAAAACTTTTCGCGGGAGTGGCCGGCGAGTCGCCAACTTGCGACGGCACGCCGCAGCATGGGCATGCGCGCCGCACGCCACTCGGCGGGTGAATGGACCAGCAGCGAGAGGACGAAGTAGTAGAGAGGGGAGTCGGTGCCCAGCCGATCCGTGGTGAGCGTGCCGCCGCCAGCGGCGGCCGCGGCCGCGGCGGCCGCGGCGGCGCTCGTGGCGGCGTCCACATCGGTCGCGTCCTGCGCGCACGAGGAGACGTAGGAGGCGAGTGCTCGCTGGAACGAGCGGCGCTGCGGCGAGGCGCGCGCATCGAGCAGGTACGCGGCCATCTGTACGAGGTACGGGAGCAGCTTGAGATTCGACTCGCGCCCCCCGCCCTTTGAATAGTTCGAAAAGGATTCTTCGAGACCGAAGCGGAGCAGAAGGAGCTTGAGGTCGTGGCAGAGCAGCCGGCAGCGCGGCCCGTCGACGCGCCCCAGATGCGACACGCTGGCCCACCACTGCTCCACGTGGATCGCGTACGTCTCCTCCGAGACCGTGCTCGTGTGCAGCGGCAGCAGGTTGTTGCACTTGGTCTGCGAGTTGCGCAGCGTCGCCCCCTCCCATTCCTCCTTGGGGTTCTTGAGCGCGCGTTCGGCGCGAGTCGCGTCGCGATGGCACGAGAAATGGATCAGGTTGAAGTGAGAGACGGTCGTGTAGCACATCTCGGTCGCCGCCGCGCCGCCGCCGACCGCACGGGCCGCGCCGCCGCTGCCCGGCCCACCGCTCGCCGGCCCGCTGCCCGGTGCGCTGCCAATGCCACTGCCCGGACCACCAGCGAGAGGCGACAGATGCGCTGCCGCCGCCGCCGCGGCGGTGCCGGCGCCACCGCTGCCGCTGGCGCTCACAGCTGCGAGGATGGGTACTCGCTTGCAAAATGTGTAGCAGCCGAGAATGTCGCCTGGCCGGTACGCCTCCCCCTCGCCGCACACGACGCAGACGTGCCCTTGCTCCTCCTTGAGTTCCTCAAGCAGCGTCGGCGCCGCTTGGCTCACGATGACCTTGTTGCCCGCGCCCGTGTCCATCCCCATACTCTTGAGCATGCGTTGGCGCTTGTCGAGCGCCGCCTTGCGCTTCGATTCGGTCGTCTCGCGACGCAACTGGTCCACATCCGCGGCGGCGCGCTCCCGCAAGGCCTCGAGGAGTGACTCAGCGAGCGTGCCGATGGCCTTGGACGCGGAGGACGACTGGCGCTCAAGGGCGTGCAGCCGCGTCATGACGCCATCGGTCGTCAGCAGCAGCGTCTGCACGGCATCGTGCCCCTGCGCGAGCCCGCCGAGCAGCTGAAGCACGTACGGGAGCGCCGGGCGTGCGAGTGCGGCTGCCCACAGCTGCGAGCCCGTGTCCATGTTCGAGGGCAGACGCGAGACCAAGTAGGCGGCGGCCGTCGAGGCAAGGTTGGCGCCGGTGGCGTGCAGGCGGTGCTCGAGCACCGCGCGCTTGATGCGCTGCGCGAGGGGCGAGGCGGCCGCCCCTTTGAACGACGAGAGCGTCGCCACGAGGCACTCGAGCCCGAACGTATGTGCAGCGTCCTGGTGGAGGCTCTCGTCATACGCGTCGAAGGCGGCGTATGGGGCGAGCGCCCCCAGCAACTGTGCCATGAGCGGCCGCTCGCCACGTGTCACGAGCGGCAGTAGCTGGGTGAGCGCCTTGACGAGCGGCTTCTGCGCACGCACCGTCGGGCTATGGAGGCTCGCGAGGAGCGCGCCGAGGTAGCTCGACCACTCGGAGAGCAGCGGCGCACTCATCGCTCCCTCCGCGTCCTCCATCGCCGCGTCCTCCGCGTCCGTCGGCGCGCCCACCGCGCCCGGTGCGCCGATGCTCGCGCTCACGTCCATGGCCTCGGGCGGCGGGGGCAGCGGCGGGAGCGTCGTCTTGAGCTCGTCGTCGAGCAGCGCCTCAATGGTAAGCGCAATCCGCTCAGCGACCGGTGCGAGAGTCTCCTCCGCAAGCGCCTCCGGCAGACGCCGGAGCAGCGCCTGAGCCGCGGCGAGGCCGAACATGCGCGTGCGGTTGGCCTTGATCATGCAGCAGTGCTGGAGTAGTTTGAGAAGCAGCGCGGCGCACTCGCGCATGCGCAGCAGCGGCCTCGAGCGCTCAAGGATGTCGAGCATCACCTCGAGCCCTCCTTCCTCGCCCACGACCGCCGCGATCGCATATTCGGCCTCAGGGTCCATCTTCTCGCCCGAGGCCTCGTCGAGGCTCTCGACGATCGGCTCGGTCGCCTCGCCATCAAGGCCCTGCAGCCGGTACACGACGACCATCGGGCTGCCCGCGCCGCCCTCGCCGTAGCCCTGCCCCTGCGCCGAGCGCGCCCACACCTGCTCGTACACATCGCTCACCGGCAGGTCGAGCTTGACGATCTTGCCCGCCACGAGGAGCTCCATGCCATTGTCGTCCTCGATGAGGCCGCCCAGGTCGAGGTCGCGGCAGATCTTGTTCTTCACGTCGCGCATGAGCGGCCCGACCTGCTTGGACGAGTACGGATTCTTGACCATCGAGCCGCGAATGAACTCCTCTTGCGTGTGCGTCTTGTTGAGCATCAGCTGGTACTCGGGCTCGGGGCGCTCAGGGCACACGATGGAGCACAGCTGCTCGAAGAGGAAGATGAGGGAGCGCCCGTCCGAGGCGCGGCCTTCGGCGTGCCGGCGCATCGACGCGACGCACGCCGACAGGAAGCGCCGTCGGTCGGGCTCCGACCCCTCGTGTAGCGCCGTCAGTAGCGGCTGCAGGCGCGAGCAGCACTCGGCCGTGATCGACGTCTTCTGCATCACGAGGCCGCGCACGCACAGCAGCGCGTGCAGGAGCGTGGGCATGCGCTCCTCGCGCCGGAAGCGCGCCATCGCGGTCGTCGGCTCGAGGAGGGACTGGAGCAAGCTCACGAGCACCTTGAGCATCGATCCGTGCGCCATGTCGACCATGGACGTCACCTCCGCGTCGCGCAGCCGCTGCGCCTCGGCACCGATGAGCGTGCACAGCGTGCCGAGCAGCCCGCGCGCCACTAAGTAGAGCCGGCGCCCCTCCGAGGCCATCAGGTGGCGAAGGAGCTCGAAGTACTCCGCAGCGCAACGTGGCATGGCGACGGCCTGTGGGAGCATGGCCACCAGCAGGTCGAGGAAGCGGATGGCGCGGCCCGGCGGGTGGTCCGCGAGGCCGGTGAGCAGCGCGGCGGCTTCCTCGCGCAGCGCGTGGCTCGCCTCGCACAGCAGCAGCTGGCAAAGCCACGAGCAGTCTCCGAGCGCCTCACCGGTGGCGCGCGGTAGGCTCACCACGCACGCCCTCGCGTGCCAATGGCGCCCGCAGCGCAGGACCAATCGCCTCAGCTGTGCTGTCATCGCGACGGCGCCCCCCTCGTCCTCCTCCATGGGCACCACACCCTTGTCGGCAGAGGCCGCCGCCTCGCCACCCGGCGCGCCGACGCGCCGCTGCCAGCGCTCAAACTCACTCCTGGCTTCCGCCTGCCAGCGATCGAAGCGCACCGTCGAGCCGTCGTCGGCCAGCCGCACGACGAGGGGCGGCGCCGAGGCGGCCGTGGCGCCCGAGCTCGCTGCGACGGTGGGCGCACCAGCTGCGCCGATGCCGTCGTACGGTGGTGTGGCGGCCGCGACCGCGTGCGCGGCAGAGAACGCTTCCCATGCGGCCAAAGCGGCCTGATGGGCCGCCGCAGCAGGTGAGGCAGCGGCCGCCCCGCTGCCACCTCCACTGGCGCCGAGCAACGCCGCGAATGAGCTCGAGTAGAGCCCGCTACCACCGAGCCCACGGAGCAAGCCCGCTGAGCCAATGCGTGGGCCGCCCGGGGCGCTCGGTCGGCCTCGACTGTAGCCGCCGCCGTCAAAGGAGGGGGCGGGCACTCGGCCGTCGCCGCGCAGCGACGGCGGGAGGACGCCCAGCAGGGCGGAGTTCGTCCCAGTGCTAAGGAGGTCGACGCCCGACGCGCCGCCGCTGAGGCGCTCGAGCGCGCTGTATTGAGCGGCGAGCGCCGCCGCGGCCGCCGAGCTGCGCAAGTGGGGTGGGAGATCGGAGAGGCCTGAGGAGTCACGTCCACCGGCGGCGCTGGGGGGTCGATCGGCGGCGGCGGCGGCGGCGGCGACGGCGGCGGCAGCAGCGGTGGCAGCGGCGGCAGCGGTGGGCGAAGGCGTGGCGCTTGGGCACGTGAGTCGACTGACGGCACGGAGGAGCGGTAACAGCAGCCGCTCGCACACGAGGCTCGAGTGCAGGTGTGCCATGCCGCGGAAGAAGACCTTGAAAAGGAACTGAAGCCGGTAGGGCCACAGGCTGTCCTGCAGGCTGCACATCTCGGTGAGCAAGTACACCTCTGCTTGGAAGAGGGTCTCGTGGGGAAGGTGGCGGTAGTGCGCGAGTGCGAGTTCCAACCGAGCAGCGAGCTTTGCGGTGAGCGCTCGGTTGGCGGCGTTCGAATCCTCGCAGAGCATGCAGAGCAGGCGCGCGGAGGACGTCTGCAGGCGCGCAGGAACATTGTACATGTGCTCTTCGAAGAGCTCGGCAGTGAGCTCGCGGTCCACCAGGTGCTCACGCACCCACCGGTGCGCGCCGCCCACGCTCTCGAGGAGTATCAGGCAGTTCATCACGTAGGACGCTGCGCAATCGTACCGCCGGTTGACTACCAACGAGGACGCCGAGGACGCCACTGCCAGCGTGCCATCGGGCGCCGCCGCCTCGCCGCCGCTCGCGGCTAGCGCGGCGCTTGGCAGCGGACCGGCGGCGTTGGACTGCAGGTAGCGAAGCAGCTCGGTGCGCGCGGCCTGCAGCACCTGAGAAGACTGGGAGAGCGCTTCGTTCACCCTCTTGGCCTCGCGGGCATAGAGCAAGGCTAGGATGGTGATCCTAGCGATGAATGCGCAACGTGGCGGCGCCCTGCATCAACGTGAGCAGTGCCTCCATCGGGTCGGGGATGCCGGCCGCACCTACGCCGGCGCTGCTGCGCAGGCCAGCGGGCAGCTCCGCCACATGGCTCCCGGCGCTCCAAGGCCGCCACCAAGCCCAATGCTGGGCATGCCGATGCCGCTACAGCCGGCCGCGTGGGCGCCGGCGCCCGCTGCGCCGAACAGCTGCAGGACCGCATCGGCGGGATGTCCGAGGAGGCTCTCGAGAGGCCGCTTGAGAGTCGCAAGCTGCGAGTGACGCTTGTTGGCATTCTGCAGCTCGGTGTCGATGCGAGCGAGGAGCTTCTCGTACTCGGCCTCGTTGGAGATGCGCTCGACGACGTACGAGGGCTTCACCACGAGCGTGAAATCGAAGCGCGCATGCTTGCAGAAGCCACACTCGTTACACAGGAACGCGTCGAGCTTCTCGTAGTTGATGTTGCGGCAGTGGCGGCACTGGTAGGCGTTGTCGCCACAGTGCTTGCAGATGCCATGCTTGTCGGTCACCGAGCGGCTGCAGCGTGGGCACTGCAGCTTCTCCGCGGCTGCGCTGCTCTCGTGGAAGGCGGCGTACTCGATGAGCAGATTGGTCGCGACCACCGGAATGGTGAAGTCGAAGCGTATCTCCGCCTGCGCAGGCTGTACCGCGAGAGTCTTGACGCGCTTCCACAGCTCTGACTTGTTCTTGAGCTCGCCCACGTCGGCCACGGGCTTGTTGTTGCAGTACAAGTGGATCGTCGAGACCATCTGGGTGCGCCGACTGTCGGTGATGCGCAGCACACCCGAGTGGATGGTGTTCGAGCCTGCGAACTTGACGATTTGGCACGAGTCGGTGAACTTGGTCTCGGCCTTGAGGGCCTCGAGCTTGAGCGACTGCGAGGGCAACTCGGGCTGCACGGTTGCATGCAGAGGCTCCGCTTCGAGGTAGTGGCCCTCGAGCTCGAGGATGGCGCCGAGGGCGTGGTACACGTGCGCGTTCGGGTGGCCGGTGAGCAGCTTGTCCTGCTGCTTCAGGTGAAGGATCAAGTCATCCAGCAGCTGGGTTGTCTGGGGCACGATCATCTCGGATGCGCTCATCATCGTGCCGAGCAGCGCCATGAGCTCGCGGCCGTTGGCACCGTACACAGGCAGTGCGCCCAGCGGCGCACGCAGCGCCGCACAGAGGCGCTCGCGCTCGGCAGGGCTCGCGTGGCTCCACAGATGATGCAGCGTGGCGCCCGCCTCGTGTCGGATGGCGGCAGAGCTCCCCTGTAGCATGAACCTCGTCACGAAGGCCTCGAGGGCGATGCTGTCGAGCAGCGTGCCGATTGGCATGGGGAGCGGCTCAGCCACCTCTGCAGGCGAGGCGCCCTCGGGCGGCGGCAGCACCTTCTCATCACGCAGCCCGAGCGCTACGAGCTTGAGTGTGCCGAGCTTGGCCTTCGCCGCTGAGCAGGAAGAGGCAGCGAGTAAGCATGCACAGGGTACCATCGCGCGAGGACGACGAGGTTGCACAATAGCGAACCCAGTTGCGCGGCTGCGCGGTGGCCATCTCCTGCAGCCGCTGCAGCGACGAACACAGAGTCACCTGCTGCTCGTAAGGCAGGTGGAGCGGCTGCGGGGGCAGCTCCTCGGCCATGCTCACAGCAGAGGTGATGCTGCTGCCGGTCACCGTGGCCGTCGAGTCGGGCGTCGAGTCGGGCGCGGGCGGCTGGCAAAGGATCTGTCGGATGCGCTTGAGCTCGGCGTCCGCGAGACCGCGATCTCGTACCTCGAGGTAGCGCACCTTGCTCCCACACAGCTGCAGGAGGTGCTTCTTCGCCTGCTTGCGCGCAAAGCTCGTGGCCGTTGAGTGGATGACGTGGCAGAGCAGCACGAGCCACCTCGAGAGCAATTGCTCCCCCTCGCTCTCTGCGCTGCCCTCCATGGTGGCAGCGGCGGTGGCCGAGGCGGCGGCGGTGGCCGAGGCAGCGGTGGAGACCGAGGCAGCGGTGCCCGAGACGGCGGTGGCGGCACCGAAGGCGGCAGCGGGCGCAAATGGCACGGGTGCGGCGGCCGTTGGGGCGGCGGCGGGAGGGATGCGCCCGCCAGGTAGATGGAGACGCTGAGCGAGGCGCAAGATGGCATCGAGCGCGAGCCTGTGACACTCGACAAACGGGTCGACATGCGCCTTGGCATACTCGTCTGTGAAAAAGGGTGCGAGAGTGCGCATCTCGGGCGCCGTCTCCTTGACCGTGAGCAGGCCATTGCCGCTCCCGCCGCCCGCGCCGCCCGCGCCGATGCCATCGCCGCCCTCAACTGGCGCAAGTGCCTTGAAGGCATCGTACAGCCGCTGTGCACACGCGTAGAGCGCCTGTGGCAGCCCGCGCGCGCACAGGCAGGTGGCGAGGTCGCGTTGCAGCGAGCGCAGCTGCTCACGATGCATGGGCGCGTGTAATGAGTCGGGCTCAACGTCGTCGGCGGCCACGGGCGGCGCCGTGTGCGGCAAGCCGCCGTCGGCGGCCGCGGACGAGCCTGGACGTGCGAGCAGCAGACCGAGCAGGAGGAGGAGTGCCACGTGCACCTCGAGTGCCGCCGAGCGTTTCGGATTGCTGATCGCCGTCAGGAGGGGCGAGGCAGAAGAAGCGGCGGCAGGCATGGCGAGGGCAGGGGCGCCGCCGGGCGCGGTTGGGAGCGCCGTCTCGGGCGCGGTTGGGAGCGCCGTCTCGGGCGCGGTTGGGAGCGCCGTCTCGGGCGCGGTTGGGAGCGCCGGCGGCGGTGGCGGGAGCAGCTGGGCCAGGATGGCCTCTGCAAGCCGCCGCCAGCCGCCTGTCTGCACCTCGCGGTGCATCGCCAGCCGGTGGCACAGCTGCAGGTACGGCAGCGCCACCAGGCCGTCGAGGCTAGCTGCAAGGTCCAGCCCAGCCACAAGATTTTCGAAAAAGACAGATGCCAAGCGCACCGTCGGCGCGCGGGTGGCAGTCGCAGTCGCTGTCGCGGCGGTGGCGGCGGTGGTGCAGGCGATGGCGGCCTCGGCGGCGGCAGCGGAGTGCGCTGCGGCCGCCGGGGTGGCGCCCGAGGCGGCGGCAGCGGAGGAGGAGGAGGCGGTGGCGGCAGCGCACGCGGCCGCCTCCGAGTTGCCGAGGGACATGGAGATAGCCATTGCAAGCATCACATCCTCCTCCTCCTCAGAGTCTGCTGCGCCAGGGATACCTCCATGGGCTGCTTGCTCGCCGGCGACTCCCGACGCGCCCCCGCCGCTCGCAGCGACGGCGGCGGGAGCGGCGCGGGCGGGGTATGCCAGCGCGGGAACGGCGGGCGCCTCCAGCGGCATCGTGATCTCGATGCGCACGAGCTCGTGGTCCGGCGTGTGAGGCGGCACATCGAGCTCGACGCCACTTTGGTAGCACGAGTCGCAGATGTCAAAGTCCTGGCAGACGTCGCAGTGCCAGCGTACGCCCACGATAGGGCATGTGCCGCACACGTCACAGCAGAACTGGACCTCTCTGACGCCGCCGGCCGATCGCGCCGCGCCGCTGAGCGCCGCCAAGCCGCCCGCCGCTCTGGCGCGCAGGCTGCTGACGCCCCCGTCGTCGGCAGTCTCATGATCGTCGAGCTCCATGTCGTCCTCCCGAGATCTCGAGATTGCGATCTCGAGCTCCATGTCGTCCTCCTCTGTCGCGGCGAGGGCGCTGCTTGGTATCCCAGCCGCGGCCCGAAGCGCCGCACTCAGGCCGCCGCTGCCGCCCAGACTCCCGCCGATGCCCGGACCCGTAACCGAGCGTGTTGGCGGTGGGGTCACGTGCCCGGTGGGGAGGGCGGACGCGTTGGCGCCGGCGGCACGGGCGCCGCTCCCGCATTCGTCGCCGCCCGTGCCGCTGCGGCTGCCGCGTGATGGGGCGGCGGACGCGAGGAGGAGCGCACCCGCGGTGGCGCTCGTGGTGAAGCGCACCGCCTCAGAGCTGTGCAGGAGCAAGTTGATGAGAAGGGAGAAATAGCTGCGGCTCGCCTCCTTAGCCACCTCGATCGGCTCCGAACCCGCAGGCGCACTGGCAAGCGCGAGGATGCTGTGCTGCTCGGCGCACGCGATCAGTACACGGACGAGCGACCGCGTGAGTGCGGTGAGCTTGCCGAGGCGCGCTGCCGAGCCCTGCAGCGCCCGGAAAGCGAGCACGAGCTGACTCAGCAGCTGCGGCTGTTCGTTGCGCACGAATTGGAAGACGTGCTCGGGGCAAGAGCGCACGAGCTTGTACACGGACTGGAGCACCTGTGCCAGCGTGCTCGAGGTGAGCGAGGGGGGCACATTCAAGGAGCCTCCCGGCGTGTCATCGCTCATGCTCTCGCCATCGGCACCGCTGGCTGCAGAGCCGATAGCGGCGGCTGCATGGCGCAGCACCGCCTCGTGCTTGAGGTGCAGGTAGCCTTGTCGATCTGGCAGCAGCCGATGGAGCACCATCTTGGCCGGCAGCCTCAGCGACGCGGTCGCTGGGCCACCGGTGAGCACTGCAGGCAGCACGCGCAGCATCTCGGCCTGAAGCGGCGTCGGGGTGGACGACCCGCTGCCGGCTGCGGCCGCGTTGACCGCGGCGGGGGCGTTGGCGAGCTGATACAGGGACGACTCAAGGGCGCGGAGCGTCGTGGCGAGCGGCTCGGCCGCCACAAGGTCCTCCACCCTCGGCCGGCGCGTGGGTGCGCTCGCGGTACCGCGTGAGCCCTGCAGCTGGTACCGCTCGACCATGGACGCGAGCTTCGCGTCATAGCCAAACTCCGCCTTGGATTGGGCGTACACGTCGACCGCGTCAATGACGGGCACGTTGATGCCCGAGTGCGTCGCAGAGAAGACGAGGGTCAGCTGCCTGTGGCCCGCGATCGCCTCCGCCTCGGTCAGCGGCACGTCGTACCAGCGCCTTTGCCCCTCGTGTGTCGCGATCGTGCGCCCAAAAAGGGAGAATGAGGCAGGGATGTGCTGCGGGTGGGCCGAGCCGAGTAGTACGCGCACGCCCACGAGCACCTGCTCGGCGTTGGAATTGTTCACGTGCAGCGTGAGCGCCGTCTTGTGCGGCGAGGACACGTAGTCCTCCGTATTGGACGAGAGGCGCGCCTTTGCATTGGTCGCGCTCGAGTTGTGTAGCACGTCGCCGCCAAAGGCAATGTCGGACGAGGCGGTGACGCACGTGCCACGCTCGAAAAAGTCGACTGGGAAGCTGCTCGGGCGCGGCATCGAGGCACTCGGCCGCTTGTGCAGCGCGCGGCTCAGCGCGGCGAGGACCGCAGGCTCGCCATCCACGACGTGGCTACTCGAGTGGCACTGGAGCGAGCCATCCTCATGGAGCACCCAGCAGATGGATGGGCCGTCGGCGGCCGAGCCGTCGGCGCGGCACGAGGCGGGCGCGCTCGCGAGTCCTTCGGCCTTGGCAAAGGGCTTGAGTACCTGCACCTCGACCGCCGACGGCGTCACGCGCAGCGCCATCGGCAGCAGCGTCTTGCGGCAGCAGGCGATGAGAAGCCCACGCTGGCCGGGGACATCCTGCCAGTGCGAGTAGGGCGAGCAGGTGGACTTGGTGCCGCCGAGCGCGCCAGAGGGCATGTAGTCGACGCGCGTCGAAGGTACCACGAAGCCGCCAAGCACCTCGGTGCCGCTCTCATCGAGCCGCAGCCCAAAGCAACGGCCGTCCGCATACACGGTGAAGAGCAGTGATGTCAACGCTGAGTAGTGGAGCGAGGCGCCGGCGCGCCCGCGCAGCTCGGGAGGCGTCGGCACCACGTGAGTGAGGATGAGCTGCCCGTTGGCCTGATCAGCGGGCCAGAGCGGCTGGGAGAGCAGCAGCCCACTCGCGGTGAGCGCGAGCAGCACGAGACCCGCATGCGCCACCGTGAGCGCCACCGTCGTGCGGCTTGAAGGCCACGTCCTTGATCTCGTCATCGAGCGCGTGGAAAGCGTGCGCGGGCGAAATCTTGTCTTGGGCGAGGTCGTACACCTTGAGGAACTGCGTGGTGAGCATGCCGAGGACGAGTGCGGCAGCCAGCCGGTTCGCAGGATGTGCGTGGACGCCGTTCCGAGCGCATCGAGCGTCAGCTCGACCACCACGCGTGAGACGACCTCTCCCCGACTGCCTAGCGTGAGCGCCACGGTATCCTTAAGGCCGCTCACGAGCAGCTGCTGCTCGTTCGCGGCATTGAAGCTCACCATGACGATCTCGAAGCCCAGTGACGCCTTGCATGCCGAACGCAGTCCCGCGCGCTCGGACGGGTTGGAGCCGCCCGCGGCGACCGCGGCGGCCGCGGCGGCCGCGCGCTCGGCTGCGCTCAACGCACTGCCTGGACCGCCCAGTACGGCGCCTGGACCGCCGATGCCACTTGGAACCGACGCGGGGTTTGTGAGCGCCGCGCTGGACGGCGCGGCGCCGCCCGCCTTGGCGGCATCGCCCGCCGCGAGCGCAGGCGCCGCATCGAGCACGTGCAGCTTGTCGGCCTCGGCGACGGCGAGGAGCCCCTTGGAGGACGCGGCGAGCACGGCGCGGCTCAGCCCACCCGTCGAGAGGAGCGTACGCAGCTCGCGTGCGTGTGGACCATCGGTGCGCTGCTTGAGGTCAAAGGCACCCGCGCACACCGAATGGCGCGGCGCGAGCAGCTCGTTCGAGACGACCAACGGCATCGAGGAGGAGAGCAAGTCGAGCTCCGACGGCTCCGCGTCCTCAGGCAGCGCGCCCTGCAGCGAGCGCAGCAGCCACACGTACGTGCGGAACAGGGAGTCCGCGTATGCGGGAGCGGATAGCTTGTAGAGCAGCGCGCGCCGGTCGGAGCCGCTCAAGCTGAAGGGCTGCAGCGTACGCCGCTCGCCCGCAGCGGCGGCAGCGACGCTTGCGGTCGTGCGGCCGGCGGTGGCCTTTGCGATGGTGGCGGTAGCACCGCCCGATGCCTCGGCAGCGCTGCCGCTCTGTGGAGCGCCGTGCTGAGCACGCCCGGCACTTGCGCCGCGAATGGGCAGGCGTGCGGAAGCCGCCATGGCACGCGCGCGGCTGCCGGCGGGCTGCGGTGGCATGGCGCGCGGCGTGAGGGCGATGCAGGTGATGCCTCGCGCCGCTGCGGCGCCCGCGCCGCAGTCGCAAAAGAAGCGCGAGCGGCGCGAGTACGAGACGACGTGGCCTGCATGACAGACCGAGACGCAGATCGAGCAGCAGCCTTCGGACTGTGTGAGGCCGCACGTGTAGCAGTAGTACCAGTGCTGCTCGGTGAAATTGGAGCCGGTCGACGCGAAGGTGCACACCTTGGAGGCAAGGGCGAGCTGGTGCTCGCGTCCTCCGAGCATCTCGCCCGTAGGCAGGCTCTCTACATCAAGGAGTATCGGCTCCCCCTCATCCATGGACACCACCTCTAGCTCGCTCCCGGGCTCCTCGTCCGCTTCGGAGCCGAGCGGCTCGCCTACTGCCGCCGCGCCGGCGCCGGCGCCAAAGGCCGGCGCGCAGCCGCACGTAGCGAAGTTGACAAATGGAGCCGTCTCTTCGGTGCTTTCCTCAGCGCACGCCTCGCCCACCTGCTGAAGGAAGTCGAGCAGCAGCCACGGCGGCGTCGGCTCGCTTATGGTGGTGGGCGGCGTCACGGCCGCGCCGGCCGCGGAGGTGGCGACACCAGCGCCCACGGCACGGGGCGCAGGATACGCGCTGGCGGCTGCGGCGTGGCGCTCGCGAAGGCTCGTGAGCAGATCAAGCGAGACGTCGACGAGCTCTGGCAGCCGATGCAGCGTCGTGGCGAGCACGCGGACCGTCTCGAACAGCTCGCGCGCCGAGTCCGACCAGGGCGTTGCCGTGGGCGCGCCGAAGGTGCGCCGAAGCAGCGCGAGGCTTACTTTCCACAGCCGATCGCCCAGCAGCTCGCCCACGATGGCGCCCTCGAGGTCGATGCGGATGCGCTCGTGGCACACGAGCGCGTGCAGCAGCTGCGCGGTCAGAGCCCAGACCGTGATCGTCCCCCCAGCGCTGCTGCCGCCACCAGCGCCAGCACCAGCGCCAGCGCCGCCGGCACCCGTACCGGTGCCACCGGCGGCGCCGTGCAGCTCCCGGTGCTCGGTGATCATCGCGATGGCCGAGGCGACGGACGAGAAATGTCCGACGAGTGCCACAAGGGGGCCCGCGTCGAGCTTGGCCCCGAGCCACCCTTCGAGAGTTTCGTCATCAAAGGAGAGCAGCTGGCAGCGCAAGCACTCAGCGAGCGGCGTCGGGCGCGGGCCGAGGAGCATTCCGTGCGCGTCGTGCAGCTGTGGAAGGACGACGGAGGAGCCGTGCACGTAGCTACCCGGGTGGGGCAGCAGCAGCAGCCGAAGTAGCAGCGCGAGCAGCGCTGGGTGCAGCTCGCTGCCCGCGCTGTGCAGCAGGCTGAGCAGCACGCGTAAGTCGCCCTGGCGCAGCAGCGAAGGGCTCGCTTCTTCGGCCGAGTCGACATCCATCATGCCGTCTACACTCGCGTCGGCGTCGCCCGTGGTCGCCGCGCTGGCGCCGTCGGAGGAAGCGAGCCCGATGTAGTAGAGGGCGAGGTGGACGCCGCGCCGCTCGTGCTTTGCGATCATCTCGAGCTCCTCGATGGCGTCCGACGCAAGCAGTAGCAGCAGCTCCATCTTCCGATCGGCTCGGCCGGCGCCGGCGCCGACCGTCTTGCTCCGGCTGATCGGTCGTGTAGCGAGGCGCAGGAATTTGTGCAGGCCACGCAGCTGCGCGAAGTCGGCAAAGCAGAGCGCCGCGTCCGCGGGCAGCAGGATTGCGAGGATCGCCTGGACGGTCTTGTGCAGGCAGCCGAAGAACGG